>Ga0206814_10234_pt1 | contig 14996 bp, 1 predicted proteins | sample Alteio_BWOrgCont_90_FD_152850 | JGI IMG/M metagenome (GOLD analysis project Ga0206814, IMG submission 152850) | Enriched cells from forest soil in Barre Woods Harvard Forest LTER site, Petersham, Massachusetts, United States -... | ecosystem: Environmental > Terrestrial > Soil > Temperate forest >...
GTGGGAAAGAAGTCCACACGATGACCGGCGTCAAATTTGTCGTCCATTCCACCTGGAATAAATCATTGGTCGAAGCTGTCCATTGAAGCGAGACATTGGTGGAAGTGGAAATTGCGCTGCTGAACGTCGGCGCTGGCAACACGAAGATGGTGAACGCATTGGTCGCGCTTAACGGCGGCAGATTATTGTCGGTGACAATGGTCGTGAATTTGAATTCACCGCCTGCGGCACCTACGGCAGGCGTCCAACTGATGATGCCATTGGTATCAATCGTGGCGGCAGGCGAGGTCGCGGGGAAGTTCACGAGCGAATAATTCAGCGTGGCACCGCCGTTAGACTCAGTAGCGTTATTGGTGACGGCCAGCGGCTGCGAAACGCTGGCGACAAAATTCGTTTGATCGGGCAGCACCAGTGAATTTGTCGGCTGCAGCAATAACAACCGGTAGAAGCGAATCGGGCCGAACGGGAATTGCAAGCCGTCATCAAAAAATTGGAAGCGACCGATGCCGTTGGTCGAGGTGAGCGATGCGTAGCTGACGATATTGCTAAATGTGCTCCATGTAGCCGGTGGCGTCAGGTCGCCGGTTTCTTGCACCTGGAAAAGGTCATTTGTCGGCGCAAACCAGATGAGCAGGAAACCGTTGGTTCCGCCGATGTTCGTGTGCGTGATGCTGCTGATGAAAATCGCATTGCTCGCGCCAGAGCCGATAAAATGAAAATTCACTTCAAGTCCAAATCCGACGCCAAGGCTGTTCGTGTTTTGCACGCCGAGATAGTAAGTGCCACCGGGCATGATGGATGGCACCGTGTTCGTTCCCAAAATGCTGACGCCATTTGTAGCGTTTGGCATCAAATTGAAATCACCGGCATTGGTAATCGTCGGCGGAACGTTGGTGCTGAACCAAATATTCACCGGCAAATTAGTGGCAAATAGCAAAATATTTGTCGCCTGATCAGCATTGGTCGGCACGTTCACGGTGAACCAGTCAATTCCGCCCGCACCAACGGTATTGGTCTGCGGCAAACCGTTGGTGAAAACCAACGGCGGAAGAACAGTAACCGTGAAATAATTTGTGACGCTGAACGACTGCTGGTTAATCGCCCACTGATTCGTATCTGTCACGATGTTCGTGAAGTTATAACTGCCAACTTGCGCAATGGTTGGCGTCCAGGTGATAACGCCGTTGGTGTCAATGCTTGCGCCCGCCGGATAATTTACCGGCGTGTAGGTCAATGGATTGACCGGAATGTCTGTGTCAGTTGCCGTATCTATCACGACGAGTGTGCTCTGAACGTTAATAAAATAATTTGTCTGGCCGGGAACATTGGCTAGCCAGAACGGCGGCAAATTGGATTCTTCCACAATGATAGTGAATGAATTGGTCACACTGAAAGCACCGTTGGACACCCGGATAGCGATTAAATTTGTCGTCGGTCCTTGCGCCTCATCGGGAGTCCAATTAATGACGCCGGTGGACGGATTTATAGTCATTATATTTGCATCTGGAACTCCCGATAAATTCACGGCCGGAACATTAGTTACAATCGAGTAAGTCAACGGCAACGAAGGATTATTGGTGTCGGTCGCTATACAATTCGTTGTGAATAATGTCGTCTCAATATTGGTAAACACGTTGTTCGTCGGATATGAAAACACAGGCGGATACAATGTCTGCAATGCAGTCGCCACGATATCGTAACTGACAGGGCGACCGGCAACATTAACCACTGCCAAATACCAATCGCCGTTCGTCAATGGTCGCGGCGAAGAATTGGTGCCGATGAAAATAGATTCAACAGCCGTGTTGTTGGAACTGATGTAGTCGTAACTCGAGAGCGACGGCAACGGCAAACCGTATTTGGCGAGCAAATCAAGTCCACCGGGCACACTGATGTTCGTCACCGTGAACAACACGCCAGCAACGCTTGGCCCAATCGTAAACTTGTAATAATCCGAGCCGCCGGAATTGGTTGGATCTAATATGCCATTCGTCAGCGTGATAATTGTCGGCGGCATGTTGGAATTAATTTGCACCGGAAGCATGCTGACGACAACGCTCACGGTCACCGGGCCAAAGGAAGCTATCGTGTTGTTATTCGTCACATTGACATCAAACGATGCGTAGCCTGAATAGTTTGTGCTGGCACCCAAATTATTTGTCGGCGTAAAGATAGCGAAGCTATTGCTAAATGTGCCAGTGTTCGTCACGGCATACACAGTGCCCGCAACATTGGTGTAATTCAGAACATTGGTGAGATAGACAAAACCTTGAACGGCATTCGTCACAGAGAAACTTAAAATTCCCGTATTGCCAAAAAGCTGCTGCAAGTCCACACCCACCGGCGTGTTCGTAATCGTCAGCGCATGCGGACCGGCGAGCCAATTGTTGTATTCTTCCAAATCCGTGTAGCCATCGCCGTCACGGTCATTGTTATTGCTTGGCGTAAATTGAGCTTCGCCAAAAGTCACTTCCCAGAAATCTGGAACGCCGTCCTGATCAGTGTCCAAATATGGAAGCAAAGAATTTAACGCCGGCAATGTTCCGGGGGAATTCAAAATTCTACCGGTCTGCGTGCGGACGTTTTCAACGATATTGCTGTCTGCCAAATCACGTTTATCCATGTTTGGCCCTGCAAAATCTAGCACGCGTTCATAGGCCTTGAACGCTTCATCCACCGCCGGCAACACGGTCGGGAATGGCCGGTCAAATTTGACATATTTGTTAGTGAACATCCCCCAACCGATATCGCGTCCATCCAGAATTCCGTTCGTGTTGCTGTCTATGAAATTGTTGGTCTGGAAAATCCACGTGTTAGTCAATAAGGTGTTGGTCGTGCCCCAAAATGCTATGTTGGTCAATGACGTTCCAACTTTTACAAAATTGGTTCCGACAATGAGATAATTGCCAATGTAATTCACCTCGTTGGTAAAAGTTGGCGGCTCGTTCGTGTCGGCCAACGATAAGCTGGCTTTGTCGCCCCAGTTGTAAATGACGTTGTTGATGAAATCCAAATCGAGATTGTCGCTTAATAAGGGATTGGCCGAATAATTATCCGCATAGAGATTGTGATGCAATGTCAGAGCCCCGCTGCCATAACGCAACAACGAACCATAGCCATGCAATTCGTTGGTATCATTTATACTGTCAGAGATGACCGACCATTGAACCGTCACATTAGTGGAACTCAAAACAGACAAATCTTCATTCGTGCTCAATGTCGCCGAGATATGGTCAGCAATAACATTCGAAACCGTGTTGAGCTGCAAAGCGTCGTTGGGATTGGCAATGGCCGCCATCGAGATAGAATCTAATAACATGCCCGGCTCTATGCCGGAAATTTGCACCGGCGTATTACTTTGCATTGCGGTAAATGTAATCGTTTCAACCTGCCAGGTCATATTGCTGCCCAATGCCGTAATTGGCGTTTGTCCCAATACACTGACTTGAGCTTCGGCAAGGCTGAAAGCAGGTGAAGTGCTAAAAATGCTTGCATCGAATTTTCCAGCGGTGCCTTTGGCGTAAATAGCTTTAATTTCACTGGCCGAAAGAACGCGATTATAAATGCTTGCCTCATCGATGTTGCCTAAAAAGCGGCGACCAGCCGTCGTAAAGCTTTCGCCGGTGGCTACATCCCGATAACCAATGTCCAAATAGGCGTAACTTAGCGGGACGAGAGGAGTCGCTGTAGCAGAGCCTACTTGAGCACCGTTACAATATAGAAAACCACTGCCCGGTGCTGCGGCAAACGCCACGTGATTCCATTGATTTAAGGCGACTAATGGACCGCCATTATCAATTTCATATCCACTGCCACTAGTTGCATTTCGAAGAATTGCATGAAGAGCACCCGAATTTACCGAAGATCCTCCGGTGGTATTAACCCACAATTGCACTGGAGAATCCTGTCCAGGTCCTCCTAAATCAAAAATAGGGCGCCCATTGCTGCCATCAGTTTGATAAACCCAAGCCTCAACTGTTAGATTTGAAATCGGCAAACTGGCGCTTGCAGGCACGGCAATCAGGCTGCCACTACCGTCATACTGAAAAGCTTGGCCAACTTCACCAGTCGTAAATGTTATATTACTTACAGCAGAAGGATTATTTCCGTTGATGCTGTCATTTGTATTGTTTTCCGCGCGCCACCAACCGGCTATTCCAGGCCCGCGATAAGCAAAAGTAAGCGCATAAGTAGTTCCGGCTTGGGTCGGCAGCGTGTTCGAAATCACGCCATTGGCCAACGCGAGGAAATTGCTCCCGCTGTATGCGTTCAAGGAATCTGTCACCAGGCTGACTTGATTTGTCGTTACTTTCCAACTTGAAGTCGGAATAGTCGAACCGCTGGCATAATCCCCAGCGGTGGTTCCTTCAAAACTGTTTGTAAGACTGCCTCCGGCAATTCCCGAACGGAACCGAACATCGCGAATAACAACATCGTGCGCATTTGTTACCACTGTCATATTACCCGCCACGGTAATGCCGTCGCCCGGCGCGGTTTGTCCAGCAATCGTCAAAAATGAATTCGTGATGACCAGCGGCGATTGCAGATAAATCGTCCCGGAAATGTCGAAGACCACCGTGCGATTGCTGGATGTCACTGCGTCGCGCAAAGTGCCGGGGCCATCATCGCTATTGGTGATGACGTGATAAACATCGCCGTAACGTCCGCCAATGGCACCCGCACCCGCGCCCTCTGCGCCGGGGAAAGCGGCGAACACCGGATTAGTCTCCGTCACCGCGATAATCGTGTAGCTGATCAGATTCGTCTCGCGATTCGGCACGCCCAAATACCATTGCGTCGCCAGATTCGTCAGCGCGTTGTTCGTGCGAATCATGATTAATTCGGGAATCGTCCGTGAATTCTGGCTGGTCTCAAAGAATGGCGGCGCAAACGGCGGAGCATTCGTCTGCACCGTCAAATCGCCGTTGCCGGTCAAATGATAGAGTTCAAAACGAATCGCCTGGATAAAATTAGTCACCGGGCCGTTTGTCGTGACAACGACTTGATTCGATGGGGAGAACAGGAAGAAATTTGTCAGCGCCGCGCCCGGGCCGGCGGTAAAATTGAACGGCACGCCATTCGTCAGCGGAATGACCGTGTAGGCCGTCGTATTGGTCAAATCCAATTCCTTGGCCAGCACGGTGAAATTCGCCGGAATGCCCGCCGTGCGTTTGAACGCGCCGATATACCAACGTCCCGCCGACAACGGCACCGGCGATGAATTGGTCAGCACAAAAATATTTTCGTCAGCGTTGCTCACATTGAAGCTGCCGTAATCGTCGCTGTCCAAAGTTGGCAGCGGGAAGCCTTTGCGCACGACTAAATCCACATTGTTGCTCACTTGCAACAATTGAAACGTCGCTTCATATGCGTTCGATGACACGTCGAATGAGAAATAGCGTCCCGACTGGTTTGTGTTGAGCGATTGCGGCAGCGGCACGCCGTTGCTCAAGCCGGTGATGTCAAAATCCACTTCAAATACAGCGGACACAGCGTGCGGCCCGTTATTGTGAATTCCAATGTAATAGAAATTTGTCGGCACCGACGGCAACGGCGGAACGCTCGTCGCACTCAACGGGTCGGGCGAGCAAATTCCCAAAGATCCAATACCACCCGTCGAATTATTGGTGATTTCAAAATCGCCCGGATTATTTCCCGTCGGCGGATTGGTCGGGTTGAACCACACATCCACCGGCGCGCTCGCCGAAACCAAAATGTTCGTCGCGAAGCTCGCCCAATCCGGCACGCTGATGAATAGATACGCAAAACCATTCGGCGGCACGGTGATGTTCGCCGGTTCTTCCGGCTCGAGCGTGACCGGCGGCGGATTCGACGCCAAAATAAATTGCAATTGCCAGCTTACCAGCGCGTTGGTTGCGATTGCGCCCGTGCGATTGTCCCAAATTTCCAAAGTCCAATTGCCCTGCGGATCCGTGCTCTTCAAATCGTCGAGCGATTGTTCCGGGAAATAATATAAATTACCGAGCGGAGTTTCCGAGACCGTGAAATTGTCGAGCAACAATCCCGGCTCCAGCCCAAGCAATTGCATCACCACAGAATTAGTTTGCGCGTCGAATGTAAATCCGCCGGTTTGCCACGTGTTGTTGCCAAGAACAACGTTGGTGTGATTGCCGGTTGATACCAGTGCTTCAGCAAGATTGTCCGGCGGCGATTGCGCTGGATCAAATTTTCCAACGCTGCGATTAGTCGTTTGAGCGGAGACATTGTAAATCGCCAGAATTTCCGCATCCGACAGCGCACGGTTGTAAATGCTCATCTCATCCATCGCGCCGCCGTAATAATTATATTTCTCGCGGCTCATGTCTTTGCCGAGCAAAACGTCGCCGGTGGTTTTTGGAGTGAACCGGATGCCGCCGAAATTTGTCGTCGCCACGTTCGTGCCGTTGTAGAACAAATTCGCGATGCCGGAATTCGTGTCGTAAGTCAGGGCCACGTATTGATAAACGTTTGTTTGAATCAGCATCGGCTGCGAGAAAAAGATGTGATTCGTGTCGCCCGTGTCCACGATATTCGCGTAAATACAGCCGTTGGAATAAAGATTGCCGAGGCTGTCCACGATGTCATTCGTCGTGCCGGGAATATTCGTCGTGGAAATCCAAAATTGGACACCGTTGGTTTGAATGTCCGGCACTTCCACCACGCCGTAAATGTTCGTGCTGGAAACGGTGTTGAAAACTTGACCGCCATTATTTGCTAATGCCCATTGACCCGGCATCGCATTGGTCGGGCCGAGCAACTCTGTAAAGTTTCTCGTGCCGGTAGTGTTGTTCGGCTGACCGGTTGCCCAGTTGGTGTAAACAAGGTTGGTTTGGCCACTAACCCAACCAAAAATAAAGGGTCCGCTGGGAACGAAGAATTTATTCGTCAATCCAATCCACAAATTATGATTGGTGAAACCGTAATTGCCGAACGAATCGTAAATCCAATTTTCCTCGTTCGCCGTGTCCACAGTCGCCAAATCGCCGCCCAATTGCTGCGCCCAGATTTCCGAAGTTTTCCAATTCGTCGGGCCAAGCATGTAATAATAATGGTCGGTGTCGCGGTCCAAATACGGACCGGCGACAATCGCCAAATTTGTATCCGAGCCGTTCGTCGGCACGCGCGCGAGCCATTCCACAAGCGGTTCCTGATGCGCGATGTTCGTCGGATTAATCCAGCCTTCCACCGTCAATCCACCGCCCGCGCCAACATCCAGCGGCGTGGATTGCAACAAAACTATGTTGGAATCATTGAGTGCGGTGAGCGTATAAGTCGGCTGCTGGCGAATCTGAACGTAAGTGTTCGTGCCGGCAAATTCAAAATCCGCGCCCGCATCTTCAAACTCAAATGCCTGCCCGACCTCGCCCGCCGGAAAATCAAATCGCCCGATGAGGTCGCCATTTTGACCGAGACGCTCAGGATCAGAACTGTCCGAAGCATCGCCTTCGCCGCGCCACCAGCCGACGATTCCGGGCCCACGATATAGATAGGTGAATGAATACGTGCGCGAGAGGTTCAGCGCGTTGGTGCGAACGATGTAGCCATCCGCCAGCGCAAGAATATTTGTTCCGTTCAAATTCGTGTTGCCGCCGACAAATGAATCGTGCGGGTCGGTGAAGACGCTCACTTCATTCGTGAACAAATTCGTGCTGAACAAGACATTTGTTGGCACCGTCCAACCGCCGAGCGCATCAAAAATATTCGTCGGGCCGACATAATCGCCGTTCGTCGCCAATTCAAAATCGCTCAACGTGAAGTTCGTTCCTTCATCCCGCAAATCAAACGGCGGAATCGCGTATTTGATCGGCGTCTGCGTCAGATTCGTGTCTTCGGTGAACGTGAGATAATTGTAATCAAAATAAATAACGCGCGGCGTGTATGTCCAAAATGTTTGCTGCGGATTGCCGCCCTGATTCATTACAATAACGATATTCGTCGAAACACCGGGGCCGTAAGGAATGTTAAACGTGCCCGCGCCACTAATAGGAGCGCCTGCCACTCCAGGACCGATTCGAACGCCGTCATAATAAATATCGATTGTGTCCGGCACGGTGAAGAAATCGTAATCAATCAGCAGCGTGCCTTGCGTAGGCACCGGACCGATGACATTGGTGCTAGAAAGGGCGTTGCCGGATTGGGTCGTTCCAAAATAATTCGTCAAAATGTTCAAATGTCCGGCGTTCACGGCTTCCGGTCCGCCGCGATCTTCCATCAGCAAAATCCTTTGGCCGGTTGGGCTGATGAGCGTGAACGACAAATCGGAAATGCGCGGATGCTCCACGACGAATCCCACGTTGACTTCCGCAATCAAATTTGTCGCCGGAACAAAAATCGTCGAATTGGTTACTGCGTCGTCAAACAGTGTCCCGCCATTCGTCGTCCATGTTGCGAAAGGAATGTTTTCCAGACTGCCGTTGAGTGCCGCCAGCAGAAATACCGTGTGCGCGACAGTGTCCGAATTGAACAGGCCAATAAAATATCTTCCGATAACCAGCGGCGGGCCGTCAGAAATCTCACCGCCGCCGAACGTTCCCGGCAAGCTGGCGTTGGTCAAATCCTGTTTGAAATCGTAAAAGCCCAAATCCGGCTGCGCGTTGTAACGCAAATACATCGCCACATCTCCCGGCGGCGATGCGTAGGCCGGCTGCAGATTTGTGCCGAACAATTGCAGATTGGTGATGCCCGCCGGCACGTCGATAAACGTGTAAAACCATTCGCCGGGCTGAAGCGTGACCGTGATTCCTTTTTGCGGATTCTGATGTTTCTCAACGAACAGCGAGACGTTTTGCACTGTGCCGGTTTGTGTTTGCGAATTGTCAATCTCGGACAAAATCCAAACGCCCAGCGCCTCGCCGCCGGCATAACTATTCAAACTGCCCGGCCCGTCCGTCGTGCGCGCGCCAACGATGTCGCCTTGTCCGCTGTCGTCGTAAATCATCGTGTAAGGCCCGGGCGGCGCGGCGTTCGTCGGCTCATCGTGGCTGTTCAATGTCACCGAGACATTGCCGCCTTTCTGGTCGGAATGTGACAGCACGCCCACAAGGTCGCCGAAATTTTGATGCGTGATGACGTTCGTCACAACGACGCGCTTGATTTCTTCCTGCTGCAGGCCAATCGCAAAAACGTAACCGACGCCCGGATGTGTCGGCGAGCCGTCCGGAATGTTCACCGGCACGTTCAAGCCGTTGATATATTGGTCGCCATTGGAATTGCTCTGGCCAAACGGAATGTCCGTGAAAATCGGGATGAACGCGTATTCCGCCGCCATCTGGTCTTCGGATTTGACACCAATATAATAAACGCTCGGATTGTTCGGATTCGCCGCGAGCGGAACTGAATTTGTATAAGTCACAAATTCCGTGCCGCCGCGTCCGAGCGATTTGTCCGCCGTCGCGATTGCCACTGGATCGAGATTTGTAATCGCCGAATTCGTCGAGACATAAAGATCAATGTCCGCTTCCGGTCGCGTGGAATTGTCTTCGGAACTGGCGAAGACACCAATGCGCGGCAATGACAGTGTGTCCGGCAGGAACGTGATGAACGCCGCGTTCGTGAAATCCGGCTGCGCGCTGTTGTTCGTGACGATGTAGAAATGCCATTGGTTCGTCTGGCCGAGTGTGATGAGACCGTTCGTGCCGTATAGCAGATTGGTGCCAAGATCAATTTGGTTCGTGCCCAGCAGCGGCGAGCTTGCGCCGACGATTTGATTGAACAACGGCGTGTTCGTCGCCGTGACGACCGTGATATCCTGAGAATTCATCGCGGTAACAATTCCCGCGTCCATGACCGTGAACGCATTTGTGATTTCGCCTTCACCGCACGCGACCACGAGCGCGTAATCCTGCACGATGTTGTTCGACTGCGCGTAAACGGCATTCACGTTCACCGATTTGCCGATGACCGTGACCGCGTAATGCCCCGCGAGCAGCGGCGGAATTATCACCTGCTCCACGTTGTTGATATTGTCGGGAATGGCCGCGGCGTTCGTCGCCGTCGCCAAATCGTTCGTGCCCCAAACGTTGTTGAAGGTGCTGCCTGCCGGAATGTCGTTGCCGAAATAGGTGTCGCCCGTGTCTATGTTGCTCACGACCAAATCCAGATTGTTCACGAGCTTGATGGCCGCGACCGGATTGCCCGGCGGATCCGTCCACGCGAGCGTGATTTGCAACGGCAAAAATTGCGCGTCGGTGTCATTCGTCAATGTGATGAAATACGTATGACTATCGCCGGTCGCCAACGCATTCGTCGGACTTTGGTCAACAAAGAAACTGTCGTAAGTCGTCGTGTTATCTGCAACGGAATTGGTGATTCCGATTGGAATCGAATTTGGCAGACTGATTTGTCCCCAGCCTTCGAAATTGATGGAGTTCTGGACTTGATAATTGTAATCGCCCGTCGGGCGCGATCCGTTGATGAGAAGCGCCTTGAGCAAGGCCGGACTCGGTGGTGGATTGGTCATTCCAAGCTGATTGATAAAATAATCTTCCATCAACGCCAGCACGCCGGACACACTCGCTGCCGACATGCTCGTGCCGGTTTCGTAGCGATAATATGGTCCGGGAACAGCTCCAGGATAACCAGGCGTAGGCGGAAAGTTTGTTCCAATTGAATTGTTCAGATTGCTCAAGACCAGATAATAATTTCCCAAATCATTTGTCGTCTGCACATTCACCGTCAGTGTGTAAGGCAAATTGCCCGCCGTCTGATTGGTCACCGCGCACTGCCAAATTTCATTCAGTGGCGGTGGATTGAAATTGGTAATCGTGATGATATTAATTCCCGTCACATCCGGTGCATGCGTGTGCGGATCAGTTCCTTCCCACAAATTGATCAACAAATTTGATACCACCAAATTATTTGTTGCCACGTTCGCCGTAATCGTGATGGCGACGGCATTGGGAAAAGCAAAAAATTGCAGCGGCGGATCGGTCTGCGCGTTTGTCTTGATCAAATCTGTGAGGCTCGTGACGTGGCTGTTCGTCGGGTTGTAATAAACATTCGCCGCCCATTCGGTTGAGCGCGTGGAAACCACAAACGTTCCCGGCGCGACCACGTCCGGCTTGAATCGTCCACTGTCTCCTTCAAGGCCGATGCCCACGTTGCCGCGACTTGAAAAAGCGGCGGTCTGAGAACTATTGTCCGTTTCCGGCTGCCAAACGGCAGATTGATTGCTGTTGGCGTCCGTGACGATGTTCGTGATGAAGCGCAATTCCTCCACCGCGCCGACGGTGATGACGTTCTTTCCCGTCGCCGGTGACAAAATCGTGTCGGGAAATCCGCCGCCGCCGTCGTTGCCGCCGCCGCCTTGATTGCCCGCCGCAAAAACGAACAACACCGGCTGCGAGCCGGTAATGGTCGGAAGCGAATCGCGCGTGGCCGCGTCATAACTTGCCGCCGCCAAATCATATTCCGAATCGTCGTCGTAATTCCAACTGTTGTTCGAGATGAGCGCGTTCGTCAACGCCGCGATTCCTTGAAAATCCGCATCACGCGTTCGCGAGCCGACCAACCCGATGTCATGGCTGAAAATGGTTCCTTCAAAAAAATTGCCGAAGCTCAACGACAAAATCTGCGCCTTCGGCGCCATGCCGCGAAATTGATTCGTCGTCCCCGGATTGATAGAACCTTCTGCATTCGTCACGGTCATGGATTCAAAGCCGTCGCCCGCGATGATTCCTGCCACGTGCGTGCCGTGACCGTCAATGTCAATGCCATCAACCGGGTTATTGATAAGCACGCGCAACGAACCCGCGCCGTCAGTCAGAAAATCCGGATGGTTCGTGTCCACGCCGGAATCGTCCACGGCCACAATCACGTTCGAACCCACCAATCCCATCCAATTCGATTCCGCCGGCACTTGTGTGTCCGGCGCCACACCGTTCACCGCGCGACTCAAATCATTCGCGTGAACGCGCTGACGAAACGGTTCGACAATTCCGACCGCAGGCATCGCCGCCAGTGTCGTCCAGTTTTGCGGCGGCTTAACAATCAGCACGGGACCGAACGGTGAATTGTCCTGCGCCAAAACTTTTCCGCCGAGTTTTTCAATCTGCGCAGTCGCTGTCGCCGTGTCGCCGCCGAACAATCCGAGATTCAACAGCGTGTTGGCCGGCAGCGGCAAATTTTCCGAAGCCAGCCCGATGAGCGACGATTGAAATTTATAATACGGTTCGTAGGGAATCACCGCCTGCACCGGCGACTGCGCGCGCAACAGATTGGCAACCGTCGCCGACGCGCTGATCAAATACGCGTCGTTGGGAATGTAGGAGACAATCTTTGCGCCGGTGGATTGCACCAAGTTGTGGAAGTTCGCATCCGTGGCCGCGCGCGCCTGCACGATGTATGCGCCCGCGTCGCCGCTCGCACGCAAATGCGACGGAATGGAAAGCGCCACGGAACTGGCGGTGTCAATCAGCGCGTTTTGCAACAGGATGGCGTGAGAATCAAAAGTCAATTCACCGATGGTTTTGCCGGTATTGCTCAAGCGGTAGGCGAACGGATTAGTCCTGACCGTGGACGTGACATTTTCCGCGACGCTGGCCGCGATCGTGGGTTTGCTGCCCGTCAAATCTGGCGCCGTGGACGTGGATTGAACCGTCGTGACGATATTTTGATGCGAAGTTTTTGTAATTGTCCGGTGAGTTTCCGCGCGCCAGAGCATCCACGCGCCCGCCAGCAAGAGCAGGCAGGTCGCGATCCAAATCGTTGGGCGCAGACGCATAAATTGGTCAACAATTATTCCACAGCATCACTCTAAACGCGAGAATTGAAGATAGACGATGAAGCAGGGCAATCACTTCAGTCCTGCCATTTCTATCTTGCATTTTCACGTTCATTTAATCTGTTCAAATCGTTCAAATTTTCGGTCGTTCCGAGACGTCTTTCGGTCGTTCCGAGACGTCTTTCGGTCGTTCCGAGACGTCTTTCGGTCGTTCCGAGACGTCTTTCGGTCGTTCCGAGACGTCTTTCGGTCGTTCCGAACACTAATCAGGCGGCAAAATGTTAAAACTCTTGATCACGGACTGGATGTTATTCGTCACCGCGCCTTGAATCTCCACGACTACGCGCGTGGCAGTTTCCGACGTCACCTGATAATTCGTCACCATGCCAAAGAAATTATCGTTGCCCAGATAAACGCCGCCCGGCGCGGGTTGCAACGATTGTCCCCAGCAATAAATCGCGTAACGCGTCGGCTGATCGCCGCCGCTCAACAACGGCATCACCTGCTGCGGCAGCCATTCATACATTTCATCGCTGATGCCGTTGGTCATTTGGTTTAAGTCCAGATTTCCGTTGTTGTTCCAATGAAGGAACGGCGACTGGTCACTCAACAACGGCGCAGCCATGATGTCGCTCTTATGCTCAAACGCGCCGGTGAGGCCGTCGGGATTTCTGAACACGCGACGCACGCCGTCAATGTTCGTGACAATGTGCCAAAGTGGAGAATTCGTTATGTCCGGCCCCATCGGATTAATGACCAAATTGGTGATACTTGGCGGCGAGTTCGTGCTCACTGGATGTTGATAGTGAGTGCCAAATCTCACTGCCGCATCAGATAGATTATTTGAAAGCGCGACCATGCCACTCAACACTGCCGACCATGCGGCGAAACTATTCGGCGCGGCATTGACGGAAAGTCGTCCGCGCGTGGCGTTGTCATCAAATTGCGTGGTGAATAAATCAAACAGCGGCCAATCTTCTTTCGGCGCCATGTTGGTGGCGTCAAAAAGACTTCCATCGCCCGTCAAATGCAACCAAGTAGTGTAACCGCTTATCGTTTGAGTGCCGGCCTTATCAACCAAATCCAAAACGTTGGTGGATTTAAGAAAAACGGATTGCCACGGCGTGCCGCGATGCGTGCGCCCGAGCCAGCCGACCGCCGGCAACACATTCGTTGTAAAATCCCAGTCATCCGATTGGCGGACCAACGGGTCTTTGAAAGAAAGATTTTGTGGATTTTGGTCAACGCTGTTTTCGTAGGTTGGCCAATTGCGACCCCACGGCATATAACGGTCATTAACAACGCCGACATTCTCCGGCCAGTTAACTGTCGGCTTTGTCGGTTGGGTATAAGGATTTAAATCGCTGGCCAAATAATGCACCAACGGGTCATTAGCCTGCCATGTTTGATATTGCACAGCAAAAACAGTTGGCGTGTAAGGTGCCTGAACTTGAACATTCGTCGGCGAAACCTGATACAAGCCCCCATCGTAACTTCCATCTGTTGAAGCTAAAAAGGCATTAAAAAATGCAGCCTGCGCAGCTTCTTGTTGACCGGGAGGAATTCCGGGGATTTGCGGAGCGTTCCAAGCTCCTTGGCCGATAGGTGCACCCCCACCGATTAGCTGGTCATGTGATGACATATAAATTTGTTGATAAACCCCTAAAAGATGTCCTTGAGCATCCAGATTGGTATTGAACATTCCATACTTGTCGTTGGCCTGAATCTCGGCGTTCAAATCGCGAGTGCCATCCAATCCGCCGAGCTGGACGTAATCAATAATTCGGCCAAGTTGCGTGCCTTGTGAATAATCAATAACAGCTACTTGCAAACGGTTTGTGCTCAATAAACCGAAATGCGGCAGTTCTGCGACGCCGATTGAATTTTATGATTTCACCAATTTGGTTCCGGCAAATACCGTCGTGCTGACAAATATTTATGGCGTGCCGTGGGTTATCGGCGCCAAGAAAGGTTTTCCGAATTTCAACGAGTTTGCCACGGAAAGCACATTTCAATTGACGCGTAAATTGGAAGGTGTGCGGGACTGGACGGCTCCTCTTTCCCAACAGCCAAAGATTAATTGGACCAACCAAATGTATTTGATGAACTTCTCCAATTATTTAGGGTTGGAATTTTGGAATTCCTATCACTCGAATTATCTAGGGATAGGCACAGTCAATCCGGGTTTAGTGGACATCACCGTGCATTCTTATTTGGCGATGGCTTTGACAAATGATGCGCCAAATTTTCCAATCCATTACTCAGCGGCAACGAA
>Ga0206814_10236_pt1 | contig 14983 bp, 13 predicted proteins | sample Alteio_BWOrgCont_90_FD_152850 | JGI IMG/M metagenome (GOLD analysis project Ga0206814, IMG submission 152850) | Enriched cells from forest soil in Barre Woods Harvard Forest LTER site, Petersham, Massachusetts, United States -... | ecosystem: Environmental > Terrestrial > Soil > Temperate forest >...
TCAATACTAAAACTAATATTAACGGGATTCTTATAAAATAATTGCTCTTTTGCACCCTTAAACTCATGGCCTATACCTTAGTCCTATATGCCAATACATTTGACATACTATAAAATTAAGTAGATATACTCATCTTTTCTGAAGCTACCTTGTTTAAAGCTGCATAACTTTGTAGCTTATATTTTACATTAAATTTATTGAAATATCAATTTTTATTTGAATTATTTAATAAATTTTCTACTTTTGATCACAATGTTTATACATACCATTTAATTAGGAAAATGTGGAAAAAGAAGCCCTAACATAAGTGATAAAGCTAAAGCTGGAGCAAGTGGTAACTTCCTGCCCTTACCAAATTTGAAATAAATAATGAAGATAATTAAACTAAAAACCCCTGAATATAGCAAAAAAGGTACACAGGCCCTGATATTAAGGTAAAATCCTATTACTGCCAGTAATTTCACATAGCGCAGGCTAAAACCTTCTTTTTTCAAGAGCAATTTACAGCCATAATATAATATTAAACCAAGTATTAGTGCCGCAACTACTGCACTAACTACACTAAGCCAATGTCTGTATGTGATATAACTGTAATATATACCCATCATTGCAATGCTTATTTGCATAAAGTCAGGAATAACCAGACGTTCAATATCTGTTACCGAAATAATAACTAAACATACAGCCAATGCGTATAAAACTGGCGCATCTACCCAAAAACCTTTTTTAAGGTAAATTAACACAAATAAAGCACCTAAAACTAGTTCAATTAATAGATACTTGATGCTAATTTTACCGCCACAATATCTGCATTTGCCACGGCTAATCAACCAGGACAATACTGGAAACAAATCTTTTACAGACAATGGATGTTTACATCTTGGACAATATGAAGATTTTACTACTATATCTTCACCTTCTGGCATACGGTGACTTGCCAAACTAGCAAAGCTGCCGAATATAGTACCAAACACAAATGTAATTATTACATTGATTGTCGTATAGATATGCTCTGGGGTCATCTGCTTAAATCCTTTGAAAGCTTAGTGTTATATATAGTTACTATTTTTACTCAACTTAGGCAGCAATTTTAAATTAAAAATATATATGTAATTATTCAGCGATATAAGATGCTGATAATAGTTGGGAAAGTTAGCCAAGAGTGGTTCCTTCCCCCTAGAGGGGGGAAGGTTAGGATGGGGGTGATCAACTAAAAATTCTTTGCAATTTATTTTTTATTTTAGAAAACTAACTGTAAAAAGTTGTTAGTTGATCACCCCCACCCTAACCCTCCCCCCCCCTAGAGGGAGGGAACCATTGTAGCTACTCTTTTATACTTATTATCAGCTCTTTAGCTTTCTTCAATTCAGTAATATTCTTTCCTGAATAGTAACATATATTTTCTAATTTATAATTGCTGCAACTTAGGTTAGTAAATTAGTACCATAAATTTATTAACAAAATATTAGGGCATGTTTATAATTAAGTAATTATTTTACCCTATAGTTTGATAATATAAACTTAAAAGGCACTTCAACAATGAGTGCAAAAAAGAAAGCTTTCGGCTTTTCCCTTATTGAATTATCAACTTCAATTGCAATTATTGCTATGATTGCAGGTAGCGCTATATCTATTGCTTTAACCAGTGATTATCCTAGTAAACTTGGTGAAACTAATGCTAAACTTGATCGAATAGAAGAAGCTTTAACCGGCTTTCTAACGTTAAACCATCGATTGCCCTGCCCTGCTGATGGTACGCTAGCCACCAGCGATAGTAATTTTGGCTCCGAAGGCATGCGTAGCTCCACTTCTTGCCCGCTTGCTAATTTCAGTGACGGCGGTAATGTGACTGCTGGCGTGGTACCTGTCCGTACGCTACAATTACCAGATGACTTTATGTTTGATGGCTGGGGCCATAGGATAACTTATGCCATTGATTACCGATTTGCCAATAACACCACAACTAACCCAGCATGTAATGGCAATTCAGGCGATTTATGCTTCATTGGCATTGATTCAGGTGGCCTTACCGTAACAGATGCTTCAGGGGGCAACCGCACGACAAGTGCCATATATATCTTACTAAGCCATGGCGAAAATGGTCATGGCGCTTTTAACAAAGTTGGTAGTGCAACAAGAATCAGGGCGCATTACCCATCACCGCCTTATCCATATACAAATGTTAGCGCAGAAGTACAAAATTCCCATTTTGACGTTAGTGGTAACACCACTCCATATAATAATATTTTTATCCAGAAAGATTATATAAAATCAAAAGGTGGTGAATATTTTGATAATATTTTAAGATTCAAAGACAAAACCCAGCTTGTACTAACCACTGGTACTTATTTCTACAATTCCAATTGCACTGATGCCAGTAATATAATAAATAATCCATCAAACAATGCTTGTACTGGCGCAGCTACTGAAAGTGATTGTGATAACTATGCCACCGAGGTATATAATTTATGCCTCCAATAAACTTCGATAAAAACTCTTCTATCAAAGGCTTCTCGTTATTAGAATTATCAGTCGTATTAACTATAATAGGCATAGTGCTCGGTAGTACACTTAATCTCGTTACTAATCAGTCAGAATCAGAAAAAATTGATAAAACCAATCAGAAAATTGAACAAATTCAAAAATCATTTTATGCCTTTATCGTTAATAACCAAAGACTGCCCTGCCCTGCGGACGGCACACATGATGTTACTAATCCTAATTTTGGCCGTGAAGAAGCACTGCCTGATGCCAGCGGCTGTCATAGCGGTAATTTTTTTGATGGCAATTATGTCTATGGTGGTATTATCCCAACTAAAACCCTAGGTCTTTCTGATGATTTTGCGCTAGATGAATGGGGAAGAAGATTCAGTTATATTGTTGATTACCGGTTTACTAATAATACAATAATTAACCCTGCATGTACTGGTTCACCTAATTCACCTCCCGCTAATACCTGCTTTAAGTACTTAAACGCAGGCTCTATCGTAATAAAAGATGCTTCTAAGACAATAACCACTTCTGAAGCAGTTTATGTAGTTTTCAGTCATGGTCCTAATGGTCATGGCGCTTTTAAAAAGAATGGCGGCGTAAATAGTGCCGACAGGTTAAATAGCAATTCTACTGATCCAGATGAACAACAAAACAGCTCTTACGATCAAAATGGCAATAATTTACCGTTTACTAATATATTTGTTCAGAAAGCCTCAACTACCACTTTTGACGATATAGTGGCCTACGAACCAAAATGGCAAATTATCGGACAAGCAAATTTAATCAGTGATCCTTCAGTTTGTACCCAGTCAGCTCCTATAGCCCGCAATAGTTCATGCAGTGGCGCCAATAACAATATGCCAACTATATGTATTAACCTGGCAACTATTACCGATAATTTATGTTTAGATGATGGGCAGTAATTAATCATTTATAACAGCTTTAATCTCCTGCAAAGTTACACTGCCCTGCCTTAAAATTTTTATATCATCCTCACTTAAATCAACTACGGTTGATGCCACACCTATTTCTGATTCACCATTATCAAATATAAAATCAACCTTGTTACCTAGCTGGTTTCTAATTTGTTCAGCAGATATTGCTGCATCCATACCACTAATATTGGCGCTGGTCCCGATTACTGGATGACCAAATGTCCTTATAATTTCCAAAGCAATGGCATGGTCGGGAATTCTAACTCCTATAGTTTTCAACCCAGAATTAATATTACCAGCTAGCTTGTTATTTGTTTTTTTTGGCAATATTAAAGTGATTGGCCCTGGCATAAAAGCTGTGGCTATTTTCTTTGCCAGCGCATTAACCTCAACACATTCTTCCATCATCGATAAATCTGCTAGAAGCAATGCTAATGGCTTATTTTTATCCCGACCTTTTATTTTATAAATCTTCTCTACTGCCTCTTTATTATATGCATCAACGCTCAGTGCATAAACTGTTTCTGTGGGGAAGCAGATTGCCTTACCATTAGTTAAATTTGACACTGCTTGCCTTATATTATCTTCCATGATATACAACTTATAGTTATTTACTTAATTGCCATACACATTTTGTAGTGGCTTAAGTAAATACAATATAATAACTAATAAACCAAATAAAGAGTGTTACCATGAGCCATAAAATTATTACCATTGCTCAACAAAAAGGCGGCGCGGGCAAAACGACTGTAACTGCGCATTTAGCAGTCGCTTTTAAAAATAAAGGCAAAAATGTAGCAATTATTGATATTGATCCACAAGGTAGCCTTGAACAATGGTATAAAGTGCGTGAAGCAACACTTGGTAAAGATAAAACCGGCATAGATTTTAGTTCAATCTCAGGCTGGCGCCTGCATAATGAAATCTCACGTTTGAAAGCGACCACTGATTTAATTATAATCGATAGCCCACCTCATACCCAAACTGAAACTAAAACGGTAATCAGAGCAGCTGATATAGTAATAATCCCTACACAACCCAGCCCTACAGATTTCTGGGCCACTGAACTAACTGTAAATATTGTTGAAAAAGAACGTATTCCATACCGTATATTACTTAATCGTGTAGTAAAAAACTCACGCCTGGCAATGACTATTACTAAAAAATATAACAATTTATTAGACACTAAACTGGGCAATCGTATTGCTTTTGCAGATTCTATGCTGGATGGCTTGTGTGCCAGTGAAACTTCTCCTTCCTCACAAGCGGCTTTTGAAATAAATATACTTACCAATGAGATCGAAGACATGTTATTTCCCGACCAGGCTTCTAACAAAAATTCAGATGCTAAATCTAAAGTAGCGGCAAAATAGGTTACTGTATTAGACTTCCAGCTAAACTAATTTTAAAACTTGCTGTTTGGATAATAAGGTAATAAATTAGCTCAGTGATCATGCTTGGTAGAAAATTATGCAAGACATTGAGATAAATGATAAATTCTCTTACTCATTAGATTTAATAGAAAACAGCAACAAAAGCTTGTTTATTACCGGAAAAGCCGGCACAGGTAAATCAACTTTGCTTGACCATTTTTCTAAGATTACTAAAAAAAGCCCGGTAATTTTAGCTCCCACTGGTATCGCAGCAATTAACGTCAAAGGCCAGACTATTCATAATTTTTTTCGTTTTTATGTTGATGTAACGCCAGAAAAAATCCACAATCTGGATGTCCGTCCGCGAGATATAAAAATCTATAGAAATTTAAAAACTATAATTATTGATGAAGTATCAATGGTCAGGGCCGATTTGCTGGACTGTATCGATGCTTTTTTATCTTTATACGGACCTAAAATTGGTGAGCCATTTGGTGGGGTACAAATGGTGTTTGTCGGTGATCTATACCAATTACCACCCGTAGTGCAGCGCGATGAAGGCGAAATTTTTACCAGCCACTACGAAACTCCCTATTTTTTTAGTGCTCATGTTTTAAAAAATTTTGAACTGGAAATTATTGAATTAGAAAAAATTTATCGGCAAAAAGACCAGGATTTTGTTAAATTATTAAATCGCATACGTAATAATGCCGTTGATAACAAAGATATAGACCAACTAAATACCAGATTGCTTACCCACAACAAGAAAGAAGAAAATAAATTTTATATCAGCCTGACTACAACAAATAAAAAAGCTGATGAAATCAATGATAGTCACTTAAATGCATTAAACGGTAAAATGGTTTCTTTCCCGGCCATTATTAATGGTGACTTTGCCAAAGAATATTTTCCTACCGGTAGAGATTTACAGGCTAAAGTCGGAGCACAGATAATGATGCTCAATAACGATCCCAAAAAGCGCTGGGTCAATGGTACTATCGGTGTAATTAAAGCCATTAAAACTAATGATGAAGACGAGCCTTATATTAAGGTCACTTTAGAAAATGACGATAGCTGGGTTAATGTCTATCCCCATGAATGGGAGTTATTTCAATTTTCATTTAACGGTAAAGCCATTGTTTCCAAACAAATTGGTACCTTTACCCAATTCCCATTCCGCTTAGCCTGGGCGGTCACCATCCATAAAAGCCAAGGTAAAACTTTTGATCATGTAATAGTTGATATCGGCAGCGGCACTTTTGCCAGTGGTCAGCTTTATGTTGCCCTCAGTCGCTGTACTTCTTTTTCCGGTATTTTATTACAAACACCCATTGCCAAGCACCATATACGTACCGACCATCGTATTGTAAAATATTTAAAGAAGAACCAGCCAAATAAAACACCAAACAGTCTTACTCTAGAAGAAAAAATAGCCATGATCCAACAAGCTATTAAAGAAAACGCAAAATTAACAATCACCTACATAAAAGCCGATGACAGCACATCTGAACAAACCGTTACCCCGATAACAATCGGCAACCGCACCTATCTTGGTCAGCCCTACCCAGGCATGCGCGCCTTTAGCTTCACAATACAGGAAACTAAAATGTTCCATGTTGATAGAATTTTGATGCTAAAGAAAGTTGACTAGAAGTCACGCTAGCTTTGTAGAGCACTGTGATTTAAGTTTGTACATGTTGTTCAAGATTTGTAAAGGTCTTACCAAGGAAAAATCCGTTTTTCGGGAACGCGCCCGCGCAAGATCATAATTATGTTGCATAGAAAACCAAAACTGTGGGGTAGTATTTTGTACAGCTTTGCTGAGGCGTATTGCCATATCCACTGAAATAGTTTTATTGCATGCTTTGCCTGTATGCTAGAAACGTTGTCTGTTTCGTAGAAAAGTTTTAGACCTTTATACGAAAAGCTTTTTATCATAAATCAAAATGTAGCACTATATGCACGGGAAATCAAGCAAATGATCCTATAGATGCGTATACTTTCCATACCTGAAAACCCTACAAATATCCAACCGGTATAGCATCGACTTCCCTAGATAATGGTATATCTTCCTCACATAGGCAGATTACCGCGCCATGGCCAATTTTCCTATCCAGTTTTGCCAGTATTGGAAAATTCTTAGATGCATTCAAGCTGGGGCTGGCGGTCTTTTTAAATTCTATCGGGTAAATTGTATCACCTTGCTCAATTAACAAATCAATTTCTTTTTGATCGTGATCACGATAATAATAAAAATAAGGATTTTTACCATTATGCCAATAAGTTTTTAATATCTCAGAAAATATATAGGTTTCAAATATCGCTCCTGACATTGCGCCAGATTCTAATAATTCTGAAGATGGCCATTGGGTAAGAAAAGCACATAAACCAGTATCTAAGAAATAAAGCTTTGGAGTTTTTACCAAGCGTTTGGTTACATTTCTGTAATATGGGTAAAGCAAATATATAAGACCTGACGTTTCTAATATGGATAACCATGATTTTGCGGTTTTAGGATCAATATCTGCATCATTTGCCATATCGTGGTAATTTAGTAATTGGCCAGTGCGTGCAGCAGCAACGCGAAGAAATTTCATAAAGCTTAACTCATCACCTACTTTTGTTAGATCGCGTACATCACGCTGCATATAGGTTTCAATATACGATTGGTAAAAAAGATCTCGAGAAATATTTTTACTGGTTAACAATTTCGGATAAGAACCTAACCAGATATTTTTATATATTTCCTTTACCTGTTTTTTTCTGAGTATATTTTTCCTGGTCCCAGCTAACCATTTTTGTGACGGTATAAATGGCAAAACTGACGCAGCCCTACCATCCATTTCAGCTTGCGATAAACCAAGCATATCTAAAATAGCAACTCTTCCAGCCAGGGTTTCAGTTATACCACGCATCAAGTGGAATTTTTGGGAACCAGTTAACCAAAACATCCCTGATTTTCTTTCACTATCCACAGCTATTTTGATATAGCTAAATAGCTCTGGTGCATATTGTACTTCATCAATTGTAATAGGAGGTTTGTGTAATTGAAGAAAAAGTGCTGGATCTTTTTTGGCAAGACCACGTTTTTCTGGGTCATCCAATGTTACATAATTTCTTTTACGGGTTTTACATTCTTCAAACAGCCTAGTTTTACCAACTTGACGTGGACCGGTAAGTAAAATTATTGGGAAAGACTTACTAGCTTGGTTAATTGTTTTTGTTAATGTACGTTGTTTAAACATAGATCTCGTGTAATATGGAGTTAAATTCCATATTACACGAGAAACAGATTTTGGGCAATTATAAACAGCAATTATAAATTAAGAAATACCCTTTCCTAATTATCATTTGTTGCCTTATCCCTAGCAAATAGCTGATTTATATCCTTAAACGATTTAAATTCCAGTGCATTACCGCTAGGGTCCAGGAAAAACATGGTGGCCTGCTCACCTACTTCCCCTTTGAAACGGATATAAGGCTCTATAATAAATTTAGTATCGACATTTTTCAACCTATCGGCTAGATCGTGCCATTCCTGCCAGCCCAATATTATACCAAAATGGCGTACCGGAACAGATTTGCCGTCAACATCATTAGCTGTGGCACGTTTGGTTTCCTCAGGTTTTAAATGTACTGATAATTGGTGGCCAAAGAAATTGAAATCAATCCAGCGTGTAGCTTCCCTGCCGATACCACATCCTAATAACCCGGCGTAAAAATTTCTAGTAACTTCTAAATTATCAACTGGAATAGCTAAATGAAATGGCTGCATAGTCATACCCCTATAAGTTATAAGTTGGTTGAAATATTAGACTTCTTTACAGCAGGTTATAAAAGAAGTCTATTTTTGGTCTTTATCCTATTAAGCAATAATTTTGCCCCTTGTTCAATCAAATCAAATACCTGGTCAAATTCCTGCTGGCCGCCATAATAAGGATCTGGTACTTCGTTTATACCTTTTACTCCAGTATATTTAAGGAATAAATCAACTTTAGCTTTAGCGTCTTTTGGTGCCATTTTTCTAAGTTCATTGAAATGACCTTTATCCATTGCCAAGATCAAATCAAAATCATAAAAATCCTGAATTTCTACTTTGCGGGCTACTAGATTTGATAGATCATAGCCACGTTCCTTGGCCGTCATAATAGTTCTTTTATCTGGGGATTCGCCAATATGATAATCATATAAAGCTGCTGAATCTACTATGATATGACTCATATTATCTTGCGCAAGTAACTGGCGCATAATACCGTCTGCAGTAGGGGACCTACATATATTACCAGTACAGATAAATAAAATCTTATTCACTTTGGAAGACTCCTTTATTCATCGCCTTCTTATTAGCAAAACCTTTGGCTTTTTGCACTAAAAAACCTTGCTGTCTTAATTTTTCGCGTAACCAGCCAGCCGCTGAGTAAGTGGCAAAACTACCGCCGGCTTTAGTCAGGCGTGGCATCTGGGCCAATAATTTATCACTCCACATTTGTGGGTTTTTTGCTGGTGAAAATCCATCTAAAAACCAAGCATCAGCCTGATCATTTAACAATAAAATCGAAGAATTTATATCTCCCAAGTGCAGCCTGAGGCTGCAATTATTTATATTACAGTTAAATACCTTATCTGCTACTTTGAGAGTACTATAACACTCAATAAATTGATCAAACTGTGGTAACTCACCGCGCCATTTTTCTAATGATTTTATTATCTGTATTTGACTCATAGGATATTGTTCAAATCCAATATATTTAAGTACCGCATCTTTAGGAGCCAATTCCTGCCAATGCTTCAATGTCAGAAGGAAATTTAGCCCTGTACCAAACCCTGCTTCTATTATGGTAAAATTCCCGGCCGTTTTGAAACGTTCCGGTAAATTATTACCATTAATAAATACATGACTTTTTTCATCAAAGCCCTGAGCCTTAGAAAAATATATATCAGAAAAAACCTCTGAAAAAGGCGTACCATCCTCTTGCCATGTAATAATATCTTGTATGTCTCTCATAAATCCATATCCTAAATATTCGTATTAATTAAAAGTAATATAAAAAATGACAAAAAGACGCGTATTTATTGGCATTAATATACCAGAAGATATTAGTAAAAACATATCTTCAATTCAAACCGGCCCTGAAAATATCAAATGGGTTAAACCAGAAAATTTTCATATTACCATTACTTTTTTAGGACAGATTGAAGATGATATTTTTAATTCTATAAAAAAACCCCTAAGTGAAATCTCATTTAATCAATTTAAAATAAACCTTAAATCAATTGGCTATTGGCAAAGCGGCGTTTTGTGGATAGGAGCTAGTAATTGGCTGGAATTACCTAATTTAAAAGATCAAATAGATAAGAAATTATTAGAAATAGGCATAAAAATTGAGCCAAAACCTTATGTTCCGCATGTTACCATAGCTAGGCCAAAAGGCCGGCCAATGGATAAAAGCCTCCGTAGTTTTATTGAATCTAACAAAAATTTCTCCACAACCAGCTTTACCGCCAAAGAATTTGTTTTATTTGAATCAATTCAAGATGATCAAGGCTCAAAATACATATCACATCAGCATTATCCACTAAAATAATAAGTTCATCCTTGTATTTATGGATACTTCCTCCATAAATACAAGGACAAACCTTCATCGTATTGAGCCTATAACCTAACAAATAATGGAATAAGGGCCTCAATATGTCTCTTAACATAATTATTCGCCAAATAATAAATTTATCCTTGCATTTATGGATATTTACTCCATAATTACAAGGATGATTCCTCGTCGTATTGAACCTATAATCCATGATTATCTACAGCAGTTTCCAGCTGTGGCTTTGCTCGGCCCCAGGCAGGTTGGGAAAACCACTCTTGCCACCCATCCTAAAATTTCTTTTGGCTTTAAACCAGACTATCTTGATCTAGAAAAACCAGATCATCTGGAAAAATTACAGGATCCTGTTCAATATTTAAAACGGTTTGATGACCGGCTGGTTATTATAGATGAAATACAACGTGCACCAGGACTATTTCAGATCCTACGTGGTATAATTGATGAACGCATATTTGCCGACAATCAATCTGGGAATTTTTTGTTGCTTGGCTCTGCCTCCCTTGAATTGCTTAGACAATCTAGTGAAACTCTAGCAGGACGCATTGCCTATATTGAGCTTAACCCGTTGGATGTTTTAGAAATTGAACCGGGCCAAGAAGAAATTTTGTGGGTGAGAGGCGGGTTTCCCCGTTGTTTTCTGGCTGAATCTGAGAAAAAAAGCATTACCTGGAGAAATAATTTTATTACGAGCTATCTTGAGCGCGATATTGGTCAGTTTGGCCCACGTATCCCTGCTGAAACGATGAGAAGGTTCTGGACTATGCTGGCACATAACCAAGGTGGAATTTTAAATGCAGCACAATTGGCAGGAAGCCTTGCTATTGATGGGAAAACAGTTGCGAAATATCTTGATATAATGGTCGATCTCCTTATGGTTAGAAGGCTGCCGCCATACTATACCAATATAGGTAAGCGTTTGGTAAAGTCCCCCAAAATTTATGTACGTGATAGTGGTATTGTGCACGCCTTGCTCAGAATTGATAATATAGACCAGCTACTAGGACACCCGATTGCTGGCATGAGTTGGGAGGGACATGTGATCGAAACACTTATAAATGTTGCCCCGGAGCAGACGCAAGCTAGTTTCTATCGCACTTCAGCTGGTGCTGAAATTGATTTGATTTTGGAATTACCTGGCAACCAAACATGGGCCATTGAAATAAAACGTTCGCTGGTACCAAAAATTAGCAAAGGTTTTTTAATTGCCTTAGGCGACCTAAAACCTAACAAAGCATTTATTGTATATTCAGGACAAGAGCGTTACCCCAAAAGCCAGAATATTGAGGCAATAAGCGTAAGGGAGTTAGCCCAGCAATTGGTAAATTTAGCCTAACGAACAATATCTTAGAACCATAAAAAGCAAATTAATAAAGTATACTTTATTAATTTGACATACATTATCTAATATCCTAATATATATGAATAATATTGATGCATGCATAATTGATAAAGTGCACTTTATTAATTTGTATAATACATATCAACAGATTGTTTTTATTAGATTAATTATGCGCACGGTACCAGAAGATAAAATCAAACAAAAATTACATGAACTTAATCCACATTGGCATTTAGGCAAGATTGATGTGGATATCGGCAGGTTAATAAAAAGAAGATACTTTGATTTGTTTTTTCCACTTGCGTCACAGTTTAGTGTAACCAGGGCAGTAATACTTATGGGACCACGCCGTGTTGGTAAAACAGTAATGCTGCAACAAGCTATCCAGGAATTTATTGATAAAGGTAAGAACCCCAAGGATATTGTTTATATACCCATCGATGTAACAGTTTTTTATACCTATAACCTTGAAGACCTTATTGATTTTTATAAACAAGCAGTTGGTATCAGTGATATCGCAGATAAAATCATTATTTTTGATGAGGTCCAATCACTCGATGGTTGGGACAGGCAATTAAAAACCCTGGTCGATCAATTTAAACATACTAAATTTATCGCATCAGGATCTGCAGCAGGTGCCTTAAAAAGAAAAAGCCATGAATCTGGAGCGGGAAGATTTGTGGATTTTATGTTACCACCACTGACTTTCTGTGAATATTTAGAGCTGCTGAATTTAACTAGTTCGCTAATTTTATTTAATGAATATGGGAATAAAGCTACTAGCTCTAAAGATATCAATAAACTTAATGCAGAATTTATCAATTACTTGAATTACGGAGGATTTCCAGAAACAATTTTTAATCAAGACATTAGAAATGACCCGACTAAATTTATTCGGGAGTCTATAGTTGACAAAGTAATACAGAAAGACCTGCCTTCTATTTATGGTATTAGTAACGTCAGGGAGTTGGATAATTTCTTTCATTATTTAATCTATCAAACCGGCAATGAAATTAGTTATCAGAAATTATGTGAAGCTTCAGGAATATCCAAGCCTACTATAGTGAGATATATTGAGTTTTTAGAAGCAGCTTTTCTAATCCGCGTGATAAAAAGGGTAGATGAAAATGGTACCCGCATGAAAAGAAATGATTTTTTGAAAGTGTATCTTACCAATCCGTCTATGTATTCTGCTTTGTGGGGCCTGCTCTCAAATGATGACCCTGATACTTTGGGTCATTTGGTAGAAACCGCCATTTTTAGCCAATGGGTCCACGATCCTACTTGGATTGACAGGTTATATTATTCACGTTTTAAACGTGGCGATGGTGAAGTAGATATGGTGCATTTAGGCCAGGACCTAAAAATTAACTGGTGTTTAGAAGTAAAATGGAGCGATTTGCACGTAGACAGATATAACTCAGAATTAAGTAGCTTACTTAGATTTTGTGAGAAGAACAAAATTCAGAAAGCCCATATTACTACGAAATCAATACATAAAAATATAACCACTAATAACATAGAATTGGCTTTTAGGGAGGCGGCTTTAGTTTGTTTTAATATTGGTCATAATCTCATTTATAATTCCAACCTTGGTTAATTTATACTGAATTTGCTAATAATTCATGTTATGTAATGTCCTTTAAATTATACAAAGTTAGCTATGCCCCAATTAATCAGCACCAAAGAAGCTCATGTTACCTATGGCGGCGAGCCGGTATTTGATAACATAACCTTCTCTATCGAAGATAATGACAAGATTTGCCTGGTCGGCAGGAACGGCTGTGGTAAGTCTACTTTGCTGAAATTATTGGCTGGTGAAATTCAATCCGATGGTGGTGAAATTTTTATTAAGCCGGGCATCAGGATTGGCTACTTACCACAGAAAATTAATTATGACCCCAACCATTCTATTTATGAATATTTGCTGTCTGCGATAAAAAAAGACGAAAATATCGATTATACATTTCAGGCTGATATCATCCTGCATCATTTTGATTTAACGGGCGACTTAAAACTATCTACACTTTCCGGTGGCCAGTTACGTCGGGCAGCTTTAGCTAGGGCTCTGATTGACCAATGCGACCTTTTATTGCTGGACGAACCAACTAACCACCTGGATATCGGAGCCATTGAATGGCTTGAAGATTTTCTTAAATCCTATAAAGGGGCTTTGGTCTGTATAAGCCACGATCGGACATTTTTATCCAATGTTACAGCCAAAACTTTCTGGATGCGCCGTGGTCAAATTATGGTAAACCCTAAGGGTTACAGTGACTTTGAACGTTGGTCAGAAGCAATAGAAGAACAAGAATTAAATACGCTGGTCCGGCTTGGCAAGAAGCTTGATCAAGAAAATCAATGGCTACAAGGTGGTGTAACCGCCAGACGCAAACGTAATATTAAACGTTTATGGGCACTAAAAGACCTGCGTGAGGATTTACGTAAACAAAAAACCAAGTATATCTATTCAAAGAGCACCATAAAACTACCGCCAATGCAGGAATCTGATGCTAACCGCCTGGTAGTAGAAGTAGATAATATCAGTAAATCCTTCGATAAGAAAAAAATAATTTCAAATTTTTCTACCCGTATCATGCGGGGCGATAAAATCGGGATTATCGGTAGAAACGGCAGTGGTAAGTCTACTTTCCTGAAAATTATTACATCCCGCTTAACGCAAGATCACGGTAGGCTAAAATTTGGCCGTACCCAGACTAAATTCGCCGATGAGTTATCTTATTTTGACCAGGACCGCAGCCAGCTTAACCTAAAGAAAACCCCCTGGGAAATTATGTGCCCTACGGGTGGCGACCAGGTCAAAATAAAAGAGGGGACCAAACATGTAGTTGGCTATTTACGTGATTTTATGTTTACCCATGAACAGGTAAAAACTAAAGTTGCAGCCTTATCTGGTGGCCAGGCCAGCCGGTTATTATTGGCAAAAGTATTGGCTCAGCCTGGCAATGTATTAGTCATGGACGAACCAACTAATGACCTGGACATGGAGACCCTTGACATGTTACAGGAAATTCTGTGTGACTATGCTGGCACATTAATTATTGTCAGCCATGACCGTGATTTTCTAGATCGTATTGTCGCACGGACGATTGTATTTGAAGGCGATGGTATTGTTGAAGAATATGTTGGCGGTTATAGTGATTATTTAGAGCAAAAGAATGCTAGTAAACCAAGTAATAAGAAATCAACTACGCAGGCTCCAATAGTTTTAGAAAA
>Ga0206814_10237_pt1 | contig 14945 bp, 7 predicted proteins | sample Alteio_BWOrgCont_90_FD_152850 | JGI IMG/M metagenome (GOLD analysis project Ga0206814, IMG submission 152850) | Enriched cells from forest soil in Barre Woods Harvard Forest LTER site, Petersham, Massachusetts, United States -... | ecosystem: Environmental > Terrestrial > Soil > Temperate forest >...
GCAGGATGTGCGCTATGGGTGGCGGATGCTGCGGCGCAGTCTGGGATTTACGGCGGTGGCGGTGGTTTCCCTGGGTTTGGGGATTGGCGCGAATACGGCGATCTTCACGGTTGCGAAGAAGGTGCTTTACGACACGCTGCCGGTCAAGGACCCGGCTTCGCTACGGCTGCTGACGTGGGTGAGCGGGCATGAGCAGGTGGTGCCGCCGGTGTGGGGCGATGTGGGTGGGACGGAGAGCGGAGGTCTCAGGAGCAATGCGTTTTCGTATCCGGTGCTGGAGGCGCTGCGCAAGCGGACGGATGCGTTTCAAGAGCTGATTGCCTTCAAAGATGTGGAGATTACGGCGACGGTGGATGCCGTTCCCGAGGTGGAGGAGGTCGAGCTCGTGAGCGGGAATGCCTTTGCTGCGCTGGGGATCGAGCCGCTGGCGGGCCGAGTGCTGCAGGCCTCGGATGATGCCGGACAGAACTCGAAGATGGGCGCCGGGCCGGTGGTGGTGATCAGCGACAGGTACTGGGCTCGGCGGTTTGGGCGATCGCCCGCGGCGGTGGGTAAGTTGATTGCGCTCAATGGCCTGCCGGTGACAATTGTGGGGGTGAGCGCGCGGCGGTTCGCGGGATTACAGATGGGCGAGGCGGCGCAGATTTTTGCGCCGATGACGATGCAGCCGCTGGTGGTTCCACGGGCGCAGGGCGGGTCGACATCGCTTTTGAACAATGCGCAGTCGTGGTGGGTGCAGGTGCTGGCGCGGATGCGGCCGGGTATAGCTGATGCGAGGGTTGAGGCGGAGCTGGATAGCGCCATGCGGCAGACGGCGATGCCGGTGCTGGATGCGACGAAGGATTTGAGTGGATTTCATCTGAAGCTGGAGCCGGGTGCGCGCGGGATCGACGATCTGCATGGCGCCTATGAAAAGCCCTCGTATGTGCTGATGGCGCTGGCTGGACTGGTGCTGATGCTGGCGTGCGTGAACCTGGCGAACCTGCTGCTGGCGCGGGCGGCTGCGCGGCAGCGGGAGATCAGCACGCGCTTTGCGCTGGGCGCGGGTCGGATGCGGATTCTGCGCCAGGTGCTCACGGAAAGCCTGCTGTTGTCGGGCTTGGGCGGCCTGTTGGGGTTGGGGATCGGGTACCTGGCGCGGGGCGCGATTCCGCAGCTGCTGGTGAGGGACGGGAACGCCACGCTGCTGCTGGTCGAGTTCGACTGGCGGGTGATGGCGTTTACCGCCGGCATCGCGGTCGCGACGGGAGTGTTGTTTGGTGTGGCTCCGGCATGGCGGGCGCTCGGTGCGGATGTGAATGCATCGCTCAAAGACGGGAGCCAGGGAGCGGCCGGCCGGCAGGGTGCATGGTTGGGCAAGGGCCTCGTGGTGGTGCAGATTGCGCTGTCGGCGATTCTGCTGGTTGGTGCGGGGCTGTTTGTGCAGACGCTGAGAAACCTGGGCCATGCCGAGCTTGGCTTTCGCGAGGATCATCTGCTGCTGTTCCGGCTGAATCCACCGCGGACCCCGCATAGCGATGGACAGCGGCTGGGACTGTATCAGCGGCTGGAAGCGAAGCTGGCGGCGATTCCGGGAGTGCGTTCGGTTGCGATGACGGACATTGCGCTGATCGGCGATGGCAACTCGGGGGCGACGTTTCATGTGAGCGGGCGGCCGCGGGAAAAAGGGGAGCAGCGGATCCAGACGAATGGGGTGAGCCGGGATTTCTTCCCCACGATGGGGATCGGGATCTTGCGCGGGCGGGGGTTTGGTGCGCTGGATACGGCGACTTCGTCGAAGGTGGCGGTGGTGAATCAGACCTTGGCGCGAAAGTACTTTCCCAACGAGGACCCGGTGGGGAAGAGATTCGACACGGATCTCGAAGACTTTGCAGTGCCGCTGACAATTGTGGGTGTGGCGGCAGATACCAAGCACGCCGACCTGCGGTCGGAGACGCCGCCGACGTTTTATGTCTTCTATGAACAGCGGGCGGAGCCGGGCCGGATGATGGTGGCGCTGCATACGGAGCCGGAGCCGGCGAGTGTGCTGAGTCTGGCGCGCGCGGCTGTGGCGGAGATGGATCGCGATCTGCCGCTGACCGATGTGCGGACGATGCAGGAGCAGGTGCAGAGAACGATGGCCAATGAGCGCATCTTTGCGCAACTGACGAGCGGCTTTGGTGGGTTGGCGCTGGTGCTGGCTGCGATTGGGATCTACGGCATTATGGCTTATACCGTAGCGCGGCGGACGAGCGAGATTGGGATTCGCATGGCGCTGGGGGCGAGGCAGGCGCAGGTGCTGGGGATGGTGCTGCGCGAAGTGTCGTGGATGGCGATGGCGGGCGTGGTGCTAGGAGTGGGCGCGGCGCTGGGACTGGCGCGGCTGGTGAGTGCCATGCTGTATGGACTGAAGGCGTGGGACGCGGCTACGCTGGCGGGGATTGCCGGGCTGCTGATGGGGATTGCGCTGCTGGCGGGTTTGGGGCCGGCGCGGCGGGCCTCGCGGATCGATCCTACGCAGGCGCTGCGGCATGAGTAGTTGTTATGAGGAGGAGCGATGCGGATATGGTCGCGGGTTAGTCATTTCTTCAAAAATATCGTGCATAAGCCAAGGGTTGAAGGCGAGTTGGAGGACGAGGTTCGCGGCTTTGTGGAGATGTTGACGGAGGAAAAGGTGGCAGCCGGTGTGCCGGCCGCGAGGGCGCGGCGGGAGGCATTGATGGAAGTTGGCGGCGAGGCGCAGGTGAAACAGGCAGTGCGCGATGGGCGCGTGGGGAGCGGCTTGGAGACGCTGGCTCAGGATGTGCGCTTTGGTTGGCGAATGCTGCGGCGCAGCCCGGGGTTCACGATTGTTGCGGTGATTTCGCTGGGGTTGGGAATTGGGGCTACGACGGCGATTTTTTCGGCGGTGTATTCGCTGCTGCTGCGGCCGATGGATTACGCGCGGGCCAATTCGCTGGTGTGGGTTTCGAATCTGTGGCCGAGGTTTCATGTGGATACGGTCTTCTCGCCGGACTTTGTGGCGGCGCGGAGGCAGGCGAAGTCTTTTGCGGAGTTGGCGGCCTTTACCGAACGCGATCAAAACCTTACCGAGGCCGGCGAACCGGCACGGACAAGCTATGCCAGTGTGACCGCGAATTTCTTTCCCATGCTGGGGGTACGGACGCAGTTGGGGCGGGGATTTTCGGCCGACGAGGACAAGCCGAACGGACCGAAGGTGGTGATGCTCAGCGATCGCTTATGGAGGAGGAAGTTCAATGGCGATCCGCGGGTGATTGGCACCGGGATCACGCTGAGCGGGGAGAGGCATTGGGTGATTGGAGTGCTGCCGGCGCACTTTCGATTTCCCGATGTGCAACTGGAGCCGGACGTCTACGGGCCACTGGGGCTGACCGCGGCGGATACGGTTTCGATCGATAAGCCGATGATGAACCTGGAGGTGATTGGACGGTTGCGCGATAAAGTGACGGTGGAGGCGGCGCGGGAGGAGATGCGCAGTTTCTATGCGACTCGCGCGCAGAGTTATCCGGCGGCGATGGCGCACTTGGCGGAGGGGCAACAGACGACGGTGGAAGCCTTGCAGAGGCATCTTACCGGGGACGATCGAAAGCCACTTTTCATCTTGCTCGCGGCGGTTGGGCTGGTGCTGCTGATTGCCTGCGCGAATGTTGCGAATCTGCAACTGGCGCGGGCTGGTGCTAGGCGGCACGAGACTTCGGTGCGTGGGGCGCTGGGGGCTTCGCGAGGACGGCTGGTGCGGCAGTTTCTGACCGAGAGCCTGCTGCTGTCAACGATGGCCACGGGTTTGGGGTTGCTGATTGCGTTCACGGTTACGGAGCTGGTTCGACACACCCAGTTACCGGACCAGCCACAGCTCAATATTTACGAACGGGCGGTGCAACTGGTGCGTTTGCCCTTTGGCAAACTAAGCGTGGCGATTGCCATCGATGGCTGGGTGCTGGCGTTTACAGTGGGGATCACGGTGTTGACGACCTTGCTCTTTGGACTGGCGCCGGCGATTCGCGGGACTCGGGCAAACCTGGCGAGTGCGCTGCAGGGAGCAACGCTGCGGATCACCTCCGGACGCGAGCAGAGAGCGCTGCGGCACTCGCTGCTGGTGGCCGAAGTGGGGTTGGCGATTGTGCTGCTGTCGTGCGCGGGGCTGCTGATTCGCAGCTTTGTGCATGTGCTTGGCGGCGATCTTGGATTCGATCCGCGAGATACGCTTACCGGAGTTACGCTGTTGAGCGGCAGCCGCTATGAGACTGGCGCGGGGATGACGGGCTTTGTGAATGGGGTGCTGCCGCGGCTGAGCGGCTTGCCGGGGGTCAAGGCGGCGGCGGTAAGCAGCTTGCTGCCGATGCAGCCGTACGACGAACGGCCGGCGATTGCGATGGACGGTGCGCCCGCGCCTCCGATGGGATTCAGGCCATCTGTGCCGGTGATTTCGATTACTCCCGACTACTTTCATGCGGTGGGGACGGCGTTGCTGGAGGGGCGCGCGTTGAGTGCGGGCGACCAGGAGAAATCCATGCCGGTGGCGGTGGTCAACGTGGCCTTTACCAAGAAGTATTTTCAGGGTGGCGACGGGTTGGGAAGGCGATTCAATCTGTACTTCCGAGGGGACGATCACACGGTGGTGACCATCGTGGGCATTGCCGCGGATACCAGGCATAACGGTCTGGAGCAGCAGGCCCAGGCGGAGGTCTATATGCCGATGGCGCAGTATCCGCAGCCGGCGCTGAATCTGATTGTGAGGACGGACACGGGCGCGGATGCTGCTCTGCTGGCCAAGCCGATGCGCGATGCGGTGTTGTCGGTGGATGGAGAGCAGCCGCTGTTCGATGTGCAGACGATGGCGCAGCGGGTCTCAAGCGCAGTGGCGCAGAGGCGGCTTACGACGTTGATGCTGGCGCTGTTCGCGGGGCTGGCGGTGGTGCTTTCCGCAGTGGGTGTGTACGGGGTGTTCCCCTACTCGGTGACGCAGCGGGTGCATGAGATTGCGATCCGGCTGGCGCTTGGCGCGGCTCGGCCTGCGGTGCTGCGCATGATGGTGATGGAGGCGGCGCGCCTCGTGTTCGCGGGGAGCATTGCGGGCCTGGTGGCGGCGTATTTCCTCAGCCGGGTGTTGGCGAGCTCGCTGGTGGGGATATCGCCGCACGATGCGGTTTCGTTTGGCGCGGCCTGGGTGCTGATGACGGTGTTGGGACTGGGCGCGAGCCTGGCGCCGGCTGCTCATGCGGCGGGGACGGATCTGAATGCGGTGCTGCACGCGGAGTGAGCGGTGTAGGACTGAGAAGCTCCTCTGCTAGTACATTCGAAAGTTGATCTCGACGTGGATGTACGATGCCACGGGTTTGCCCTCTTTCATCGCTGATTTGAAGCGGTACCTTTGGACAGCCTCGAGTGCTTTTTCATCAAGACCCATGCCGAGGGAACGTGTCACTCGAGGATTCACCGGATAGCCGCGGGCATCCACGATGATGGAGACGATGCAGACTCCCTGATACTTTTGGCGGCGGGCTTCATCGGAGAACTCTGCAGCAGGAGAGAAGACAGGAACGGGGAAGCGGCTACGCCGGTCAAAAAGATCGCGGCCTAACGAGCTGCTGAAAAACGCTGAATGCGGGCGAATTCGACGGAAGCATACCTAAGGGGCTCGGGCCCGTTAGAGAAAGTTGACTTTATCGGCACGACTGAAGTCGCGCCCTTTTACAAAAACTTTTGCCGTGCCCCTTTTACAAAGCCTTTCGGGCGGGCTCTTCATCAGTCTGAACTTAGGGCGACAACGTAAGTGACATGTTGCGGAAGTCAATCGTGTAGCTGGAGAAGATGCCGAGAATATTTTGACCGAGAAGCCCGAAGAAGTTTTCGACCTCGGAGCCTGAGGGTCGAGCCAGGATATGCGGGCCGTTGAGCAAGATGAGGGTGTCGCCCGCGAACAGAGGCACGTTTTTAGCGCCGTAGGCGGCTATTGCATGAATGCCTCCACCACCGGCGAGGCGAGCGATTTCCGGTGGCGTGCCATGGAAGACATTGGTGTGCTCGGCCAGGTAATGGTCCGTGAGCAAGGTGCTGCTGGAGCCGGTATCGAGGATGAAAAGCCGGGTGGCGTCAGCACCTGTGATCTTGCCTTTCGTGAAGATGGGCTGAGTTCCAAGCTCGACGAGCAGGGAGTGGTCGGCGAGCCAGAGCGCGGCGCTTAAGTGAAGGTCGCGACCGGGCGATTGAGCAGAGACTGTGAGCGAGCCGTCCTTGGCGAAGGTGAGGCGGCCAAGGGCAGCAACTACGGAGTAGCCGAGCAGTGCGTTGGTCTGGCGCTTGATCTGAGCGATGTAGAGATTGGCGTCGGCGGTAACGTAGACGGGGACATTGCGGAGTTCGGCCTTGCCGATGGTGAGCGCGGAGATCACGCCGGGATGAACGGGAAAGGCTCCACCGCCGTAGCCGTGCAGCGTGGCGGAGCCATCGAGCAAGGTTACACCCCAGGCTTTGGCGGTGGACTCGGAGAGGAGTGAAACCTCCGCGCCGGTGTCGAGTTGCGCGAAAAGCGGCTGTGGGGAGCGCCGATTGGGGATGCTTACCGGATACTCAAGACCGGTGCGCGGAAGCGTGAAGTTGGCCGAGATTTGGACGGTTTGCGGCCCGATATCTTTAAGCAGCGCGGCGAGATGGCCGTTGTCACGGATCGACTGCTCGCCATCGCCGAGCCGGGAGCCGAAGACTCTGTCGATCTCGCTGTAGTACAGGGCCGCCTCATTGAAGTGACACAGCTTGAAATTGATCTGGGCGAGCGTTTCGAGGGCGGACTCAACCTGTTCCGAAGTGAGAGATTTGTCTCTGGCATTGACGGCCGCCACCAGCGGCACGCTGGCGCGGTCGAGGTGGCCGGCGTGAAAGCCTAACATTCCGAGAAAATACTGCTGCTGTGCTGAGGTTAGCGTGCCGGCTTCGAGCCGCCGCATTGCCGTGGAATAGCCAATGTAGTCATCGCGCTCGAGCAACAATTGGAGCGAGGCGGCATCGGGAGGCGGCAACCGCGCGGCGGCCTGTGCCTGCGCGATGAGATTGCAGCAGGGCGATGCTACGGCGGCCGCAAAGAGAAGCAAGGGCTGCCAGACACGGGCGAGGTTGATCATAAGGGTTCTGCGCAGTGGATGAACGTTGGCTGGAATGCGGTAAGGAGACAATCGTTCTCCAACCCCCGGGTTGGCCCCCAGCGGAAATGATATGTCATGCCAGGGTCGAAGGCCAGTTCTCACTCCTCTCTTTCGAATGACGTCTTCAAGGTGTAGAGTTCTATACTTCTCGGCGATTGAGGTTTAAGAATGATGAACCGGTCAAGACTGGGCTATTTTCTTTGCATGGTGGCGATGGGCATGGGAGCGGTGAATCCAGCGAGCGTAATGGCAGCGGGGCCCGCTTCGAGTGCCTCGGCGATGATTGTGCCGGCGGATGCGAATGCCGCGAGTGGGGAAAAGTGGTGGAAACACGCGGTGCTGTATGAGATTTATCCGCGAAGCTTTCAGGACTCGAATGGGGATGGGATCGGGGATATCAAAGGGATTACTTCGCGGCTCGACTATCTGAAGGACCTCGGGATCGATGCGATCTGGATTACTCCCATGTATCCTTCGCCGGGCGTGGATTACGGGTACGACATCTCGAACTATACGGCGATCGATCCTGAATATGGGACGATGGAGGACTTCGACCACATGGTGGCGGAGGCCAGGGCGCGCGGGATTCGCGTCATTATGGACTATGTGATCAACCACACTTCGGATCAGATTGATTGGTTCAAGGAGTCCCGCGCTTCGCGCGATAATCCGAAGCGCGATTGGTATGTCTGGCGCGACGGGAAGATGGGGCCGGATGGGAAGCCCGGACCTGATGGGAGACCGTATACGCCGAATAACTGGCAGTCTTGGTTTGGGCATTCGGCGTGGACCTGGGATGAGGGGACCAAGCAGTACTACTATCACTACTTTTATGTGCAGCAGCCGGATCTGAACTGGCATAACCCCGAGGTGCGGAAGGCGATGTATGGGGTGCTGCAGTTCTGGATGCAGCATGGGGTGGCGGGCTTCAGGATCGATGCGGTTTCGCGCCTGTTTGAGGATCCGGAGATGCGGGACGACCCTTATCAGCCGGGGTTTAACGCTTATGGCGACCGGAATATTCAGCATAAGTACACGGATGACTTGCCGGAGGTGCATGATGTGCTGCGCGAGGTGCGCAAGGTTGTGGATGCTTTCCCCGGCGATCCGGTGCTGGTGACGGAAGCCGATGAGCCGAATGTTGCCGCGTTGACGAAGATGTATGGCGCGGACTCAAACGGTCAGGGTGGCGATGAAGTGCAGCTGCCGATGGACTTTCAGATTGCGGATGTGAACGAGCTTTCGGCGGCGAAGTTTCGCGAGCGGTTCAACGAGGTGGAAGCGAATACGGCGAAGGGGCAGCCGGAATATTTCTTCAGCAACCATGACCAGCAGCGGCAATGGGATCGCTACAGCGCCGGGGTGACCGATGAGCGCATGAAGGACCGGATTGCGAAGCTGATGGCAGCGCTGTTGCTGACTTCAAGGGGCACTCCGCAGATGTATTACGGGGAGGAAATTGGGATGCGGACGACGGACCCGGCGCGGATTGAGGATGTGCACGATCCGATTGGAAAGCTGGGATGGCCGAAGGAAAAAGGGCGGGATGGCGAGCGGACTCCGATGCAGTGGGACTCGGGTGTTCATGCAGGGTTTACAACGGGTGGGACCCCGTGGCTGCCGATTCCGCCGAGTGCGGCGACCTATAACGTGCAGGTGGAGTCGCAGGACCCGGACTCGATCTTCTCGACGTACAAGCGGCTACTGGCGCTGCGGCGAAGTGAGCCAGCGCTCAGGGATGGCTCGTATGAGGCGGTGGATGATACGAACGAGCATGTCTTCTCGTATCTGCGGAAGAGCGGGAATGAGACCTTGCTGGTGGTGCTGAATATGAGCGCGCAGGCGCGGACGGTTTCCATCAAGACGACTGGGACGCAGGCGGATGTCGTGTATCGGTCTCCACTGGGCAAAGGCGGACTCGCGGTGGAGACAGTTTCGCTGCGGCATATCGAGCTGGATCCGTTCGGGTTTGTGGTGGCCCGGGTGAAGTGAGTTATTGCTGGACCTCGGCGGTGAGCTCGGGCATGACCGGGTTGTTCATGGTAGCTAGAGCCCAGTTGAGGAAGTTCATGCGCGAGCGGGAGAGCGTAACGGCCCAACCGAGCTCCTCCTGGGTGGCTTCGGAGACGAGCTTGCCGCCGAGGACGAAGTCTTCGTGCTGCTTGCCGCTCATGGCTGCGGAGTAATTCGTGGCCCATTGCGAATCTTCGCCGTCGTCGACCTTGCGATAACCGCGCGTGATCTCTTCGGCGATGCAGCGGACAAGATACTGGCGAGCGGCGTTTCTGCCGATCTCGACCTGCTGCTGAGAGATGAGGCCATCGGCTTCGAAGACCTTGGCGGGGGCTCGAACCAGTTCGTTGGCTAACCGAGCATCAATGCGCAATTGCTGACCGATGACCGGCAGATAGTAGTCGATGCGCAGCATCCAGCGAAGCAGGCGTAACGGTTCAACGGCGAGATAGGTGTGGTTGATAAGAGGCCACTCCCAATGGCCGTCGGGCATCATCATGGCCCGGCGATCGCTGGAGGACAACTTGTCCCAAAGGCCGCGGGATTTCAGCAGGTCGAGATGGATGCGGCGCGAGACCACTTCGACGCCTTCGGGGAGGGCTTTATTTTTGAGGAAAGCTTCACTGCCGGCGCGGTCGGTCATTACGGCGTAAATCAAGGTCAGTTGCTCAAAACAGCTTCGGAGTTTGCGACGGTCTTCGGAGGTAAGTTCGCGATAGGCGGGCGGGGGAGGAGCTTTGATGCTGAGTGAGACCGCAACCTCTTTGGTCGCGAGGCGGTTGCGCCACCAGATGATGAGGAAGACGATGGGTACGACGATAAAGGCGCCCGTGCCAATAGCCCAGGCGAGCCACGCGGCGCAGAGAAAAGGAATGAGCAACTGGAAAAGGAACAAAAGCAAATGCTTGCGCGCGCGGCGGTCTTTATGCACGCGCTTGAGGCTGAGCCATGCCTCATACCAGGTGGCTTTGCGAAAGAGCATAAGCCAATAAGATTTGCGGAAGAGCAGGACGAAGAGCGAATACATGGGATGAATTTATGGTAACGGATGGTCCCCTGACCCGCAGCATCGGACATGAACCATGCTGCTTTCGTGGCTCAACCGCAGCCGGGGACATCGGAGAGATGGTGGAAGACTTGCAGGCCGCCGGCTTGGGCCAGGCGGACGTCTTCGTCTGCTCCTTTGGAGGAGCCCGGGAGACGCAGGACGGCGTCGCAGCGGGTGATGAGTCGGTTGGCGATGGGGTAGAGGATCTCGTTGTAGATGGCATCGCCCGGGTGTTTGGATCCGGCTTCGCGGAGAAGCGGGAGAGCCAGCCATTCGCCGATGAGCGGGATGTGGCCGGCGCGATAGAGCGGCAAGGCTGCGGACTCCAATTGGCGGAGATTGTCGGCCATCTTTTCTGGGTCGTCGTTGGTGCCGCTGCGGTACGGGCCGGCGATGAGGATCATCAGGGATGCGGCAGGTTCGGGCATTGGTGGTCCTTATCAAACGGAACGGTTATGTGCATGAACTTGCACAATGGCTGCAACTAGAGACAGTATCGTGCAGTTTCCTGCAATGTCAAGTATAATTGTGCATAGACGGAAGGGCAAATGAAAATCCCGCAGGGGCTAAAGCCCGAACGATCCGATCGATATTATTGGCACGACTGAAGCCGTGCCCTTTTTAGTAAGACTGCTCCACGGCGATTCGCGCTCAGGTGCAGGAGGACAAGAGTTTATGTTAACGACGCAGCGGAAGCAGCAGATACTGGCGATTTTGAAGCGCGAGGGGCAAGTGGTTGCGAAGGATGTGGCGGAGGCGATGGAGGTCTCCGAGGACACGATTCGGCGCGATTTGCGGGAGTTGGCGCAGGAGGGGTTGTTGCAGCGGGTGCATGGCGGGGCGCTTCCGACTTCGCCCGCGATGGCCGATTTTGCGGGGCGAGAGACGCTGACAGCGCAGGGCAAGGTGGCGATCGGACAGGCAGCTGCGGGGATGGTCCGCGCGGGGCAGGTGGTGATTCTGGATGGGGGAACGACGGCGCGGCAGGTGGCGCGGCATATTCCTCTGGAGTTGAAAGCAACGGTGGTTTCGCATAGTCCCACGATTGCGCTGGAGCTGGTGAATCATACTGAAATTGAAGTGATCCTGATTGGCGGCCGGATGTTTAAGCATTCTGTTGTTGCAGTGGGCGCGGCGGCGATCGAGGTGATTGCGGGGATTCATGCGGATTTGTTTTTTATGGGTGTGACCGGAGTTCATGCGAAGACGGGGCTGACTACGGGGGATTTTGAAGAGGCTGCGGTGAAGCGGGCGCTTTGCCGGGCGGCGGCGGAGACGTTTGTGCTGGCTTCTTCAGAGAAGCTCGGGGCGGCTTCGCCTTTTGCGGTGGTCGGCCTCGATGAGGTGAGTGGGATTATCACCGAGCGCAGCGCGGATAAGGTGCTTACGAAGCCATTTGAGAAGCGCGGAATTACGCTAATTCGGGCGTGAGTGGCGAGCCACTTCCATGGGCAGTGGCTATGGGTCTCGAGCGATGGGTTTCGTAAGATTCCGCAAAAGCGCACGATTGAATTTATGAGTGTTTTCCGAATGAGTCGGCGGAGTATCGCGCGGCGAGGGAACGGCTGGTGGCGGAGGAGATTGGGCTGCGGCGGGCGATGGGGGCTGCGGCCATCTGCCGTTGGCTAGGGTAATGTTCGATCCCAATGCCGGAATGCCCCAGTTGAATCGAACGCCGGTTTATCTTGGTGCCTGCATTATCGCCGGACTGCGACTTGCACGGGAAAAGCAAGTCAATATCCGCGTCGCTCCCACCAGCACGGCCAAAGAGCCACCGGACTCCTGCCTCTGTCCTTCAGTGCTGCTCCGTCTCCGAAAGCAGGCTTAAGTGCGCGCCACATGCCTCAGCAAAGGCCTGTCTCGAACGATTCCCGATTGCATGAGATTTCGATGAGAGCTTGGGAAGAGGCGTAATCTCGGTGCCCGCGCCAGGCGCCACGGAGAGGCTGCTCTTTCTAATGATTGCAACTCCTTTGGCAGGAATTCCCAGCAATTACGGTCCCTGGCAGATGACGCGGTTCCATCGCGAAGCTCTGGAAGCAGAATTGCAGCAACTTCAACCATCTAGTCGCGTTGAGACTCCCTCGAGCCCGACCAGCGACAGCGGGATAGGGCGGGAATGCAAAACATGACGGCAGCAACATCCAAGGACCTCACGCAGCACAGAACTCGGTCGACAACCAGTCTCGATCCAGAAAACTTGTCTGAATTCCGAAATCAGGCTCACCGCATGCTCGATGACATGCTGGATTACACGGCAGGCATAAGGCAGCAGCCAGTCTGGCAAGTTATCCCTGAGGATGTGCGGGCGCGATTCCGCCAGGAGCTTCCTGCGCAACCAACGCCGCTGGAACAGGTCCATCAGGAGTTCATGACATCGATCCTGCCTTACACGGCCCGCAACGGCCATCCGGGCTTTCTGGGTTGGGTGCAGGGCGGCGGCACACTAGTGGGCATGTTGGCAGAGATGCTCGCAGCCGGTCTGAACCCCAATCTGGGCGGTCGCGATCAGGTCCCTCTCGAAGTGGAGCGCCAAGTCACAGCTTGGATGCGAGCCCTCTTCGGCTTTCCGGCTGGAGCAACTGGTCTCTTCGTGACGGGCACCTCTATGGCAAACTTTCTTGCCGTCAAGGTAGCGCGAGATGCCAGGCTTGGCTGCCAAGTTCGGCGCAAGGGCATCAGCCAGCCGGAACAAAAACTCGTCGCGTATGCCTCCGGCGCCGTGCACGGGTCTATTGCGCGAGCGCTCGACTTTGCGGGGCTTGGAAGCGATTCCCTGCGTCTGATCCCTGTGGACCGGCTGCATCGTATGAATTTGAAAGCACTGGCCGCGGCAGTGGCGTCCGATAGCGACGCGGGCTTGACGCCGTTTCTAGTGGCCGGGACAGCAGGAACCGTCGACACCGGCGCGATCGATGATCTGAGCGGAATTGCCGACATTTGTGCGCGCGAGCAGCTTTGGTTTCACGTTGATGGAGCGTGCGGCGCGCTGGCCATGCTCGCACCCGAACTGGCTCCGCGCCTGAAAGGGATAGAACGGGCAGATTCCCTGGCCTTCGACTTTCACAAATGGGCACAAGTCCCATACGATGCGGGCTTCATCCTCGTGCGCGATGGGGCGTGCCACCAAGCGGCCTTTGCCTCCTCTAACGCATATCTTGCCCGAGATGACCGCGGAATGTCTGCTGGTTCACCGTGGCCCTGCGATCTTGGTCCTGACCTTTCACGCGGCTTTCGCGCGCTGAAAACCTGGGCCACCTTGAAGGTTTATGGAACGAAGGCCATTGGAGGGGTTGTCAGCCACACTTGCAAACTGGCTCGATATCTGGAAAGCCAAGTCGTCGCGACCCCGGAACTCGAACTCATGGCGCCCGTCGAGCTAAATGTCGTTTGCTTCCGCTATCGTTGTGGATCTTCAGTTGATGCATCCCAGGAAGAGTTCGAGGATTTCCTGGACAAGGTCAATCGTGCGATCGTTGTCGCGTTGCAGGAGGCCGGAGCGGTCGCGCCCTCGACTACCTTGATCGATCAACATTTGGTGATTCGCGCTGCGGTCGTGAATCATCGAACCACCGAAGCCGAGATCGACACACTCATCGAAACTGTCCTGGATGCGGGACGCGCGCTCACGCGGAAAACGTCGCAGACCAAGCCTAAGAGTGAAAAGTGGCAGCAGTCATGGTCGCGGCGCGCGGCCAAGCTCGAAAAAATCGACGCAAAAGCAGGCTCCGGAGAGGCCTTTGAGAAGCGTGCTGAAGTTGAAGTGTGATCTGCGCGCAATGTTGCTCTGTCATGCTGGGCATCGAAGCGCGGAACGTAAATCTCCATCCCGAGGATCTCCACTGGACACTTTCGCTTCTACCCCTCTCCGAAATCCGCCTGACGTTTCCGTGAAACAAAGTGCGCTTCCCGTTCACTAATTCAGCTAGGCACTCAGGGTCAGGTTCAAGGTTGCTTTTAGCGATCTCCGGTTCTAGCCGATCGCACTGCCCTGAAGGGCAATACTGGAGTTCCGAACTGCCGGCAATGCCAGCGTTTCGGCAAGAACGGCTTTCCCAACGAAGCGACGTTGCCGAAAACGCCGTTTGAACTTGGCCGTGGCGCGGCGGGCGCTGCCGCATGGGCGAGGACCGGCTTGTTTGGAGCTTTGAGCACCAATGCAAGCGACACGCGCATACAATGTCCTCTGCTCGTCCTTTTAGGAACAGATGGAGACGTTGGAAACGAAAAGGACTTAGAAGGGATCAAATCTTCAGTCAAACGGCTATCCACTCGCCCAAGTCGCGTGGACACTGCTCTGATCCAGGGTGCCGATCACATGCATGAAGGGCAAGAGGACCAGGTCGCCCAGGTCATTGCGAACTGGGCTGATGCGCTACTGTCAGCAAACGCGACAACAAGCGGGGCTCCGAAGAGCCCATAACCAAGTCATTGGTCTGATAACAACAACAGCAGATCATTCCGCTTGCCTGCGCGAAACTCAGATTTAGCGTCACAATGACAGCGTCTACCAACCGGGCTCGAGGCCGAGTCGCGGGCAATCCGGAAGTTCTCTATCGACGAGCCGATGAGTGCACCATCGTGAATGCTCGCATCGAGAGATATGCTGCCATTGCGATATGCCCGTACGTCATTGCCATCGGCAGATAAAACACCGCCATCGCCGCAACCCACATCAGCGTCTGCGCCTTGCCAAGGCCAGCGGCCACGCCCACCCAGCTCGACCCGACCACACACAGCACCTG
>Ga0206814_10238_pt1 | contig 14937 bp, 7 predicted proteins | sample Alteio_BWOrgCont_90_FD_152850 | JGI IMG/M metagenome (GOLD analysis project Ga0206814, IMG submission 152850) | Enriched cells from forest soil in Barre Woods Harvard Forest LTER site, Petersham, Massachusetts, United States -... | ecosystem: Environmental > Terrestrial > Soil > Temperate forest >...
TAGGAACCTACTCTGGTCGATAAAAGCCAGATTGGTTTCGATCAAGTAACTTGTACCTGGCGCAGGATCTATTTTAAATAGGCCGTTATTGCCACTAGGTAGGTTAATTAAATTAGGCAGTAGCAAGTTCGTTGGACTAGTAACTGTGCGTGTTACATTGCTGTTGGTACCGGTGTATTCTCTACAGCCGTTTCTATTATGCGTATATCAGTGTTTCTATGAGCCAATATAGTATTTTCTTGTAATTCTACAAACGAATTTTCGACATCAACTTTTGGAATCGTAGTTTTACTACTGGAAGCATTATTTATTAAACTAGCATTGGTAAATTGCATAGTCCAGAACGCATGTTCTCTACCATATTTTGAATTTTTTTCTTTTCGATCTCTGAGTTCTACAATTTTCTTTAAAGCGTAATTAGCAACATTATTTACTGCATTAAATATGGTTTGATTACTCACACGCTTAATACACTGTTTTGGAATAAAATGTATTATTAATCTATCTTTATATTCTCGATCATTACAAGGCTTAGAATTAAAATTATCGTTTTCGTTAATATTAAATAAAATCCTTAGACTTTCTTCATCGAATACCAAAAATCCTTCTCGATATGCCTTTTCTCCTACTGGTATAAGATGATCTTCTACTATTAACAGATAACCATCTTTAGAAAGATACTTCATTATAACACTGTCCGTATGAAAAATTGGTAAAAGTGTATCAATTGGATTCAACTCATGTAACACATTTAACATTATAACACGATCAAAAATCTTTATTTTCAAGTTATCCATTTCCTTCACAGAATTAAAATAACGTTCCTCATGATCATTTGGGTATGCACACTTTATCTGATATTTGCATTCTATAGCATTTTCCTCATAAACATCGTAGGCAACATAATCAATCTCTTGATCTATCTTTTCTATACTTTCATAAAGGCCTTTTATTAATCTTCCTTTCCCAGCACCAAAATCTAGTACACGAATTGGCTCTTTTTGAGATCCTAAAGCCTCTCCAATAAGTTTTATTTGGGGATCATCAGCATTAGTCATAACGACTTCAGGATAGTGTAAACACTCATAGGCAAACTTTATATACGCATATCTATCAGGAAGAGAGAAGAAATCACATAATTTATTAATTTCCTCAGTATCTCCAGCTAATCCTTTAAGAATCTCTTGTGGATTTCTTCCTGCTCTTGAAATCATACCATCTTCCATATACCAAATACTCGCATTATTTTCATAAAGAAAATGTGCAACTATATGAATAGAATGTGTAGTTATCCACAATTGTCCATTTGGAATAGCTTTAACTATGCTATTTAATGTCTCCAGTAAAACCCTTGGATGTAAATGATTTTCTGGCTCTTCCATGCTAATAATAACGTCTTGCAGTACCTGGTTTTGTTTGAAAAGTGCTATGGCATATTGTAATAAAATAGTTTGTCCAGGAGATAAGCGTAAATTAGGTCCTAACTTCTGTCCAAATAAGGTTATTATTACTTTAGATGTCCGGTCTATTATTGGTTTTTCACCTAAAAATACCTCAATAGTTTCACATAACCTTTCCCATGTTTCTATTTTTTTTATTTTTTCTTCTTGCGATCTGGAATCATCAGGATCTCTAGCATCCCTAAATTCTTCAAAACAAGAAAGTATTATAGAAAGAACCTTCCCTTCCTTAAATGCATCAAACCCTACTTCAGAGGCTTTATTATCTTGAGCCTCCGTATCATTGCTGGATAAAGCATATGGATCATTCATATTGATTGGGCTTGGTACATATTTAATAATTTTAGAACCGGCCTTATAATCACTGCTAAATTTAAATACTTTATTTCTTTTTTCATTTGCAGTCGCAGGAAGATAGGTAGAATCATAAAGGGAGTCGATCGCATTTAATAATCGGCTTTTTCCAGAGCCGTTTTTCCCAGCAATGATAATCACATTGCTTAGACCTTCCATTTTAATATCTTTTAAACCATTTTTTGTTTCTTCTGATGGATAATTAACTGACAGTATTTTCATATTAATATTTGTCCAAATTTTAATTTTATATTATTTTTGTTGGTTGGGCTTTTTTTCTTTATAAATATTCGGTAGAGCAAACCATATGCTATCAAATTCTGGATCTTTACATCCTTTTTCTTTCCACTCAGAAATAATTGCTTCTGTTATTTCTTCTGTGGTTTCACCATATTTAGACGTGAGTGTCCAAAGATATTCACTATCTAGACCGCTATAAACACTATATACAGGCTTTGCTCCAGCCTTTAACAAAGCGACTATGTGTCGGCGTATAAAATCAACTAATTCCTCGCCTTCTAAACTAAACCCATCGTGGCCTTTAGGAACTATTTGCCATAATCCTACGGCGTCATCTTTAAGTTCATTTATATGTCCAGTAATTGATTCTTCTACAGAATAACCAAGCCTTTTATGCAATTTAGTCATAATTAATTACCGTGAATTTTTCCAATATCTGGAATTGAAGGAATTTTTAAATCTATTGTTTTACCGCTGCTATTGCTAGTTCTTATACCAAAATTTCCTCCGCCATTTGGCAACGAATACCATGTACCACCGTTTGCCTCATAACCTGGATTAGAAATTTGTGTAGCCCCACTCATCAATTGACTTGCAATATCGTCAAGTTCAGAAGTTGTAACTGTTCTTATTTCGCTACTGGCTCCTTTAGCATTATAGCCGACAGCTTGACCTCCTGGCATTAAAATGTCTACAGGACTTGTTACGCTTTGAGATCCGCTTGAAGCAGCTGCCCTACCATTAGAATTATTACTATTACTTGATTCATTATTCAACACATTCCCCGCATTAAGCTGACTATTAGTAGGCACAGCAAATCCTTGGTCCGTACTTTGAGTCTGCGAAGGAATAGGGGTTGATAGAATCCCATTTTGCTGTTGGCTTGGAATTGGCGTTGGAAAATGTACTATCTGGTTGATCTTGTACTGGTGTTGAAAGAGTTTTTGGAGTACTGGATACCGGATTAAAGCTTTCGTTATTACCATTATCTGTATTTGAAGCTTGTTGGTTTAATAAATTTGAAACAGAACTAGACGTTTTTGATAAGGCATAGTTAATCCTGCTGCAGTGGCAAGGCCCAAAGCTATCGCTGCAGACTTACAAGCAGGGTTTAAAGCACAAGCAGTTAGACCTTCTAATACATCATCAACACCAACAAAGTTATTTTGCACCGCATTAGTAGCAGTACCATTAGCGGTTTGTATGCCTTTTTTTATTACATTCATTTTAAACAAATAGATTCCTAATACTGTCTGGTATATCTAAAGTACGTTTATTTTTATTTAATTTTTTTAGCCAGAAAACATAATGTATCTCGCCTTTTACACCACTTTTTTTAAATTCTTGCTCTACTTGTTTTATAAAGTCATCCATATTCAAAATTATATAAGAAAAATTATTATCTGATGTCTTGATAGTTTTACCAATATTAAAGTCACCAGTTGAGACTAAATATTTTGTCAAATTAATAGAATCAATTAGTATTTGTTTATCTGTCTTATTAAATGGATGATCTTCTCTATCGTAACTAACTATACTTATTATTTGTCCGAAAAGAACATAATCCCTATCTCCGTCTTCATACAAATAATCAATCATGTCAGTTGAGTACTGTATATCCATTTTTAATTTGAACCTCATATATGAATTTTATAATCTTTACCGACTGTAGGAAATATATCTATTGTCTTACCTCCCGTAGTGGATGGCTTCTTTTGATATTGGCATTCTCTACCCCTTATATTTTTGATTGATCTATTATATACTAGGTTATTGCTTCAACACCTAGACTGGCTTCACCGCAAGCTTACTATTTAAATTACTAAAATCCAATTTCTAGTATGTGTATAGAAATCATCATCATTAGCTGGTATAAGGAAGTCATTAGAATTCTTTCTTTTTATTTCTTCTAGAATTTCATTTGATTTTCTATCACATCTTTTTAGTAGCATATTAGCAGCTGTGTCTTTTGACTCCGCACTAGCATAAACCAACGTAAAATTTTCAGGTAACACCCAATCTCCTAAAATGGGTTTTTTATTATTAAAATTAGATAAATCCCCTAATGATGAATCAACAATAAGACATACTTTCTTTTCTGAAGTTAAATTTAATTTATTAGCTATTATTTTACATGCAAATTTCCATCCAACCTTTTCTGGGTCATATTTATAATTATGAAATTCATTAGCTGCAATGTCTACAGATTCAGTAATTATTTTATCATCTTCTTTTTTTATTAAACCCTGCGATATATATGTTACAGATACATTTGTATCCTTACCTTGTATATTTATAATTTTAGTATTGGTATCAACAGCAAAAATATAATCGTACTCTAAAAGAAAATTTAAAGGATTAAGGCTAGGATGATACTCGTTTGCACTTATACTTAAAGTTGTTTTTCTAGATTTTTTGTTTTTTCTTTTATAACCAATTTCTGTTCTAGGATTAAGTAGAGGTATAGGTTTACCATTTGATCTAAACATTATTTGGTTATCTTTAAAATTATAACCAATTTCATCTATAGAAACACTTTTTTTTACTTGAAATTGAATATAAGTTTCTCTTGGAATTTTCACCAAACAGCAATTTTTATATTTTTTTCCAGAACCACAGCTACATAGACTATTTCTTCCTTGTTTTATTTTCATAGATTTCAATTTATTACTTTTAACAAAGTATGTATTTAAGATTATTCATGTATTTATGGTATTTTTATTATCCTTTTTCTTATTTCATGCTCATGCTTTTTTGTTAAATTCACTTCTAATTTTATCTATTATTTCTTTTACAGACTGAGGAAATATGATAACAAGTTCATAATCATTACCTCTAGAATTAAGGTCTCGTAAAACTATATCCAGAACTTCAATATAATTTTTCAGATCATTTGAGTTTAGATTTGGAAGGGCCTTATGAATAATTAAAATCCTTTTTTGATTCATCCACTCGAAGTCCCGTAGACAATCTATCAGAGCATTCCAATTATGCCCAAAATATCCAGGAAAATTTAATTTTTTATAATATTCTTTAAATAAATCTTTAATGTTCGAAATATCAGAGCTGATAAAAGCTACATATGCGTTACTTGGATCATATTTTTCTACATCATCTAAGTACAAAAATCTGTTTTTTTCTTTCATCACTTTATCCTTATAAAAGTATCATAATGATCTGGAGTATAGTACATCTCTCCACCTTGCCCAGTAACTATCCTTTGGGGTCCGGGTCCACTAATTCCAGGAGTTGGATTCACATATTCCGTATAGTAACCTGCAGGTTGTTGTGGTAAATCATTAAGCTTATTATAGAAGGTTGTACCATCATTTCTATGAGGATAAGTACCACCATTCTCTATTCTATCTATTGTAGGATTCAAATCAACTGTACCTTGATAAACATTACCAGTTCTTTGATCAACAACTGTAACATCGTTAATAAAGTTAGTTGAATAACTCGATCCAGTATTATTAGTATTTAAACTTGTATTGCTATTGTTGGACTCATTATTCAACACATTCCCCGCATTAAGCTGACTATTAGTAGGCACAGCAAATCCTTGGTCCGTACTTTGAGTCTGCGAAGGAATAGGGGTAGATAGAGTCCCATTTTGCTGTTGGCTTGGAATTGGTGTTGAAAATGTACTATCTGGTTGATCTTGTACTGGTGTTGAAAGAGTTGTTGGAGTACTTGATACTGGATTAAAGCTTTCGTTATTACCATTATCTGTATTTGAAGCTTGTTGGTTTAATAAATTTGAAACAGCACTAGACGTTTTTGATAAGGCATAGTTAAATCCTGCTGCAGTGGCAAGGCCCAAAGCTGTCGCTGCAGACCTACAAGCAGGGTTTAAAGCACAAGCAGTTAGACCTTCTAATACATCATCAACACCAACAAAGTTATTTTGCACCGCATTGGTAGCAGTACCATTAGCAGTTTGTATGCCTTTTGCATTTTGTCCGGTAAGCAATGTTGTACCAAGTACTGTGTATTGTGCTATTTTGGTACTAGCAACTGGACTAATACCATAGTAGCTATTTGCCAAGTCAGCAGCACCCTCACCAACTGCACCACCAATTGCTCCGGCACCACAACCACCTGCAATAGCACCTTCTGCGCAGCCAAGTACCGCATGTAACGCTAAATGTGTAGCCTCGTTAATCTGATTGGCGCCATAGGCGGTACCAATACCATTAGCCACATTTGCCCCAGCAGTATAAACCGCCTGGGTTTCTAGATTGCTGATTAGGTTCTTACCAAGGTTGGTACCATATACCGCAGACTGCACCGCAGAATTTACCCCAGCATTGACCAGGCCTTGTTGAATTTGTTGCTCAAAAGTCATGCTTGATATTTGCTGGCCTATGCCGCTAAATGTGCTGGCCGCATTTGATCCAGCCTGGGTGGTATTCATAGCGGTTCCACCTAGATCGGTCGGCAGGCCTAATTTATTACTGATTCCGCCGGTGAGACCTCCAACTGCCACAGCAACAGCTAGTTGTTTTATATCGTTGCTTGATGATAAATCCTGGAATACTTTTCCTAAATCACCTTTGTTGTTAATCAGGCTTACTGATGCTTGTGATGCAATAGTGGTTATTGCAGCTGACGTTGCGTAAGTTATCGCAGCAGCTTCTGTACCACCTGCTGCCGCCCCAGCAGTAGTAGACAGTGCAGCTCCTGCAGTTGCTCCAGCACCTGAGGTAGCTATCGTTACGGCAATGGCAATAACTATTGCAGCAGCCGGAGTTAAACCAGACTGATGGTAATTCCAGCTATTATATGCTTGTTGTACGCCCTGCCAATTAACGTTAGGGTTATTCTGGACTTGCTTCATCCAGGCAAATTGAGGTGATTGGGATAATTGCGCGATAGAGTTATTTAAACTACCATTAGCGGTATATTGTACCAAAACGCCATTAGTGGCAGAAAGATTGACATTACCTCTGGCATTAATTGCTACTGGCTGCACTGTAGTTTGGCTACTGCCAACATTGCTTGAACTTTGCCAGAATAAACTCGATGATGATTTAGTAGTTTGGCTATATGAAGAATTCTGGGCAGCTAGTAATAATAACTGATTACCAGCAGATAAATTTACATTGCCGCCGGCATTTAATGTGCCTGCTTCTATAATGTTATTATTGCCAGCGCTGATATTAATATCAGTACCGGCAGTTAATGTATTGCCAAGATTAGTGATTACATCACTGATGCTGGTAAAATGTTTGGTTTGTACCTCGGTTCTATTTTCTAATGTGGCGGTTTCTAAGTTTACATCATTACCGGCTGCAATATTTATACTGCCATTGGTAGCTGTGATGTTGGAAGCCAGAGATGTTATATCCCCACCTGCTGCAATACTTACATTTCCCCCCGCTGTTATATCAGCCGAAGCCTGGACATATTGCCTGATAAAATTCTGGTTTGAAGTGCTGCCGCCTACTACTGAGTTGCTGGTTATATCACCTACTGCTGTGAGGCTGACATTATTACCAGCTTGGATCATACCACCATTATTCGTGATATCTGCCCCAGCTGTTAGCGTTAGATTATTGCCTGCTGATATTTTACCGGCATTGGTTATGGCGCCAGTGGCTGTTATATCCAAGTTATTGCCAGCTGTTATATTAGCAGGGCTACTAGACAGGCCGTTTAATGTCGCCTGGGATAGGAATAACACCGGGACCAACACCTGTTGACCATCAACGGTTTCTAATACTGGCCATACTATATCTGATGTCAGGGCGGCAACTTGGGCTGAAGATAATGAAATGCCTACACTTAATTGTAATGGACCTTGCTCTGACGCTGCGTTGTTCATCAAGTCCTGCATCTGGGCAAGGTCTGTACTGGTCCCATCGATATATCTCTGCCCGGTTTGCGCGAAGATCTGGCTGTTGACAAATTGCGTGGTGTAATAGGCATCACCTAGAAGTTTTTGGTTGGATGGTGGGGTATAGCCTAACCTTTGTAATAAATAATTTGAGCCTAGGAATTTACTCTGGTCGATAAAAGCCAGATTGGTTTCTATCAAGTAACTAGTGCCAGGCGCTGTATCTATTTTAAATAGGCCGTTATTGCCACTAGGCAGCGTAATAAAACTTAATGCCACTGTAGCCGGGCTACTGGAATTATTTAGACTAGCAGACACGCCATTCTGTGTTTGCACTGCAGATGGAAGCTGGCTATTGCCTTGTACTATACCGCTTTGGGCGGAAAGGACAGGCGCATTATTTACCGTAACAGTATTTTGCTGGACACCGGTAGGGATAATTCCCTGCCCTCCTCCTGACTGTACCTGGCCATTACTTAAAGATGTAACGCCAACATTGCCTTGGATTTGTGTTGTACCAATGTTACCATTGTTCACACCACCTTGTACCTGTACCTGGCCATACTGCGTGTTATCAACCGCTACAACTTGGGCTGTACCTGGCAAATTTGAAGTAGTAAGGTTAGCACTTTGCGAAGATAGTGATGCTGATCCATAACCAGATACTCCATTACCCAAGTTAGTAACACTGCCGCTGATATTACCACCAGCTGTTATAGAAGATGCAATGGTTGCAATATTTGGTACAAAATTAGGGTCTTGTGAATTACTTGGGTAATCAATAGAGTTAAACCAACAAACACAGCCTCCCCAATAATCATCTTCTGTTATTTCCCAACTCTTTAGTAAATAACCCTGGTTAAGGATACTGCCACCATTAATTATGATATTGCGGTCAGCTGCTATCTGGCTACCATTATTATATGTGCTTCCGGTATTTAAATTGATATCCTGTCCTGCAAGTATGGAAGAGACTAAACCAGTTGTGCCTTTTATCTCATAATGCCATCTCTGGTACTCGTGATAAATACTCTCATAAGTGTATGAATATGAATCAGCCATATTAAAATTTGTGTTTGTGTAACTAACACTACCATCACTGTCCCTTACAGGATCATATACATATTCATAAGAGGTACGATTGTTGGTAAGTGAATTTGTGTAGATATTTATATCTCCACTCATAGCCTGGATAGAGCCAGAAGTATTGGTAATACTGGAATTTTGTACATCAGAGCTCCTATCCAATGTTATACTGCCAGCCATGGAAAAAATATTGGCGCTAGTATTGGTAATGCTATCGGCATTCAATGACATATTATTAGTAGCATAAAGCAATGCACCATTAGTATTGTTAATATTGCCTGATGACGTAATTGTTAATGTATCATTACTGGCAATCTGCGCACTGTTATTATAAACCGAAGATGCAGTGATATTAGCTGCAGCTTCTGCAGTTATGCGTCCGGTATTATATAACTGCCCTGCAATTGTAGCGTCCAAAACACCGGAACTGGTTACCTGGCCGCCATAGTTATAAAGCCCCCCACCGGTTGTAAGCTGGATATTTGGACCAGAGATTACACCATAGTTATTAATACTGCCTGAAGAATTTAATGTGATCTGGGTACCAGAAACCAATTGTCCACCAGAATTATTAGTGATATCGCCACTGCTTGCGATAAATTGTATATAATCACCTGCGGTAACAACAGCATTATTGGTAACAGAAGTTGCGGTAATGTCCACATGGCCGCCAGTGGTGATATTACCGTTTATGGTATAGGCTGTGCTAAGGTTCAGGTCGGTATCCTGTATAGAAATAATATTACCGCCCTGGTTTAATATATTATTTGCAGCATTGATGGTTACAATACTGCCCTGAGCAAATGCAAGTACTGTACCACTAGTGTTATCAAACACACCATCATTTTGGGTAATGGTAACCTGGTTTGCAGCTTGGATACGGCCACCATTATTATTAATATTTTGGCCGGTTATAGTGCCGTTGGCAGAATATATATTGCCACCTGTATTGAGCATTTCGCCATTACTCATATTGATGGTAAGGTTATTATTTGCCGATATTACACCACCACTGCTATTATCACCGCTTGCACCCGAGACAGAAAGATCAGTTTTAGCAAGAAGGCTGCCGCCCTGGTTATTTACCTTGTTTGCAGCAATTATTAGTGATGTGCCTGTAAGGCCATTGCTTGAAACATAGCCACTATTATTATATAAATTTCCTGCACTTAGTGAAAAAGTTTTTCCTGCAGAGATTGCGCCGGTTTCATTGTTTATATCATAGAATCCAGCATTTAAAGTAACTGTACCGCTTGCAATTAAGCCAGACACCAGTGAGCCATTGCTAACTGAATAGCTATTGCTGTTATCTATACCGTTAGCGGTGATATTTAAGTTACCACCTGATTGCACTAAACTATGGTTAGAAAATAATCCGGCACTATTGATTACAGTATTGTCGCCACTACTTAAGGCACCATGGGTATTATCTATTGCGCCTGAGGTAGAAGTCAGGGACAGAATGCCAGTGGTTAATATTCCTTGAGTAATGATGCCATTGCTTAACACTTCTGTATTAGTATTATCAATGCTGCCGGCAGTGATAGTTGTATTGCCCTGGCCTTGCACCAAGCCGGCGGTATTGGTCAAAGCACCAGTAACTATAGCAGTTATATTGTTGCCAGCAATTGCGCCGTTGCTGTTATTTATAGAAGCAGTTTGGTTTATAGTATTATCAGGGTTTACAGATTTACGGATAGTTATATCACCATTAGCAAGTATACCTTTGGTAAGGTTGCCCCTGCTATCTAATGCATAGCTGCCAGAATTATCCATGCTAGCTGTATTTACAGTAATATCATTGGCGCTTTGAATAAGGCTGTTATTTATTAGTTGGCCTATGGCTGTAAGGGATAAGCCGCCGCCACTTATTGCCCCATTAGTATTTACTATATCGCCATTTGTTGCTGATAAATCAATCGTGCTATTTGAGATTAAACCTTTGGTAAGAGAATTATTTGTAAGCAAATAACTATTGCTGTTATCGATATTTACAGCAGTTATTTTAAGTGCCTGGGCACTGTTTATAAGCCCTGAATTGGTAAAACCACCTGTTGTCGTTAGAGTTAATTTGCTGCTGGCAGATACAGCACCATTATTGTTGCTGAACCCTCCTGTGCCTATAGTTGCGATAAGGTCACCGCCGGAGACTATTCCTTTGACCAGATGGCCATTGCTATCAGTTACGTAACTATTATCATTATTTACACCACTGGCGGTTATAGTTATGTTATTGTCGCTCTGTATAAGGCTGTTGTTTGTTACATTGCCTGATGTTGTAAGTATTACATCGCCGGCACTACTGATTGCACCATTGCTGTTTACTATATCACCAGTGCCGCTATCCAGGGTAACCTTGCCACCTGCCAGCATACCGGATGTAAGCGCACCATTAGTAATTACATAGCTATTGCTGTTATCTATGCCAATTGCATGGATTAATATATCCTGCACAGAACTTAGTACACCATTGGTATTGCTAAAGCTGGCTGTATAGTTAGTAGTGCTAGAAGTAGTGCCTATAATATTTATATTATCTGCAGCAATTATCCCAGAATCATTTTTTATACTTATATCGGATTTCAGATTGGCATTGCCTCCGGCAAATATGCCTTTGCTGTTTGAATTATCAATCGAGCTTGCAGTAATATTAGTAAATCCAACCGCATTTACAATGCCGGATATATTGGTAAAATTTGCAGGCGTAAGGATAGTAATGTTATTGCCGGATATATTACCTGCATCATTGTTTATAGTGCCTGAATTGGCAGTGAGGTTAATATTACCATTTGTAGAAATTACTCCTGAGCTATTATCAATATTTGCAGAATTAGCAGTAATAACATTATTGGCATTGATAAGCCCGGAATTGTTGGTGAAAGCCCCAGTATTATTTACAGTAATATTATTGCCAAAAATTGCCCCGTTATTGTTATTTACAGTTGTAAGGATAATATTTTTATTGGTATCGCTATTTAAATTAACATCCCCGCCAGCAATTATGCCTTTATTAAGCGCGCCATTTGCGTCGGTTCCATAACTATTGCTATTGTCGATAATTGCAGCATTTATAGTAATATCACTACCGCTTTGCACCAGACTATTATTAACAAATTGTCCAACGGTAGAAATTGTCAGTGCCAATGTGCTTGTTATTGTACCGAGCGTGTTAGTGATATCACCGCTGCTGGCATTGATAACAGTAATGCCAGAGGATTGGCTAAAGCCGGAAGTATTATCTAGTGTAGAAGATGCGTTAAGCGTAACATTAACTGCTGAGACAGCGCCATTAATATTTTTAATATCGCCATTATTAGCGGTAAGTGTAGCATTACCGCCTGCCAGTATGCCACCAATTAATACCCCATTATTATTGGTAAAGTAGCTGCCAGAATTATCTATGGCTCCGGCAATAAGGGTAATATCGTTCTTACCCTGGATAAGGCCGCTATTTAGGATATTGCCATATGAGCTAACTATTATATTACTAGTGCCTATAATCGCACCGTTGGTATTTATTATATCTCCGGCGTTGCCAGTTAGCGTTATTGTACCACCAGCCAGTATCCCTGAAATAATATTACCGTTACTAATAACATAACTATTGCTGTTATCAATTCCGGTAGAGTTGATATTGGTATTAAAGGTAGAACTTACAGCACCGGAAGTGTTATCAAATTCTCCTGCAGCATTTGCAGTAATATTTTGTGCAGAAATATATCCGGCAATGTTTTTTATGCTATTAGCGGTAAGGTTTATGTCACTGCCAGAGATAAGCCCTATGTTATTACTATTATCAATATTATTTGCTGTAACTGTTAAATTGCCGGTACTTTGTACCAAGCCGCCGTTAGTAAAATCACCCTCTGTAACTGTAATATCTGCTTGGCCTTTAGTTAAAATTGCACCAAAATTATTATTACCAGAGCCATTAGTGAAACCATTCGCGCCAACATTAATAGTTAAATCACCGTTAGAGATTATGCCTTCGTCAAGTACGCCATTAGTCAAATGGTAGGTGTTATTATTTATAACGCCTTTTGCATTTATAATATTAGTACCTGCAGAGCGGCTCAAGCCACCCGTGTTATCAAAATTACCATTATTTGCAGTGAAGGTAAGGTTGTTGCCAGATATAGTGCTGCTATTGTTTATATCATTTGCGTTTGCGGTGACAGCAATATCCTGATTGGTAATAATGCTGCCCGAATTGCTTACGCCACTACCAGTCGTACTAATATCACTAAGGGATGTTATAAGGCCGGTGTTAGTTATATTGCCACCGGAATTCATGGTTAATTTACCAGCAGAATATAAGGTACCATTTGTATTGGTAACATTGCCACTGGTAATAACATTCAATATCCCACCAGATAACACACCTTGATCTAAATGGCCGTTGCTGTCGACATGTAAATTATTGCTATTATCAATAGACACGGCGTTTATTACAATGCTGGCCGCACCAGAAATAAGCCCTGTGTTGCTGAACGCTGCAGTATGATTAATATTAACATTACCCGCAGTATTTATAGTACCTGCAACATTGATTACGTCACTGTTACTAGCATCTATATTAATATCACCTGTTGCAAAGATTTTTGCACTATTGTTACTTACCCCTATTGCAGAAACATCAATAGTAGTTAATGAATTTATCAAGCCTGAATCATTAGTAAGCAATCCTGCTGAGCTTATGGCAAGATCATTGCCTGTAATTGCACCAGATATATTATTTATTCCTCCTGATGTTGTAGTAATACCGATATGACCAATAGCAATTATACCACTACTTAAAAGTCCGTTTTTATCTACTGCATAAGAATTATTATTATCAATGCTTGCAGCATTGATAATAATATCGCTACTGCTAGTTATCATGCTGTTATTGATAAGGCTGTTTGCCGAAGTAATAGTAAGGAGGCCTATAGAGACAAGCACACCACCGGTATTATCAATATTACCGGATGTTGAGGTCAGCGTTAATTTACCACCTGAATTTATGCCACCTGCAATACTGCCACTTGTGCTCAAGATATAATTGTTAAGATTCGAAATATTATCTGCAGAGATAATAATATCGCTTGTGCTTTGGATCAGCCCAGTATTGCTGAAGCTGCCAGAAACCGAGCTTACGCTTGTCCCAACCAGCAAACCGGTGTTATTAACTGTAGCTGCGGCAGTAATATTTAATGCTCCGTTGTCATTGTTAACAAAGTTACTATTAGTATCAACATCAACACCAGATAGCACCTGGCCATCGCCATCTATGTTAACATTATTATTGGCGGTTAAATTAACATCACTTTTAGAGGCGGTAGAGCCACCGGATAGTTCTATATCGCCAGATGTAGAAGTAATATTGGTTTGTCCGGCAGAGTAACTGTTACCGGTATGTTTAACACTGCCGCCAGTGACATTTATATTACCGGCACTATTGGCATCTTTGAAAACAATCAAACCATCTGCGGTTAAATTAATATCTGACACGCTGGAGGCCAGTTTACCCGTAGTATTTACTCCGACACCTTTTTCTGTGGCAACTAAAGTGATTTTACCGGCATACATACCGCCCAAGGCCGATGAATCTATCGCAACAGTTGGGCTTGGTGTCGTCGGTGTTTGCGGGGTTGCTTGTAGCGTATTGTAATCAACATAATTTGTACCGGTGATAACATTAATCTGTTTATTGGCATATAATGCTTTAGCAAAAGTGGCGGTGCGGCTGATAATATCAAATTCATCCTGGGCGGTAGCATCAACATCCTGGGTATCAAAACCAACATTACCTCCGGTGACATTAAAGCCTTGTATACTGCCATCTTGTCCAAGCACTGGTGTGCCAGTGGATAAAGTTACCCTCGGCGTATTGATAAAACCACAGCCACTGCAAGTAATGCCATTAGGGTTGGCTAATATATACTCTGCCTGATTGCCAAAAATTTCTGTGGCGCCAGC
>Ga0206814_10239_pt1 | contig 14917 bp, 9 predicted proteins | sample Alteio_BWOrgCont_90_FD_152850 | JGI IMG/M metagenome (GOLD analysis project Ga0206814, IMG submission 152850) | Enriched cells from forest soil in Barre Woods Harvard Forest LTER site, Petersham, Massachusetts, United States -... | ecosystem: Environmental > Terrestrial > Soil > Temperate forest >...
TTATCCAGAAGGAACCTATGGTTTCCGAGGCGATGAAGAAGGGAACGTTAACCTCGGGCCTGTTCCTAGCGACGGCCCAACTTCACGCCATCGACTCCCAGACCGCGCTACGGTGGTGGCAAGCTTGGGAAATGGGACAAGACCGCCAGAGCGCCGTTCCCAAGCGCTTGCCGTTGGGAATGAATCTGCCTTCAAAAGGGAAGCCGAATCTTATTCTTCGCCTCATTTGGACACTGCATGGCTACCGGCGAGTGCGTGGGCCGATTTACGATCGCTTAGAAACGCCGCCCAAACCGGACAACTGGATGGGAGCCTTGCGCCATGCTTTCGCGTGGGCGCTTGAGCTTGGCCCCACTCGATTAAACGAATTCCTATCTCACTACATCATCGCGTTTTATCATAACGACCGTCTGGTCAGTTCTTTTCGTGCTGTGGGCACAAGTGCCAAATCGCATTGGCGAGGAATCTTTAGTTTTGACTCCCGGCTGTTCCGCTTTCCCATGATTCTGGCGTTTTTAGCCGTCCCCCATGAAGTGACCCACGCCTTTCTTATCAATGAAGATCCGTTTGACCAAGAAGTCACCGCGCTCTATCGGGACGCGCGGCGGCTCTTGCATCTATCAACGCATTCTTTTATTAAAACCAAAGCGCGCATGGTCCTGGAGGAGATTCAATTTAATCTGGGACTTCGTCCGAGAACTCCTCCCGAATGGACGCCCGGACGGCAAAAACCGGAACGCGGACCCAAAGAGCTTTTTCTGGAAGAACTGCGTCGTCTCGAGAAGCACCCCGTGGAAATACCAGGGTCGCTATCCGACGATTCCACAAAACAATGGGAAACAGAACATTCGTTGTACAGCTTCTTTTCTCATATCGCCTCGCAGCCTCAACTCTATCTCAAAGACGATGAACGACTTATTCGCCACATTGTGACTTTCCTTTTGAACAACGCAAAAACCTTCGAGATCGACGAAGAAGTCCGGCTTGAGAAATTCCGAACTTATTTTGAGAGCCCCAAGAACAAACCCTGGAAAAAACTGGTCGACAAAGTGAAAAAGCTCAACCACCAAGTCAACGAAGGAATTCGCCGGGCTCCCGAGAAGCTTCCGCGATACGAAGGTTCGGCTCCGCCGATGCGGCATGCGCTGCCGATTCGGCTGCCTTCCGAACAAACCGCGGAACAAATACTTCTGGCGGCCGCTCGGACTTCCGAAGAGCCAGCAAAATCCTCCCAAGCCGTGCGATACGCCGTTTATGACCTGATCACCCGCGATATCGCCAATCTGGAACGTTTGCAAAGAATTTCCGAGAACGTCGGAAAGACCTTATGGCTGCCCGCTCTAAAAGAAGCTCTGACCCCTGCGGGCTTTGACGAAGCACGGACACGGTTTTTGATGAACGCAACGCGTGAGCAACTCGAGCCGCTTAAATCCTCTGAACTTTTTAACAATCTTGAGTCTCTTCGCCGGTTGCAACCTTTTAATCCGCGAAGTTTAAACGATCTCAGGCAAGGATGGATCCGACTCGAGCGTTTGAATGGAGCGCGGCTGCTCACCAATTCTCTCAATAAAAAATTACCCTCCTGGGAAGCGCTGGCCATGATGGCCGGAGCACGACCGTCGACCCCCTCAGAGAAGGTCGCCATGGCGACAGCCGATCGGCTTGCGGTTCCAGAAGAAATAGCCGACGCACTCGCGGCATGGGAAGCCTATCGCGACAAATATTCCATAAAGGGTGTACCCGCCGCCGTTATGGCGCTGACACGCGCGGGGCCTGTATCCTTAGAAATAATCGAAGTAGTAAAAAAGATAGTCGCCGGCGAAATGCCGGGCTTCAAACCAAAAAAATCCTCCGAGGGGTCGATTCGATGGGTGGGCAATTTGGCGTTGGGTTTGGTGCTGGGATTTTTATTCTTTTCCCGCCATGCGTCCTTCACTAGCTTCTGGGAATGGGCCGCTTACGAGCTGATCAGCGCCGTCGTCGTCGTTGTTTTGCACGAGCCCTGGCACGGGCTTCGAAAGCCGCGCTTGGACTGGAAGGGAATTCATGTGAAATCCCACGGCTGGAATCTATTGCGCGCGCCTTTGATAAATCTAGCCACGGGGGCGCTCGGGTGGTGGGTGGCGATGCGTTCCGGATCGACGGCGCCCTTTTGGTTATTGCTGTTCGCCACCATGGTCGCGGTCAACAGTCTCGCTCTGATCCCAGGAACGAGGTGGTTCTCAACCCTGGCTGAGATGCCTTCAGCCGTTTTGCGCTTTCCCGGCAAGCTCGGTCTTTTTCTTTGGCAAAATACCGACATGGATCGATTCCTTAAGGGCCGCCTTCGCCATCCTCTTTTCATCGCGCAACGGATCCGATTCTTAATGTGGTTTTCCCGCTATGTGATGAGAATCGAACCTGCAGACGCTTATCTCGTCCAAGTTCGACAAAACGTCGAACGGATTCGCAAAGGGATCCCGCGCATAATTCGGCAGATGCGGCGCGGAGGTCTGTATCTTTTGGACACCGAAACAGAAGACGGGTGGCGCCTGCCTTTCAGGGATCATCGCGTCGCGGGCCCTGAACCTGGCATATTTCTGCACACGCATTTTACCGACGATAAAACGGGCAATCAGGGAGCAGGAACCATTTTAAAACCGGACAACGCCTCCGAAGGCCATTTTGATAGGAGCAGGATTCTTGTTGAAAATTTCACGGTCACCCTTCATTTCATGGAAACGGTTTGGCCTTCTTTCATCGTTGAAGATTCGGTCATTCGTTTGGAACGCAAGGTGGCGAAATGGCTGAGACCGAGAACCCGCCCAGCGTTCCTCGACTCCGGAGAAGATCTGGGACAAGGCATAACACCAGCAACGGATTCGGTTTACGTAATGCAAGACTCTACTCGATGGAATCAGCAAACAGGACTTTATACGAAGCGCGATACGCTCATGACTTTCAGAAATGTGAGCGACCGGTCCCCACGCCATACGATACCCCCCTTGACTCCCATCGAGGAGGCACATTCCATCTTGGAAGCCTGGACATTTCCTAACGATGACGCATCTCCGAGACATGTCTTCGGACCGACCCTTCTCAAAGACGGAAGTTGGCCGGCCTTATTCCACCGATTGCCTGACAAAATCACCCGCTATCTCGGGCTCATTGGTCTCCCTGTTGGAGCGCCAAAAATTTCTAATGCCAAAACATCCGACAATGCCCTGAGTTTAACTCAACGGATTCGCTCTAATCGCCCTACGATTTTCTATGGCACGCTCGAGGAGTTCAAAACGTTCTCCGCGGAAGCCAAAAAGCACATTTCAAAACAACTCGTCCTTCGCTGGGTACCGCTTGATTTCTTTGGGACAGACCCCTTGGAACTTTTTTTATTCCTGGTCTACGATGGATTTCTTCAGTTCGATCCCAGAGTCTCTGCGCGCTCGTCCTGGCACCGCTGGCGCCTTTCGTACAACCCCTTTTACGTAGCGCGCTTGCTGCGACAGGAAGCCTAAACAGAAATCTAAAAGACCTAGGGATGCGTGGGTCTTTTTTTTACTTTACCGTCATTTTGCCGTCATGGGCTTTGTCCGACAAACGAATTAGAATTTCGTAGCTCGCTAATCGTTAGGAGGATGGGAAATGAAAAGAATTTCGAAGGATCATCTTTACTGGCTCTCGGCATTGCTTCTCGCCCTGACGCCAGTGATACAGGCCGCTATCGTAACGGGACCCGGCAACCCGGAGGAATACACATCTCCTAATCCAGTGGCCGTCCAAAATTTCGTGGCCGCGCACCCGCACGGTTTGACCCAAAATGATCTCTTAACGTTCTCCGCCGAAGTCGTCCATAACAAACAGGCGCACGCCGGTACGGTCTCGCCCGTGGAACGGGAAAGCGGGTCATCGACGGGGGCCGTGGCCACAAATAATCAATGGCCCTGTCCTCAAGGGTTCTTGGCGACTCACCGCTATGCGTCGACCGGGCTTGTGTCCTGCGAACAAGACACGCGGATCAGCCCGACCCTGGAACTCAACACCAACGTCACCATGAATGCCTATGGGGGCGGTTTCGTGCAACCTTTGACCATGGGCGATAATTCGTTTATGGTAGGGACTTTGATTCAAACGGTTATGGACCCCAGTCAGGGATCCAGCGGAATGATCGGATCGTACACGAACTATTTCCTGAGCGACCCGAATCAGGCTACAACGCTGGCTCAAGGGGAATGCAACGCCGGGCTGATCGTAACCTATGACGGCGCCTCGGCGTCCGGGGGGTATCAAATCCAAATCGTGCAAGGAAATTCCCCGATGCCTTCCGGAGGCCGCAATATCTGTTCCGATATCGCGCCGCCTTCTGGAAATTAAACTATTCTCTCGACACGACCGAATCATTTCAAGCAACTGACCGCGCTGTTCCTCGTGCCAGCGCTGGTCTTAGCGTCAATGCCGAGCTTCGCGCTGCGAGTTTCGAGGGAACTCGCAACTCGAAACTCTTCGTTTGAGTCGCAGGCCATGGCCCTTCGTTCACCCCTTTTGCTGTTCGCAAAAGCTCCTCAGCTCCAGAAGGTTCGTGTCGGAATTATGCGCGACGCTGGTTCCGTTTTTGGAGTTGTCGGCAAATATCTTCCCCAAGACAATATCATTCGTCATATCGATGGTTGGTTAGGCTCGGACATAAAAATCGCTCAAGACCAGAGCCATGCTTCGGCACTTACGTATCTGGAACAGGTCAAAACCGGCCTGGATGACCCGCGTTTGGCTCGCTGGTATCGCATGATCGACATCCAATGGAAGATGATGGTACTCGCGCTGATAGTGAATTCCGATTTATCGACCTTAGCAGCGCACCTCTTCAAGACCTCCGGGCTGCTATTGATAGCGGATGCCGGTCCGCTCTACTTTTTTTTCGCCATGTTGTACTACAGCGGTCCGAAGCTCTTGAATTTTCCATGGCGCTACCGCATGGGGTGGGCTTTAATGAACGCGGTCCCGCATTTCGGATTGCCGACCACCTTGGTTGGGATTCTTTATCAAATCCCCATCGTAGGCGGATTTGCATTGGAAAAATTAGTCGAGAAAGGGCTGGCCAAAGTGAAATTAAAAGGGGATCCCGATCTGGTGCGGTTTTTCTTGATCGGTCCAAGCCCGGTGATTCCATTCGCCGTGGTCATTGGGTGGATGGGCGCTTTGTTCGAGACGCACCTGAACGGTTCGCCCGTACCTTTTTGGATTGCGGCGGGAGGCCTCTACCTAGGAACGGTCTTACAACAACCCGGCTTTTTCCGCTGGCTCTACGATGTAGGATTTCCGCGCTCGACAACGGAGGACTTGGGTGCGCATGCATGGCGCCATTTCCGCGGACAAACGTGGGCCGTTCTGCGCACTATGCCTTGGACGGTCCTTTCGCCGCTTCTCATCCATTGGGGTCTCTCCATGCATTTTGGAATTGTGGCGTTGCTCTTTTTGACGGCGGGATTCGTTCCATTGCTATTGCTGCTTCGTATAACGCAACTCTTTGTGTTCCGCTCGTTGACTAAACCGCTCTTATGGACTCTGCGCACGTCGGGAAAAATAGTGGGGTTTGTCACACGCCCCCTCCGGCGACTCATCTTAGAACCGGATGTGCTTCGGGGGACCATACGCTATGCGATTACGTTGGCTATGGGCGTCGCCGCTTTCGTGGCGACCGGGAATCCTTGGGCCTTGGCCCTGGTCATCGCTTTGGACCGGCTGGCTTTTCTGCGCGCGCGGCTTTTTTCGATCCCGAACTACCGCACCACATCGGCAAGACGCCAACGGCTGGCCGGGCTGGCCGCGAGCCTCGCACCCGCACTCTTCGGAGGAGTCCTTCTAACGCATCACGCCTCCCTGACGCTCTTCGGCATTTTGGCGGGGATGACGGGGTTGCTCATGGGAGCCGACGCTCATGTGCGCGAGCCACCGACCTCCAAAGCCCTGGCGCAGCATCAAGAGCATGGCACCGGAGCCAGGCTGTTCGGGCCCGTATTAACCGTCTCGGCCATTCTCATCTGGGCCTGCGTCAACCACACAGGCTGGGTCACCTCGTGGGAGATGGGAACCGTGCTTCTAGTAGGTGCGGCTCTTTACGCCTTATCCAGTTTGGCGATCACGCCGCTCCCCAGTCCGCAGGAATTGGCCGCACCCGCCCCCGAACGCGAGCCTTCCGTGGCGCTCGTGATGCGCAATCCGGAACTGCGTCAGTCCCTCACATTGCTTTTTCTCTTGAACGCTCTAACGGCACTCCCTTGGATGGCGGCCTACCTCGTGCCGTCCATGTTAGCTGTTCCCTTTTCGCGCCAAGCTCTGACGCTTTGGGGACTCACGGTCGCTCCTTACCTCGGGAGCCGACTGAATGCTCGAATTCAAGAGCGGAAGAATTTGGCAAACCGCCCCATCTTTTCATGGCGCTGGGCCATGATCTCCACCGGACTACTCTTGGGCGTATCGGCGTTGTTCCCGATAGTCTGGGTTTGGTTGCCGGCCTTCTTCCTCATAGGATTTTTCTCGAGATTGGGTTCCGCGACGTCTCGCGCGATCATCGAATCCTACCCAGACGAGCTTTTGAGAAGCGCGCGCGCGGACTATTCCGCGGCGATCAATAACGGGATTGCCGTCAGCGGTCTCCTCTTGGAATGGCTGGCCGGGAACTTGGCGGGTCCCCGTTGGGCTTTGGCGATCTGCGGAGCAGCCCTGGCCGGATTTGAAATTCTGATCGCCGTTTCCAAAAAAGCGCGAAAAGGATTCTTTAAACGATTGGATTTTACCCTCGCTTATATCATGGGCGCTCTTGCCGGATGGATCGATCACTCGGCCACGCATGCCCTTCTGGGTTTTCTTGCCACGTTGGGCGCGTGCCGGGCCATTTATGTCTATACGAAAAAGTTAGTCCTGCAATGGGCGCTTCATCTCCCGGCGCCGTCTGAGGCGGGCAACCTGCGCTTCAGGCAACCTCGCCAGCCCGACGGTTATAGCCGGCCGGGCGATCCAAAATCCGAGCCCGCCGAAGCGTGGACGGCGGATGCCCATCACCCGGATGGAGGCGAGGCCGCAAGAGTTCTCATGGGCATTTCGTCGGATCTCCATCTGGATGATCCGGAGATGCAGGCCAAGCTCTTCTCCGACATGAACGAACATATGCTCTTCGTGGAGAATGCGGGGAAGGATGGCCTTCCGGCGATGATCGTCGCCGGCGACACCCTCGAATACAACGGTAAAAAAAGGATCGCACTGGGTCCGGACCAGAGAAAAATCATCCGCCATCACGAAAACCTGGCCGTCAATGACCTGCCGGTCTGGCTTTTAAGGGGCGATCACGACCCGCGGTTGATCCCACTCGACCCTGCGGGACAGCCCATTGAGGACCGCGCCTTCAAAATTCGCACAGCGCCGGCTCAAGCCCGGAATCCGGGGAGGCTATTGGCGACCATTCCCGTCAAGAGAGAAGCGCTCTTCACTCTGCCGGACGGCCGCAAAGTCCTCGTGCATCACGGCGATGCCGGTTCTCCGCTCAACAGCGACGATGGCGTGATGACGCGGATCTACCAATTTTTCGAAAGAGTCGATTCCTGGATGAGGAAGGAACGGCAAAGGCAGGGGATTTCGTCCTATTTCTATTTTGTCCATTTTGGAAAACGTCACATCATGAATCTCTTTTTACGAATCGCACTTTTCAGGCAGGCGACGATCGCCGATAAACGCGATGTGGATGTGGTGATCTTCGGGCATCTCCACATTCCGGGCATGTGGTGGGTGCCGGTGTCGCGTTCCTCCTGGCTGCCGGTCGCATGGATCTGGTTATTTTCGCCTGGACTTTACAAAAAAATGGAGAAGCTCGTTTCTCGATGGGAAAAACCGCGCAAGCTCATCGCCAATTCGGGCTCCTCGCAGGATCCGATGTCCTCCAGCATGATTATCATCCTCGAAGATGGCCAACTCGAACTGTGGGTCTGGCACCAGATGAGGGCGACGATACCCGTGTTCACACCAGCACACCCGGGCGCCGAAAAACTCGCTAGCGCCGCCTGATCATGCGACCGAACCACTCCATCCAATTGCTTTCGCTCCTGCTCGTTCCGGCGCTGGTCTTCACGTCGGTTCCGAGTTCCGGGTTTCAAGTTTCGAGTTCTGCATTCCGGACATCAACGCGAATCTCACGATTCGAAACACGAAATGAAGTGTTCGAGTCGCAAGCGCTCGCGGAGCGGGCTCTGTCGTCGATCTCGGGCGTTCACCTCGCTTTCTCGCGCGTTCTCGGGTTGCGTACGGCGGCGGTGATGGCGCTTTCAACGTTTCTTCCGTTTACGACCTTTCGCCGCTGGAAGAATTCTCTTTTCCCTCGCCTAAAAGGCTACCGCGAAACAATCCTCAAGCCGCTGCGCCGCCTGCCCGTATGGAAAATGCGCCGATCAGAAATATTACAGATCGTTGCGTTCTTGAGTCTCTTTGTCGGCGCTGCGGTATTTGCATATCTTCATTGGCATGGCGTTATCCATTCTGACCCTTTGGCCGAACGTAAATCCTACGCGCTGCTGACAGGCGCGGGCGGCTTGGCGGGCGGGCTTATGGCCCAATGGTTCAGAATCCGCAGCGGGAAACAGAAAGGGTGGGAAGTATGGCCGCTTATTTTACTTATCGCCCTCAATGTGGGTTATTCTACGTTCGGAGAGAAACCCATTTATGGGGACTGGCTGGAATCTATTCCGGGTTTCTGGCGTATTCCCGGGGCGCTCGTGCAGTGGATCATCGATATCTTCGGCATTTCTCTGGTCTACACCGACCCTGCCGCGTTTCTGGTCTATGGCACGTATTTGGATCCACGGAGAGAACATCATGCACGACAGGAAATCAGTGAAAAGTTCCTCGGTTTTTATGTGAAGTATGGCTGGGTCTGGGGAATTTTTCTGGCGGCCGCTTTGGCGATGAAGGGCAGCCCGATCACCAGCTTCGCCTTTTTGCAGATGGGCATTTTGATCTGGAATGTGGCGTTCGAATATGAAAAGTTCCCCACTTCACAAAAAGTCCTCGATTGGACAAGCCACCATCACGGCTTCCAACGGCTCACCTCCATTTTGCGGAGACTCACGCAACTTCACGCCCATCCGGTTTACTTCGCCTTATTAAGATGGACGATTATTTTCGTATGGTTGACTGATTTCACTCATTTTTTGGCTCAGATAGGATGGTCGAACCGAGGGATTGTGTATTTCGCCGGCTTTGTGCTGATGGCTCATGTCTCCATATTGGGTTCTTCCGTCCGGCGTCGCCTTCTGCGCCTCCTTGCCTGGTCAACGCCGTTAATAGCGGCCCCCCTTCTGGCCGCGAACTTGTTCGTTGGAACGCAACAGGCGGCTTTGGGACATTACCCCCTTCAAACAGCCGCCTGAGTCGAACGCTTACAACTGAGCCAGAGCGTTCTGAAGTTCCAGACTTTGCGTGACGGGATTGACGGAGCGGTTGATGTAGACGATCGTTCCATGCTTATCAATGATGAACGTGTACTGGCTGGGAGAAAGCAGGCCGCCCGCGTCGTAGTCTTTCGCAATGGAATGGTACAGGTCTGAGAGCAGAAGAAAAGGCAGATGGTACTTCATGATAAATTTCTTATGCGAACTGATCGAATCGTAGCTGACGCCGAAGACCGTGACTTTCATATCGCGGAAGCCGGTGAAGTTGTCGCGGAAATTGCAGGCTTCCTGAGCGCTGTCCGGAATGTCATCCTTGGGATAGAAAAAAATCACAATGGGCGCCCGGTCCAGCCACTGCGCCAGGTGGACCTGCGAACCGTCGCTGGCCGGTGCCGTAAAATCCGGCGCGGGCGACCCGATTTTAAGCCCATCCGCCTGAACGTTTGAAAAACAGACGAACAGGACCGCAAAAAACACGACGAACCGTTTCAACGGGCTGTTCCTTTCATGATGAAGATTATACTACCGGCTCGACGATTGCCACACCCATTTTGCAATCATCCAAAATTTACGTCGTTGTCAATGGAGCGTCACTCTTTTTTTTTATACTTATTAAATAAAGTAATTGGAATGATTTCGGGGAGGGGTTTACGATGTTTTCGAAATGCGCGGCGTGGGTGGGTGGCGGTTGGCTCGTGGGAATGATGTTGACGGCTTCGGCCATGGCGGCTAACGAGGTGCGGCCGCCGATCGATTCTTCGGTGGGAAAATCCCCCATCGGTTTTTCTGAACTGGCGATGATGCGCCCGGATTTGATGAACCCGGTGATTCTTCCAGGGACTCCTCCGCGCTTGTCGGACGACAACGCCGCACTCGATCCCAAGCAGTTTTTCTACATTTATAGAGACAGGAACGCGCTGCAAAACCATTTTATTCCTTCGGGATGGATGGGAGACTACGGCGACCTTTCTATCGATGACGCCAGCCGCGAGGATCCCGCTGACGGGAAAACCTGCTTTAAAATCACTTACCGCGCCACCGTGTCGCAGGGATTCGGCTGGGCCGGGATTTACTGGCAAACTCCCGAGAACAACTGGGGCGATAAAAACGGCGGGTTCGACTTGACCGGTGTGAAGCGTCTGACATTCTGGGCGCGGGGCGCCAAAGGCGGAGAGGTCATCGGCGAATTCAAAGTCGGCGGCATCCGCGGCGAAAATGAGGATTCGGGATCGGTCCGGATCGGGCCGATTACTTTAAGCCGGGAATGGACGCATTACGTCATCGATCTGGCTGACGTCGATCTCTCGCATATCGTAGGCGGATTCGCCTGGGCCGCCAGCTACGATAACAACCCGAACGGAATGACTTTTTACCTCGACGAAATCCGCTTCGAACGATAACCTCCGGCCGTCATTGCACTGTCGCGTACTTTTTACCTTCTTGCCATAGGTGGCCAGCCGCTTCGTCTATAGAATGGAGGATGTGGGGGAGAGGAGTCATCCATGACCATCACGATGAAAGCGCAGTATTTGGGCACTTGCATTCGCAAAGAGGCGGCCTCGCTTGTTCAAGTGGCGGAGAAACTTCAGACGGGCGAAATGCCTGCGGAGATTTTGCCCGAAGTGCTTCGCCAAATGGAGCGGCAATTCCGTCAGTTATCCAAAACGGCCGAAGGCTACACGCTCTAAGCCATCCCGCCGGCCCTTTCTCTCAATGGAGGGACTTCCTTCCTTTGCCCTCCAACGTTAATTTTCTACGATGAATCTCACCTTGATAAAGTCTTTTCATTGCAAACTTCTGGGAATCGGTTTACTGCTTGTTTATGCCGGTCCTCTGCAGGCGGCCTCTCCCCGGCTCATCGTCATCCTGGTGGGCGATCAAGTGCGCGCCGATTACATGGAGCGATACCACGACGATCTGGCGCCGGATGGATTGCGGCGCTTTCGGGATGAAGGGACTTATTTCGCGCAGGCGGCGCGGGATGATGCCGTGGAGAAAACCAGCCCCGGCCATGTGCTGATCGGCTCGGGGTTGTATGCGCGCCAAAGCGGAATCGTGAACAACGAATGGTACGACGCCGTTTCCAGCCGCTCGGTATCGGCCGCCGAGATCCTTCCGGGCGGCCGCCGAACGCAGCTGCGCTGGTTCGCGGGAACATCGTTCGCCCGGCGCCTGCATGCCGCCAAACCGGAGAGCCGCGTGGTGAGCATTTCCTTAAAAGACCGCGGCGCGCTTTTGCTGACGGGACCCGATCAAGACGAGGCCTATTGGTGGGATCACGACTCCCAGGGCTATCGCGCGTACGGCCAATCTCCCACGTGGCTGCAAGACTTTAATCGGCGCCAGGCGGATTACGTTTTGACTCACGATCGCTGGGAACCCTTGGTTCCCGTTTACGGAGACAAGGCGGCCGCCTTTGCCGCGACCGCCGTTATCCTCGCTGATCATGTGAAGCCCGAGCACGATCTCGGCAAAAATTTCCCGCATGAAATCCGGTCGCTCGACGCACTCATGAGCACGCCTTACAGCGACGACCTCTCGGAAGAGCTGGCCGAGAAAGCCATCACCCAATGGAAACTGGGAAAAAATCCGAAAGGAGTGGACGTTTTGACCGTGAGTTTTTCAGCCGTCGATCTGGTCGGACATCAATTCGGCCCAGATTCGCAGGAAATCATGGATGCCTTCCTGCGTTTGGATAAGGATGTCGCCCACCTCATGCGTTTTGTGGATCGCGAAGTGGGTGAAAATGTGGTGTGGGTTTTTTCCAGCGACCACGGCGTCACCCCGTTTCCGGAAATCCCTCTCTCCCAAGGATTCAAAGCCGGCCGCGTTCCTTTCGACAAGGCCGTTCTTCCGCACGGGGAATGGATCGCAGCGACCGCGGCCCCTTTCATTTATCTCGAAAACAATCATAAGGAGGACGCCGACCGGCTCAAAAAAGATCTGCAGGCGTTAGAAGGAGTGCAGGCGGTCTACACGTCGAAGGAGATCATGACGGGCCATGCGCCAAAAGAAATTCAACGCTCATTTTATCGGCCAAAACCGGGGGAACCTTCCCGCTCCGGCGATCTTTGGGTGATTCTTAAACCGAAGTACATTTTCTCCGACGCGCCCTACGGCACCACACACGGCCAGCCTACCGCCGACGACCAGCGCGTCCCTCTGGGATTTTACGGCGCCGGCATCGGGCGCGTCCTGCGCGAAGACGTCGTTTCGCCCGTCCGCATCGCCCCGACGCTGCTTCACCTGCTGAAAATTCCAGCGCCGGACCTATCGAAGCCTCTTAATGTCTTCAATTATTCCGAAAGCAAAACTCCCACCCGGTGATATCCTGACCAGCGATAAAACGGTTCGCCGGACTCGCTTCCTACGGTACGGCTGATCGCAGATCCCGCGGCGATCCGGTGAGCCTTAAACGCGGCCGTGGCCAGAACGATCAGGACCAAAAAGAAAAGGACGACGCCGGGCCCGAGGAGACGATTGGCCAACGAGGCTTGCCGGGCCAGAAGAAAAAGAGGATCGGTCAAATTCTCGACGAACCGGTCCGGCTCCATCCCCCGGCGTTCTTGAAACATTCTGCGTGCGACGCGACGACGCTCCCGTGCGATAACCCCGTTCATGACTGCCCCCCATGCGATTCCGGCTCACCGTATGACCGTGCCAACCTGCCTCACAGTTTACTTGCCGCCTATGACGCAGCGGTGACATGGGCGTAAATTGAATATGAACTTTTTAAATTTAAACTGATGCCTATCAATCGCCCTGGCGGCTTTGCCTACCTGTCATGTCGAATTTACATTCGCGCTATACCTTTCTGCGTCCATCTCGTTTAAACTGAGGGTGTCGTTTCTAAAACGTCAACGAAAGGATAAGCATGCAAACAATGACCCCATTGGAAATCAATCCCCCTTTCCTTGCGGATAAGCCGCGTTCAATCTCAGCCATTTTCGATAAAGCTCGAACCTATAATAAGAAGCATCCCGATCAACTCAAAGCGGACGGACTTTACCTTTATATGCGCAAGCTGGAATCCTCGTCGGAATCGCGCGTCATCGTCAACGGGCGCGAGCTTCTCATGTTTGGCTCCAACAATTACCTGGGTTTAACCACGCATCCCAAAGTGAAACAGGCGGCCATGAAAGCTATCGAAATGTTTGGGGTCGGAGCCGGATCCGTCCGCCTTTTGGGTGGCACGTTCGGATTGCATGAGGAGCTCGAACAGAGAATTGCGCAATTTAAGGGAACCGAAGCCGCCATCGCCTACAGCTCCGGCTACGTATCGAATTTAGCCACGATTTCCACGCTCCTTTCGAAACAAAGCGATATCGCGATCATTGATGAACGTATTCACGCCAGTCTTCTAGACGGCCTGCGTTTCGGCCAGATCCCTTTCCGGGTTTTTGACCATAACGATATGACCGATCTGGATGCGAAGCTCGCCAGCTCCGTGGATAAGGGCAGCCTCACGATTATTGTCGACGGCGTTTACAGCATGGACGGCGATGTCGCGAATCTTCCGGAGATTTACAAACTCGCGCAAAAATATAAAGCGTTGGTGCTTATTGATGATGCTCACGCCACGGGCGTCATGGGCCCTAAAGGACGCGGCACCGCAGAATATTTTGGGCTGCATGGGAAAATCGACATCGTCATGGGAACGCTCAGTAAAGGACTCGGAGGCATCGGCGGCTTCGCGGCCGGTCCCGCCGACATTATCGACTTTCTCAAACATACGGCGCGCGGTTTTGTTTTTAGCGCAGCGCTGCCTCCTTCCACCTGCGCCGCTTTAATCGCCGGGATGGATGTGATCGAAAACGAACCGGAGTGGCTTATCCGCCTTCATGAGAACGCCAATCTCATGCGCAAGGGACTCCAGCAGCTGGGCTTTAATATCGGACAGAGCTGTTCCGCCGTGATTCCCGTCATTGTTGGAGAAGATTTAACCGCTTATCAGCTTACCCGCGCGCTTCATGCCCTGGGAATCTACGTCAGCCCCGTCGCTTTTCCCGCGGTCAGAAAAGGGACGGCGCGTGTTCGCGTCAGCGTGATGGCCACCCATTCCACGGAAGATATTCTCAAAGCGCTTTCCGCCTTTGAAAAAGCCCGGACGATGATCCCAGCGCCTGCTCCCGAACCCGCCCCTAAAGAGATCGATCAAAAAGTCGCTTAGCCCGAGCCATCGGGCCCTTGAATCTTATGGGCCTTTTGCTTTCCACGTTGAGCCCTTTTTTTACTCATTTGTCACCTCTTGTCATTTGATTTTCACCTCTAATTCTTAGAATAGAAATGTCGAAAAATAATCTATTTATGCAACGCTTTCTTTTTCGTTTTATCGCTTGTCTTTTAATTCCCCTTACGGTCAGCGCCGATCCCTTATGGGCTTCCGGCATTGCGCATGGGTTGGGGGAGTTTTCTTCCGCTGCGCCGTCTGGAATTTTCCCCGGTTTTATGAGTACGCAAGCCCTGCAAACGTCCCTCATTCAAGGCTTCGCACCGAAAAATAACCC
>Ga0206814_10242_pt1 | contig 14791 bp, 13 predicted proteins | sample Alteio_BWOrgCont_90_FD_152850 | JGI IMG/M metagenome (GOLD analysis project Ga0206814, IMG submission 152850) | Enriched cells from forest soil in Barre Woods Harvard Forest LTER site, Petersham, Massachusetts, United States -... | ecosystem: Environmental > Terrestrial > Soil > Temperate forest >...
TGGTTCAATACGGCATGTTTCACCCCCGCTGTCACTGGAACCGTGGGCACTGTCGGGAAAACTAACGGTAACGGTCCGGGTCTCTTTGATTTAGACTTCGCCCTGCTGAAAAATACCAGAATACGGGAACGACTAGCGATGCAGTTTCGCGCCGAATTCTTTAACATTTTGAATCATCCGAGTTTCGGCCTGCCGAGCGCTGCGATCTTTAGCCCCTCGGGCCAGGTCCTTCCCTCGGCCGGCCTGATTACTTCCACTGTGGGGACGGCTCGGCAAATCCAGTTTGCGCTCAAGTTTACCTTCTAACCAAGAGGTATGATGGATTTCAGAGCACCTCTTTCGACGTCGCGTAAGTAGAGAAGGAAACTTTAGATGAGTAGCAACTGTCGAGTGATGAAAAGGCGAACAGTGCTTTGGGCCGCTTGTATGCTATGCAGCGGCTCGGCGTTTGCTCAGATCGATCTTACGGGTTCCTGGGCGAATAAGGTTGGTCATGAAAATAATCTAGAAGAACATGCCGACGGGGACTATGCCGGCACGCCCATTAACGAGTCAGACCGTCTACGCGGCTATACCTGGAACGCATCTCTGGTTACTCTACCGGAGCATCAGTGTATTCCTCATGGAATGCAGGGGATCGACAACTTTACGAACCTGCATGTTTGGCAAGAAACAGATATCGAAAGTCACAAGTTGATCGCTTACCACATGAATGCCGAGTGGATGAATCCATTTCGGACCATTTACATGGACGGTCGTCCGCACCCTCCGGAAACTGCGCCGCATACGTTCATGGGTTTCTCAACCGGGAAATTTGAAGGGGATGTACTGACCGTCACAACGACGCATCTGAAGGAGTCATGGCTGAAGCGTAACGGTCTGGAAACTAGCGATAAGACCACAATCCATGAGCATTTCATTCGGCACGGCAACTATCTGGAGCGCGTGATCGTGATTAGCGATCCGGTTTATCTGACCGAGCCGTTTATTCGCAGCTCAACCTATGCGTACGATCCAACAATCCCTCCCTTTGATCCGTACCCTTGTGAATCAGTCGAAGAGATTGTTCGCCCAGATGGAGCTGTGCCGGCTAATCTGCCCGGGAAAAATCCTCTCATCGATAAGTGGGCCGACCAATACGGAATCCCACACGAAGCAGCGATGGGAGGAGCGCAAACAATGTACCCTGAATACCGCATGAAGTTGCGCCAGCTGATGAAATCCTCACCACCACCCGCGCCGTCGGCGCAGCGATAAGATCGCGAGATTAGATGGAGCTCGCCGCTGGTTCAAATGATTAATGCACCTACAGCCCTGCTGCTTGTTGGTGTGCTGTCGAGTGGCTCGGCGTTTGCTCAGATCGATCTGTCGGGCTCGTGGGCCAATAAGATCCGTCACGAAAATAATGTAGAGGAACATGCCGACGGGGACTATGCCGGCACGCCCATTAACGAGTCGGACCGTCTGCGCGGCTATACCTGGAACGCTTCTCTGGTTACTCTGCCAGAGCATCAGTGCATTCCCCACGGAATGGAGGGTATCGACAATACGACTAATCTGCTGGTCTGGACAGAAACAGACGGTGAAAGTCACAAGTTCATCGCTTACCACATGAATGCCGAGTGGATGAATCCACATCGAATCATTTACATGGACGGCCGCCCGCACCCCCCGGAAACCGCGCCGCATACGTTCATGGGCTTCTCAACCGGGAAATATGAAGGGGATGTCCTGACGGTGGAAACCACGCATGTGAAGGAATCATGGCTGAAGCGTAACGGTTTGGAAAGAAGCGAGAAAGCTACTGTAATCGAGCATTTTATTCGGCACGTTAACTACTTAGAGCGCGTGATACTGATACGCGATCCCGTATATCTAACGGAGCCGTTTATTCGCAGCTCAACCTATGTGTACGATCCGACAATAGCTCCTTTTGGGCCCTATCCTTGCGAATCGGTCGAAGAAATTGTGCGCCCGGCTGGAGCGGTGCCAGCGAATCTTCCGGGGACCAATTCGACTTTCAATGATTGGGCCGACCACTTTGGAATTCCACACGAGGCGGCGATCGGAGGAGCGCAGACCATGTATCCCGAGTACCGTATGAGGCTGCGCCAGCTGATGAAGCCAGCAACCTCGGCGCAACGATAGATGCGACATTACTTCATGAGCAAACCAAGGCTGACATACGCAAACAAGAAACGACTTATCTCGACTGGGATTTCCATTCTTATTCTGACTGCTGCTTCCTGTCTCAGTTCGGGGGAGGAGCAGCATCCGCCGTCGGAAGGCGGCCAGATTATCGTTCAACCGGTGCGAAAGAACGTATTCATGCTGGCGGGAGCCGGCGCGAACATCACCGTGCAAGTCGGGGAGGACGGCGTGCTGCTGGTCGACACCGGATCAGGCCCATTGAGTCAAAAAGTGATAGCGGAAATTCGCAAGCTTTCCGACCGGCCGATATATTTTATCATCAACACAAGCGCGCATCCGGACCACACAGGTGGGAACTTCATTATTTCAAAGGCGGGCCAGAATCAACGTGATGTTCACCTGAAGGCGGAAATTATCGCACCGCTACCTGTTCAACTCGCAATGGCAACGCCAAAAGGCAATGTAGCGCCCCGACCCTCCGGTGAATGGCCGAGCGATACCTTTACAACACCCCAGAAGGATTTCTATTTCAATGATGAGCCGGTGGTGATCATTCGCGAGCCGTCCGCTTATAGCGATGGGGACAGCATGGTTTTCCTGCGCAGATCGGATGTCGTGTGCGTTGGCGAAATCTTCAACCTGATGAATTATCCCTTGATCGATCTAGACAAAGGCGGCTCGATTAATGGAATCATCGATGCTTTGAATCGACTCTTGGTGATTACTGTTCCAAAAAAGAATGAGGACGGTGGAACGATGGTCATTCCCGCTCATGGGCATGTCTCGGATGAAGGGGATGTGGTTTACTACCGCGATATGCTGACGATCATTCGCGACCGCGTAGCGGCCATGATTAAGGAAAGGATGACGCTTGCGCAGGTCAAAGCTGCCAAACCTACGTTGGACTACGATCCTCTATTCAAAGATGCCGCGAGCTCATGGACTGCGGACAAGTTTGTCGAGGCAGTCTACGTTAGTCTCCAAAAAGGTCGTTAGTTTTATATATGGCGAATAGAAATAGAATCTCAAACCTTCGATTGTATGTTGCACTGCCATTTGCTTTGTTGACCTTCGTTGCCGGGACGGAAACACTGCCCCGTCTGCTTGGCCAGAACCCTAAGACACCGGCTCCCGCAACTTCAGCCCGAGCGAGTGCGCCGATCGACTTGACCGGATACTGGGTATCGGTGGTGACTGAGGATTGGCGATATCGCATGGTTACTCCGCTCAAGGGTGATTATATGTTCATACCCCTGAACGCCGAAGGACGGCGGGTTGCGAATGCCTGGAATCCTGACGCGGATGAGGCGGCCGGCGACCAGTGCAAGGCTTATGGAGCGCCTTCAATCATGCGGATGCCGACCCGGCTGCACATCACCTGGCAAGACGACAACACGTTGAAAATCGAAACCGACACTGGCGAACAGGTGCGGCTGTTGCACTTTGGTGTGTCTCAACCGCCTGCGCAACGATCGTGGCAGGGTTATTCCGTAGCGTCCTGGGAGATGCCCAAAAGCTTCGAGCATAGGATAATTGGTGCGAACGTTACTGTAGTTGAGCCGGACGCTAAAGTCGAGGAAGTGCCGGTGACCGGCAGCCTCAAGGTGGTCACCACGCAGCTGCGCGCGGGTTATATACGCACCAACGGCGTACCTTATAGTGAGAATGCGGCTCTAACCGAATACTTTGATCGTCATTCGGATTTTGGCGCCGAGTGGATCGTCCACTTTCGGATACTCGACGACCCAAAGTATTTGACCGAGCCACATCTGGTCAATTCACATTTCAAGCGCGAACCCAACGGGTCAAAATGGCATCCTGAGCCCTGTATGGTGGCGAGACCCCCCAAAGTAACCGGGTCGAAGTAGCGCGCTTTTTGCCGGTCCGAGATTCACATAGGTTTTAAGGAGAAGAATTATGCTACGACACATTTTGGGCTGCTTGGCGGCAGTATCGGTATTATCACTGTGCGCTCAGGCTGCCGATGATCAGGGGATTCAGAGGCTCGACCCCGCTCTGGACAAGCTTCTCCCTAAGGATGCAAAGGTTGAGAAGCTGGGCGGCAATCTCCTTTTCACGGAGGGGCCCGTCTGGGATCGTCGTGCCGGCTACTTACTCTTTAGTGATGTTCCCGGAAACGCAATCATGAAATGGACTACCGACGGCAAGGTATCCGTGTTTCGAAAGGATATTTTCACGGGCTATTATCCAGCCGGCTTTCCCATCGGCCCGAACGGCACCACAATCGACCCGCAAGGACGCCTTGTTTTCTGCGAGCATGGCAACCGGCGAATCTCGCGGCTCGAGAAAAATGGTTCCCTGACGGTCCTCGCAGACCGTTATGAGGGCAAGCGCCTCAATAGCCCCAATGATATCGTTTCCACAAAGAGCGGCGACATCTATTTTACCGATCCGCCTTACGGACTATTCAGTTCTAATCCGCCTGATCCGGAAAAAGATCACAAACAGGAGCTGGACTTCGCCGGTATTTTTCGTATTAGGGCAGGCAAGCTTGAAGTAATGGTGAAGATTCAGAACCCGAATGGCTTGGCGTTCACTCCCGACGGAAAGAAGATCTACCTCTCTCAAGGATCTGATTGGGTGATCTACGATGTCAAGCCTGATGGTACCTTCGGTAGCGGAAGGGTATTTTATCAACAGAAAGAAAAGGGCGGCCCGGACGGCTTTAAAGTAGATAAAGCTGGTAATGTCTGGAGCAGTAGCGGACCTAAAGGGATTTCTATCATCTCGCCGCAGGGTAAGTTGCTCGGTGTAATCGCATTCCCTGAGGAACCGGCCAACTGCGCCTTTGGGGATGCCGATGGCAAAAGTCTCTATGTCACTGCAAGAGCAGGCTTGTATCGCATCAGGACAAATATACAAGGGCTTCGGCCATAATAGGCGTTTTGGCTGGATGTTCCCTACGATGAAAAAAGTGACCGTTTGTCTGGTTCTGGCGGCGATTGCCGGATTCTGTGTGCTTGCACAATCACCGAGCCGGACGGTTATCAGATTAGATCCGGCGCTAGACGAAATCATCGATACGACCGCGAAGGCGGACCTGCTGAAGGGTGATTACTTCGGATTCCTGGAAGGACCAGTCTGGGTGCAAACGGGCGCTACCGGGTATTTGCTGTTCAGCGACGTCCCCGCAAATGCCATCTACAAGTGGACATCCAGCGGCGAGCTTTCCGTGTTCCTGGCCCGCGCTGGTTTTACGGGAACAGATTTGTCGCGCGCCGGTTCACTTTACTTTAATGGCCGGTTCTACTTGGTTGAGCTCGGGCCAGTTGGGATCATGCTGGACCGTCAAGGCCGGGTCGTGTTCACAGCTCACGGGGATCGGGCCATCGTGCGGCTCGAAAAGGACGGTACCCGCACCGTGCTCGCCAACCGCTACCAAGGCAAGCGTCTGAACAGCCCGAACGATCTGGTAGGCAAGTCGGACGGAGCCATTTACTTTACGGATCCCCCTGGCGGTTTGCGAGAACTCGCCAAGAGTCCAGATAAGGAATTGCCGTATTCGGGCGTGTTTCTGTGGAAGGACGGCAAGCTAAGTCTGCTGGACCAATTTCAGACGTTTCCGAACGGCATTGCTGTGTCGGCTGACGAGAAGTATCTGTACGTTAATGACTCGCAGACTAAGAAGATCATGCGCTACGAGATCAAGCCTGACGACACCGCCGCTAATGGTCGCGTCTTCGTCGATATGACGGGGGATTCTGCCCCAGGTGTTCCCGACGGTATGAAAGTGGATCAGAAGGGAAATGTTTACTGCACTGGCCCAGGCGGAGTCTGGATTATGTCATCGGCTGGAAAACATCTGGGTACGATTCACCTTCCCGTGACCGCTGCCAATTTCGCTTTTGGCGATGCGGACAGCAAAACGATTTACTTCACCGCAGGCACGAGTTTGTATCGTATCCGAACCAAGATTCCCGGCGTGCGTCCCTAGGAGGCGGTTGATCCGCTCACATCGACCGCGAGCAAGACATTGACGAGGCGGTTCATTTCGTCGACAACCCGGCGATGTAAGTGCGATTCGAGAGTGGCGATGATCGTTATCTTCGAAACCCCAATTTGCAAGGGATCGGCATTGACGATGAGCCGATCTATGTTCGCTCCTTTTGCGGTCACCGTATTGGCGACTCGCATAAGAACACCCGGCTTGTCTTCCGCCCAAACATGAATTGTTCGTTGCTCGTGTGGCATTCCGGATCTCCCTAAAATGAAAAAACCCTGGCGCGGAACCATTTTCCGCCCAGGGCCTTGTTGGTCTTTTACTCCAGACTACACAGACCGGCTCAGGCGGAACCGGCGATAATAATCGCCGCCGCCGTGTAAATCATTCCAGTGTGATTAAGTCTGGCCAAAGAACAAGTCTACAGGAGAGCGTGAAAAGTTTCAATACGCGTTGGCCGTCTTAGCGTCAACGACAATTCCGGAGCTCATGAGTTCGCCGATGCTTCCCTCATCGAAGCGAAACCTTCGCAGCACCTCAAGGGAATGTTCCCCGAGAAGTGGCGGGGCGGTTCTGGACGACGGACCGGTAGCGGTACTAAAGTGTATCGGACTCCCCAGTTGGCGAAGCATCCCCAAGTTTGGATGTGCAACCGTCTCAATCCAACCGCTGGCCCGGACGTGTGGGTCGTCGAGCGCCTCATCAATGCGGTTAATCGGCCCAGCCGGAATGCCTGCGCCGATGCACAACGCGGTCCATTCTTCCTTGCTGCGTCTTCGTAACGGCATCTCCAACAGTTGTTTTAATGCTGTCCGATTGGTTACCCGGACCTGATTATCCCGGTAGTCTGGATGGTCGACAATATCGATCTCCAGGAGCTGACAAAAGCTACGCCACATGCCATCGGTGATAACCGCAATATTAAGCAGTCCGTTCGCCGTCTCGAACGTGCCATACGGAGCAAGAACCGGGTGATCGTTTCCCATGGGCGTCGGGATCTCCCCCAGACTGAGATACCGCTGACCTTGGATACAAAGCATACCGACCAAGCTCCCAAGCAGCGAAGTATCGACACGCTGCCCGATGCCCGTTGCTCGCTGCTGCAGTACCGAACCGAGGACTCCAATGGCCGCCCACATGCCCGCGGCCAGATCCGCAATCGGTATCCCGGCGCGAAGGGGATCGCCGTTGGGAAAGCCGGTGATGCTCATCAAGCCCGACATCCCTTGCGCGATCTGGTCCAACCCGGGCCAAGTCTCATAGGGTCCAACTGGGCCAAAGCCCGAAATGGAAGCGTAAACCAGATGCGGGCTTTCAGACGCGAGTTTTTTGTAATCCAGGCCCATCTGTTCCGCAACACCGGGTTTGAAATTTTCCACGAAGACATTGCATTGAGCCGCCATCTTGTGGACCAGGTGGAGGCCCTCAGGCTGCCGGAGATCGACCGCGATGCTCCGCTTATTGCGGTTAGTGCTCAAGAAATACGCGCTGACGCCGCCGGCGAAGGGTCCCCAGCTCCGGCTCATATCTCCGCCATTGGCTGGCTCGACTTTCACGACGTCGGCACCCAAATCGGCGAGGATCATTGTGCAGTATGGACCTGCCAGAGCTCGCGTGAGATCTAGAATCCGACATCCATCTAGGGGAAGCGACGGGCGGTTGGCCGACGCCGCGGGTTCTGTCACTTCCGCTTCCTCGCGCGTGTGCCCCGATCGCGCGTGGCGATGCGCTTAGCAGCGGCGGCGGCCACTATGGGTGAACGCACACTTTCTGCCCACGCCGTATCCGTGAGCGCGGAATCCATTTCGCCCAGCGCAATCCGGTTGAGAGCTCGTTTCATCCCGGCCACGACGGCGGGGGCCGGCATTGCGACCAACGTGTTGGCGAGGACGTCGATCCGTTGTTCGAGCGTCTCTGGTGTATCTACGATCTCATCCAAGAACCCGATCCTGAGCATTTCTACTGCGTCCATCGATGAAGACAAAAGCAACAGCCGCTTCGCAGCGCCGAGCCCCAAACGAGTGACAAATCGCCTGAGGCCGCCGTGGTAATAGTGCACGCCGAGTTCGACAGCCGGTACGGCCATCTGTGTGGCCGCCACTCCCACGCGAAAATCGCACGCAAGTGCGAGATCGCTGCCCCCTCCATACAATGGCCCGTTAAGGGCGCAAATCGTCGGCACGCGGCACCACTCGAGGTGGTCAACCAGCGCCTCGAACTGGCGTACAACATCCCCCGCATCATCCTGCCCGTTAGCGGCGGCAGCCAACGCGAGAAGGTCGTACCCAGCGCAGAATGTACTGCCCGCGCCGGTGAGAATGAGAACCTTCACTGCATCGTTCATCTCAACTTCCTCGAGAATGTGCCGGAGCGCCGCAAGATCGCCTGGCTCGATACGATTGCGATATTCGGGACGATTTAGACGAACCTCGGCACGTCCGTCCGAGATTGTGCAGGTTGGGGGCGATGGTGACATTTGCACGCTTGAAGTCATTTTTCTGAACCGCATCACCTATTTTACTTACCTCTGCCATTCGAAGAGCCGGTATTCTAAGGAGAGGCGACACTAAGAGCAGGCATGACACAGAACAGCCAAACCAAGACTCATCGACGCGTGGTGACGGGACACGCGGGTGCGAAGTCAACCATCAAGAGTGACGAACAATTGAGCGCCTACGGCTTCAACGCCGTCCCCGGTTATGAGCACACTTTGATCTGGGCGAGCAATGGCATTCCCGATCTAAGCCAGGAACCGAAACAAGAGGGCTACCCAAGTTCGGTCGTACCCGGACCCGGCGGGACAACCCTGCACATCGTCACGTTTCCACCTGACTCCGTTTTTCAAGATCCGTCCTTCGATCAGGAAGCCGCGGGCCGGGAATATGCCAAGCGTTTGCCCGGCTTAGCCGAAGCGTTTGAACATGAGAATCCGGGAATGCACAAGACGCCGACCGTCGATTATGCAGTCGTCTTGGAGGGCGAGGTATGGCTTGAAGTGGACGACGGGCAAGCCGTCCACCTGAAGCGCGGTGATGTTGTTGTTCAAAACGGCACCCGGCATGCGTGGCGCAACAAGGGCGCCGACCGGGTGACCATGCTGTTCGTTCTCCACGGCGCCAAAAGTTAGGGGCGGCGACCTGCTTAGATCGCCAATTTGCCAGTGCTGTCGCCGATACTTTCGATCGGCGTCCCCGCCAAATCCATAAACGTTAGCAAAAGGTTGGCCAAGGGTGTTCCGGGTTCAGACGCTATATGGCGACCTCCCTTAAACCGGCCATTGGCGCCGCCTACGAAGAGCACGGAAATCGGATTGTGGCTATGCACGTTGCCATCGCCCATCCCGCTGCCATACATGAGCAGCATATGATCCAGCAGGGAACCGTCGCCGTCGGGGGTGGTGCTTAGCTTGTCCAGGAATTGCGAGAACAGCTGAGCGTGGTAGGTGTTGATCTTCTGATGTTTCTCCATCTGCACTGGATCGTAGGCGTGGTGCGATACGACGTGGTGTTCGTCCGGAACCCCGATCTGCGGGTAAGTACGGCTGTTCAGTTCGCGCGACATCATGAAGGTTGACACACGAGCGATGTCCGCCTGGAAAGCCACTCGCTGCAGATCGAACATCAACCCCACGTGGTCTCCATAGAACTCTGGGATTCCGATCGGGGAGGGCACATCCGGTCCAGCCTGCTCGTTATGCTTTTCCATCTGGGCAATGCGGCGCTCAATTTCACGTATGTTATCGAGGTAGTCGCCGACGCGCGTCCGGTCGGCCGCGCTTACTTGCTTCTTGAGTCGGGCAGCTGCACTGGTAATCGAGTCGAGCAAGCTGCGATCGTCCCCCAGACGCGCGGAGCGAGCCGCAGCCGAACTACCGTCGCCAAACATGCGTTCGAAAACAACGCGCGGGTTGATTTCAGCAGGCAGTGGCGTGGTTGGAGTGCTCCATGACATCGTGTTGATGTAGGCGCAACTGGAGGTCGCGTCGCACGCACCGCTGGTATTGGTGATGTCCTCAATACCAAGCTCCATGGATGGCAGCGGGGTCTCCTGCCCGATCTTTTTGGCGATCATCTGGTCGATGGTTACAGCGGCAAAAACGTCCTCGCCGCGCGTATCTTTGAGGAGTGTGTTGCTGAGCCAGGTGGCGCTCGCGGAGGCGTGCCCGGCGCCCGGCTGCCGGCCCTTGTTCTCAGCCAGATTGCTGAAAACGATGAAACGATCGCGGAACGCTTCGAGCGGCTTCAGGATGGGTGTGATCTGATAATCTGAACCCGCCGTTTTGGGAACCCATTTGTCCAGAATCACGCCGTGAGGTGTGTAAACGAATGCGGCACGAAACTGAGGGTTTGCCACCGTCTTGGTCTGCGCCGTCAAGGCGGGAATCATGGAATCAAGTAAGGGCAGACCAACGGTCACCCCGGCTACACCCTGTAAAAATACCCTGCGAGGTATGTGTTTCTTCGTAATAAACATAAGCATGGCCTCCTCTGGCCTTTACTCTGGTCGATCCTTACCGCTCTTCGTTACCCGATCCTTCTCCCATACTAGACGACGCTGTCTCAGCGACTGGAGGCCGGAATCACATCGGACGGCTTTCCAACATCCGCTGCACTTTCACTTTCGGTGTACGCCGGCTTCATCCGCATCTGGAACGGCACGCTGCGGATAATCCCGGTCACCACGGACGAAAACCTGTAGTTGTTCTGTGCGGCATCGCGTACGATTTTGCGCACGGCCGGCATATCATAATAATCGAGAGGTCTGCCCAAGGCGTAGGTCATGAGGTTTTCAGTAAACGTTTGGACGAAAACCTCGGGGCGGCTGGTAAGAAAATTGCGCAATCCAGAAACGCCATCCACCTTGGTGCCATCGAACATCGAATCGTTGGCATCGATCTTGACGGGTCCGTCGCTAGTACGCCAGCGACCGACGGCATCATAATTTTCAAGCGTGAATCCGATCGGATCCATGGTCTTATGGCAACTCGCGCAGACCGCATCGGCACGGTGGGCTGCCATCCGTTCGCGCATCGAGCCCAAGCTGCCGGCCTTGCCTTCCTTAAGAGTCGGAACATTGGGCGGGGGAGGCTTTGGGGGGATGCCCATCAGGTTGGTGAGCACCCATTTGCCCCGAACCACGGGCGAGGTTCGATTCGCCACCGAGGTCAGAGTAAGAATGCTGGCTTGCCCTAGCAGCCCTCGGCGCGCTTCGTCAGTCAACTCAACACGGCGGAACCGCTCGCCATATATGCCCGGAATCCCATAGTGTTTTGCCAGCCGTTCATCCAGGAACGTGTAGTTCGCCGTCAACAGATCCATGACGTTGCGGTCTTCCTTAATGATGCTGTCAAACAGCAGCTCGGTTTCGCGCACCATTGAGCGACGCAGGTTATCGTCAAAGTCCGGATAAACGTCGGAATCGGGATTCTTCTCTTTTAGGTTTCGGAGCTGCAGCCACTGCGCGGCAAAGTCTTCAACCAATGTCTCCGAATGCGGATCCGCCAACATGTGCCGGACCTGTCTTTCCAAGAGCGCGGGGTCCTTGAAGTCACCCCGCCTGGAAGCGGCGAGAAGCTGATCGTCGGGAATTGTGCTCCACAAGAAGAAAGACAGCCGTGATGCGAGTTCGAGGTCGCTGATGCGGTACGCGGTTCCAGGAGGCACGCTAGGCGGGTCTGCTTCGACGCGAAATACAAACTCGGGCCCGGAGATCAGGCGACGCAGTGCCATCTCAATACCCTGCTCAAAGTTGCCGCTTTCGTTCCGGCCGCGTTGATAAAAGGAGAGCAGATCCTCGACATCATTATCCCCTGCGGGGCGACGGTAGGCTTTACTGGCCAATTCGCCTAAGATCCGGCGGGCGCACGTAACGTCGTCGCTCGTAGTAGCGGGGCGGCAAATGAAAATGCGCCGCCGGCTGGGCGTGTCTCCCGCACCCTTTGGATTATAGGGCCCGATGATGTTCACGCGGGCCACATGAGCCGCGCCCCGGGTCTCATTGTTGTCAATAGTGGTTCGTATGTTTTCCTGCCAAACGTCTGCGTTGGTGGCCTGACTTTGCCGCACAAAAGCGACGGTTATGGTGTGCGGGCCAGCTTTTATGGGAAGACGAATCGAGCAGCGGGCATTGATGTCATTCCCGGTCGTGGTGGCTTCAAGGTGCGACTTGGTGTCTTCCTCGATGCCTCCAAACTGCGCCGTGTGGAGCCGCTTCCCATCGATGGCGATCTCCAGCTCATGACGATCTTCCATGCCGCGAACAATGCCCACTGCCGTTCGCATAATCTTGGGTTCGATGGAATATTCGCCATCGAGCGGGAAATTATGATGGATGAGAATGCCGCCAATGGTTCCCAACGGCAGACCATCGATGTGCTTGTCCTGAGAAAGAATTTCATTCAAGCGATAGGTCGTGAAGTCCGGCCGGAGCGAGGGATCGCCGACCGCGAGCGCGCTCACCTTCGCGGACGCCGATAAGTAGCTTTCCAGCAGGGCGGGAGAAAGAGTCAGAGCCTGCGCTATATTGTCGAAGCCGTCGGCGGTATCGTCGGCAGGCAGAAACGCAGAAACATCCACATCGAGCGCCAGCAGGTCTTTGATCGCGTTGGCGTATTCGGTTCGATTCAGGCGATGAATCAGGGTACGGCCCGGATTCAATTTGACGGCGGCGGCACGGTCGATGGAGTCTTCAATGGAAGCGGAAAAGCCGTCGAGGGCAGCCTTATCGGGGCGCGGCATACCCTGTGGCGGCATGGCGCCGACACGAACTTTGCGGATCACTTTCTCCCAGGTGGCCGCGTCGGCTGGCATCTTGGAAAAATCGAGCTTCTCAAGCGCCAGGCCGCCGGTCTTCAGGCGCTCGCTATGGCAGGAAACGCAATATTTATTGACAAGCGCTTCAGCTTGCATTGGCGTCGCGGCCGTTTGGGCGAACGCCGGGAGTGTAGTCGCCAGGATCGAAACAGTCAGAGCTTGCAATCGAATTAAGCGCACTGTGCTACGGATTTCCATGCTGAACTGTTCTATTGAGACGCGCTTGCCTTGGGGGCTTTAGCTGACTCCAACGTGACGTCTTTCCCTGGCTCTCCACCGCTCCGCTTGGCATCCACCGCATTGTCGGCAGGAAGCCCCATCAACTTTCGCAACAGGGCGGCGGTAGTCGGATGCTTCTCGGGGTTCTTGCCCTCCGCCGCAGGGTTTTTCCCAGGCGCGGCGTTGGCGATATCCAGCGGAGTACGCCCCTGACTATCCTCCAGATCGAGCTTGGCGCCGTGATCCGCCAGGGATTGGACTACGTCATCGAAGCCTTTCTGGGCCGCTCCGTGCAAGGCCGTCGTCCCAGTTGAGTTTTGAGAGTTAATATCGGCGCCGCGCGCGAGCAAAAACTCAACGGCTTCCACGATTTGTGGCTGCTTGGGTTCAGCGCCCGGTTCCAACGCGACGCCGATGCCAACCGCGGCGTGCAGAGCCGTTGTTCCATCTTTGACTTTCAGTCGAGGATCGGCGCCTTTGTCGATCAGCAGCTGCATGGTCGTCACATCGGCAAATTTGGCAGCGCGGTACAAAGCCGAGGCGTGGGCCGGTCCGTTCACGTTGGTCCCAAAATAGCGCAACTTCGGGACTGGACCGGGCAGTTCAGAATCTGGCTTCGCGCCCCGCGCCAGCAGGTCCTTGATGATATCCAGAGCCGTGAGCTTCTCGACATGCTCTTGCTGAACCCGAATGAAAGTCAGATTCCGGGTCTCAATGGCCAGCGGCAAAGAACCGTCGTTTACATCGGCGCCATGTTCCAACAACAGTTCAGCGAGATCCCAATGGGCATTCAGGATCGCAATCATTTCGGCGCTTAAACCCTGCGGACTCCTCCGGTTGAGGTCCGCCTTGCCCTCCACCAGCACCCGCGTCGCATCGAGGGCGTTATTCCGCGCCGCTTCCATTAGGGCCGTTAAACCGCCAGCCGGATAAGGCGAAAACACCAGCGTGCTGTGATGCTTCATGTCGGGCCATTCCAGATGCGTCGCCACTGCATTGGGATCGGCCCCTCGATCCAGTAGCAGCTTCACCACGGCAGCATGATTTTCCGCTGCTGCGAGCATCAGCGCCGTTTCCCCGTGCCACTTCTCCTTGAGATCGACCGTTGCGCCGTGATCGAGCAGGGCCTTCACGGCTTCGATTTTGCCGGTTTTGGCCGCCAGGATCAGGACGTTGTCGCCTGCCGGGAGGACGGTGTCCGGCTCGGCTCCAGCCTTAAGCAGTAATTCAATCAATGTGCGGTTTCCGTTTACCGCAGCTTCAGAAAGCGGAGCGACCCCGTAGCGGTTGGCCAGTTTGGGGTTCGCGCCAGCTTGCAACAACAGCCCACAGGAGCGCAGTAGAACCGTCTTCTTGTGGCGAGTTGGGATCGACGCGCAAGTTAAGTAGCGAACGAACCTTGCCAGTATCGCTGTTCTGGGCGGCATCAGCCAGGCGAGTGTCTCCGGCAGTGGCGCTCACTGCGGCGACTGTCATCAGCGCCATGAGCGAGAATGCCTTTGAGCGAACCAAGCTCATTGAGACCCCTCCTTTAGCAGAGACTCTAGATAGGAATGTGTGGGTACCGGCATGATGCGCGGCCCCCGCCGATATCTCGGCACGGCGATCTAGCAGCACGCCTAATTTACTAATTAAGCCGCCTAAAACC
>Ga0206814_10243_pt1 | contig 14752 bp, 13 predicted proteins | sample Alteio_BWOrgCont_90_FD_152850 | JGI IMG/M metagenome (GOLD analysis project Ga0206814, IMG submission 152850) | Enriched cells from forest soil in Barre Woods Harvard Forest LTER site, Petersham, Massachusetts, United States -... | ecosystem: Environmental > Terrestrial > Soil > Temperate forest >...
AGGTTTCTCCAAACTGGTTCGCTCAACACAGCGACTTGAACCGCGGCGCCGCGTTCGCACTCGTTAGGATTTAGGAGGCGGCCCAATAGCGGCTGATCGTTCCCAAATACATGGAAGTAATTGCAGGTCACCAGCAGAGTTGGGAGACTTCGCTTTACTTCCTCTGCAATCGTCCCATGCGTCGTCCACGCTGCGGCATCGGCAAGCGTCGTCGCATGGGCGCGAATCGCCTCATAGTCCTCCGTGGTGAAAGTAGAATACTGTCCGGCTCCAGTGAACCAGCCTTCGTATCGCGGATAAACCTGGACAAAACGGAACGGATCTGTCTGCGTGGGCGGATTTAGAAACATCGCATTCAACAGCGTGAAAACGCCTGCGTTGAGACCAATTCCCAGAGACAACGCTAGGACTGCGATGATGAAAAGCAGTGGCGCTCGCCGTGCCGAGCGGATCGTATAGAGAAAATCCTGCCGGTCAATCCACATCGATGGACCTCCGAGAAGGGCGTGGGTTCCAGAATGCGGCAAAAAACCTCTTTCTGGCAATGGCAAGGGTCCGATGAATCAGATTCCCAGACATAGAATCTCTCTGTCATTCCATGGCCTGCTTTTCGCGCCACAAGCTTAGTCTTGCCTTGAGCTTCCGCGCCCCCCCCGGGACGGATGCTTGGCCTGAGGCGCAAAAATCGCGTTTTCAACCGGCTCTAGCGTCGCGTGGGAACAACCACGCGGGCGGCGGCTGCGATCTACGAGTGCTTCCGGCCCCGTCTCGTTGTAGCGATTGATTCATCGGTAGCCCGTTGAGCGAGAGATTTCATACGCGCGACAAAGTGTCGCTACCGACATCTCTTCCTTCTGATAACTCGCCAAGAGCTGCCGACGTTGATCCAGGATCCGACTCGGTTTCCAGGGCATACAACATCGTCGTGCTTGCCCAATGCTTCAGGAACCGTCGCCGTCGCGCTTCGCTCTAAACCATGTCTCCGGTCTGTTTTGTAACGGAAGTGCTATGTACGCTCATACCGCGATACGCTCCGCCGCATCGCGACGAAGATCTCCTTCGATAGCGTGAAAGAGATTAGGCCACGTCGCCAGCACCGAACCTAGGACCTCGGGATGAACCGGGCGGCAGCGCAGCGCCACCAACGTCTTCGTGTCGTCGTTGATCAGTCCGGAGTAGAGCGGAAAATCCTTAAGCGGAAGCGGCCGCAGACAAAAACGCTGTCGAGGTCTGAAATGCCCGAAGCGAACCCGGCCTGGCCGGGCGTAGTAACACTGGTTCCTGCGGAAACAAACGTGACGCGCAGAAAATCATCCGGCGTCTCCTCACGCAGCGCATCGGTGATTCGAGCCGGATCGTTGGCGACTTTCTTCGCCTCATGACTGGCCGGCGCTGAACCATTGGCAGACAAGATCAGCAGCGCCGCAATGAAGATACACAAAAGCCAGCCTTCGCCACATAGATCCCATTGAAAATTTGAGGGAATCCGTATCGATCCTGCGAATTCAGAAGCGATCAAAGCGTGGGCCTGAATCGATGCCAACGGTACGGTAGTCAGTGGCCTGCGGTGGCTCCCACATCTACAGTCAGCAAACCCCGGTCCAGCAGCCAATTCTCGAGCAGATCAGGCCACAGATCCAGCGAAGCATCGCCCGACCCCAGCCCGCTGCCGTGCTTCCCGTGAGCGAAGATATGAATCTCCCCCGAAGCCCCCGCCTTGAGCAACGCCTCGTAGAAGCGCAACGGCTGCTCCACCGGTACCGTCTGGTCATCGGTCGTATGGTAGATAAACGTCGGCGGCGTATCCTTGGTTACAAACAAATCCGGCGAATACGCCTTCTCGATCTCTTCGCAGCGTCCCGGGGTATCCAGCAGATCCATCAGCTTGCAGTAAGTCAGATGCGCCGTGTTCGGCGAGATCGCCCCAATCCAGGGATAGCCAAGTATCAAAAAATCCGGCCGGCTCGATACTCGGTCAATCGGGTCATCGGCCTCCGGATTTCCAGCCGCAAACTGCGTGCCCGACAGCGCCGCCAGATGCCCTCCGGCAGAGAAGCCGATCACCGCGATCCGGTCGCCCCCGATGTGGTAATCCCGAGCCCTCGCCCGCACCAGTTGCACTGCCCGTCGCGCATCGATCAGCGGCACCGGCAGCAGATATTTCTTGCCCAGCCTGTAGCGCAATACAAAGGCAGTAAATCCCCGCGCCGTAAACCAGTCCGCAACTTCCCGGCCCTCGAGAATCGCGGCCAGATGCGTATAAGCCCCGCCCGGAATCACAATCACCGCGCTGCCATTCTCGTGCCCTGGCTGCGGCCGCAAAACGGACAATGCCGGTATGTCATCACAGCCAGCGCCGCTGGCCTCGGGAGCGTCTCCGGGCCACAGTCGAATTGTCGAAATTCCAAGAAACGCGTTGCTCGATGAATCCTCAGCGCAGGAATCCGGCTGACCCGAGTTCGCAGGCTTAATCCCCGTCTGGGCCATCGACACACCGGAAACCAATGTCAGCAGAGCTGCTGAAACCAAGGACAACAATCTCAAAGGAAATCCTCCGCAACGGAAAGACACGGCTCAACCATCCATCGAACCGGAAAAGAATCCACCATCCTGCGTCCCGGGCGAATTATAGCCGAATCAGCTTATGCCCCGGACAGCCCCCGGCAGCCTCGGCAATCAGCTTATCCACCAGCCCATCGCCGGAGCGCGCCAGATAATAAGCCGCCCCGATCATCCGCTCCTGCAACCCGCCATGAGGATAGAGCGCCTGCACCACGGCTTGCGCGTGACGCCCCAGCGAAGCTTCCTTCTGCAGCTCAAAGTTCGCCGCCATGCGCCTCAACCGATTCATCTGGTACCGCATCTTGCTCGCCGAAACCAGCGCCGAACGGCCCAACCCCTCATCCAATGACTCTAAATATCCCGTCAAAGCCGTCAATTCCAAGTCCAGAGCATTCCCCGCAGAAGCCAGCAGCTTCTTGCCTGCAACCGGCATTGCACGCGCCGCCAGCCGCTGCGCCAGCGACTCCTCGGTGCTTGCGAAAATCGTCTCCAAGGAAAGCTCATGCCGATCCAGCAACTCCGCAACAGCAGGTTCAAGCAGCGTCGCCGAGAGCCGCGGCAGCACCGGCGTCAGCCTGCCCAGAATCCGCTCATACAACACCGCCGACTGCGCAAAGTAAGCAATCTCCGCCGGACCGCCGATATAAGCCGACGTAGGAAGAATCTGATCCTGAAAGACCGGCCGCAGCAGCGCCGATGGAGAAATTCGCTCCGGCTGGCTCGCCAGAATCCCCAGCAAGTCCTGGGTCGAATACTTCTCGCGACCCGCCTGCCACAGCCCCCGCGGCTCCTCAGAGGTCGCCCGAGTCCGCTTCAACGCATTCCGATCACCGGACCGCTCATCGATCAGAAAGAGCAAACTCCCGTGCTCGGCCAAGGCAACCTGCGCATGATATCCAGCCGCGACCAACTGCGCATTCCGTTCCACCAGCGCCGCGTGCAACTCATCGGCTTGTTCCAGCGCCGCCTGCAATACCGGCGCCCCCAACCGATGCGCCTCGCGACCGGCGGCATCCAGCACTAGCAGCCCATGCCCGGCAAAGACCTTGGCGTAAAACTCTGCGAAGGCCCCAGCCAGCGTCTGCCCCGGCCTATAAGCCGCAGCCAGCCATTCCATTGCGTCCGAATACCCCAGCAGCTCCCAAGCCTGGTCGATCAGCGGCGTAATCGACTCATCCAGCAGCACCGCGCCCACCGAAGCAGCAGCGCTCGGAGCCGAGTCGTAGCTCAGCTTGCGCAACTGCCGCCGTGCCGGAAAGGTGATATGGTTCACTTCCGCAAAATCGTGATCCTCACTGGCCAGCCAAAAAACCGGCACATGGACGTGACCTGCATCCGTAGCCTCCCGCGCCAGCGCAACGGCAGTCGCAGCCTTGTGAAGGGTAAAGAGCGGCCCGCCAAGAAGCCCGACCTGCTGGCCGGTAACCACGACGTTGGCTCCCTGGCGCAGCGGCTCCAAAGCCGGCGCCAGTTCCGGCGCAGCATTCTGCGTTGCCAACAGTTGCACCAGTTGCTCCCGCTCCTCGCTGGTATGCGTCAGAGGTGTCCGCTGCCAGCCACGGTCTCGGGGGGGCAGCCCCAAACCAGCCGTGCACGGGCGATTCCCCGGCGCAATAATCCAGGAAGATCCGGGACAGCCCCGGCACGACGGAGATGGGGAAACACTCAGCGTTCAATTCGCGTTCTCTCGTCTTCTCAGAGCAGTCGAATCTCGAAGCTCCTCTTTGAGTCTAATGCTGGGCTGCTTTGCCAGCCTAACGGATGCTGCCGGTACAGACTCGGATGCAGGGAAGGCGGCAAAGATGCGAAAAAGACCGCCGCATGACTTTCGAGCAAAACAGCTAAGCCAGGAGGACTGCGCTGGTGGTACCGTAATTGTTGGCAAACATAGACATTAAGTTTCCGGAGCGAGAAGCGATGAAGTCCGAAGAAGAACCGAAAGCGAACCAGGCCAAGGTACCCGACGCCGATGAGCCCGACGGACCCCAGGGAGTCGATCAAGCTCCATCGGCGGGTATTTCCAGTGCCCCCGCGAAGGCCGCCAAAGTCAAGAAGACTGCCAAGGCGGTAAAAACAGGCAAGTCCACCCGAAGTAAGTCTGGCCCACGCAAGGCCGCAAAAGCTCCCCGATCAAGCGTCGCTCCCAAAGCTCGAAAGGTGAAACCAGCACTGGCAAAACCCGACCAATCCACACCCAAGAGCAAAGCGTCCAAAGAACCCAAGGCAACAGGAAAACTCAAAACCGCGCCCAAAACCAGTCCCAAGCCCAGCCCAAAGTCGACGAAGGATGAGACCGCAAAAATCCTCGACTCGAAGGTCGTCTACGAGGGCAAGCTCTTCCGCGTTCTCCAGGATCACCTCATCGAGCCTGGCGGCCGCGAGTCCCACCGCGACGTAATCCGCCACAATGGTTCTGTTGTCATCCTCGCTGTCGATCCGTCCAAGCGCAAAAAAGACCCTTGGGTCGTGGTCGAGCGCCAGTACCGCCACGCCGCCGGCCAGTTCCTCTGGGAGCTGCCCGCGGGCAAGCTCGATCCCGGCGAAGCGGCTCTCACCGGCGCCATCCGCGAGCTCGCCGAAGAAACCGGCTATCAGGCCAAGAAGTGGTCTGCGCTGGTTGAGTACTTCGCCAGTCCCGGCTTTCTCGGCGAATCCATGAAAGTCTTCCTGGCCGAAGGTCTGATCGCCGGAGACGCACACCCGGAAGCGGATGAGGAAATAGATTTTCGTCTGGTCAAACTCTCCGATCTCCTCGAAATGGTAGACAAAGGCAAGATCATCGACGGCAAGACCCTCACCACTATCTTGCTTTATGCGCGCCAATTGGGCTTGAAGCGTAAGAGGTAATGTTTTCGAGAGCGAAATCCAGATGCGCGCTTCGAGGGTAAAACTACCTATCGAAATTCAGCAAAACTCCCCTTTTATTGCCGTTCAACTTTTCATCAACTTCCTACGTCATACCTCGTAGCGGCTTTTCCCAGAGAGCCGCCAGCATTGAGAAAAGGAAGGATGAAATCCGGTGGCTCAATACAAAGGCACGGTTAAGTGGTTCAACAACGCCAAAGGCTTCGGCTTCATCGGTCGCGAAGACGGACCGGATGTTTTCGTACATTACTCCGCCATTCAGGTAGATGGATACAAATCGTTGAAAGAGGGAGACGAGGTTGAATTTGACATCGTCAACGGCCAGAAGGGTCCTCAAGCCGACACAGTAACACGGCAAAAGGACGCTACTTCAGCCGCGGCGTAGATTGAGTTCGCTCGCTTCCAGGGTCGCGTAGCACGGCTAATGATTCGGTCTCTTCAGCTTGCCCAGGATTGTTATATGGGCAAATCTGGCTCGGTCCATCTACCCGCAAGCCAGACGTCACAGTTCGTGTGCGTTCGATCTCCTGTCAGCTTCTCTTAGAGGCCGGAATTGAAAGCAGCTAGGACGCTGGCGGCGAGCGAGACAATTTCAGGCTTGGACCGGGGCCGCTGTCTGGCCCACTTGGCCCCGGTTAGGGGATACTGTCCACGGAGAATAAGCTTCCCATGGACAACACCACCCTCGCCCGCCTGCTGTCGGAGACCGGCGATCTCCTTGAGATCAGCGGCGGCGACTCTTTCCGCATCCGCAGCTATCGCCGCGCCGCCGAAGCCGCCGAGCAAAGCACCATCGACCTGGCTGCCGTTGCCGGCGATCTTGTCAGACTGCTCGAGGTCCCCGGAATCGGCAAAGGCATGGCCGCCAACATCCAGGCCGCCGCTGCCACCGGCTCGATCCCCCTGCGCGATGAGTTGCTGGGGCGCTACTCAGCCGGCATCCTCGACCTGCTCAAACTCCCCGGCATGGGCCCCAAGACCATCGCCCTGCTCTGGGACGCAACCAAGATCGCCTCCATCGACCAACTCGCCGAGGCCATCGACGCCGGACGGCTCGCCGGCCTGCCCCGCATGGGCGAAAAGCAGATCGAAAAACTGCGCCGTGGAATCGATGAATTCCGCAAGAGCGTCGGCCGCTTCCGCATCGACGAAGCCGAAGAGTCCGCCGAACGCGTCATCCAATATCTGCTCGCTTTCGAAGGCGGCAGTGGCGGAGTTGCCCGCGTCACCACGGCCGGCTCCTTGCGCCGTGGCCGCGAAACCGCCGGCGACCTCGACCTGCTTGTCACCGGTCCCGCCTGCGAACCCGACAAGGCCGCCGTCGTCGAATACACCGCCCATTACCCCGGCATCCGCGACATGATCGCCCGAGGCGAAAACAAGGTGAGCTTCTACCTCGGCAACAGCCTCCAGGTCGATGTCCGCCTGCTCCCCTCAGCCTCCTACGGAGCGGCGCTGCAATACTTCACCGGCTCCAAGATGCACAACGTCACGCTCCGCCAGCGCGCCCTCAAGATGGGCTACACCCTGAGCGAATGGGCGCTTGCCCGGCTCAACGATGGGCCGGAAGGGCCGGCCGGTTCCGTCGTCGCCGCCGAAACCGAAGAATCCATCTACGAGGCCCTCGGCATGGACTGGATGGCGCCTGAAATACGCGAAAACCTGGGCGAAATCGAAGCCGCCGCCCGCCACCAGCTTCCCCGGCTCATCCAGCAATCGGACCTGCGCGGCGACGTCCACATGCACACCCACGCCACCGACGGCCACAACTCCATCCGCGAAATGGCCGACGCCGCCCTCGAACGCGGCTACCAGTACATCGCCATCACCGACCACTCCAAAAACCTGGCCATGACCAACGGCCTCAACGAAGAGCGCGCCCTCGAACACCTCCGCCAGATCCGCCAGGTCGACCGAGAAATGGAAGGCCGCATCCGCGTCTACACCGGCATCGAAGTTGACATTCTCGGCGACGGCCAGCTCGACCTTCCCGACTACGTGCTCGCCGAGATGGATGTAGTCATCGCCAGTGTCCACACCCTCTTCAACCAGCCCAAAGAGGAAATGACTGCTCGCGTCCTCCATGCCATCGCCAACCCCTATACCCGCATCCTCGGCCACCCCACCGGCCGCCTGCTTCTCCGCCGCGAGCCCTTCTCCGTCGACCTGCCCGCGATCCTGCGCCGCGCCGCCGAGTTGGGCGTCGCCGTCGAGCACAACGCCGCCCCCGAGAGGCTTGACCTCGGCGACCGCGACTTGCGCCTGGCCAAGGAACTCGGCTGCAAGATCGTGATCAACACCGACGCCCACTCCACCCGTCATCTTGACAAGATGAAATATGGCATCCGCCAGCTTCGCCGTGCCTGTCTAACCGCCCCCGACGTCCTCAACACCCTCGCTCCCGAAGCATTCCTCGCAGCTCTCCGCCCCCGCCCCTAAAGCTGGCGGAAAACTCAACGCGGGGGGTTCGACCGCCAACAGCTGGAAACATTCGGCCGGAAAACTCGAAAGACGCGGTTGGACATGACTGTTGGTCAATTCAGCTTTGAGCCCTGAAACCTCCGAATTCTGCCGCGTTGGCTCGGAAGAACTCCTCCAGTGTTTGCGCACGGCATCCCGTGACGGTGCGAATTGTATCGGTAACGTGGCGAGCCTCGTCATCGCGCCGTCTTTCACTTGATCGAAAGTATCGCCAAAGATGCGACAGATGATCGAGCGCGTGAGGATTGATGTGACCTCTCATGGCCTCGGCCCACTGTTCATCCCTGATTCCGACATACCGCACTGGGCGCTGAAGCACGGCGCTCAGCGTGTCGACAATCTCCATCACTGTTGGCGTTGCAGCGATCAGATCGTACTGGCTTGTGGAAGCCGTCGCTGAGTCAGCCAGCAGCGTAGCCGCGACGCGAGACACGTCCTCTGCGCCTACCAGCGGTAATGTGGCGCTCCCATCGCCCCATGGGAGCAATACCGTGCTCTGTTCGGAGACACTCTTGCTTACCAATGCCCGGACGTTCTCATAGTAGGGCGGCGCGTGCAGATGAACCGCTCCCACCTCTGCCCAATCGAAGATGCGATCCGCCAGTCCGTGTTGCATATTGCGAAAGCTCGGCGCTTTGCGCGCGCCCTGCAGTTGCGAATTGTTGACGACCAGCTCGGTCTCCGCCTGGCGTGCGGCCATGGCAAAGATCGTCGTAGCTTCCAGCAGCCCATCGGTTACCGAGTAGGTAAAGTAAGCGCGTTTTATCCCTTTCAGGGAAGCACGAACCGAGTCCCGGTCCAGCAGGTCCCCTTGCACAACTTCTGCACCGAGTTCCCGGAGAGCATCCGACCTTGCATCGATCGTATGGACGAAGGCACGAACCGGAATGCCCTTTTCCAGCAGTAGAGCCGTTATTCGGCGTCCTGTGGAACCTTGCGATCCGCCAGACGCACCGGTGACGAGTATAGGTTCAGGCATTGTTGTTCTCCTTCATGAAATAGAAAGCGACCAAGTGCGTGATCATCAGCATGGGTACATAGATGATGGGGATGACGTAGGTAGCGCCGAACTGCCCTGCCAGCGCTGGCAGACCGAGCCGGATGGCGTGGTAGTAATCGACGAGGAGATCAGCGGTTCCGACGAGATTGAAGGCGACGACGAACAGCCCGAAGAGCGGACGGACCCGCACGGTGAGAAGCGCCAGGATGGCCAGCAATCCAGTTGCAAAGTCGCCAAAGGCGGCAAGGGTGGCAAAGCCCGCGGGCAGATTGGGGCCGACCACACCCGGAAGGATGAAGACGAGCCCGAAGAAGCGAAAACTGTGTACCGTGGCAATGACACGCTGCGCCTCAAACCGGCTCATCAATTTGAGTTTGGGCAAAGCGTATACACAGAAGCAAAGCAGGCACGCGAGATAGCCCAGGACAAGGTGGACGAGAAAGATAAGTTGTGGCGGCATTTGTCCCTCCTGAGCCATAGGATTATACGTATCATCCTATCGATTCAGATTTTGTTGAATTCTTCCGGCAGGGGACGAGAAGCCGTGAGATGATCGCCGGCATCTTACAATGAGCCATGCGCTACCAGCCTGAACACAAAGCCGAAACCCATCAGAAGATTTTGAAGGACGCCTCGCGCCGGGTTCGAGCGGAAGGCATGACGGGCGCCGCGTTTTCAGCGGTGATGAGGGACGCCGGCCTGACCCATGGAGGCTTTTACAAGCACTTCGAGAGCAAGGACGTTTTGCTGATGGAGTCGCTCAGCGAGGCATTCCAGGAAATTGCCGATCGCCTTGCTCAGGCCGCCGAGCAGTCCCAGCCCGAGACGGCGTGGAAGACGATCGTCAAGACCTACCTGAGCCTGGAATATTGCGACCACATCGAGTATGGATGCCCCTTGCCGGCTCTTGCGCCTGAACTGGCGAGGGCCGATCAGGCAATGAAGCCCCGGATCTTTGAGGAACTGAAAAAATACCGGAGTCGAATGCTTCCGTTTATGCCTGGCCAGCGAATTGCCGACAAAGAGCGCGCTTTCTTTTCCATCTTTTCAACCATGGTCGGGGCAATTGAAATCGCTCGGATGTTGCCGGAGCCAGTGATGCGAGAGAGAGTGCTGGCAAGCGCAAGAGACCTTCTCTTGCGCAGCTTTTGATTTTTGCGGGTCGAATTGGCAGTGACAAGCCTCCAACGCTCGTGTCAACAGACCGGGAAATCAAGGAACTCTGTTCTCAAATGCCATCGGAGAAAACCTCGTACCTCCCGGATTGGGACCCCGCCAACCGTCCGTCTGCAGTGCGGTGCCGCTTGTCCTCACGCGTGGGAGTGCGATCGATTTCCACCCGCTTCAAGATGACTTCACGAGATGCTGCACCGGCACGATTGGGCCCTCGGGACCTGTCTTGCGCTGGACAAAACCGCGTTTTTCAGCGACGTTCCTACGCCAATCGGAGTAAGATAAGGTCGCTATGAGTCTCCTCCAGATCCAAAACGATTCCGTTCACGAGCATGATGCCAGTTCCGAGGGAGAAGACCTGGCCAAGGGAAGCAGTTACCTTCTCTGGACCACCCTGGCGGCATTTGTCGTAATCTCCGTAGGCCTCATCCTGTTCTGGTTCGCCATCCACCGGCCCCCCATCGCCGTCGGCGACGTCACCCAGGTCTGGGCGCATGGAGTGCACACGATCAACACCCCGATCGACGCCAACGGCGTGCAGACCGCCGGTGAGGTTTTCGACCAGGTGCTGGTCTTCGCCAACCTCCATCTCAAAAACCAGAGCGATCAGCCGATCATTCTGAGAGACCTGCTCACGAATGCCACCTTCGACGACGGCATCCACTCCAGCTACGCCGCCACGGCGCTCGACTTCGACCGCATCTTTATCGCCTATCCGGACCTGAAAAGCGTGCACGGCACCCCGCTCCTGCGAGACACCGTCATTCCTCCCGGCCAAACGCTGGATGGCGAGATGATCTCCTCCTTCCATGTCTCCAAGGCGCAGTGGGATGCCCACAAAGACCTGAACTTCACCATCGCACTCAAGTTCCACCCCAACCTCGTCCTAACCCCCAAAGGCGCGATCATCGAGCAGTAATTCGAGCTGCGAACTGGCCTTCAGGCGGGTAGAAAGTAGGGGCGAAACAGAAGAGGAGCAGCTTCAGAAAGAGCGCTCCCCGGTTGCGTAGAAATACGAGGCAAATGCTCGTACTCGCAGCTTCGTCTTTTAGAGGGCACGGAAACAGATGAGATTTTCGCCGCCTGAAAGACAGGCGGGAAAGCTCCGCCTCTGCGGACCCGATTCGCGGGAATACCCTCTCCCGGAGGATGTAAAAGGAGTTCCTGGCGGGCGAAAATTATCCAACCTCCCGAAAGTGAAGATCCCCGGAAGGCCATGGGGCCCGCTCCAACGATCGCACTGGAAGCCCATAACTAGCCGGCGGCTATCGAGAGAGATCCGGCGATCCTTGATAAGGGGGCAAAATCACCTTGCATGTGCCGTCGAGTTCTCGGCTTCGGACAGCCTCGCATGGGTGTCATACCACCCCGGCACTGTCGCATGGGTCAGCAGGCCAAGCGCCCGGCGCACCAATCCTCTAGCCTGGCGCGCTCCCGGGAATCTCCAACGGCCCAACAAGCCGTAATCGCCGAGCAGATAATATCCCAGGTAAATCAAGCGATATTGGCGCATAACCTCACGTTTGGATTTCCATTGAGGTTTCAGCTCCAATCCAAACAGCCCTGACGAGCCTTTCTCGAAACGATGGGCAGTGTACCCGCCTTCTTTCGCGGGCTCCGGAGGCAACTGAGCCTTCGGTATCTGGGACTGCTCCACCGCCTGAAACGAGCCGTAGCCCAGCTCCAAGAAGAGGTCGATCTCTCGCTCCGCATTCTCCAGGCTGGTCTTATCCGATTCAATGGAAATGTAGGTGGGCCGTTCTTGAAAGCTGCGCAGAGCGTTGATGCAGACTGTGTCGCAGCCCTCAATATCAATCTTCATGTAGTAGGGAACGCCGTACTTCCGCATCACCTCCACAAAATCGATGGCAGCGACTTCCGTCACCGTACTCGGCATTCCCAGCCGCGCATTGCGCTCAGCCCACTCAGCTGAGACCGTTCCCCACACCGAGCTCTGCGGATTCTGGTAGAACCGGACAGTTCTTAAGCCCGCCGCAATTACACCGGGATCCACGATCGCCCCTTCGACAATCGTCAATTGCCCCGAATCGAGGAATTCCTTGAGCCTCTCTTGGCAGGCAATGATCAGTTCCAGGTTCGCTTCAAACGCCACCACGCGAAAGCCCTTGCGCAAGTAGAATTCCGAATCTTCTCCCTTATGCATCCCAACGTCATACACAAGATCGTTGTGCTTAGGGGTAGAGTGAGGCACTTCCATGGTCAGCTCCGCCTCCAAATATCCTCTGGGATTCCCATTTTGCCTTCAGGTTCCAGGCGGTCTACCATTGCCTGCCTCGGGTCAGATGTCGCGAACCGCAGACCCGGTGGCGCACAGTGCCGCCTCTTCCGGTTGTACCAGACGGGGCGCGGATATCGCTAATTGCCGAACTCGCCCCTCGGGAAGCCGGGTGGGTACCGGAAATCGGGTCGGGCAGGCTTGAGGACAGGATGTTTGCCGTCCTCAAGCCACGTGGGCCAACACTAATTCACCGACGGCGGAACTGGCGCGTTCTTGGGCACGGACAGGTATCCGGTCACAGTATTCTTGGCGCTTACCGCGTTCACCACGATCTCGTACAGCGCCGGGTCTTTGCCGCCGTAAAACTGCAATGGTTCGTTCAGGTTGCGATCTTTCTTCTCGTAACTCTTGTCGTCGGAATAAACCACCAAAGTATACCGGCTCTTCTTGGCGTCGGACTTCTTCAACTCCAAGCTCACCGTTCCCACCGGCTTTTTCTGCCCCTTCACCAGCGTAAACTCGTAGAAAGTACGATCGCCCTTGTGTTTGAGAACCTCCAGTTCATCGTGATTGCGCGCAATCAGACTGGTATGTCCGCTGAGATCCCCTTGCATCGAAGTAAGCTGGCTGACAGCCGTAGCCAGGTCGCTCTGCGTCTTGGCTACGTCGGTCTTGACCCCGCCCACATCCGTCTTGACCGCAGAAACATCGCTGGATACGGCAGTAATCTGCTGGTCGGCGGCCTTCTGGGCTGTTTCAAGCCTTGCGCTATCGGCCTGTTCCCGGCGCAGGATGTCCTGCGAGCGCGCTTCGAGCTGTTTCTGTGTCAATCCGAGAGATTGGCCTAGTTCCTGTGTCGCGACCTTCAATCGCGCGTCGGTCTCGCGCAAATCGGCGGCCAGTTGAGTGTTCTGTTCCTTGGCTTGGCTCAATGCGGTTTCCTGCCGCGTGAGGCGCGTCGAAAGCATATAGCTCCAGACCAGGCCTCCCAGGGCAATCAACAACGCTGCCGCCACAACGCCAATCAATGCTCCAGAGACTGATCTGGACGGTGGGGTATCGAATTCGCTCATGATCCTGCCTTTCGCTCCTCAAAGGTGATGCAATCCGGCTCGAACGCCTGCACTCCTATAGACGGCGCAGGTTGCCTGTCGGAATAAGCATACTGAAAACAAGTGCTTCCGAGGAAAATTTGCTGCCGGAGAGAGATTTCGTTTCAGGAACTGAGCTCCGTCAACCAAGCCCAAGCGAAGCCCGGTGTCCCATCCAGAAGAACGCCGGAGTGACAAGCATGGAATCGCTGCGCTATAAACAATTTTGTCGTCCTTTTGAGATTGCGCGGTTTGAATTGCGCCTCTCGGAAGGCGCGGGCCGCCTTGCTGGACAGCTTTTGCAATTGCCGGACGGGCTGATGGCCTCGTCTCCACGCTGCACATGACCAACACTAGGACTGGGAGCATCGAGAAAATATGCCGACTGCAGTAGCTGGAAAGGGACTCGAAGGCATTGTCGCCGCTAACTCGGGAATTTGCTGGATCGACGGCGAGGCCGGAATTCTCTCCTATCGCGGCATCGACATCCACGAACTGGCGGACAGTTCTACTTTTGAAGAGACCACATATCTACTTTGGAATGGATGCCTGCCGACCGAAACAGAACTGCAGGAGTTCAGCGCCCATCTCCGTGAAGCGCGCGTTCTGGACCCGCATATTGTTCCGTTGCTCAAGGGCTTTCCCACGACGGCCACACCGATGGAGGTCCTGCGTACCGCAGTCTCAGCGCTCAGCATGTACGACGCCGATGAGACAGACAATCTGCACGAGGCCAACGTTCGCAAGAGCTTTCGCCTGACCTCGCAGATTGCCATGATCGTGGCCAGCTACGACCGTCTGCGCAAGGGGCTCAACCTGGTCGAGCCCGATCCATCACTCAGCCACGCAGCGAACTTCCTTTGGATGCTGAATGGCGAAAAGCCCACTGATACCGCGACCCGAACCATGGACGTGGCTCTGATCCTGCACGCCGACCATGAGTTGAACGCCTCAACCTTTGCCGCACGGGTAATCGCCGCAACCCTGTCTGACATTCACTCAGCCGTCACCGGGGCCATAGGCGCGCTCAAAGGCCCGCTGCATGGAGGCGCCAATGAAGCCACCATGCGCCTGCTCTTCGCCATCGACAAGGCGGGCGCCGATCCGGTCGCCTATGTGAGCGAGATGCTGGCCGCCAAGAAGAAGATCTCCGGCTTTGGCCATCGCGTCTACAAGACCGAAGATCCGCGCGCCACACACCTGCGCGGCATGAGCGAACAGCTTTCCAAAGACTCCGGCAACCGCAAGTGGTATGACTGGTCGCGCCAGATCGAGCTTTACATCAACGCCGAGAAGCGGCTGAACGCCAACGTGGACTTCTACTCCGCCTCGACCTACACC
>Ga0206814_10244_pt1 | contig 14746 bp, 18 predicted proteins | sample Alteio_BWOrgCont_90_FD_152850 | JGI IMG/M metagenome (GOLD analysis project Ga0206814, IMG submission 152850) | Enriched cells from forest soil in Barre Woods Harvard Forest LTER site, Petersham, Massachusetts, United States -... | ecosystem: Environmental > Terrestrial > Soil > Temperate forest >...
ACGGGGATCAGCCCGCAATCCAACCCCTCAAGCCGCAAGAGCTATCGGTTTATTTTGGACAGCAATGAAATAGACTGGCACATGTTTCGCCTATAGTGCTTCGACCAAAAAATACATCTCGTAGTTTCCCGGCTCGCTCGGATTTTCAATCGCGCTGAATTGGATGGGCTGATTCGCGACGCTGCTCACCTTGATCTGATGTGTGCCCCAAGTTGGCATCTCTTCTTTGACGTCATTTCCGAGGATCTGGGCTTGGTTCTGAGCAAAATCATCGGTCCAAGAGAGAAACGCTACTGAATCCAAGCCTCCCAAGCCTGGGGCAACGACCTTACTGCTTATGAGAATCTCTTGACAGAAATTGGCGGACGTGCCGACTCCCGCAGGGCCAACACAGCGGCAGATCAGTGTTGAACTGGTGCAGATTAGATCGATCAGGCCAGCACTTCCAGGTCCCGTTGCGGAGCACAGCGGAAACGGCGCTCTTTTCATTGCGTCTGGTCACCACACTCTTTATCTGCCTCAGCGAGCAGGCGAGATCGATGACTGCATTTAGAACATCCTCTCCATGCCCATTTCATCAATGTACGATACTTCTCGTTGACATACGAGCCATCTCGTACTATTGTGAAGCCTATGGAGAAAGTGAGACAGCAGGAAGGTCCACTCCCGACAGAGGCCGAGTTGGAAATTCTCAGCCATCTTTGGAACCTGGGACCAAGTACGGTGCGAGAGGTCCACAACGCCCTGCATGAACGGCAAACCGGCTATACGACCGTTCTTAAGCAAATGCAGGTGATGTTTGAAAAGGGCATATTGGTTCGCAGCGAGCGTTTCCGCTCACATGTATACGAGGCGCGACTGCCACAAAAGGACACTCAACGAAGGCTGGCAGGAAGTCTCTTGCAGCGGGCCTTCGATGGATCGGCGAAAAACCTGGTTCTCGGTGCCCTTTCGTCGACACGCGTTTCGCCGCAGGAATTGGAAGAGATACGGCGGGTACTCGATGAATTTGAGAAAGGATCAATATGATGATGACTTCGGCACCTGTCTGGGTTCACCCTGCAGTGCATGCCTTGGCCTGGACTCTCGTTAATTTCCTTTGGCAAGGCCTCTTGGTTGGTCTCCTTCTAACGTCTGTCTTGGGCCTCATCAATCGCCGAGCTGCGAACTTGCGATACATAATTGCTTGCAGTGCATTGGCAATCATGACTATTCTGCCAGTTCTTACACTGCGACACTTTCTGACAGAGAGCGATGGACAGACTTCTAGAACCAACACCCGGGCGGATACCACTGAAGCCGGCAATGTGGTTCAAACTGCCGCCGCGGTCTTGGTTCAAAGGACAGCCCCTAGTCTGAATGTGGTGTCAGAGGTAGCGAATTCTTTATTGCCATGGATGCTTATCGCGTGGGTTGTGGGAGTCATTCTACTTTCCAGCCGTTTATGGATTGGCCTAATCGCGGTTCGCAGCATAAGGTCCTTTGCCAGCCCCCTACTAATGGGAGATGTCCCTGAATTGTTCCACAAGGTCGGCCGTCGGCTTGAGATGAACTTCGCCGTTCAACTTCTCACCTCCGCCTTCGTTGAAGTGCCCACTGTCGTCGGCTGGCTCCGTCCAGCAGTCATAATGCCTTTCGGTTGCCTTGCGGGACTATCTAAAACACAGATTGAAGCCCTGCTTGCTCACGAATTAGCCCACATTAAGCGACATGATTATCTCGTGAACGTGCTGCAAATGGTGACGGAAACGATGTTTTTTTATCATCCCCTCGTTTGGTGGGTGTCGAAGCAAATACGCCGGGAGCGCGAATACTGTTGCGATGATCTTGCGCTGACGGTCAGTGAGAACCCCCTCGCTTATGCAAAGGCGCTTTCATCACTAGAGGAACAGCGATCTTCGATACCGAGTGCGGCTCTTGGGGCAGACGGCGGATCACTGGTTCTCAGAGTCAGACGGTTGCTCGGATGCGACCACATGCCACCATTCACCAGGATGTTTGCCGGGACGTCGTTGAGCATTACCCTGCTTGTTACGATATTTACCTGTGCTGCCACTCAAGGCTCTTGGGCGGTTGGCAGTATCGAATCCAAGCAGCAGATGACAGGATATGCGAACTTATCGGCACAAAACCTTGCCGATCTCCAACACTATGGAGTCACCGCCGCATTTGCGAATAGCATTAATGCGATTGGTCTTGGGCAAGCTTCCGTCGAACAGCTTGTCCGCTTGAATCAGTATGGCGTTGATCCGCAATTTGCTGCAGACGTTAAGAGAGCAGGTTTAGTCGACCTCACTCTGGAAGACGTAATTCGTTTTCATCAATATGGTGTTTCTCCTGAATACGTCGCGGGTATGTACGCGATGGGTTATCACGAGCCAGATGAAATCCTGCAACTACAACAGCAAGGGATCAGCGTGCTTCAGGTAAACGACTTGCATCGCGTCGGATATCGCACACTTTCCCCAACGCAGATAGCCTCGCAATTCCATCCGGAATAAGAACGCCAGCAAGAAATGTCAGGACAATCCGATGATTCGTATCAAGACAACAGGAATCGTTTGCCTAATCGTCGCGCTATGCTCATTCTGGAACATCGTCGTTGGTTTTGGGCAGGAGGCGCAATGTCAAGAGGTTCCTAACATGCAAAGTCTCCTGGAAACCGCCAATCAAGAGCTAAAGGAAAGTCAAACGCCGGGAGCTGTCATCGCGATTGTGAGCGGGGACAGAGTCGTCTTTACCAAAGCATTTGGAATTGCTGACATCGAGACCGGCGAACCGACTTCTCCTGACATGCTGTTTCAAATAGGTTCGACGACGAAGATGTTCGTGGCTGCCTCGCTTCTCAACCTGTCACGGGGCGGAAAGCTCGCGCTCGACGGACCTATTGGAACCTACTTGAAAGATCTAGGCCCACGATTATCCCAGGTAACTACGCATCAGCTGTTAACACATACCGCGGGATTGATCGACAAGCTCGACGACGTTGGATCACCAGATGAGTCTTCGCTGACCTCCGGAGTCCATTCCTTCGTGACCGAGAATTCCTTCTTTACACAGCCCGGACAGGTGTTTTCATACTCCAGCCTGGGCTACGATGTGGCAGGTCTCTTGATGCAACAGGCCGCGGGGAAACCTTTTGCCGATGTCATGCAAGCTGAAGTGTTCGACCCGCTGGGAATGAGCAAAACGACCTTTCGCTTAACAACAGCCATAACCTTCCCGCTCGCAGTAGGCAATGTCGCTCCAAACAAAGTGTGGCGGCCCATTGAAGACAAGACAGTCGAATGGGGAAGCGGTGGCCTTCTCTATTCAAACGTGCACGACTTGGCGCAATTCGCAATTGCGTTCATGAACGGTGGCAAATTGGACGGCAGGCAGGTTCTCGATCCGTCCGTGATTGATGAGATGTCGACTGCGTATACGACAATTCCCAGCAGGTTCACGAACGGACAATATGGGTATGGCCTCATGCTCCATGACTACCGAGGTTTGCACGTAGTTGAACATCATGGCTCGGTACCCGGTTTTGGTTGCACATTCGAAATGGTTCCGGAATACCACTTTGCCTTCATTGCGCTCTACAATCGGCAGGATGCCGCAGGTGGAAGACTGAAGAAGACCGAAGAGAAGGCTTTCAGTATGTTCATGCCGGTTGCCCCTCCGACAGCTGAAGGAACGCAAACAGCTATGCGCATTTCGGAGGCGGAGATGCTGAGCTACGTCGGCAAATACAGACATGGTCACGAGTCGACGATCGCGATCGTCATCCATAATGGGAAATTAGAGACGGACGATGGCGTTCCTATCATCAAAGTGGGCGATCATCAGTTCTTGTTTATGAATCCCCACGACCCTCCAACGCAATTCTGGATTGTGAGGGGTATCGACGGCCGGCATCAGTATCTACATATGAGCCTTCACGCATGGGAGAAGACAAGCTAGCCCATATTCCAGGCACAATTGTCTCTTTGTCGTATATTGATGATCGCACGAGACCAGTTGTTGTATCAGACCGCCGATGAGACACCGAGATGCATCATCGTCCGAATGCCCACGCCACCATCAGCGGGAACTCTTCTCGCCAGAATGCGCCACCGTGCGATCCAGATCGCTCATTCATGACGACATCCGCACCTGCATCGCGCAGCGCGTCCGCCCACCTTCTTGCGTTGCCGAGAAAGAACGGTTCCTGTGTACCAGCGACAAGGTATGTGCGCGGAAGCGAACCCGGCATATCGCCAGACGGCTTGTAACCGCCGCCTGGCGACGCGCAGAAGACCGCGCCGTAGACATGTGAATGCCTAAGCCCAAGAGCGAGGGCCAGCTCTCCACCCGCCGAGACGCCGAACACTGCGGTACGTTCAGTGGGCAGCGCCACACCAAACCGCGACTCCGTCCATCGGCGAACGTCCTCGACAAAGAACTTCTCGTGTGCCGCGAACCGCTCCGGCTCAAAGCCCGGTGAGTACTCTTGGAGCCGCAGGGTCTCATCGGTCAGCCCATGTACAGCGACGATCATTGTGGACGGTACGTCGGCCTTCTCGAGCAACCGGCCCCACTTCGAGATTCCCTGACCGTCGCCGGCGAAGACGATAGCTTCAGGCGGGACCGGTGGAACGTATACCGTGACCTGCCGTCCACCGTCGTACCCGAACGTCTCGGTGACAAACTTTCCCGAGACTGCGCCGGTGGGCTTGGCGCGCACTCCGTCGGACTCAGTTCGCTTGCGGTTGACGTGATTGCGTGCTTGCTTCTTCATGGCCTTGCCTTCATTTATAGAAATAGCGTGGAAACAGCAACACAGATGAGGGGCAAGCCGATTGGCTTCCCCTCTTGTTCTTATTTGCTGCAACCTATGGTTCGTCTTCAGCCAGCGGCTCATCGTCCGGGGCTTCCTCGGGGAGTTCACCTTCCGGTTCATCTTCCGGCAGTTCTCCGCTATCCGGGTCTTCGATTGGTTCGTTGTAGTCAGGCTCCGAATCTGTCTCCGGCAAATGTTCTGCCGCGATGTCTTCTACCGGCTCGAAGGGCGGGTATACTCCAGGACCGTCAATGTCAGTCAAGGGATCGGGTGCAAGCGGGCTGTTCGACGTGGCCATTGTTCTCACCTGGCTGACTGAGATGCAGGGAACAATGGATAGGGTGTATCGGCGAGTCTTATGTTCGGTGCCGTTGGACGAGCAGGCGTAGCGACCCTAAGCCATTGAGCGCTATCTAAAAAACTAAAGTCCGCACCTCAGTGCTAACTGAGGGTACGGACAGTGGCGCACTATTCGTTGCGCCTTTGAGCAACACTGAGTAAACCTTCTCAACATAGTCTTACATGTTGCTGAGTACAAAGATCAGGTACTCAGTAGTCTTGACATAGGAAGGAATGCAATCGTTAACCGCCCCTCTTCCTCCTACCTGGAAGGGGTCGATTCCCAATCTAGCATTGCTCGAAGTGCACTCGGAATCCCACTTACGTTTTAGCCTCTAACCACAAAGGCCTAACTGATCGTTGGGAAACTTCCCTTTGGGGGCGGACAACTCCGAACCTGCAGAGCTGTCAAGCGGTAACAACTCGAGACGCTCGGCTTATCGAAAACACCTAACCAACATGGCGGAGTCGGACCCAGCGTATGAACCTCCAATCTGATTAGCATGGAAAGGAGGCCGATGTGTTCGAAAATTACTACAAGGCAGCGATCCGGATCATATTCCTGGCGCAAGTTGAGGCAAGCAACGTGATCGGAGAGACGGGCACCGTTTGGCGGTGGGTCAGTTTGGAGGGGCTACCCGTCCAAATAACCGAAAGCTCATTCCTGTGCTTATGCTGTGGGGTTGGACAGTAAGGCAATATCTGCCAGCGCGTCCCACAGGGATCACACCTGTATCGCACGACCTTGATCGGGGGCACCTTGCCGAACTCCGTGCGCGGCGCCCGCTCGCGGTAGTCGTGCACGTGCAACCGCCGCCCTCCGCAGCGGCAAGACTCCGGCCTGTAGCCGTCCGAAATGCATATCCACTTCTCGTGTGCGGCCAGGTCCGGAACTTCTTCACAAGTCAACGTGCCACATTTTCCGAGTGGACGGACGCAGCCGATATAGGCAATCCTCATATCCAGGGCGAAGGTTGATCAAACACGTTCCAGTTGTTCCTGGCGGGACGCTGGAGTCGCTCACCTTCCCCTACTTCCAATCAAAAGATTCTATCCCACTCCATTTACGACCGGGTCACTGTCCCGTCTCGCGCTGAGACCGGGTTAGCTACTTCGTCTCCCCCCACCAAACCCTCACAACAGTGCAGGACACGCCCACCGGAATCGACGTGAATGAACGGAGGCAGCACAGTAAGGCACGTTGCGGCGCCTTCAGGCCGGCGCTGCGTATGGGTCACGGATTACGGCGAGGATGGGATTGAGATGGGGTAAGATCGGTGAGCGCCGAGCGTAGGTGACGCACAGCCGAGGCGCGAATCTGAGAAACTCTGCTTCCGCCAATTCCAAGGGTTAGGGCGATCTCGCGCAGGGTCATCTGTTCGTAGTAGCAGAGGGTCGTCACACGTCGCTCCCATTCAGAAAGATTCTTAATGGCCGCGGTCATCCGCTGGGCGATTTCCCCTCGCATACAACGAAAAAGTGGGTCATCCTCCGGAGGAGCCGGAACGTAAACTACTTCTTCTTCGCTGGAGCCGCGCTCGCGAGGCCGGTGGAGGGTTCCGATTTCTAGGCCATAAAGATCGCTTAATAACTTCTGGTAGGCGCTGAGGCTGGTTTTCAACTCCGCAGCAACCTCTTCGTCTGAGGGCAAGCACCCAAACCGGGCAGTGAGCGTCTGAATTGCTTCCCTGACCGCCCGGCCTTGTTGCCGCAGCTGTCTGGGAGCCCAATCCATGACACGCAAGCTATCCAGAATTGCCCCTCGGATGCGGAAGCTTGCGAAGCTTGCAAACCTGACGTGCTTGGAAGAATCGAATTTGGCTGAGGCTTCCATCAGACCAACCATACCGGCAGAGAGAATGTTGTCGAATTCCACATCTCTGGGAAGGCGTCTATGAATCCGTCGCGCCAGTAGACGCACCATGGGCAGCTGCTCAAGTAGGGACTGCTCTGCAGTCGGGTTCGGCCGCGGCAAATGCATTGTGATCCGTTTGTGCATAAAGTCCTTTCTCCATTTTTTCGTTTTCCTTCTGAATCAACTGATATGGCAGTGTTAACACCAAGTAACCACAAAATATGTACTAAAGTAATCACAAGAATTTTAGATTTGTAAAAAACTGCTTCTTGCTTCGCTAGCAACCGCGCGGCCACGAACGCTTACCTTCGAAGTGGCTTGGGTTTTGGATCACTGACTTAGTCAACCCAGATGGGAAAATTCTTCAACAGATAGTGCCAAGCCCGAAAGACCAGAACCGCGCAGAAAATTAACCCACCTCCCAAACCGGTTCGCAACGGGTATGCTCGAGTGGCAATCGTCCACTTCAGAACATTGAGAATAATTCGCCGTCGATTTGAAGGCCAGGTGAACTCGCTGAGAACGATTCTGCAATCTTCTCGCCGTTTGCCAGTCACCATTAGCCAACATCGGAAACGCCTCACGCACGATGCGCAAGGACGGCGAATAGTTTGTGCTTACCACACCAAGACGATCATAAGTACATCTTGACGTTCGCTTTTGTTTCGCTGGCCATTCGACTTGGCGTTTTTCCGCACTGACGCCCGCAAGATTTACTACGTGCTCTGCAAGAGGTATCACAGGAACGTCCCGGCAGGCCTCAGCAGCGAGCAGCCGAAGAAGTACGTTGCTGTGAAATGCATCCTGTGTGGAGAGTCGCGGCCCTACCTGCCCACTGAGGTTGGATCGGACTTTCCTCATCATGAAGTTGCGCAGAGGGCAAAATGGGCGAGATGAAGAGAGGTGAGGCTTGGGAGGAGCAATGGCGCGTCCGTGACTGGTACGCCTCTACTCTGCTCATTGCAGCCGCCATGAATAGTCGCTGTGAGGCTCGCGAAGAAGCCTGACGTGTCGAGGCCATCTCCGCGTGTTTTCACCGCCATAGCCGAGTCCGTGAGCCTCGCATCGGCGAGGGAAATAGCTGTCACCTGCCTTTTGGCGGGTCTGAGACTATCTCATGGCTTACTGGGCACACGTAAAAAGTAAACATTCCAAAGAATTCAGTGCGCGAATCCTCGGAACTATGATGTTGTACGAGCGGTACATTATGGACGGCACAGCGAGGTGGATTCGAGTTCTCTTTTACAACGCAAGCCGGACTCATTTTAAAACTCCGAATAGGTCATCTACCGGGGAGTCGTATAGAATAACCGAGTTTGCGTGAGCAATACAGTCCATATATTTGTGGGTGTTTCCTCGTAACGTTGCGGTACAGAATACAACCCTATGAGAAACACCGGCAATATGAAGAGCTTCTTATCTCAGGTGGATTCAATCCAGAGCAGATTTCTGGAGAGCTTAATCACCGGCAAGCGCAATCCCATATTCAAAAAGAAGGCAACGCGCAGCCTTAAATCCGAGAACGAGTCCTGTCAGGTTTATTTCGATTCTCAGCCTGGGACGTTCTAACCGACCACAGCATCCGTCATCTCAGAACCGCGGCCATCTTTAGCCTGGACAAAGAGAATGTGGTAGTGTACTGTCTCCATCTCACAGTCCCTTTAGTGCTGCCAATAGTTCCGGAGGATACAGGGGATTCGCCAGCAAGGCAAAATGATGTCCCCCTTTATTAGCTTGGTCGAGAAGGTCGGCAGAGATAGTTCGCCCGGAAAGCAGCAGCACTTTGCATTTCAGATATTTTGATTGCACCTGAATAGCAAGCTCTATCCCCGTCATGTGTGGCATAACCACATCCGCAATTAGAAGTGCAGGGTCATCGGATTCTGATGCCCTCAGTGCATCCCGCGGATTCTCGAATCCGAATGGCGTGAATCCTGAAAGTCTGAGAATCGCCACAAGGGTCGAGACAATGAGTTGTTAGTCGTCAACGCTGCAGACGATCGGGTTCGATCGAGTCGACACCGTGTTTCCTTTAAAAAAGGGAGTAGATGGCCCGGTGAGTTAGCGAAACCACGATTCAGTTCTGCTCTACATCGTTTGTAGCCGGCTGGCTAGGGTTAGTCGCCAAACTGTCAGCGATCTTTTGAAAACGTGGTTTCTGGACGATCCGCCGAGGCTGGATCGGTATCCTCTTCTTTGCTGTCGAGGATGCGGTTCAGTTTGATCCGCAGATAGTCGAGGTAGTTGTCAGGTGATGAATCGGCGAGCAACTCTTCGATGGCAGGCAGGAAGTAGGTTAGAGAGCGGATCGGCGACAGCCGTGGCATATCCTTTGGCCGGATCAGTCTGCGCAGCGACGCCAGCAGGAAGGCCGATTCGAATACGCGGAGCGGCACAGCGCGCAGTTAAAGGAAACGAACTTGGCGGTGATTGATGGCGTTGGTCCGGATCGTGGTTTCGGGAAGGCTCAGGAACAGGGCAAGGACCGTGGAAACGCAGCTAGCCTGACCTCCGCATTCGATGGAACGCGATCCTTTGTTTTCATGAAGATAGTATTTTATTCCGTCACTATTTTAGCTTCCCCATCGTGCCAAGTTCTGACCGGCTTGATCACTTCGAGGGGCATCCGGAGCGTAATGTAGATCTCCCTATGGACAGATTCCGGGGTGGTCGTTTTGCGGATCTTGAGGATCTTGCCGTTGCCAGTGGGCAGAACGACGGTGACCACCCGATGGGTGCTGGGTTGCTGGCGCAAGGTCGACCAAGAGGTGTGAATGCCCGCACCGAGGAATCGCTTCTCGATGGCCGCCACAGATGGTATGCCAACACGCAGAGGAAGATATGGGTTTGCGTGCGGTTTTCTAGATGAAGGAAGATGGGCCGCTCCATCAGCAGGCTCTTCGTGGCGCGAAAAACGGCTTCGACCCGGGTCAGTAACATGGTCGTGCGCCAGATTTCATCCGCGCTCAGATCCTCGCGATCGGTCTTGAGCACATAGCCGCCATCCAGTTTTTCTGCAATCGATTTCTTATCGCCGTCCCGCTCTCAGGAGAAGCTGTTCGACTCGCCCTGATACTCCATCTGGTAATAACGAGCCACACGCAGATAGCGCTCCTTGAGCCTCCCGATCGCTTCGTAGATCTTCGCGGTGTTTTTTAAGTGTCCATTCTCGATCTGGATTTTGAGGGCCTCGAGATCCGTGCGTATTCCGGTGATGTGGGCACTTGATTCCGGTGATGTGGGCAGGCGTCGGAGCGAAGCGACGCTGGTTGTTTTTTACAGTAGTCAGGTTGCCCACATGAGTCAAGAAAAGGGTAAATAAGATATCAGGCAGCATCATTCGTTTCTTGCTTTTCTGAGTTGCAGGATTGTGGATTCCGCCGGATGTGGGCAGTCGTTCCATTCCATGTGGGCACCGATTACGCCATGTGGGCACCGATTACGGTAAAACGAAAAATGCTGCCCACATCACAACGGAATGGCGGCCCACATCAAACGGAATCAGGTGCCCACATCCAATGGAATCACCTGCCCACATGGACCGGAATACGCAATCCGCCAGCAAGCGACGCTCCTGCTTTTTGCGAATGGCTCGATCTTTGGCCTCCCGTCCTTCACTGATGCACAGGATGTAGACCTGCTCGCCAAACGCACCTGAGACCTTTGAACGTGTTGTGGCAGTCCGGACGGGTGCCGTTGCTGAGACGATCTCAGGCGCAGGACTGATAGCAACCCGAGATGGTCTCCCTCTCGACAGGGAGCGCACCGCACCAGAAATTTAAGTATCAACAACTGGGGAGTATCCGAGAGACGCAACTTTGACGGGCGCTCGTGTCGGCTACCGCAAGAAGAGCATCGCAAGGATTCACCTTCCTTCTTCAGGTTACCCCGTGAGAGCTATTGAGAGAAGTTCATACCCCACAATCGACGAATGGTTTCGAGGTCGCATTCGTGGAGGAATTCTGCATGATACAGGTCTGATTCGAAAGACTCCGTAGCCACGGTACGTAGGCAATCCGGACAGACAGACTCAAAATCGCCGTCTTCGTTCTGACTGTGAAGAAAGATGCGTCGGTCGTTGGCCACATTAGACTCGGAAGGTTGTGAGATAGGCCCAGACGAATAGATGCCCTGCGCCTACCGAAAGGGTGTACGATACGATCGAATTGTTCACTTTTGGCGCGACTGGACACCGGCTGTCATTTTAGGGTCTCAGCATGGCTGATAGCGGTCAAAATGACCCTATCGGCGATGAGCTAGACGACGCAGTGATGTTTGCTTCCGAGCTTGTCGCAGGCGCCAAGCGGATAGGAATGGCATCACTGGAACCGCCCATCAGAGATAAGTCCAACCTTTGGACGGTGACAGTCAAAAGAGCTGACCTAAGAGAGCATCAGGTGCCTAGTGCAGACGGTAATGGCGCAAACCGTGGCCGGCATGACGGTGAATTAAACAAGCTGGTCAGCCTCTTGAATGCAGACAATATTTGCCCTATTGAGTTCCGACTCCGGCCCGCGCAGCCAGCGAAACGTTATTTCTTCTGGAGGCCGCCGTCCAAACTTTAGAAACAAGCGCTCAATCTTCTCAAGCGAACAGCCAGAAGATAGCCAACCCTGTCTCCAACTGGTTTGGAGCAGTGGGGATGAAGATGAGTTGAAGTTCTCTTGAACCATCGTCAGAACCCTGTCAATCGGGATGGGGAGGTTCTTCGCCAGAGTTCCTTTGAAGTAGACGTTCCCAGTAACCCAGCCGCGTGCCGTGAGATGGTAATCGTGTTCCCACTCAACGTAAGCCATACCAGTTAGGATGCGACTTCGCCCCAATCGTGGGGCATTTGCCGCCAAGATAGGCTGAGATTAGCTGTGCAGGGTCAACATGGTGCGACGGGTACCGGACCCGCCTGGCCCCTTGTAGCGCCCGTGGTGGGCATCCCTGACGTGCACTGCAAGCTGGACGTGCAACCGTTGCCGTGTTGCGATCCGATTGCTCGCCCAGGAGAGGATCAGCGTCCGCAATCTGTGAGCAATTCAGACCGGACCCGGCATCCTGTGCAGTAGTAGCGTCCTCTCTCTAAGCGGTCTTCGGTCCGTGGAGAATCCCCAAAGCGCAACGGATAGTGGTAGATATGGATAGGATCGACGTTAAGATTCTGCTGGGGGATGTGATGAAAATCGCCGATGGGGTGGACTCACAACTTGCTCAGGCAATGTCGAGATATATGTTCGAGGCTACTATAGACGGTGAACAAATCGAGGCATAGCACTAGATCGAATCAGTTCGCTAACTTCCGTTTCGACAACACCGCAAGCAATGCCATTCCAGATTCAAAGAGCACAGACTAACCGCTGACATGGAGTTGAGGGTCATAGATGGGTGGGGATTGTGGCTGGTCACCGTGCAGCAGATCGGGGCATGAGGGTATGCGGGCGTGGAAGATTAACCCATTGAAGGGTAACGAACCGGAACCGTCGGAGCCGCTAACGGCTCCGGCTGGACCGCCGTTGCTGGTTTAGCTATAGATGTGAGCCGGGCAGCACTGATCCTAGTTTTCTACTGCGATGCAATACTCTCAATTCCTCTTGTCTATCCGCATCGGCACTACGTTCTAGGACGAATAGCGCAGCAAGGCCTGCATGACGCTCAAGGTCTGCGTCGGAGCAAATGTGACTCAGTTCGTGAACATCAACGTAAGCAACCGGAAGGTTTAATGCCACGACTTTGAAACAACAGAAGCATATTGACGAACAACTCCTGTCGAGGTCCATCAAACGCCGGAAGCCGGGATTCAACGAATCTTGAATTACGAAGCCCATACCAATCCCCTAACTGGGTCAGCGTCATTCCTCTTAACTCGTAGCCTTGATCTGATGTATGCCACGTAACTCGTCGGAAAATATGTATAAAAAAGAACACCTTGGCCTGAATCCCCGAGTGACGAAACTTGCTTCCCTATACGAGGAAGCCTCATCCCTCAATCCTGCCGTGCTCACACGCTGAATCTGTGGGTAAACTCTCCGCATGACGAAGAATCCAGAGTTGGTGATTGGATACGGGAAAAATGGCAATGCGGCGTCGGCACGGTGTTCGTTATGCGGCCTCTGGATGCCGGAGGATTGCGCCCGTGACGCTCAAGGGCGGGAGATTTTTGACGGATTTTTGGAACGTTTCAAAGCCCATGTGCGAGAGAAACACGAACCACGATTCGTGAACTAGATTGGCGTAGCCAGGCTCAACCCTTGACAATTATGGGTTTGCTCGTAAGCTCGCAATTCATCTTCCGATTCAACATTTGCCACGATCTTCAAGCAATTCGAGCAAACCGAGGTCCATGTTCCGTCTTGGTTAAACCGATGAAAAAAGCGAGGAATGAGCGCCGCCATTTATACGGCCTGCTGTGCGCATCGTGAGATTGTAATCATGCCTTGAGGCTCATTCGTCGTCGAACTAGCGTTGCCCAGTTTGCCTCCCTGACTGCTCTCAATGAGGAGGCGTTGACGACATGCGCGGCATTCTTCACTAAGAGGCTCAACCATGCCCATCGATACTTCAGACTGTTTGATATTCAAATCACACAATTTCAGTTTTCTCCCCAGGTCAGCGATCAGAGTCTTTGCTCATTCTTAGAAGACAACTGATCGACCACTTTGTATATTGCGCGTTCGCGTCGGAGGCCAGCGAAAAGTGTTATTGCTGGTGGCGCTTCTGTCACCTGAAACGACGATTACCTTGGAGTGAAAAAATCCCGTTTAGGTATGACCTAAGAGCCGAGCCTCCCCTGATTTCAGAGCGGTGCGCCGTATTGCTCAGACCATCGTTATCCATTGGGATGAGGATGACGGCAGAAGGTATACGAATGTGTTTATGAAAAAGAGTTTGTTAATCGCGCTGTTCATGCTGTTCACGGTAAGCGCATTTGCAGAGCCCTATCACCATCACCGCCGTCATCACCACCATCATCACGGTGCAATAGTCGTCAATCACTAACGAGTGACGCGGTTGCTTTCAGGCGGTCAGCTCCGACTGCCACCCATCGAAGCTGTCCGCATCGTCACAGCCTCGCCTAGCGCCTTGGAGGGGACACAGACGGAGGCGGAGACCTGAAGAGTCTCCGACACTTCCTATAACGGTGCGAAGTCGAACGGGCACAAGTTTACGTTGCTGGTGAAGTCTATACACCCGAAGGGTCACTCGCTGCTATCAAAAGATTGGATGACGGCGGATAGCGATTCAAGCAATGCCGGATTTGCCATCGTCGAGGGTAGCAAGTTTCCGGGCTGCTATGCGAAGAATGTCCGTGGGGTGAATGGGTTTGGAGATCACTTCAAAAAAGTGACCGGAATCCTGAGCCCTTTCAAGCAGGGCGCTTAAATCTGACAATCCAGTAAACAGTGCCACCTCGCAACCCTGGAACTGTTCCTGGAGCAGGATGGCGAATGCCACGCCGTTCACAACCTTGAGTCGAACATCAATGATCGCGAGGTGGGGGGTCCATTCCAGCACAGCTTGGACTGCCCCTTTCACGGAGTATGCGGCCTTCGATTCATACCCAGTTCTAGCCGGGCCCATCACCACTGTGTACGGCAGAAGCACTCGAATACTGGGTTAACTTCGGAACAATCAATGCGATCCCAATGTGAGACCTCGGTCAGCAGCAGATTAGATTAGACCGATTGCAAGAGCACGATTCGATCGAATGGCCGCAGCGGATATTAAAAGGCTAGCTCATTCGGCTTCAAATTGTAATCCGC
>Ga0206814_10246_pt1 | contig 14714 bp, 6 predicted proteins | sample Alteio_BWOrgCont_90_FD_152850 | JGI IMG/M metagenome (GOLD analysis project Ga0206814, IMG submission 152850) | Enriched cells from forest soil in Barre Woods Harvard Forest LTER site, Petersham, Massachusetts, United States -... | ecosystem: Environmental > Terrestrial > Soil > Temperate forest >...
ATTCACGTTCCTGCGGGCGAAGATTATGGTCTCCAGGCATCACAGATATATAACCCAAACACAAATAATGAATATATTGATCCAATTGATTCAGGCCAGGTAATAATAGATGCCGCTAATGTTCCAATGGTTATAACCGTAAGTGATGGTGACCAATGGACATCCTGGTGGGGCATTCCTCAACCAAATACTTCAGGCCTGCCTTCTGCACTTAATGTACCTCCTTATGAATGTTATTATTACGATACCAATCCAGGTGTTGCTACTGACCTGGCACCAAAAGTAATGAAAGCCAGTAACCAGACTGATACCATGACTTTCTGCACACAAAAGGCTACAGGTAGTAAGATTCCTCCTGTCTGCACTATTCCGCCTCCTGCTAATGATGTGTTTGCTGCTATGCAGGATTATAATGGTACTGCACAGGAAGTTACTAATATACAGGCTTTACAAAGGGATAATTTTGCTGATTATTTTGCACCATGTAATTTAATGTATGGTATGGGGTTATATGTTGGCCTTGCGTTTGAAAATGGTCCTCAAGACCAGATTATAGTTACCCAGCATATACCGGATGCTAAAAATCCCTCTTATGTATACTACAGAAATGATTCGCTGGCGAATATTGCAGCTGGTGCACAGCGTGATGGTTATTTAATAAATGGAATGCCAGCTAGTGAAATTCTAGGTGCAGAAACCAATGACCGTTTATATTTTAAAATCCTTGATCAGCATTATGAGGATAATCAGGGTGGTTATTATGTCCGGATAAAAGCTGGTACCCGTAGCCCGAACCAAGGGCCATTTGAATCTACCGTCCATGCCTTCCAGCAACCGGTTAATAGTTTAATGATCAGGTTATATGGGGGTATTGTAGATAATCCTGTCTTTATTAATGGTGTTAGGGCCATGCTGGTTCTGTTTGTCGTATTTTATGCCTATATGTTTATGATGGGTATGATCAAGGATGAAAAAAATAACTTTATAATTAACGTTTTAAAAATTGGTATATTAATAGAGCTGATCAGTCCGAATAGCTGGGAATTTTTCTATAATTATTTATTCACATTTTTCCTAAATGGTTCTGCCGAAGCAGCAGGTTTGTTATTACATCCAGTATCGTTTATTGGCTATGACCCAAGCAGCCCTTGGTACTCAGTTGATCAAGCCATGGCTATGTTTTTTAGCGCTGAAACCTGGGCAAAAATGTCATCATTAGTAATTTCTAATGCTGACGGCTTTGTCTATATGCTGATTTATATACTTTCAGTAATATTCTTTTTCTTTATTCTAGTTAAGGCGGTGATGATATATTTAGCCGCCTATATAACCATGGCTATACTTGTAGTAATGACACCAATAACACTGATGTTATGGTTATTCAGCAAAACCAAACATTTTTTTGATGAGGTAATAACTCAGTTTTTCGCTTTTGCCATACAAATAGTACTATTGTTTGCTGGTGTAGGTATGTTCCTTTATATAATTACCACTTCAATGGAGCAAACTATAGGTTACCGTACCTGCTGGGATAGCATCTTTAATATTAGTTTTGCCGATTATAGTATAATCAATTTTAAATTCTGGGAACCAGATATCCGTAACATTAAACAATGTATGTGGGTAGAGAGTAATAGTGTTATATCTGCCCAGGTTCAGGCGGCAGGTAACTCTACTTTGAATGCTTGTACTTCTACCGCGGCACCAACTTGTAATGTTAGCGGTGCTACACCGGTTTGCCCTGCTACTGGTGTACCCCCAATGTGTGTTGAGACTACTTCTATTTCAGGAATCTATGCAGCTAAATGTAGTGATGGCTCTACGCCAACTTGTGAACCAATTTGTGCTTCCACCCAAACTATCCCTGGCCAGGCCTATGTTCTGCGTTACGAAGACTTGCCTTACTTTGAGATAGGCAGCACAAAAGCCAATAATTATCTTGGCAATAAAAATTTCCTGCAGTTTACCGATGTGATTATTTTCGTAATAAGTTTAATATTAATGCGTGGGTTTATGTATTACATACCTACTTTATCAGATGTATTAAAAGCAGGCACTGGTACTCCATGGCAATCTACTGGGATATATGGTGGTTTGAATAAAGGCATAAATAAAGGATATAGCATTGCCGGTAATATTACTGGTTTGTTTAGACAGTTTAATCCTCTTAGCCGTGGTAAAGATGGTAAGTTTAATAGTATTTGGGCGGAGGCATTTGGTGGAGCCGGAAAATGGTATGAAGGTGTAAAACCTAAATTTGCCCCTCGTAAAGGTGGAGCAGGTGCTAAACCAGCCGCACCAGCCGCTCTATCAGCTAAAGGTGGAGCTGCTTTAAGTCAACAACAGGCATTAGCTGCTTTGCAGAAGGGTGGAGCAGCTGTTGGCGGTAGAATGGGCAAATTGAAATTAATGCATGATACAGAAGCAAGTAACAATCCTGCGGCTCAAAAATATTTACAAAAAGCGATGGGTAGAGAAGCACAAGTTATGAAAGGTCGTATGGATACAAAAACCCGCGATTTTATGGATAGATTGGAAAAATTAGCCTTGGAAAAATCTACCATAGGCATATTCGGCAAATATGGTGCCAATACTCAATATAGCTTCTTGGATCATGTAGGTAAGGGTTTTGCTGAACATAGAAATATGACCAGAAGTCAGCTTAAGGAAGAAATGCAAAAGACTAGAATTGATTTGGCTAGCCATAAGCTTGAAAAAGGTAAAGCAGATAAGAAAGATCCAAAATCTATTGCACGCTTACAGGCAAAATTGAATTATGAGGAGGTAAAAGCAAAAAAGGCTGGATCGTTTAGTCCGATGGAAAGGTTGAGAATACATAATGAAAGAAAAGCTGCAAAGAAAGAACTTGCAGTAGCAAGACGTGATGAAAGAATAGCTGAAGCTGAAAAATTTGGTGGTGACCTTGGCAAGGAAAAGAAAAAGCTTGCAGAGAAAAGATTTAATAAAGCTGATAAGGAAAGTATTAACCGTGGCAAAGCTAGGGTAAGAATAGAAGCAAAAATTGAGAAAGAAAGAAAAAATCAGGAGGCTTTAACTAGTGCCATAAGTAAAGATGGTAAAGATAAGATGGCTAAAATAGATGCTGCTAAAGACGTGAAAGCAGATAAATCTGCATTCAAGGCAGCGGATAAGATGGGCGTACGGGCACTTTATGACTTGGATAAAAAGGGCCTGACCCCAGACCAGCAAAAGACTTATTTACGTATGAAAGCCTCAGAAGAGAAAGTTGAAGCCCTTAAAAAAGAAAAACAAGCTGTTCACGATAGTGCTAATTGGAAGAATAAACAATTAGCATCTGCAAAAGAGAATATGGGTAAAGGCACTGCAGCCAAAGATGCCGCGATGCTTCACAAGAAAGCAGATACATTAAATAAAATGGCAGATGGTGAGATAAACCGTGATAGCGGAGTAAGGCAGTTACGCAAGGCCGAATTAGAACATAGTGTTGCCAATAAAAAAGCTAATGATTATCTGCCTAAAGATAAAGCCGCATTGCAGGAATTAGCTGATTTGAAACGTAGTGAGAGAATAGCTGAAATTAAAGCTATGGAGAATATCTCAGAAAAAGAAAAAGAAGCTCGCACTGCAATAGCAGAAAAACAATATAAATTGGATAGAAATGCAGCTCATAGGATTAATTTCTTTGATAAGGCAAAGGATACAGTAACTAGTATTGCTATGAAATACGACAAGGATAATCTTAATTATGCTGAGAAAGAACGTAGATTGTCAGAATTGGATGCTAAGGATAATAGAAATCCAGAAACTGGAAAGGGCAATTTATCACAAGAAGCCTACACTCTTGAAAAGAAGAAGATTAATGCTGAGTATGAATTAGCTAAAAAGAATAACCAGGCCATTTCATTTGGCAAAGACAAGCTTGCTGAAAAAATTGAGAATTATGACCAAAGATTGCAAAAACAATCTAAGATTGATGAGTTACAGGCTGTCAATAATTCTTTAGGGGATGTTGCTAAAAAAGATTTTACAGACGCCCAAAATGCTGATTTCAAGAGGAACCAGTCAGAAATTGCACTGCTGCAGAAAGAACAGCAATTATTAAAGGGTGGAGATTTATTGAGTAGAGAAAGTCTACAGCGTGAAATTACTGAAGCCAGGTTCCAATATAATAAAGACAGTGTAGCGGCCGATTTCGTTACTGGTAAAATAAGTGCTGATATGAGCAAGTTAAAGAATGAAAAAAATAATGCAGAGTATCAATTGGAAAAACGTGGACAAGACCTAATAAACGGTCCTATTAATGAGCGCCAAAAAGAGATCAAAGAGCTGGAAATTCGTAAATATGATAAAATGATAGAAATACAGGCAAAAGTAGAGAGTGGCCAGATTAGTAAACATGTGGGTCAAGCTGAGACAAAATTAGCAGAGGCCCAACATAATCTATATGTAAAACAGACTGATTTAATTGGAGCTAACTTTGATAGATCAGAAGTTAGGGAAGTGGCTGAATTAAAGAAAGAAGCTTCATATCTGGCTCTTGACGATAATTTACGTCAGGGCAAAATTAGTCCGGAATTAGCTGATCTTCATAAACGTAAAATCGACCATACTTATGAAGCAGAATATAATGGGGCAGCTTATATACAAGGAGTGCAGGGGCTAAAAGCAGATTACCATGATCAACGTGCCGCTGCTTTTGATGATAAGATAAAATTACAGGAACAAAGGGAAGAGCTGACAGCGGTAAAGGATAAAGGTATTATATCTCAGGATCTTTATGACTTACAGATGAAGAAAATTGATCTGCAGGATAAAATGATAGATAGTGATACAAAGCTTAAAGCTGATGCCGGCTATATAATTGACAAAGTTGCAGACAGAATTATAGACAAATATGTACCAGATGTTAGTGATCAGACCAGGTTAGCAAAACTGAATGAACAAATTGACTCTCTAGCATTTAATGAAGCTCTGTCAGTCATGGAAAAATCATCTCCAGGTCAGTCTGCTCCAGAGGTGACTAAATATAACAGTAGTTATAGTGATATAAATAAACCTATACCAGATAATGATGGTCCTTCTGAATCTGCTCCAGAAGTTGCTAAGCAAGATAAGCCGAAAGTAGAAGATAAACCTAAAGAAGAAAGTTCGTTTGGAATAGAGAGTATTCTTGATGCTGCAGGCAATTATGTAGCTGGTGGTAGGGGAGGGCAATCCGATGTTGAAAGAAGAATTGCTGCTGAAAAGGCTAGAAATGAAGCTTCAGCTTCAGCTTTATCTGCAGCTAATAAGACGGAAAAGGCAGCAATTGAAGCTGCTAATTTAGCCGCCGCTAAAGCAGCAGAAACTGATGCGGCTAAGCTAGCATCAGACACAGAAATTGCCAAAAAATTAGCTGATCAGGCAAAGAAAAAAACTGATGAAGAACCATCTACTTAACCTGCTGCGTAAGCTTTAAGTGAGTAGCAAAAAAGTAAGGCGCAGATAATTAAAAATAAAAACAACCCACGATGTCATCCCCGCTTTATGCGGGGATCTCAGGCAAAATACCACAACGTTGCTGTTTCTCCCTACTATGTAGCTCTAGATCCCCGCACAAAGCGGGGATGACATCTCTTGGTTCCTTTCATTACTACCATCAGCGCTTAACTCCTCAGATATGCTAAATAATTAAGAATAAAGAGGTGGGTAACAGGTAAGCTTTATGCGGGGATCAACACAGTAGTGCGAAGCAGCAATGTTGCGGTACTTTGCCTGGGATCCCTGCACAAGGCGGGGACATCGTGGGTTGCCCTTTTCTAGAACTACCAGCACTTTACTTCTCCTTATAATTATATAAATAAAGATGTAGGAAGAATAGGTAGACGAGGGAGAGTTTGTAGCTACTTCATAGGATCAGCTCAGTACGATTTGTCACCAGAGCAGAATGGAAAACTATCTTACCCAGCATTAGGCGCATTTACTGGCCTTCTTACACAAGGGGTGGCTTGACCTGAATTACTGTCAGCAGCAGTGCAGGGGCTTCTTAATTCATATTTCTCAGCAGAATTATTCTGGCAGGCTGACATAATTATTAACATTGCAGCTATAAATAAAAAACTTCTCATTTTGGTTACCTATTAATTAATAAATTACCCCACTAATGTCATCCACGCTTTATGCGGGGATCTAGAGCCACGCTGTAGTGCCAAACAGCAACGTTGCGGTATTATGCATGAGGTCCCCGCACAAGGCGGGGACATTGTGTGTTACGCAACCTTATTCTTCCGTTTCTCCAGATGCGGTTTTAGGAATTGGCCGGTGATACTATGCTCATTGGCTGCCACTTCCTCTGGTGTGCCGGTGGCTACAATATTACCGCCTTTATCGCCGCCGCCAGGGCCTACATCTACAATATGGTCGGATGTTTTTATTACATCCAGATTATGTTCAATCACTACTATAGTATTACCGCCATCTACCAGTTTATGCAAGACATTCAAAAGTTTCCGGATGTCATCAGTATGTAAGCCAGTAGTTGGCTCATCTAATATGTATAATGTCCGGCCAGTAGAACGTTTGGATAATTCTTTAGCCAATTTTACCCTTTGTGCTTCACCACCTGATAAAGTGGTTGCCGATTGGCCAAGTTTAACATAACCCAGCCCGACTTCTTCAAGGGCATCAAGCTTTTCCTTGATCAATGGCATTTTCTCAAAATATTTAGCAGCTTCGCTAACATTCATATCCAGTACTTGCGCTATAGATTTATCTTTATATTTAATCTGTAGGGTTTCACGGTTATAACGCTGGCCTTCACAGGCTTCACATTTAACGTAAACATCAGGTAGGAAATGCATTTCAATTTTAATTAAGCCATCACCCTGGCATACTTCACATCTACCGCCTTTAACGTTAAAGGAAAACCGCCCAGGCTTATAACCGCGGGCTTTAGCTTCAGGCAAATTGGTAAACCAATCCCGGATTGGCCCAAAAGCTCCAGTATAAGTCGCCGGATTTGATCTTGGCGTCCGGCCAATTGGCGATTGGTCAATTTCAATAACTTTATCTATGGTTTCTAGGCCTTTAATATAATCATGCGGGGCTGGGCTATCTTTGCCACCATGAAGCTTCTTTGCGATCGCTTTATATAAGGTATGGATGACAATACTGGATTTACCACCGCCAGAGACGCCAGTTACTGAGGTAAAAACACCCAGCGGTATGGTTACATCAATATTTTGCAGATTATTAGCCCGTGCGCCTTTGATAAATATTACCCGGTTACGGTTCCAGGGCCGGCGCTTTTTTGGTACCGGAATCGATTTTTGGCCACTTAAATATTGGCCAGTAATACTATCAGGGTTAGCCATGACTTCCTCAGGTTTACCTTCAGCAACAATATGGCCACCATATAAACCAGCGCCCGGGCCAACATCGATAAGATAATCAGCCAGTCTCATAGTATCTTCATCATGTTCGACTACCAGGACGCTATTACCCAGATCACGCAGGCCTTTAAGCGTACTTAAAAGCTTCTGGTTATCGCATTGGTGAAGGCCGATAGATGGTTCATCCAGTACATATAAAACGCCGCTCAGACCAGATCCAATTTGTGATGCCAGCCTGATACGCTGGCTTTCACCACCGGATAATGTGCCTGATTCACGGTTCAGGGTTAAATAGTCAAGACCAACGTTATTAAGGAATTCAAGGCGCTTGCCTAATTCTTTTAAGACTCGCTCAGCAATCTTTTTATGGGTTTCAGATAATTTTTTATCCAAGGTACTAAACCACTTTATTGAGTCACTGATAGTCAGTTCACTAATCTGGCCAATATGTTTTTCAGCTATTTTTATACATAACGCCTCTTTATTCAAACGATAGCCGCCACAGCTAGTACATTTAGTAACATTCTGGTATCTGGCCATATCTTCCTGTACCCAGTTGCTGTCACTTTCTTTCCAGCGTTTTTCCAATATATTAACCAGACCTTCATAAGGTTTGTTAACAGTGAAATTACGTGATTCCATTTCATAGTGAATTTTTATATTTTCCTCACCGGAGCCATATAAAATTACTTTCTTTATATCTTCAGAAAAACTCTTATAGGCAGTATCAATATCAAAACCATAGTGCTTACCCAAGCCTTTCATGGTTTGTTCAAGCTGCCTTGATACACCACCTTTCCATGGCGCAAATACACCTTGCCTAATAGTCAGGTTCTCATCTGGAACAATCAATGCTGGATCAAAAAACATTTGGGAACCAAGACCATCGCAAGATTGGCAGGCACCATAGGGGCTATTAAATGAAAACATCCTGGGTTCAATATCTGCAATGGTAAAGCCAGATTCCGGGCAGGCAAATTTTTCAGAGAATGTTAGACGGTCGCCTTTCTTATGTGAGGTTTCGCCCTCTGGCATAGCAGTAATATCAACATAGATCAGGCCATCTGCCAGTTTAGTTGCGGTTTCTATAGAACTTGGCAGGCGGTTACCTAATTCATCTGAAACTACTAAACGGTCTACCACCACTTCCATATTATGATGTTGGTTTTTATCGATTTTAGGAAGATCGTCAAGTTCATATGGCTTGCCATCTATATTGATCCGGGTAAAGCCCTGCTTACGTAACTCAACTAATTCTCTGGTATGTTCACCTTTGCGGCCACGGATAAATGGCGCCAACAGATGAATTTTGGTGCCTTTAGGTAATTGCATTATCTGGTCAACCATATCTGATATCGTCTGGCTCTGGATTGGTTTGCCAGTTGCCGGTGAATAAGGTATACCAATACGCGCATATAGTAAGCGCATATAATCATATATTTCTGTTACAGTTGCAACAGTTGAGCGCGGATTGCGTGATACTGTTTTCTGATCAATTGCAATAGAAGGCGATAATCCGGTAATTGATTCCACATCCGGCTTATCCTGCATTTGCAGGAACTGGCGTGCATAAGCTGACAGGCTTTCAACATAACGCCTCTGGCCTTCAGCATAAATAGTGTCAAATGCCAATGATGATTTGCCTGAACCAGACAGTCCGGTTATAACTACTAGACAGTTTTTGGGAATATTAACACTGACATTTTTTAAGTTATGCTCTTTAGCTCCAGTTACTCTGATATAATTATCCATATTAACGCCCGATTTGTTTGTCCTAGATGAGAGGGGACGCATTCTACATATAATAATGGTAACAGGCAAGCAGAAAGGTTAGTTACCAGCAATTATAAATTAAGGATGTAAGATGCTGATGATAAACGAGAAGAGTAACCAAGAAACGTCATCCCAGAAAATTCGCTTGGCGAATTTATCCGGGATGATATTTTCTTGTTACTTTTTACCTTATACCACACTAAATAGTATAGCTAAAATATAGAGAACTGATTATCCAGATATACCTCAGGTTGGAATTATCAAACTTATACTTAACTGATTGCCAAACCATATTTTACTTATTATAGTCTGGTTCCAGGATTTTATAAATTTAAGGAGAAGAAATATGGCCGGTTCAGTTAATAAAGTCATTTTAGTTGGCAATCTGGGTGCAGATCCAGAAATACGTAATACCCAGGATGGCAGGGAAATAGCTAATATACGTATAGCAACAGGCGAGAGCTGGAAAGATAAAAATACTGGTGAACGCAAGCAAAAAACTGAATGGCACCGCGTGGTAATTTTTTCACCTGGATTGGTTACTATAACTAAAAATTACTTAAAAAAAGGTATGAAAGTCTATATAGAAGGTGCTCTACAAACCCGTAAATGGCAGGATCAATCCGGTCAGGAACGTTTTTCTACTGAAATAGTACTGCAAGCATTTAATAGCACCTTAACTATGCTTGATTCCCGTGGTGGCCCAGGTTCAGCTAATGATGATGGCTATAGCGGTGATGATTATGCCGGCGCTTCTTATGGCAGCGCCCCATCTACCAATGCAGCTCCCGCAAGAGAAATTGAATATGCTGGCGTAGTTAGTACCCCTGCTAAAAATAATGATGACTTTGATGACGAAGTACCGTTTTGATGCGCTGATGATTGGTAGGAAAGAGTGGCTGCAGTATCCCCCTCTCCCACTTTAGTGGGAGAGGGCAGGGAGAGGGGCTATCGCTCTAAAAAAGCTACTTGCCTTTCTTTATATATCACTGATATTGGTTTATTCATGGAAAACAAAAATAGGACAGTTTTTGAATTAAAAACCTTTGCCCGTGAATTGAGGAAAAACCAAACACGTGTAGAAAAAGACCTATGGTTTTTCTTAAGAAATAAAAAATTCCATGGTTATAAATTTTACCGTCAACAGCCTATTGGCCAGTATATCGTTGATTTTATTTGCAAGAGTAAAAATCTAATTATTGAATTGGATGGGGGCATTCATGATGCACAAGTAGTTTATGACAACAAGCGTACAGAATTATTAACACAGGCTGGCTTTAAAGTAATCCGCTTTTGGAACGAAGAATTTATAAATAACCCTGATGATGTATTCAAGAGGATACTATTAGAATTAGAAAAATAATAATGGCTGTATGGTGATTATCATATAATAGTGATAATAGCTAAGCCGCCCTGCTGTTAAGCGCGATAGACCCTCTCCCTGCCCTCTCCCACTAAAGTGGGAGAGGGGGATACTGCAGCTACTTTTTTCTACTAATCATCAGCACTTTAGATCCTTGATAGGAATCATTATAGAGCCAATTTATTTACTCAAAATATAGTGTTACAGAAAATCTTTAACCCTGTTAACTTATTATTAACTAATTTGTGCTAAAACTAGACATATTGGTACTTAAAATAAAGTATTCATAAATTATTTTATTCAGGTAGATAAGATAATGTCTATAGATCGGTACGCAGGTAAAAAAAGATTTCCTAAGTTACGGCCTTTTATAAAGATCGCCAGCGTAAAAGAACATTCTTTTAATGATTCTGCATCTGAGCAAGTTGTTGGCGCTGCTAAAAATGAGCTGAATAAAATATTAGAAGATTTTAGCTTAAATGGTTCTACTAAGTCATCATTATGGGAACGGATTAATCAAGCCGAAGGGCGAAAAAAATCCGCTTCCGGTGAAAAAGATATAATTGATACCATCTGTTATCGTTTGGAAGAAATGGAAAAGAAAAATGCTATTTTAGAAAGTGAAATTAAATCTTTAACCAGGCAGAGCAGCGAGGATAGTCAAAAATTTTTAGAGCAACAAAAAGATTTTAAAGCTTTCAGTTTTGAGAAAATCGCTGTTCTTAATACTAAGATTGAAAAATTAGCGGAAAGCTTTTCTCGTGATAAACTTAGGGAGCTGCGTGTCGAACTAAATCTGGAACTTAATGATAAATTAAAAGAACTTTATATTAAGCAGGAAGAATTTAAATTATTTTGCATTGATAAAATGGATATGCTTAGCACTAAAGTAGATAAAATAGACAAAGCTATAGACCAGAACCACTTATGTCAGGATCATATCTATAAATTTAGTAAGAAGATAGAAGATGAAATAACCCATATGCATGAACGGCAGAAGAATTTCAAATCATTTTGTATTGAAAAAATAGCTGGCCTGAGTGCAAAAATTGATAAACTCGACAAAAACTATAACTGCAAAGAATTAGTAAAATTGCGTAACCAAGTTGGTAATGAGTTGATTAAGCTTATTGAGGAACAAAAAGATTTTAAAGCCTTCTGTTTTGAGAAAATTGGTATAATAAACGTACAGGTAAGCAGGTTAGCAAAAAGTTTTGATAATATAATCAAAGTATGTAAAGAAAATATAGGGCGCTCTGTAGATAGGAGTATTTTCCAACAATTTTCACATAAAGAAATCAAAAAAGAACAGGAACAATTTTTAACCCGTCAAGAATTCGAAGAGTTCCAAGAAAGAAATAAAAAAACTAATCCGTCTGTTCAGGCTAACGTAAAATATACATTCTCAGATAATACTTATGAAGCAAGGTATTATCAGGATCCTATTGATAAAATATGGAGAATAAAGGGAACTTCAATATATTTTGATTAGATAAAAAATACGCAAGTAATGGGGGATGAAGAGGAGAAAAATTTTTCTCCTCTTTTCTTATCTTAGTGAGATTTTTGCATGGCTTGAAAATTAAATTTTCAAATAATAAAAATTCCTTCAAATTTTAGTTGCATATTACCCCAAATGCTATTTAGTATTCCTCCTCATGTTATTTTAGTTCGGAGGGTGTATGGTAGTTAAGACTAAAGATGCTGTTGATGCGAGGGCTAAAGCAAAATCAGCATTTAAAGTAGTAAATGATGAGCAGGTGGCAGCCAGTAGGTCGTCGTCAGCTGCCCAACAGCCAGTAAAAAGGGATACGAATGATTATAGGGACAAGCAAAAGGTAGCCAGTTCACCACCTAAATCTACAACTAATCAACCTAGTTATAACTCGCAAAGGAGTCTAGAGAGGCAGGAAACTGCAGAAGACGCTTTTGAGGATGATGGCGGTAATATTCAAGCTCCACAATCAAGCAACCGTGGGTTTGGTAGTGGTGTGTCTCTAGAAGATTTTGAAAAAAGATTAAATGCAACAGGAAATGAAGGTACTAATATGAGAAGTTTAGTTTATTTATTAATTTTGGCAGCTTTAGCAGCTGGTATATTTATTTTTAAAAGTAAGTTTGAACATAAAAATATACAGCCTTCAGTAGATGCAGCAAAATCTGTACCTGCTATTCCTGCACCAACTGCAGAGCCACAGGCTGAACAACCTGGTAGTGCAGCAGTTCCTGGTAATGCTCCAGGTGCAGCAGCTAATCCTAATCAAGCGCCAGCACAAGCAGGTGCTCCAGCAGCGGCAAATTCTAATCAGCCTACTGGTGCAGCAATGGCGCCACAAAATAATGGCCAACAGCCAGCAGCTAGTAATTCAGCACAACCACAATCTGGTCAGCAAGCTGCTCCTACGGCAGGTGGTACAAATAACATGGCTCCAGCTGGTACTCAAGCTCCATCAACAAATAATCAGGCTCCTACTGCACAGCCAGGTGCAGCCAACCCTGCTGCTCAAAATCCAGCAGAAGCAAATGGCCAAGCTGCTCCAGCAGCGAGTCAGCCTGCTGATACAGCAAAGCCTGCAAATAGCAATAATGCACCTTCAGCAGCGGGTAGCCAAGGTGACCAATTAGCCCCTCCTGTTAATTCTGATCAGGATGTGCTTAACCAGTTGATGGAAGATAAAAATCATACAACTGGTGCACAAGGTGGTGCTGCTCCTGCTGCATCTGATGCAGCTCCTGCTAAAGCTCCAGCAGTTCCAGCTCCAGCAGCAGGTCAGTAATAAATTAGCACACTCATCCCCGCCTTGTGCGGGGATGACAGGCACAAACGTAAAACTTATCTTTTTTGGTATGGCTAGAATCTTTACCACTAAAGCAACACATAAATATAATGCTCTAGATCCCCGCACAAGGCGGGGATATCAGGCGGTTTTTATCCGTATTTATACTTATCTTTTTTGAATATATAAAACCCTTGTAGCTCTGTTCTTTCTCCTGTATTAATAGACTTCTTTCATAACAAATAATTATATGGTTTGAACATTGTCTAAATCTGAACAAGTGGTACCTCTGCGTAGTCCGCAGGTAAATATTGAACGAGAAATGCGTGAATCTTACTTAGATTACGCAATGAGTGTAATTGTAAGTCGCGCTATACCTGATGCCTGTGATGGCTTAAAGCCAGTACATAGGCGTATTTTATTTTCCATGCATGAAACAGGCTGCGATTGGAATAAAGCCTATAAAAAGTCAGCACGTATTGTTGGTGAAGTGATGGGTAAGTACCATCCACATGGTGATGCGGCAATTTATCAATCCATGGTGCGTATGGCGCAAAGTTTTTCCATGCGGGTTGAGTTAATTGATGGACAGGGAAATTTTGGATCAATGGATGGTGATGCCGCAGCAGCGATGCGTTATACTGAATCACGCCTGGCAAAAATATCTCATAGTTTATTAGATGATTTGGATAAAAATACTGTTGAATTTCAAGATAATTATGATGGTTCAGAAAGGGAGCCAGTAATCCTACCCGCTAAATTTCCTAACTTATTGGTAAATGGGGCAGGTGGTATTGCTGTTGGTATGGCTACTAACATACCGCCGCATAATTTAGGCGAAGTTATTGATGGCTCTCTGCTTTATCTGAATAATCGTGAAGTCACCGACGAAGAAATTATGGAAGTTATTCCTGGCCCTGATTTCCCAACAGGAGGAGTAATTCTTGGTCGTAATTCAGCTCGCAAAGCAATAAAAACAGGACGTGGTTCGGTAGTTATACGTTCAAAGACCCATATAGAAAATACTTCTGGCAACAGGGAAGCTATTGTTGTTACTGAGGTCCCATATCAAATTAATAAAGCCTTAGTGCTTGAAAAAATTGGTGAGCTGGTAAGGGATAAAAAAGTAGAAGGTATTTCAGAACTTAGAGATGAATCAGATAAAGATGGTGTAAGAATAGTAATTGAGTTAAAAAAAGATGCGATGGCTGATGTTGTTTTAAGCCAGCTATTTACATTTACGCAATTACAGACAAGTTTTGGTGTGAATATGCTGGCATTGGATAAAGGCCGGCCACGCTTAATGTCAGTACGGGATGTTATAGAATTATTTATCAAATTCCGTGAAGAAGTTATAACTAAACGTACTACATTCCTGCTTAATAAAACCAGGGATAAAGCTCATATTTTAATCGGCCTTTCTGTTGCGGTAGCTAATATTGATGAGGT
>Ga0206814_10178_pt1 | contig 14656 bp, 18 predicted proteins | sample Alteio_BWOrgCont_90_FD_152850 | JGI IMG/M metagenome (GOLD analysis project Ga0206814, IMG submission 152850) | Enriched cells from forest soil in Barre Woods Harvard Forest LTER site, Petersham, Massachusetts, United States -... | ecosystem: Environmental > Terrestrial > Soil > Temperate forest >...
CCAACGCCGCAAGCGGCGTTTCCTGATGGACCACAGTTCGATACGCCGGAGCTAGCCTGCGAGAGATCCTGGCCGTTAGGGAATGTAATGGTCCCGGCGTGCGGGGCGGTAGCGAGCGTGTACGCGTTGGTTACGCCATTCTGCGCTGCGGTAAGGAACGCGGTGTTCGAGTTGTACCCCGACGCGTAAATCGCTACGGCGCCGTCCTTGTCGTTTGCACCGGTAATGCCGGTCACCGTCGTTGTGGGATACGCGCCGATCAGATCGTCGTTGAAGGTTCCGAACGGAGCGACGGTACTAACGGCGCCTGGGTCATACGTCACAAACATATTGCCGGTATTAGTAATACCGCCGGCACCAAGCAGCGCGAAGGGCGCCGCCGCTCCGAGGCCAATGGTCGATGCGCCACCTTGGCTGCACGCTCCACCCACTGGGGGAATCGGCGTTGGGATCGGCGTTGGGATGGGCGTCGGCGTAACCGGCGGCGGAACAAAACCAACGGGGGTTGGCGTTGCGCCCGGCGCAAGCGTCGGCGAATTGAACGTTGGCACGTTGCACGGGCCACAGCCGCCACCGCATGATGACAACAACGTGAGTGCGCCAAGCGAGGCAATCCAGCGCAGATGAGAGAACGACATTAGATCTTCACTCCAAGCCCGAGATAGGGGCCATCGTGTGTCTGGCCGATCGGTGCGTTTTGTTTTGCGGTGTATTGATCGCCACTGAAACCCCCGTAGAGATACACGGGGAAGTTTCGCAACACGAGGGCGAGGCCGATATCGAGCTTCGTTATTTGGAACTGTTGTCGATACGATGTGCCAAGGTTGGAACTTCCCGCAGCAGCAACTGTGTAATTTCCGGTCGCGCTCGGGTAGTAAAACGCCGAGCCGTACCAGCTAATCCCCGGGCGCAGTTCGGGGAGTTTTTCAACGCCCGCGCCGATGCCGGTCAGCTTCGGATACCCGTAGTTGTTTCCGGTTTGAATGTAGCCAAGTCCGACATAGATCCGGGGGTTAGCAACTTGATACTCAAGGCGAGCATCGAGGCTGGTTTGCTTCGCTAGAAAGACTGGTGTATACGCGTAGCCGCCGTCGATCGTGGCGAATCCCGTATATTGATTGCCAACGAGGTCAGTGACGCTGCTATTCGTCACGTAGGCGTCTTGGCGATAGTCGAGCTTGCCTGCGAAGCGGGAGTTTGCCGGGGCAAAGGCCGCACTGACTAAGAGCGATTGATTGCAATGTTGCCCGCTCGCGAACTCGTTATAGTTGTTCCGCGCGGAGAATGCCGCCGCAACAAAGGCGATTGACGGCGCTAACATCGGTGCCGGTGTTGGAATCGGTGTTGGCGGCGCAGTTGGCGCAACCGTCGGCATCGGCGTTGGCGAAGCGGTAGGCTCCGGTGTGGGAGCGATATAGCGAACGACGACCAGCTGCCGCGAAGGCACCCATTCAACGTAGGCGCCAAGCGCTTCGGAAAGCACGCGAACCGGAACGAGCACGACACCTTGGTAGAGAATCGGTGGCACGTCGAGCGGACGGGTTGTGCCGTTGACGATGACTTCGTCTTTACCTAAGGTTACCGACGCACTCGCGTCGCTACGCGTCACGGTGTACGCGTTGCCGTCAGCCGACACGGTAACGGTGGCTCCCATTTGCTCGAACATGCTGCGCAGCGGAACGTAGATCTGTCCATCTTTGACCAGCGCGGCTAACACGCGCCCCTGCTTGAGCACGTCAGGCTTGGCATAGACGGTGTGATCGTTGTAGAGAATGGGAACTTGGCCCGAAGGTGGCGCACCGAACTCCATTGGGCTCGCTGCTGCCACACCTCCGGCTACCAGGAATAACGCTACGCACAATCCGAGCCGCATCATGCTACTGCACCGTTACCGGGCTAGCTTTGGGGTCGGGCTTGTCGCGTTGCGGTGCGGCGGCCTTCGGGGCTGCCGGACGTTGCTGCTGTGGCTGCCGTACCGGTGCTGCACGTTGGACCGGTGCTGCACGCTGAACCGGCGCTGCACGTTGGACGGGTGCTGCACGTTGGACCGGTGCTGCACGCTGAACCGGCGCTGCACGTTGGACTGGTGCTGCACGTTGGACCGGTGCTGCACGCTGGACCGGTGCTGCACGTTGGACCGGTGCTGCACGTTGGACCGGTGCTGCACGTTGGACCGGTGCTGCACGTTGGACCGGTGCTGCACGTTGGACCGGTGCTGCACGTTGAACCGGTGCCGCACGTTGAACCGGTGCCGCTATGCGATCGGCCGATCGAACCGGCGTGAAGCCCGCGGGGCGATTATTTACTGCAAGGGGCTTAGGAACGCTAACAACCGCTGGGCGGCCGTGGTTGACGCTCGCTAAGGCGTTGCGATCTTGTGACGCCGTGACGGCATGCTGCGTTTGTGCGCTCGTCATCGGATAATGTCGTTGCTGCCCAATCACGCTCTGCGCTTGCGTCGGGCGCGCGACGATGCCGCCGCGTCCGCCGTTGTAGGAGACACGATTGCCCCGATACTGATTTTGTAGTGGCGAACGATCGCTATACGAGTAGCGTCGGTAGTCCGGCTTTACGTTCGTAACAGCCGTGTTGTAGTAAAACTGATTTCCGCGCCAGCGACCGCCCGTGTAACCGTTGCCGTAGTAACCGTTGCCGTAGTTTACGTCGCCGTAGTAACCAACGTTTTGGCCCCAGTAGCCCTGGTTCCAGCGATAGCCGTTGTTATTCCAACCCCAGTAACCCGGAGTCCAAAGCAAACCGACTTGCGGAGCGTAAACCCACGTACCCGGGACCCAAAAGTAGCCATAAGGGCCATACGACCAATATCCCGGCTGCCAAATCATATTGGCCTGATACGCGTCAGGCTGATAGTACTGTGGAAACGGTGGAGGGCCGGTTTGAAGTATGAGCGACGCCAGTGCTGCGATGTCGTAACCAAGGTCCGATTGTGCGTCGGATCGTGTCGGCACAGCGACGAAGAGCATCGCAGCAATCACCAGACCGGCTACAAAACGATACACGTTACGCATTATTGCTGACCGTTCTGGCAAACGAGCGAGCCGTTGCGGTTCGCAACGTTGCTATAGCGGCATTGTTGAACGTCGATGGAAGTCTGGCGATAGTCTCCGCGATCGTTCCGGCAACTGGCCATCAATACGCTGCCGCGCATCTGACCATTGCTGCAACTGTCGCTCCAGGACCCCGAAGGCGTCTGATTCTGGCGGGCGTTGTTGTTATTGTTGCGATTGCTGTTGTTGCCGCGATAGTACTGGCTACCACGTTCGCAGGTCAACGAGCCGTTATGGTTTGAGACTTGCCCGTTTTGGCACTGGCTGGTGTCTAGCGAGCTGCGAACCCACGAATCGTCGTCTGCGCGACATTGCGCGGTAAGCGTCGCTCCGCGCATACGCGAGTTACGGCAACTATCTTGCCAACTTCCGTCCGGAAGATTCGCACTTGAGTATTGAGTCGAGTACTGAGCCGAGGCTGGTTGCGCGGAACTAGCCGCGAAATAGAGTGCCGCGATCGCGACAATAGCAAATAATTTCATATGTTAAAACCTAACCATGGTGGTGCCGTTACCGGCGTTGCAACTTGTGGACATGGGCGACGCGTCGCCGGATACATGCATGCGGAACCCAAGCGCCGTCGTTTGATCGCCGGCTTGCGCGGATCGCGATGCTATGTATTGAAACGTGTAGGACTCGCCCGAACGAAGCGCGGGAATGCCCCGCGAATCGATTTTGGTGCTGCCCCGAAAGATGTCGACGAATTGCAGCGTGTTGGCCGCTTGCGCCGAGCTCCCAAGGTTGGCGACTTTACCGCTTAGGGTATAGCGGTTAATGTTGCCGTCCTGGTGCATCGCCTTAACGACAACCGAAACGACTGCTGGGTCTGCGCCGACGCACGTCGCTGCAATCGATGGCACCGGCTGCATAAGCAACAGCAGTGCAACGGCAATTGACGGACCTCGCGAGAATGTAGATAAGCCCATTGCTCAAGCCTAGCCGTCCATGCAGGCGAGCGGTATCGTGGAAAACGCGGTTTAGGGCGTCTCGGAGTTCTCCCATCCAAGAACGCGCGCGATCAGTTCTGTGCGATTCCGGCTTTCGGTCTTATCGACCATACTCTTGATGTGATCTTGAACGGTTGACGTGGTGATGCTCAGGGCTTCGCCGATCTCTTCGAGCTTGGCACCTTCAAGCAGCAACGCGAGCACTTCGACTTCGCGCGGCGATATGTGGTAGCGCGCCGCCGGCCCGACAAGCGAATTCGATGGATGAAACCGTTCGATGCGCACGCCGATAAACAACCCCGCCGCGCCGGCAACCGGCTGCGTTCGCACGACTAAGAACGGCACCGGACGGGCAACACCTGGGAGCTGCGTAGCGGGATCGCTTTGCCACCCGGCGATAAGTTCGCGCACCGTCTCTTCAAGCACGGCGGGGAGTCGCTCGGCAAGGCTCGTCCGTAGTCCCGTCAGCACGGCGCGGCGCTGGTCTTGCGAGGTCCAGGTCATGACGATCTGCAGATCGCTGCCGAGCACGTAGCTCTCGCCTTCGGGGTTTTCAAGCGCGTTCGGCGCATCGGCGCGGTGGCCCGACGTCGACCGGGCGAGAGCGGTCGAATTCAGCCGAAGGGCCGACAGCCGCTCCGACGCCGCATCGAGGGCGAGCGTTAGCATCGAGATTTCGCTCGACGTAAACGGCCCGAGTTCGGAGGTGCGCAGGAGGATCAGGATGCCGAAGTTGGCGCGGCCATCGGCAAAGAGCAGCGTGACGCCGCTTTCAAAGTCGCCCAGTGGCCCAAGGGTAGCGGCGATGCGCGAACCGGTTTTGGATTTCTCGCGCTGAAGCGCCATCTCGCTCTTTAACTCGGTGAGCTTGCCGCCGTTGCCGTCGGAGCCGAGCAGATTGCCCAATTCGCCGTCGATCTCGGGCCGAGCGAAGGCCCAACGGGAGGCTGGTACGACCTGGAGGATGGCCATGACAATCGGGTATGCGGGGTCCGACTCAGGGATAGAGTCGACCATGATATCGCGCATTTTCACGATGGCTGTTTGTCCCCCACGGCGCTACACTTTGAGCAATCTCCCCCCGGGCTGTACTTTTGGGTTCGGCCTGCGGGCGAGAATGCCCGCCACGACCGAAAGCGTACATCAATGGCCCGCGCATGTTGCTTGGTAGCCGTCGCTCCCAAGGACATCCCGCTCCTGACAGCCGCACTCGCCGCAGCTGTGGAGCACGCCGCAACGACCATCGCGCGATTTGATATTGCGTTGCTCAACGTGCTCGCTCCCGATGTACTTATTGTCGATATCGACGACGTGAAAGGCGATCCAGCGGAGACGCTCCGACAGCTTCGCTTCGTGCTACCGGAGTGCATTATCGCTGTCTACACCAGCAGCACGCAAGCGAAGGTCGTCCGCGACTGCCACAACGCGGGTGCGAACTGCTTACTCTCAAAGGCGTCGACCCTCGAGCAATTAATTGCGGGGATTCGCCTCGCCATGTGGAGCGGTTGCTTTACCGACCCACGCTTCGCAGCCTAAGGACATTCATGTTGTATTCCCTTCCCTCGGTCGCTCCGCTCCGATACGGCGAACCTTTACTCGATTTTCGCGTAAACCTCTGGTCGTCGCCGGCGGAAGGTTCCCGCCTGGGTGGCGATTGGTGTGATGCTCATCGCCTGAATGACACGCAGATCGCTCTTGCCGTGTTCGATGTGGCCGGTCACGGTGACGCAGCCGCTGCGACGATGCAAGCGCTGCGAAACGTCCTCTTTACTGCAATGCGTTCCGGTGTCGGGCCGAGCGCCATACTCTCGCTTGCAAACGCGGTCGCCTACGGACGCAGTGAAGGTCTTATCGTTACGGCGCTCGTCGGCATTCTGGACGGACGTCGAGCAGAATTTACGTTCGCCAGCGCCGGCCATCCGCCGCCGCTGCTCATGCGCGCTGATGGTTTCCGCTACTGCTCGAAGCCGCTCGGCGACCTCCCGCTCGGGATCTTTCCGAAACTCGAGGTCGGACTCCAAACATTCGCGATTCCGGCCGGCGGCCTGCTGGTGCTGTATACCGATGGATTAGTGGAACACAATCGCGACCTCGCGCGCGGCGAACTCGAACTTGCGCAGGCGACTCGCGCGGTGTACGGCGTACCCGCGCTCCATGCCGCTAAGACCATCGCAGAGCGTGTTTTTGAAAGCGGTCGCGGGAACGACGACGCGGCGCTGATCGCCGTGCGAGCGATCCGCTCGTTCCACATGCCGACACGCAAGCGAATACACCACATCCCTGACAGTCCATTCACACGTCGCCTCGCTCTTGTGGCCTCGCAATGAGTACCATCGAAATCTTTGTCCCAATCGATATCGTTGCTACCGTTGCCCGCGATGCGATGCTCGAACTCATGCCCAAAATCGAAAAGGGCGCGCATCCATACGAAGGGCTTTACTTGAGCGTAGCGATTCTCGATGCCAACATTAGCGTCCCGATACACGCGCAAGTAGAGTCTCGACCCTTCCGTTGGGAATGCGGGTTAGATCTCACCGCCTCAAACAAAGCGGGCATCTTTCCGAAATTTCATGGATCCATATCCATAACACCCTCGACTAATAGCACCTGTGAACTGTGGCTCCAAGGTGCATACGATCCACCAATGGGCGCGGCAGGAGCGGTTCTGGATGCAACCGTCCTACACGGCACCGCACTTCAGAGTCTGCAAACGTTCCTAGAATGGCTTGCGAAAGAAATTCAAACGTGCGCGCTCGAAGCCGAGAAACGTCACGCAAACCAGGCCTTAGCCCGTCACTCGGGCAGCTAACCGTGACCGATCTCGTTCGGAATCAATTCGTCGTTTGTCCATACAGCAGCGCGATGGAGCACGTTGCGCACTTCTTCGCAGAACATCCAAACTTACGCGTTAAGGCACCGTGGGGCGCAAGCGCCCTCGTGCAACCAAAAGGCACTTTGCTCGATGACGCCAGCGACTCGTCGAGGCGCCACGATGCTTACGTCGTTTCTTGGCAGCCAAGATGGCATCTGGTCCCACCCTTCGACGGCATCCTAACGATCCGCGCCGCGAGCGGAGGCGTGACCCTCACGATGACCGCGACATATGAAGCCCCCGGCGGCGTTATCGGTCAACTGTTTGATGCCGTGGTTGGTCGTCTCATCGCGTGCGCAACGATTGACCATCTGCTCAGAGAGCTGCGTTCATTCATGCAAGAGCGCGCCCGCGATTTTGGGGCCAACTGCCCAACCATCGCGGAATTGAACAACCGTGAGGCCTGACCGAGTTCTCGCTGAAATTCGCGCGGAAGGAATTCGCGACGCACCAACATCACAGGCGGGCATCGAGCGTCTCACGCGATTGATAGGTCGGCCGTGGTTAGCGTACGCTGTCGCAATCTTTCTCGCAGCCTGGATCAGCAGTGACGCGATCGCGACACGTATCGGGCATCCATTCGATCCGGCCCGTTTTCCCTGGCTGCAATTTGTCGTGTCGCTTTCGTCGCTGATTATCGCGGTGCTCATCCTTATCACGGAGAACCACCAAGGGATGATTGCCGAGCGTCGAGCACAGGTTACACTGCAGATTGCGTTAGTATCGGAACAAAAAATCGCCAAAATCATCGAACTACTCGAGCATTTGCGGCGCGACGACCCACACGTACCGGATCGTCACGACGAAGAGGCGGCCCGCATGGCCGAGGCGACGGATTTGCGCGTTGCACTGAACGACATGGATCAAGCGCAGGAGGACGTATCCGCGGACCGAGCAACGCACTAGTTATTGGCGCGACGGCACTCGGATTTGTCCTCGTACAGCTCGACGTGTCGATTGTCAACGTTGCACTCGCAACAATCGGCAAGGATCTCAAGGCCGGCTTTACTGACCTGCAGTGGATCGTCGATGCCTACACGATTGCTTTTGCATCATTCTTGCTTTCTGCAGGCGCCCTCGCGGATAGAATTGGCGCGCGCCGGACCTTCGTGATGGGGTTCATACTGTTCGTGTGCAGTTCGATCGCCTGCGCGCTCGCGCCGGGCGCGGGGATCCTGATCGCTGCGCGGGCCGTACAAGGAGTCGGTGCGGCGTTGCTCGTCCCGTGTTCGCTAGCGCTCATCAATCATGCAACCGCCGCCGATGCAAACGCGCGCGCTCGAGCCATCGGACTCTGGACCGCGGCGGGCAGCATAGCGCTCGCTGCCGGACCAATTGTTGGAGGAGCGCTCGTGAGCAGTCTCGGCTGGCGAAGCATCTTCTTTGTGAACGTGCCCCTCGGTGCTCTCGGAATGTTGCTAGCGCTGCGAGCCCTCCCAGAAACACGCACAACGGACGGCGCATTCGATCTTCCCGGACAGGCTAGTGCCGTTGCCGCACTTGGAACTCTAACCGCAGCGGTCATTACAGCAGGTACGCTTGGTTGGACCTCGCCGCTCGTCCTGACCTTAGTGGCGACGGCACTTGTCTGTGGCGCAGCGTTTGTGTTTGCGGAATCGCATCAGGCGCGCCCAATGCTGCCGCTCGATCTTTTTCGCCGCAAGCCGTTTACAGCGGCCAGCGTTATCGGATTCGCTTTGAATTTCACGCTATACGGCGCAATTTTCGTTCTCTCTTTGTATCTGCAGCGTTTGCACGGATACTCGCCACTTCTAACCGGGTTCGCGCTGCTGCCTTTTTGCGTTGCGCTGGGAACGGCAAACGTCTTGGCCCGTCGCCTCACCGCCTCGCGTGGCCCACGTACACCAATGGTGCTTTCGCTTACCGTTAGTGCACTCGGATATCTAGCGCTCGCCTTGCTTGGCTTGCATACGGCATACCCGATCATGTTGGTTGGTCTCTTGGTGCTACCGCTAGGCATCGGCCTTGCCGTCCCACTCATGACAACAGCGCTGCTCGCAAACATTGAAAAAGAACGCTCGGGGATCGGCTCGGGCGTACTCAACACCGTGCGCCAAGCCGGGGGAGCGCTCGGCGTGGCACTGCTAGGAAGCCTCCTATCTGCGCACGGTATCGCAGGCATGAGGACGGGCTTCGTCATCTCGGCCCTCCTAATGGTCGGCGTGATCACGGTTGCCGTATGGGGCCTTCCGCTAAAAAGCGCCGTTGTCGCGCGCGGCGAATAAGGAGTCGGTGAGCGCACCGATTCGGATCTTGTTTGTCGTTGCAGTGGCCGTCCTGGCCGCGGCCATCGCTGATCCGTTGATCGAATTCGCGTCGAACGCAGGCCTCTTTGGACATGGCGCTCTCACCGATCACAGTACTCTCGACGCTTTGCCCACCCTACTCGTTGGCGCGGCCTTCGTTTTGGCCCAAGCGCTGCTTCGCGCGCGCACGGCACTATCGGAGCGACTTCGTTCGGCTAGCGACTCGCTGACCAACCGGTCGCTCCTCGCAATGCTCCCCGCAATCTTCATCACGCAAATCGGCGTGCTGTTTGCAATGGAAACGCTCGAGCAATTTGTGGTGTACGGTCACGGGCTCGGCGGATTCATTTGGCTCGGCGGACCCATTGCGGTGAGCCTCGCGGTTCACGCGCTCTTCTGCATCGGCAGCACCCTGCTTGTCGCAAAGTCGCTGCGCGCGATGACGCATACCGTCGTTCGCCTCGTGCGAATTTTGCGCGAGCTGACCACGCTGCGCGCACGCGTGACAACGTCGCTTTTACGAACGCTCCACGACCTTGTCGCCGTCCGCACGTTGGCGCCCGTCGTCTGTCGCATCGGAGAGCGCGCACCACCCCTCGGCTAGTTCGCTGACCTTATTCTCCAGCGTTCTCTTCTGAGGGAGTCCCGTCTCATGCGCAGCTTTTTCTCATCACGCAAGGCGCTCGTCGCCACGGCGTCCATCGTCGTACTTCTCGCCATCCTCGTATTCACGTTTGCTACTCAATTCGGTCGCCAAGTAACAGGCAGCGTAACGGCGCAAATCACCATGGGCAGCAAACCCATGAACATCCTGTTGATCGCCAACAACGCACGCGGCGTCGCGGCCAACGACCCGCTCGGCCTCGGAACCGCCGCCGGTCAAGCGGACGTCATTCTGTTGGCGCGTATGGATCCTACCGCGCACACCATCTACGCCATCACTATTCCGCGCGATGCGCTTGTTGCGCAACCACACTGGCACAACACCGTGCCGAAAATCAAAACGCTCTTTTTCATGGGCGATCAAGAAACGCCGGCACGCGGACCCGAATATCTGGCGAAGGCCGTGTCGGCACTTACCGGACTAGCGATCGATGGCTACGTCGTTGCCAACTTCGCTGGTTTTAAGGCCGCCGTTGATAGCGTCGACGGGCTCACAGTCAACGTCAAGGCACGCATCTACGATCCGCAAAACAGCGGCGCGAATTTTCAACCGGGTATCCAACACATGAATGGAGCGCAAGCGCTCGCGTTTATTCGCGTGCGTCAAAATGAAGCCGGCAACAGTTACCGCACGAACGACTTCCAACGCATGCAATCCGAGGTCGAAGTGTTGGGGCTGCTGCGAAACAAACTGCTTGACCCAACGAAAGCCGCAACGCTTGTTCCAAAGTTTATCGCTCGCATGAAGGGCGACGTCGCGACCAACCTCTCGCAAGATCGCCTCGCGCGCATCGGCATTGCGATGGCGGGCGCGCCGGTCTTTCAGGTGCCACTTGGCTCGATCGCCGATTCGATGGTGTTAGCCTCGGCAAAGATTCCCGGCATCAACGCCGATGGCGCGATCGACGAAGCCGACTACGCGGTACTCGACCCGCTCGACGTGCAGAAGCATCTCGCCGATTTCGGTTCGACCTCATCGAGCACAGGGCTCGAACCGTTGCCTGACCCCGCTTCGATTCGCGTCGATGTTTACGCCGGAGCTCACTTGGCGCTTCATCTTAAGCACAAGGGCTTCGCTAATCTTCACGTCTTAGGCGCAGCGACCGGTGGAAATCGCGTCGTCTATCCCCCAGAGCATCCCGCATGGGGGTGGCAAGTAGCACGTGCAATTGGCACAGGCGATATGTACGTCGTTCCAGGCGCCGTGTCAAACGTCGTCGTTTACGAGTAACGCCTCTTGCCAACTGGCGGCGACGATCGACGGATCGAGACTCAAGCGACCGACAATGCGTTCGAGATTGAGATCGACACGATCGTCGCCGGCAACGGTAGCAACGACCTCGATCCGCCCGTTTGCGATATCGTGACTCTCGAGTGAACGTAGTCGAAGAGTCGTCGTGCGAATATGCTGCAGCACGACGGCGCGAATCTTCTCCTCTTGCTCTGCCGAGCTGACGACGCGAATCTCGCACGCGCGCGCGAGATCGGCCTGTTCGAGTGGTTGACGGTTGATTCGTTGTACAATTGGACGGAGCAAGACGTTTGCGCCTAACACCGTTGCCGCGCCTATTCCGGCTTCGGCGATAAATCCGGACCCTGACAAGGTGCCAACCGCTGCGGTCGCCCACAGCGTCGCGGCGGTGTTAAGCCCGCGTACGCTGAGACCTTCCTTGAAGATCACGGCGCCCGCGAGGAAGCCGATCCCCGAAACGATGTACGCGGCAACCTGTGTGGGATTCGTTCGCGCGTCCATCAGAATGGATATCGATGCGAATAACGCGGCACCAACGGCGACGAGTGCGCTCGTACGCAGGCCGGCGCCACGCTGGCGCCATTGTCGTTCGATTCCAATCGCCACCCCGAGGGCAAGCGCAATGAGCACGCGCTCCGCAAACACCAAGCTCGTCATAACACCGGCCACACGAGAAACACCAACCCTACAAGCGCGATGAACCCACCACTCAACACTTCACCATACTCCTCGAGGTTGCCTAACCGCAGCTTTTGCAGACCGGCGGATGAATAAGTACACAGCACCACATACGTTGCGATCGTCGCGGCTGCGAACACGCACGACATCAGAGCGATAAGCGCGGGGCCGTATTTCGCCGCCGCAAAAAATGCGGGGATGCCCTCCACCATCGGCGACGACCCGAGAATCAGCAACAACGTCGCGCGCTGAGATTGACCCTGTTGATGGTCGTGGTCGTGATGATGCCCATAGCGTAGCTCGAGCCACGAACCAATCGCGATCCAGCATCCGAAGGCCACCAGCGCAACACTTGAAACAATAGAGACGAGATTCCCAAAGCGCGCGGCAAACGCAAGCCCAGCAATCCACACGATCAGACCGATGATCAGCGTCGAGACGGTATGCCCCGTTCCCGCAATGAGCGCAGCCTTCGCCGTTTCGAGCCGACTCCAATGCTTCGCCCGCGCAATGAGCGTTATTGGCACCCAGTGATCCGGCACGATGGTATGAAGAACGCCAACCGCCGCAACCGTGCTAACGAGAACAAGTTCGGGTGCGAGCGCATTCATCGCTTCTCACCGTGGGTGTGGCCGTGCGAGTCATCCCGATGCCCGTGCGGATGCGAGTGCCTCGTCCCGTCATCGTGCGTATGCTCGTGCTCGTGAAACCGAATCTCGAGCTTCAGCCCGAACGCGTCGGCGATACGGCATAGCGTCGCTACGCCCGGGGTGTGAGCCCCGCTCTCGAGGCGCGAGATCATCGACTCCGTCATCTTCAGCCGGTTGGCCAGCTGCTTCTGCGTCTCGCCACGCGCTGTGCGCATCACGGCAAGCTGATGCGCAAACTCAAAGGCGACGTTATGAGGTTTATTCGTGAGGCGTTTCATCGTTGAATCCGAACATAGCATTTTTGCTAAGTCCGAGGCAATGCCCTAGGACCCGCCCAGCTGCGGGAAGATCGTTTGGACCGTCGATATCCCCGTCAGCACTGCTACAATAACCACCGTCGCCCAAGCGATAATATTGAAGGCGACGCCGTTGGTCCACTTGCCCATCACGCGCTTGTTGTTGATCAGCAAGAGCATCAAAACAAGCACGACCGGAAGCAGCACCCCGTTGAGCACTTGCGAGTAGAAAATGATCGCAAGTAACGGGGCGTTTGGAATGATCACAATGCCCGAACCGATCGCAATGAGGCCAAGGTAGAGTCCGTAGAATACCGGCGCGTCGCTATAGCGATTGTCGATGCCGCGTTCGAATCCGAACGCCTCGCACACATAGTACGCCGTCGACAACGGTAGAATCGACGCCGTGAAAATCGCGGCATTCAGCAGGCCGACGGCAAAAAGTAGCGCGGCGAATTTACCAGCCAATGGCTGGAGCGCGATCGCAACGTCGCTTGGGTCGTTCACCGGGATTGCGTGGGCGGCCGGCACGTGCAGATTGTGAACGTAGATCGTGGCCGCACAAGCAACGACGATAAAGAAGGCGATGATGTCAGTAAAGCATGCGCCCGCAATCACGTCGATCCGCGATGCGCCATAGTGCTCCTCGCGAACGCCCTTTTCAACGACCGCCGCTTGGATATAGAACTGCATCCACGGCGATATCGTGGTACCGATCACCGCGATGATCATCAGCACGTACGCACTCGACGACGTGAAGTGCGGGAAGATTGTCTGATGCAGCACGTCCTTCCAGTCGGGATGCAACACGATTGCACTCACCACGTACGCGAGGTACACGGCGCAGAACGCGAAGAAGACGCGCTCCACGATCTTATAGTTTCCGCGCGTGACGATGAGAAACACGGCCACCGCCGACACGATGACCAACATGGTCTTGCAAAAAACGGCGTTGGTGATACCAAGATAGCTACCGAAGATCGGTGCCGCCGAAGCAACGCCCGCGAATTCGGTCGCGGTGTTACCGAGGTCGCAGAACACGAACATCAGCAAAACCCAGAACGTCACCTTGACGCCGAAGTTCTCACGAATGAGGTCGGCCAGGCCCTTCCCCGTGATCGCGCCCATACGCGCGCACATCTCTTGCGTCACGATGAGCGCGATGGTTACGGGAACGAGCAACCATAGCAGGGTGTAGCCAAATTGCGCACCCGCTTGCGAATAGGTGAGGATTCCACCGACGTCGTTGTCGGCGTTGGCCGTGATAATGCCCGGTCCGACGACGGAGAGGAACATCATCACGCTGCGCCAGCGCAGCATGGGCGCCACGCGCGTCGTCACCGGTGCCACCCAATCAAGAGCAGCCACGGGCTGATTAGCCGAGAATCGTTACATTGGCCGGCGCGCAGCGCCAGGTTCTGGTCGGCGCGATACTCGCACTGACGACGAAAAAACGCGAAGATTTCTTTCACGACACGTACTCCAAAGAGAAAGGTGATGTAATTCCGCGCAAAGATCGTATGCGCGAGTCAAATAGCTACTCGGCCCATCGTCCATGGTGGAACATCACCTCCCTTCGATTCGAACTACGTGAGAAAAACAAAAAACTGCCGTAGCTTCCTCGCACACGACAGTCAACGAAATCCAAGCGCAATGCACTTGAGCCCCCTCAACGTCGAGTTTTAGCACTGCACAACGTAGAAGTCCCAGAGGGCCTCAGCCGCATTAGATTCCGCCTTGATTCGGCGGGATCTGGTCAACCCGTTGGGGTCTCTCGACCTTTCCGGGCAGCGGCATATCTTCGTGCAGACGCCTCACCTAACGAGGAATCCTCAGCTAGAATACTCCGTTGCGAGGCTTTGTCAACCCCGAAGAGTCGCTAGCGCGCGACGATCCGCGTTAAGAGTACGCCGAGCGACGCACCCAGGAAACCGAGAATCACGCTCGCGCCCGTATATAGGAG
>Ga0206814_10228_pt2 | contig 14592 bp, 10 predicted proteins | sample Alteio_BWOrgCont_90_FD_152850 | JGI IMG/M metagenome (GOLD analysis project Ga0206814, IMG submission 152850) | Enriched cells from forest soil in Barre Woods Harvard Forest LTER site, Petersham, Massachusetts, United States -... | ecosystem: Environmental > Terrestrial > Soil > Temperate forest >...
GTCAATGGCCGCCTGTCCCACAACGACACGAGCCCATTGCTTCGCCATCGAAGGCGTCGGAGGCCGGGTTTGGAGGTTGGACATTGACCTCTCAGACGACGCGGGTTTGGCTAGCTTGCCGGGCCATGGCAAAGAGATTTTCCTAGCGCCTCGGGCGAGCCGCTGTCCGCGTCCTGCATTTGCAACGACAACATGATCGATATACACGAACGAGTCGTACCGCTGCTTGGACCATCTGAACTAGGGGGTTGTCCTACGACGGCTCCGATTGAGTGCGAACAGCAGCGCCGTGGCTCCCGGATCTATGCCTTAGAACCAAAAGGCGTTGCCAACCAGTTCGGAGTTGGAGGCTACTTCGAGGAGAGAGGTCTCAAAACCATGGGCGGTGTTGAGGGACAGCATCCACGCCAAGTCAGCCAATCCGAGATCCTGTGCTTTCTGCCAGCATTGACTCCGCGAAAGCACACCTTCCTCCAACACTACCGCATCTTCCGGGGGCTGAGATTGGCTGAAAGGTTGCAATAGACTTGTATTCAGGCGAGTGTTTCCTCTGTGGCCTTGCAGCGCAGCTGGATAGAGCAAAGGTTTCCTAAGACGCTATAGTATGTATTATCAATGCATTAGAAGATTCCTGTACCCTGAAAGCCCACTAAAATGATAGTGCTGGTATCGTGAAAGGGTTTGAGAAAAGGGTTGAGTGTACCAAGGCATAGAACGCCCTGCCCAACCACGATCCATCCCGCCATCCACCCTATATCGATGCGAAGGGAAGGCTGTGGGCGGCTGGCTCAGGGTAAGCGTTCGGAGTTTCCACCCCGGTCAGGAGAGTGTCCAATAGGTGTCCGCTAGGAGCAAGCGGATGCTTGACCTGGACCAGTTCCGAGCGGCGGTACGGTGTGGAGTTTTCCGCCCGGTTCGGATGCGCGCGGGCGGGATTCATTTTTGGATCGAAGGGCAGCTTGCGAAGAAGGGCAAGCCCCGACCGGAGGAGTGCATAGTGCTGTATACCAGCCGGGAGAGGCGGCACAGGCATTTTCGCAATCCAGTGGCGGCGCTGGATCTGTTATGGAAGATGGGCACGCGGACAGTCGAGATCGATATGACGAACTGGCATCCGGATCATGCGAAGTTCGCGCGTTGCGTACGGCCTGACGTGGCGGATGGATTGCGGTTTGCGCATGAGCATGCGCGGTCTGGCTCCGAAAGCAGAGAGGTGGCGTCCGAAGAGTGGCGCGAGAGCTTTGAAGAACTCGCTCAAGCTGGAGCGCCGAGTAACTTTCTGGCAGATCGCGCGCAGGGAAAACCGAAGGATGGGGAACTCGACTGGCCTGACGAAAGAGGTTCTATTTGGGCTTGAAATGCTGGTTAGCAATGACCGGGCTCTTTCCCATGTCGATCGTTTGCGGGGGGTGGAGAATGGGGCTTCGGGTATTTAGATTGAGACATGAGCATGGCGATTGCCCACATCTCAAAGGAGAGATGTGGGCACCTGCGTTGTTACTAGTTCATTGGAAGCAAAACAGTCGGGCGGAGATCTGTGAGTCCCACCCTTGCCGCAAAAGGCGCTAAGGATGGGGCACCTTCATTGGTGGTTGGCGAAGTGTTTAAAAGAAGGATGGGCCACCCGCCCACCGCTACTTCAATCTGCCGCAGCAAGCTCACGATCTGCACTGGAGTATGCTTCTTTCTCCGCGCCATGCAACGGTCCTCTTATACCAGTTTGTTTCATTGACTCTGGTACCAAAGGCGCCGGCATTCCACAGTCGGTCAAGGTGTGCTTCTGTACCAGTCCGCGGGCAACGGGTAATCGGGCGGACTCGGCTCATTTGGGACGTCGAGAGGATGGGGAAACTGCTTGGCGTAGCCGGTGATTGGAGCGCAATCTCGCCTTAAAAAGGTCATCTCGATGTAACGCGGGAGGGTGAGACCGGCACCTAACCGGGCAGCGGTGTGGTTGTTGGGATGTATGTGTACAACGTTGAGGAAGCGAAGTAACCTGCCCAACGCGGCAGAGATGACGTCAAATGCAAACGGGTCAATGAGGCGTTCCATGGCATGGAACTCGATCACGATGATCCTAAAGCGCTTGAGAACATTTTCGCTGGCGGTAAGCAGGACCAACCATTCGCCTCCCTCGATGTCCATTTGAAGGATCATGTCGCCGTGATCGGGAGCGTTGTCATTTACCCATTTATCCAGGGTCGTTGTGGACTCGTCCTCAACGATTCCCAGGAACTTTTTCTGGAAATGGATGAGAGGATGGCTGAAGGGAGGACCAGAGACGGAAGCATCGGCGAGGAAGCAGGGGATGCCTCGCTTCACCATATCGGCCTCGAACGAGGCCTTCACGTCCACGCCGGGAGAGAAGCACGCCACGACGCCATCCAGGTGATTCGGCATGAGGTAGCCGCCGTCACCCTGTTGTCCAAAGCGGGCAAGTTCTTTGGTGGTGGTAACGGGATGGAGGCACTCGAGAAATCGTTTCACCTTTTTCGTCTCTGCACGCTTGCAGATAAAGAATCCACGGTCCGCCGCAAGCTTTACCAACACGGTCTTCAAATCGCCTTTATTCATGTTTCTCCGGATGGGGCACGGACACCCGCACTTTATGGCATTCCTCGAGACACTCCGCGGTTGGATTGACGGGGGAAGTCCGGTAGCCCTTAAGATTTGGAGTGATATCTGTCTCTAAGATCGCTTGCCTTGAGGAGTTGCTCCGACGCTTGCCGGAAGTAGTAGCTGCGGGTTCTCGAAAAACGCTACCCGTCGCGGGTGGATACTGCTTCCACCTTGGGTATTCGACGGCAAAGCGATCATGTGGCCAGGCATGAATTGTTCGTGTGGCGGGCAGAAACGCTGCCACGAGTTGCGCGGCGCAATCCCACGTTGTGCAATCTCTCTGACTAGGTCGCCGAAGCCTGCGCCGCCAGAGATCAGTGACGTGGTGCCGAAACGCACACGGCTCAGGAGCGTCGGTCATCCCGGCAGAAGTGGGACTGCAGATCGCTCGCGAGTGCTGTCAAGACATCAGGGAGTCGAAGTCGCTTCACCGTTCTCTTGGTGTTCGCTGCCACGTGCATGGAGCCGGCGGTCGATGAGCCAGCGAACTGTGTCCAATGACAGGGGCGGCCTCATTGGAAGTCATCGCATTAAGTTAAGAACGGAGTTTTGCTTTTCCGACAATTTGAGCATAATTCGTATCGAGAGAACCCGAGTCTAAGAGCGCTCGAACTTCTCCTGACGTGATGTCATACACTTGATGGCCATGACGCATGAGTAGGTGCCGGCAAGCTGTGCAAATGAAGTTCTGGTCGCTCCAGTGACGATTGATTTTTTCGCAGCTGGGGCAGGAGACGTCAAAGACCTCTCCTGAACAGGACTTCTCGATGATCCGAATCACCCTGATCCAAAAGTAGAGATCAATGATGAGTGCAACCACACCTGCAGGCCAATAGAGGATCGTTGCCGGGAAGCCGAGCAGGAAGAAAATTGCGAAAAAAAGCTTCCTGGAAAAGCCCCGCAAGCGTCGAACCATGGCTGGTTCCAGGAGAGAGATTTCCCGATTGCGGCTCTTCGCGAGGTCCGCCGGCAATAGAACGACGACGCTCATACATCTACGCTATATCCGGTCATTGTAAGTGACCTGATACGAAATGGTTAATCCGACTACAACGTTAGCACGGTAGATCGGTCACGGCGACTTTATCCCGAAATTACCTTGAGTATAAATCCGGGCCGCAATCTAAGTGTAGGCAAGCGAATAAAGAAGGGGGGATCCACGTTGATTCTGCGTACCTTACTCGAAGTCACAGCAAACAGCGTTGTTGTCAAAGAGCTCAAGAATCAAGACCATTTCGCCATCTTTTCGCGCTTAGACATGCGCAGATATTGATAAGCACGGCTGAGCCATCGCCTGTCGGGCCACGACTCCCTGAGCAACTCCTGGCAAAGTGCCTGCTCTTCCACTGGAATATCGTGGTGTCCCGAACTTAGATAAACGCTATCAGGATCCCAATTAAGCGTCTGAGGAAAGAGTGCAATGATTGGGTTTTCTATACAATCTTCAGGGATTTCGGGGCTCTCACCGTTGATTCGGGCTATCAGAGCGGCAGCCAGATCGCCTTGGCCGGGCAGACGCAAATGCCCGAGTTGCGTCGCGCGCGGGTTCAACTCGATCAGATACGCGTCGCCAGTTTTCTCTTCGAGGATAAAGTCCAGGCCAAAGAAGCCGTTAAACATGAGCTCCCTGGCGAGCAAACGCGTGGCACGATCGATCTCTTCGTTCTTCAGCAATCGAACGACAATCGCCGCGCCGGTTGGTCCCTGCGATGCCAGAACTTCGACAGTGACCGTCGCCAGAACCTCACCATGCCAACATGCGCAGATGGTGTTCGCTGGACGTCCCGGAATGAATTGCTGAATGGTCAGTCCTTTTTCTCGCCGCCGCCGCCACGACATCAGAGCACGGGGATGACGATTGATTAACCACCGCTTCCACGCCACTCCGGAGCGAACGGGTCCACTCAATCTTCGAAACTCTGCTATTGCCTTAGCCCGAGAATCGACGATTGCCACGCCAGCGCCACCCCAGGTGCCGTCCAATTTAATGACGGCCGGCCCATCCAAACACCAGCTATTTAAATCCGCCTCCGAAATCACAGTTTGAGTCAGAGGCGCACGAATACCCATTTCGGCAGCAGACTTCAGCATCTCCGCTCTGCTTTCTACGATCGAGAAGCTCTCCTTGGAACCGAGCGAATATTCAATAAGTAATTGCATTTCGGGATACTTGGCGTGCAGTTCATGTAAATGCCAGACGGCAGCGTCATCGCACGGAACGATCAGATCTGCGCCAGAAGCCAAAATCGCATTTCTGAGGGAGCCGGCCGGATCCAGATTTGCGTAAAAGTGCAAAGACTCGAGACCCGTTACATACCTGAGCGGATGAGAAGGCGGACATACCCCTGAAACTCTGCAACCGGAGCGGAGAAAAGCTAGAGCCAGGCGTGCCGAGGATGCCCACCACAATCGCGAACACAGCAGCACCTTCGGTTGCCGATTTTCTTTCACTTCACCGAGCTCCAAATAGTCAATCGTGATATGAGCAACAGAGTTCACATCGCCACTACAACCTGCGATAAGGTGTTTGTAATTCATTGAGTAGAGACTGTCTTTACCATACAAGTTGTAGGGTCAAGTCCTGCCCCCGCAATCTCACTGAAGTATTGTTGATTACAAGGAGACCGTGAATGGGGGATCCTTTCATTGATGTGGCTATCATTGGGGCAGGTCCTTATGGGCTGTCGATTGCCGCGTTCTTGCATCGCACAAATCTCGAATTTCGTATCTTCGGCAACCCCATGCAAAGCTGGAGACAGAACATGCCGAAAGGCATGCTGCTCAAGTCAGATGGTTTTGCGTCCAGCCTGTATGATCCCGATTCTACTTTCACCCTGCGCCGCTATTGCGAGGAAATGAATCTCCCCTATGCGGATGTGGGAATTCCAGTACCCCTGGAGACATTCGCGGCGTATGGGTTGGAATTTCAGAGGCGACTTGTTCCGATGCTTGAAGAGTGCAACATCACGGCAGTGAGGCGCGTTCCTTCAGGTTTTGAACTGGAGACGGCCGATGGAAAAACGTTGCTGGCGCGCAAGGTGGTTGTGGCGGCTGGTCTTACTCACTTCAGCTATTTGCCCGACTTTGTTTCCGATCTGCCACGCCAGTACGTGACACACAGTTTTGAGCACCATGATCTGAGCGAATTCAGAGGCCGAGCGATTGCTGTAATTGGTGGAGGGGCGTCGGCAGCTGATATCGCGGCAATCCTGCACGAGGCAGGTGCGGACGTCCAACTTGTTGTCAGACGAGAAAAGATGGCGTTTCACTCTCTCGTCAATGAACCGCGGCCACTCCTTCAACGGATTAAGAATCCTCGCTCTGGACTGGGCACGGGATGGCGTTCGAGGCTGTGTACCGATGCGCCGCTCATCTTTCACGCTATGCCGCAGAAGTTTCGATTAAAGGTTGTTTCCAAGCATCTAGGACCGGCCCCAGGTTGGTTCATCCGGGACAAGGTGGTTGGGAAGGTTCCGCTCCACGAAGGTGTGCAGCTGAAAGGAGCCAAGGTGATGGAGGGCAAAGCGTATCTGAAAATTGCTCGGAAGGATGGAAGTGAAGTCGAATTGGCAGTGGACCATATCATTTGCGCCACAGGTTTCAGGGTCGCGCTTTCGAGGTTAAGGTTCCTGGAGGAGCCTCTACAGGCGGAAATTCGTTCCGTCGAGGACAGTCCAATTCTTTCAACGGTCTTTGAAAGCTCTGTACCTGGGCTGCATTTCGTCGGGGCCGCGTCCGCGAATTCCTTTGGCCCGTTGACTCGTTTCGCATTTGGCGCAGGGTTTACGGCGAAGCGACTTTCAAAGCATCTGGCAGCTCGCCGGTAGGCCGGCTGCCCGATCCGTCGTCGGGTAACAGGTGAGAGTTGATAGCTTCCGCAACGCCACGAACGTGCGGAATTCTGATCAGCTCAGTATGATGTCCGTCGACATATTGGAAATGGAAGTCTCCTGCAATGACTGACCGCCAACCATCGAGGTAGTCAACCTGGGGAGGGCGGTCAGAAGCGAGGAGCAAAAGTGCCTTGCCTTGATATTTATGAGGCTGATAGGTGAGCGCGGCTGCTTCGATCATTTCCTGCGCTGCTCCCAATTCGGTTTTGGCGTAAGTTCGATTCACCAAGATAGAAAGACGCTTGAACAAACGCTTACGGAAATCGCCCGCACTCTTTCGTAATCCCGTTCGGTAAATTCTCTCCATCGCATACTGTGCCCGACGCAATTTGAGTAGCAATGAACCTTTGCGCTCCGAGAGGGCGGGATTTCTCGCGTCCAAAAGCACTAGGAGCGAAACCTCATGTCCGTTGGCTTTCAGTTGCGTAGCGATCTCGAAGGCGAGAATCCCGCTGGCACACAAACCGCCAACGATGTAAGGTCCATGGGGCTGCGATGCAAGTATCTTTTGTAGGTGTCGCTGGGCTATGTTTTCAAGTGTTGGGGTTTGACCCAGAGCAGCGATGTCGTCCGAGGTCAACGCAAGCGAAAGAAAGGGGCGATCGGTACCAATCATCTCGGCGAGGTCACCCTTGAGATAATGTACCCAAAAAATGCTATTACCCGCTCCGTGCGGCTGAAGCGGGATCACTCCCGGCGTCAGGGACCCTTCGTCGTTGACGAATCTTCGAACGAGCCGAGCTTGCTGGCGTACGGTTGGATTATGAAAGAGCTCTGCGATCGGGATGCGATGACCGAACTCGGAAGTGATACGTAGCTGTAGCGCAGCGACCAGCATCGAGTGGCCCCCCATATCGAAGAAGTCGTCGGCAGGTCCGACGTACTTTCGACCGAGTACCTGGGCCCAGATCACCGCGAGCCGTTCTTCTTCCTCGGAACTGGATTCCCCCTGGGGTGGGACGGTTTCTTCCACTACCGGAGGGGGCAGCTTGGCTCGATCCACCTTGCCGTGGGGTGTCAGTGGAATTGCTGAAAGCACAATCAGGTCTGAAGGGATCATGCTCTCAGGGAGACTGGCTTCAAGGAAGGTCCGCATCTGGTGGTGCGTTGGCGGGGGAGACTGCCTCATGACAATGTAAACACTCAGACGCATCCCGCCCGATGCTTCCGGCCACGCACGCGCCGCTGCCTCTGCGACATTAGGGTGTTCTAAGACTGAGGCCTCAACTTCTTCAAGTTCAATTCGCGATCCTCGTATCTTCACTTGATTATCTGTCCGACCAAGCAACGTGATTTTGCCATCAGACCGACGACGCGCTACGTCTCCGGTACGGTAAACCAGTTTTCCGCCAATCGAATGCACTTGAATGAACCGATCTGCGGTCAATCTCTGTTGCCCTCGATATCTCTTTGCGAGACCCACGCCGCCTAGGAACAACTCTCCCGGAACTCCAACCGGCGTAAGTTGCAACTGCGAATCCAAAATATAGGCCTCTGTATTCGCGATTGGATGTCCGATCGGAACGCCGGTCAACTCACTCTCCGCATCAGAGCTCACCTGATCAATCACAGACCAGATTGTGGTTTCAGTCGGGCCGTACATGTTCCAGACCTCGGCGCCGGTGGCGAGTAGCTTGTTTGCCAATTCGCGAGGCAGGGCTTCCCCGCCACAGAGAATCCGCAGTGCTTTCATGTCAGTGCTGCGTCGTGTGTTGTTCCAACCGGAGAGTAGCAAGCTGCGCCAGGTGGAGGGAGTCGCCTGCATGACGGTGCAGCCAGAGATTTCGATGGCCTTTGCCAGGAGAAATGGATCTCGCGCCTCTTCCCGGGTGGCAATGACGACCGTCCCACCGGAAATGAGAGGCAGGAACATCTCTAAGGCTGCAATGTCGAACGACATAGGAGTTATTGCCAGGAGTATGTCTGAAGGCTCAAAGCCCGGAGACTTCTGCATCGAGACCAACAGATTTACGAGACTTCCCTGCAATATCTCTACAGCCTTCGGCTGTCCAGTTGTTCCAGACGTATAGATCAGGTAGGCGGTATCATCGAGGCTGCCGCTGTTTTGAGATCCCTCTTCCGTTTGAACTCCGACATTGAGCGAACCGGTGTGATCCGGCGGAGCTTCGCCGCTGCCGGGCCCATCTATAAGTAAAACAGGCCCAGGCGACGATCCTATCTGCGATAACAAACTACGTTGTGTCAGCACTGCCGCAGGCTCTGCATCTGCTAGGAAGATGGTGATGCGTTCGGAGGGAGCGTGGATGTCGACCGGGAGATAGGCCGCACCCAGCTTCAAAATTGCGAGCAATCCAGACAGCAGATCCAGTGAGCGATCCACTGCTATTGCAACGATCGAACCTCGCGTCACTCCAAGAGAGCTAAGCTGGGCTGCAAGTTCCTCAGTGCGTGCGTTGAGCTGCTCGTAAGTGTAACTCTCTGCTCCACAAACGGCAGCGACAGCTTTCGGTGTTGAGCGTACTTGATCTTCGATAAGCCCTTGCAATGTGATCTGCGGAAATTTGTCTACCGTGTCGTTCCAGCCCCCAGGACCGAACATCGCGTCATTCTCTTCCTGCGTGAGTATCGCAAGAGAACCTAGCGTAGTCTCCGGGTTACGGATGACGGATTGCAGCAGAACCAGGAAATTCGCAGCCATCCTTTGAATGGTGGAAACCTTCCAGATATCGGTGTTGTAGAAAAAACGAGCATCGATGCTATCCGGGCCGTCTCCAAACTCAAGGTACAAATCGAACTTGCTGGTGCCCACAGTGACGTCTGTTTGCGAGAGATCCCATCCATTTGCGATAGGCGGCAGGGGGGGTCTGACCGTAAAGAATGCCTGGAAGATCGGATGTCTGCCCGTATCTCGTTTTGGGTTAATGGCCTGCACTACACGATCAAAAGGTACTTCGGCTGCAGCCATGCCTCCGAGTACGGAATCTCGCACTTGTAACAGATACTCTGAAAAGCTCAAATCCGAGCGCGGATAAGACCGGATTGCAAAAGTATCCAGAAAATATCCCATCAGGTTTTCGAGTTCTGGTCGCCTTCGCGCGTCAGTCGCACTTCCAACAATTACGTCACTCTGACCGGTATATCGAAACAGCAAAGTCTTGAAGGCGGCGAGCAATGTCGTATAAAGCGTAACGCCATACCTGCGGCTCAGATAGTGTAGTCCGCCCACTAGCCCGGCTGGCACATCGAAACATTCCATCGCGCCGCGGTAACTGGTAATCGTTGGGCGCAGTTTGTCTTCGGGCAGCTCAAGAATCGGCAATTCGCCGGATAGATTTTCGAGCCAGTAAGCGAGATGCTGCATCACAGCAGGAGAAGCGACATGCTGCGCCCTCCAGATGGCGTAATCGCCGTATTGGAGAGACGGATACGGAAGCGGAGATGGCTCGCCACGCTCAAAGCTCGCATAGATCGCCGTCAATTCAGGCATAAAGACGCGAGCGATCGACACTCCATCGAAAATAATATGGTGGAATGTAAAGTAGATCCGGTGTGTGCCCTGGGTCATGCGAACGACATGTACCCTGAAAAGTGGTGCGGTATCCAGCAGGATAGGCTTTCGAGCATCTTCTGTGGCTATCCGGAGAGCCTCGGTTTCTGCCTCGGAGCTGGACAGCCCACTGAGATCGACGAAGGGCAGTGGCACGTGGAGATTCTTGTGAACGATCTCCTCGCCGTCCGGAGCGAAGCTTGTGCGCCAAGCCTCATGCCGACGAAGAATCTCTAAAAGGGACCGATGAAGGACTTCGAGATCAAGACTGCCGTATCTAAAAATGGTGCAAGGTTCGTTGTAGATAGGCACGTCGGGCTGTTGAGCAGCATGAAGCCACACTCTACGCTGCTCGGCCGAGAGCGGAATGGAAGCGCCCTCGGGCCGTGGGCGAATTGAGTCGCCCGCCTTCTTTGATCCCGACACGGAGCCCAGTAACCGCTGTTCCAACAACCGGCGCTTGGCGTCCGATAGCCCGTCTTTCCGTCCTTCATGTAGCATTGGGGGAATTTTGCTGGCCGCCATATCTGCCTCTAGTTACCGGGAGTGGAGGGATCGAAGCTGATCTTCAGAGAGGTTAAGCCGCGCAATCCGGCATTTCCTCGCCAATTCAAGTTTTCCTCGCTCAATACCGGATTCGATATTCGACTCAATAACTTATTGAAAGCGATTTGTCCCTCCATTCGCGCCAGGGGAGCGCCGAAGCAGAAATGTGCGGCCCAGCCAAATGCAAGATGACGATTGTCCATACGAAGCAAATCAAGACGATCCGGATCAGAAAAGCGAGCGGGATCGCGGTTCGCTGCTGCCAAACCGGCGACGACCCTTGATCCCTTTTCGATAATCTTTCCTCCCAACTGCATATCTGCCGGCGCAATTCTGGCAGTGTGCTGCACCGGAGCTTCATACCGAAGCAACTCTTCAACAGCCGATGCTGCTATCTCTGGATGCGTGCGAAGCTGTTCGAATGCCTGGGGCTGGCGAAGGAGGGTGAGAAATCCGCTCGCGATGAGGTTTGTGGTCGTCTCGTGTCCGCCGATAAGTGTGATGATTGCGTTAGCAATCACTTCGTCATCGGAGAGCCTGTTTCCATCAACCTCCGACATCATCAGCGAATAGATCAAACCGTTGGTAGGCCGCTTGCGTTCCTCCTCCATTCGATCGGCAATGTAGCTTTTCATTTCCTCCAGGCTTTGCACTATCTCCGCAACGCGGTCTGGGTGATGCTGAAAATTGCCAAGCACCTCTGCTATATCGATCACCCATTCCTGGAGCTGAACGCGGTCTTGAACTGGTACGCCGAGCATCCTTGCGGTCACGGTTGCCGGCAGAGGATTAGCGAAGTCAACGACCATATCCATATGTCCATCGGCGATAACTTTGTCGATCAATTCATCCGCAATTGTTTCGATCACCGTTCGTAGGCCCTCGACCCGCCTCGGGGTGATGGCAGCACCGCAGATGGCGCGCAACCGCGCGTGCATCGCGCCATCCATAAACAACATCTGCTGCAGCATTACCTCGGCAAACGGCTTCATGAACGACAGCCCCAGGCGGTCGAGATAGGCCGGAGGCGGAGTCCGGTCTGCCGAATAGTTCATCAGCACAGTCACAACTTCTGGATAGCCGGTGACAACCCACGCATGCATGTAGGGATCCCAGTGCACCGGTTCAAGCTCGCGCAACTGTCGGTAAAGCGGATACGGATCTGAGATGACATCGGGGTCGAGAAGCCGCAGGAGCGACAAACTCTCATTGGGTTCCGCAATCGGATCCTCGCTTAATGCTTGCATAGTTCTTACTCCGCCAAGTACGCTTCTGTCTCTTCGTCGCTCATCGCATCGATGGCATCGATAAGCAATGTCTCGAGCGCAACGGCAAGGCGTCTCACCGTCGGGGCCTTGAAGAGCTGTGGCAAGGTTAGATCAACGTCGAAAATCTGACGCAGACGCATTACCAATTGCATTCCCAACAGAGAGTGTCCGCCAGCCAGGAAGAAGTTGTCGTCTATGCCGACGCCTTGGTTTCCAAGTAAGTCGCGCACCATCACCAGCAGCTTTTCTTCGATCGGCGACGACGGTTTGACCGGAACGATTTTCTCCAATACTTCTACTTCCCGCTGTTCGCTCAGCATCTTCAGATCAATTTTTCCACTCGACGATATCGGCAAAGAACGGAGCCGGACAAATACCGACGGAATCATGTAATCCGGCAAACTGCGAAGCAAATACTCCTGGAGTTCTTGAGACCCGACTGCGGCCTGAGCGTCCTTCAGCAAAACATAGGCGATCAATTGATGTTCGCTGCCGTCCGACGACCTAATGATTGCAGTCGCGAACTCGATGGCATCGTGTCGGCTGAGGACACTGCCGATCTCGTCCAGTTCCACCCGGTACCCGCGAATCTTCGCCTGACGATCACGCCTCCCGCGAAACTCGATCTGTCCATCTTCCCGCTGAATTCCACGATCGCCGGTGCGGTACATGCGCGACCCTGAGGACCCTGCGAGGGGATCGGAGAGAAAGTATTCCTGGGTCATCTCGGGTAGGTTTCGATAACCCTGCCCGACTCCATTGCCGCCAATATAGATCTCGCCTTCGTTGCCCACTGGGACCTGCTTGCCGATTTCATCCAGGAGGTAGATGCTCGCGCCCGCAATGGGGTGTCCGATGGGTGGAATTCCTAGTGAACCAGCCTTGATCGCTGTTGAAGTTGCGACAACAGTGCACTCCGTGGGACCGTAATTGTTAACGACCTCGAAGGGTAGCTGAGAGCTCGGGCCATTCAACAATACGTCTCCACCAGTGAGAAGAAAGCGCAGCGTCACCGTGGTCGGCCATTTCATTTGGATCAACCGCGAGGCGAGAATTGTCGGAACAAAGGCAATCGTCACTTGTTCGCGAATCAGCCAATTTTGAAGCAGCTCCGGAGAGGTTCGTAGTGTTTCGCTTGCCAGGCAAACGTTGGCGCCCGCGCACAGATTTGGCCATATCTCCCAGACCGCGGCATCGAAGCCAAGTCCGGCGAGATGGCTCGCTCGATCTTGCGGTGATGGATGGAAGGCGGCCTGGTGCCATCGTATGAGGTGATCAAGATTGGCATGAGTGATTTCGACGCCCTTGGGAACTCCCGTAGTTCCCGAGGTGTAGATGATGTAGGCAAGGCTTCGGGAATCTAGGATCCGCCGCTCCGACTCGGGAGCAGAAGCAATTGCCGCAGCATCACGAACGGTATCGACACCCAAAAGATCCAGTTGCAAGCGCTCGAGCATCGAAGTCTTCGCCACCAGCACGCGTGTTCCGCTGTCCGTTAAGGCAGCCTGCAAGCGCGCGTCTGGCCAGGTCGGGTCGAGCGGCACATATGCTGCGCCGGCCCTCATCACTCCGAGAGCTACCACAATCCAATCAAAAGAGCGTTCCATGCAGATGGCCACTGCTTCGCCAACTGCTACACCGAGTTGGATCAAGTGCCGCGAGAAGAGATCCGATCTGCGGTCGAGTTCCTCATAGGTCAACTGTTGATGCCCGAAGCTCAAGGCAATAGAAGACGGGTGGGCACCCCGTGCTACCAAAATCCGATCGGAAACAGAACGAAAGTTCTGGGTTGGTATTTGCATGGATCAGGTCTCCTCGGTGCAAATAGATACTGGAAAGCGAATCATCTACCTCTTGTTATCTGAGATGACGTTGCACCCGTTTTGGTATGCTCACCATCCACTAAGAAGATGAATTAACAGCCGCAATCGAGTTCACACTTGCTCTCAGGTTCGTGCGAGTTAAAGATGTCGAAGTTGTTTACCGTTGTATCCGGCAAATGCGGCTTTTTAAAACTGGTGATGTCGCTCAAGCCCTTGAATTCCAAGCAGGGCTGACTCCATCCTTTCGCGGTGTTTTTCAATTGTTCCGTTTTCTAAAAACCAGAGGCGATTTCTCTTTCCCATGACATTTCGCAATTCTTGGTCGCCAAGGAGCTTTGCAAGGTGCTCTGCGACAAGCTCCGGCTTCCTTGGCTCGACTACAAAGGCGCCGCCGCTTCCACCAACGACCTCTGGAATGCCACGCCAGTCGGTTGTAACGATCGGTAACTGGAAGCTCATAGCCTCGATCAAAACGACCCCCGAGCTTTCAGCGAAATAGTGGCTCGGAAAACAAAAAATATCGGCCTCTTTGAATGCCCCCCACTTCTTGTCTCCCGACAGAACCCCAGGGAAAGTGAAATGTTGCCGGAGCCCGCGAGTCTCTATCAATGCATCCACTTCTTCACGGGTGGTCCCAAAGCCGTAAGTTCCTGCGCATACAACTCGAAAACGGATTCCGCACCTGCTTAGGAGCGAGCAAGCTTCGATCAGCGTGAATAGGCCTTTTCCCTCACACAGAATTCCCATGAAAAGTATGCAGGGAATATGGTTCTCTGCGCGGTTGCGATCGAACGACTGTTCTGCCCCAAAGTCAGGAATTCCATTGGGAACGATCGAGATCGATTTCGCTCCAAGCACTGAGCCGGCCACCGAATTGCTCTTGGCTGTGAAGATGGCGAGATCCGCGTTTCGGTACGCAAGGTTGTACAAGGGTC
>Ga0206814_10249_pt1 | contig 14558 bp, 13 predicted proteins | sample Alteio_BWOrgCont_90_FD_152850 | JGI IMG/M metagenome (GOLD analysis project Ga0206814, IMG submission 152850) | Enriched cells from forest soil in Barre Woods Harvard Forest LTER site, Petersham, Massachusetts, United States -... | ecosystem: Environmental > Terrestrial > Soil > Temperate forest >...
TGACCCAGAAGAGCACGGCGTCAACGTTAACGGGCACCGTGTCCTTGGTAAGCGTTACTTCGGCGGTGAAGCTGCTGGTTTGAATGCGCGTATCGACCCATGCGACGATCCGGTCGACAAACGGAATGATCCAGAATCGGCCCGGTCCGGCGACGGAATGAAAGTGGCCAAAGCGCAGGATCACGGCGCGCTCCCATGCGTTCGCGATTTGAAACGCCATGATGAGATAGACCGCAAGAAGCGCCGCGACGCCGAGGGGGACCGGGTTTGCCATGATGACGCTGCCGACGGCGCCCAGCGCAAGCAGCACTGCTGCAAAGAGCAACGAGATCGGATTGCCGAACCGTATGTCCGTTGGAATTGCGTATGTGAATGCGGATTGAAGGTTGCTCATAGGTGCTCCCTTGGCGTTATTTGCGTTTAGAAATGGTGTGTATGGCGTCGATGAGATCGTTTGGAGTATATCCGGATGCGCGAGCTTCATCTACGGCCCGGGCTGCGACTTGTGCGATCTGGCGCCTCGCCTCGGCTGCACTCACGGCCGGCTTATCGCAGACAAACGTCCCGCGCCCCTGTTGCGTTTGCAAGATCCCTTCGCGTTCGAGTTCCGAGAAGGCGCGATTTACGGTGTTCGGATCCACTTTGGTATCGACCGCAATTTGTCGAACGGTGGGGACTTGGTCGCCCGCTTTGAGCACGCCGGTAGCTACAGCGCGGAGAAGCTGGCGTTTCAGCTGCACGTAGATGGGCGTTCCAGAGGTTCGTTCGACAAAAAATCGCATTGTAGGATTGTCTTAGGTGATTCAGACAATGTGTAACATAGCAATTCCAAATGCGCGATGTCAAGCCGGGTACAGGCACTACCACCCGCATGTCAAAACTTGTAAAGTATGTGGAGTATTAAGCGTTATGCCTTGATCGCGGCATTGCTCGCGATTGTTGCCGTTCCGGCCGCCGCGCAGTCTGCTGCGCCGACCACGCAAACCGTTGTGAGGGCGCTGCACTGGCGCAACGTCGGCCCCGGAATCGGTGGTCGCTCGGTTGCCATCGATGCCGTTCCCGGAAATCCGTTCACGTTTTATTTCGGCGGCGTCGATGGTGGCGTGTGGCGATCGACAAATTACGGCCTCACCTGGACGAACATTTCCGACGGGCAACTAAACGCCTCGAATAGCATCGGCGCACTCGCCGTCGCTCCCTCGAATCCAAAGACTATCTATGCGGGCACGGGCGAGAGCGATATTCGCAACACGTTCATCACCGGCGACGGGATGTATAAAACTACCGACGCGGGTAAGACGTGGCACTACTCCGGTTTGAAAGATACACACACCATCGGCAAGATCGTGGTCGACCCACACAACGCGAACGTGTTGTATGCGGCGTCGATGGGGCATGTTTACGCAAAGAACCCCGAGCGCGGCATCTTTAAATCGACCGACGGCGGCGCGACGTGGAAAAAAGTACTCTACGTCGACGACGCAACCGGCGCGATCGACCTCGTCATGGACAACGCGCACCCGAACACGCTCTATGCCGCGATGTGGCAAGCGTATCGCCGGGCGTATGGCCTAAGCTCCGGCGGCCCGGGTAGCGGTCTCTACAAGACGACCGACGGGGGAGCGCACTGGATGAAGATCTCCACGAATCCCGGCTTTGCGAGCGGCATACTCGGCCGCATCGGCGTGAGCGTTGCGCAGAGCCGTCCGAATGTGGTCTATGCGATCGTACAAGCGAAAGCGGGCGGCGTCTTCCGTTCGGATGATGCCGGCGCGCACTGGAACCGCGTTAACGACAGCATGGAGATGCGTCAGCGCGCATTTTACTATATGGCGATCTACGCCGACCCATCCGATCCGAACACCATCTATGTGCCCAACGCGCGGTTCTTCGTCTCGCACGACGGCGGCAAACACTTTGGCCTGTTACGTCCGCCCCACGGTGACAATCACATCGTCTGGATCGATCCACATCATCCTAAGACGATTCTTGAAGGCAACGATGGCGGTGCAACCGTTTCGGTTGATGGCGGCAAAACGTGGAGCAGCGAACACAATCAACTGACCGCGCAGTTTTACCACGTCGCGCTGGACGAGGCATTTCCGTTCAACGTCTACGGCGCGCAACAGGACGAAGGATCGTTTGAAGGACCGAGTGCGTCCTCAAACGGCGTCGTGGCTACGACCGATTGGAAGCGCACCGCCCTTGGCGAGAGTACGTTCATTGCACCGCAGCCCGGTAATACAAACCTCGACTACGGCAGCGGGTATTTCAGCATCATGATGCGGCACGACGCAGTGACGGACGAGTACAACAGCGTCAGTCCGTATCCGCTCTACCGCGAAGGCGCCGCATCCGCGGAACTCGAGGATCGGCTCGCCTGGACGCATCCGATCATCTTCTCGCCGGTCAATCCGAAAGAGCTGCTAGTCGGAGCGCAGTTCGTACTCAGCAGCACGGACGAAGGCCAGACGTGGAAGAAGATCAGCCCCGATCTCACACGCAACGATGCAACGAGCGAAGCCGCAAGTGGCGGACCGATCGATAACGACGCATCGAGCGCCGAGGTGTATCCCTACGTTTCCGCTCTTGCCGTTTCGCCACTCGATGGCGACGAGATCTGGGCGGGATCGGTCGAGGGTCTCGTGCATGTGACCACCGATCATGGTGCAACGTGGAGCACGATCACCCCGTCGGCATTACCGCAGTGGGCGGAGATCACATCGATCGAGCCATCGCATACGGACAAAGGCACGGCCTATCTCACAGCGTCGCGGTATCAGTATGACGACTTCCATCCCTATATCTTCAAGACGACGGACTTCGGAAAAACGTGGATGTCGCTGAGCGGAGGCATTCCCGCCGACCAGTATCTCTATACCGTGAAGCAGGATCCGAACGCACCGAATCTGTTCTTCCTTACAACGAAGAGCACGGTGTATGTGAGCTTCGATGGTGCCGCGCGGTGGCAGCCGCTCACGCTCAATCTTCCCAACGTGCAGGTACGCGACGTTGCGATTAATAGTCGCGAAGGCGAAGTTGTGGTTGCAACCCACGGTCGGTCGATGTGGATACTCGACAACCTTGCGTTGCTCGAGCAACTCGCGAACGCCGCGCCCGCGAGTTCAAACGGCGCGGTCCTCTACGCACCGCAACGCGCCTGGTTGACGCACTCGTACGGCGCGCCCGCATTCGGCGGCGCGGCAAATGCGGCGGGCAATGGCGAGAATCCGCCGTTCGGCGCGACGGTGTTCTTCTACGTGCCCCAGTCGTACGATGGCACGACGGCGGCAACGCTGACGTTTAAGGACGCTTCAGGCACCGTTGTACGCTCGTATAAGCTGCATTTGATGCGGCATCGCGGCAAGCCCGAAGCGCCGAGTGAGCGTTATCATCCTACGGAAGATGGCGAACACGCTTATGGGCGTCTTACCGGCGTGGCGCCGGGTATGAATACGTTCCTTTGGGACCTTCGCTATCCCGATGCAACCGAAATCAAAGGCTTCGAGCCGTCGGGTTCCGGCGGCGGCCTTGAGGATTCGTTGCTCGGGGCGCAGATCGTTCCAGGCAACTATACGGTCACGCTCGACTACGGTGGAGCGACGGCATCGCAACCGCTGATGGTCGCGCTCGATCCGCGTAGCAGCGCAACGGCAGACGATCTTGCTGCGAGGCGCGACCTCGGCTTGAAGATCCACGCGGTGCAAGACGAGCTCAATCGCACCGTCAACGAAGCCGTGGCGGCGCGAGCAAAGGTTGCGGCAGGGAGCGCGGCGGCAATGCAACTCGATGCCGCGATTGGCGCGGTTGTCGACCTTGTGCATCCACAAGCCGACGAAGGTTCGCTGCTTTATGAAGCGCGATTGCGCGACTTCGTCGCGTACCTCAACGCTGAAGTAGACACCGGCTATGTTCGGCCGACGGCGGCAGAGTACCAGGTGTTCGATAAGCTCAGCGCTGATGCCGCAAATGCGGAGGCGAAGCTAAAGGCTGCGATGAACGCCGCGCACTAGGCAAAAACCGTTCGTTCGATGAGTAAGCCGACGGCATCGGCATCGTCGGCCACGAGCGGGCGCCGTTCGATCACGGTTCGATACGAAAGCGCTTGCGCGAAAACCGCTAGCGCTTTCGCCATTGTTTGGATGTCATCGCTGCCAAGGACGATGTACTTGCGTTGCGCGAGCTGTGTGAGGTAGTCGAGAAAAGCGATGCGCCTGCGCTCAAATCGGCGCTGGCGCAGGTCCTCTGATCCGCCGGTAACCCAGAGCGCAAAGAACACCGCCGTTCCGTGCGGGTTGGTAAAGGCAGCCGCGGCGCGTTCGCGCAGACGTTGACGCTCATCGTCAACCGTCGATGCAATGTCCGCGAGTGAGGCGAGGCGAGCATCGCCTTCTTCGACGAGGCGTTGCGCACACGCAAGTAAGAGGTCGTTGCGCGATTTGAAATATCGATAGAACGTTGCCTCCGCCAATCCCGCTTCTTGGGTGATTGCGCGCACGGTGACATCGTGCCATGGCGTTTGATCGAGCAAGGTCTCAAGGGCCCGCATCAGCGCTTCGCGCGTTTCTATGCTTCGGCGCCTAGGCCGAGGCGGTGCTCCGCCTTCGGCCTTTCCGGTGTATCGCCACCGATTGCGTACCTTGCCCGTGTCCGCATCGCGGTAGCTCTCGACTTCATAGCGGTATTTATGACCGCTAATTAGCTTGATAACTTCATAGCTCATGTGGTAAATTAGTTATAGGCTCTCAGAGTAATTACCTACTACATGGCGATTACGGTCAAAAGCTCGCATTTGGTGGTAAATCAGCCGGCGCCGAGCGCGGCTGTGAATCCGATTGCCGTCGTGGCCGTCGTCATGCTTGGAAACTTTCTTGGGCCGCTCTATTCGAGCACGCCGAACGTGCTGATCCCAAACCTCGTTGCGACATTCGGTTCAGATGTGGACACGATGCAGTGGGTGTTGACGGGGTACATGCTCGGCTATTCCGTCACGATGCCGCTCGCCGGTTGGCTCGCCGACACCTACGGCCGCAAACGCATCTTTCTTATCGGTCTTGCCGTTTTTACCGTTGCTTCGGTTCTCGCGTGTCTATCCTGGGACGCAAGCAGTCTCATCGGATTTCGGATCCTTCAGGCGATAGGCGGCGGATTGATTTCGCCCACGGGCATGGCGATCATTACCGACGTCATTCCCCCCGCACAACGTGGAACCGCGCTCGGCCTCTGGGGTATGGGCATGATGCTCGCCCCGTCATTTGGTCCGTGGATTAGCGGGTGGATCGTCGACAATCTCGATGATTGGCATCTCGTCTTTTGGCTCGGAGTTCCGATTGGCGTCGTTGGCTTGATCGCGGCGGCCCGCGTTCTTCCACCGTCGGAAGACCGAGCGCATCGCGACCCGCCGTTCGACGCTGTCGGATTCGCGACGCTCTCGAGCGCACTTACGCTTTTTCTGATCCCGTTGACGCAAGGAAACCGTTTAGGATGGGATGATCCAGCGATCATCGGATCGCTTCTCGCCTCGGTGGTCGTGTTCGCGGTCTTTACATGGAATGAGTTGCGTGCGTCGTCTCCAATGATCGATCTTTCGCTGTTTCGCGACACCGGGTTTTCTGTCGCAGTTGCCCTGCGAGGTGTACTCGCGGTCGGCTACTATTTCGCAATCTTTCTGCTACCGCTGTTTACGCAAACGATTCTCGGTTGGCCCGCGGCGTTGGCCGGCCTCGTCGTGCTGCCCGCAGGGCTCGCTATGGCCGCGCTTATGCCGATCTCAGGGTGGATCAGCGATAGAATCGGCGCTCGCTGGCTCGTGTTTACGGGGATGACGATTGCGACCGTCGGCAGCTTTTTCTTCGCGACCATCGATACCGACTGGACGTTCGCGCGTCTTGCCGGCGACAACGTGATCCGAACCGGCGCGCTCGGGTTGCTGTTTACGCCGCTCACCCTTGCCGCTCTGACGAATGTTCCGCGAAACCGCGTCGGCAATGCATCGGGCATTCTCAACACCGTTTGGCAAGTTGCTGGAAGCGTCGGCATCGCGGTCGGCCAGGCGTATCTTACAACGCAGACCGCGAATCGCTACGTTGGCGTCGTGTCGAGCCTCAATTTGCGGCGCCTACCGGTCAATGCCTATGTAGCCCACATGCATGCGCTGGGCCTTGCACACCACCTACCGTCAGCGAACATTCTGCTCGCGCGTCTGGCGGCGCAAGTCGCCATCGTACGCGCATACGGAGACGTCTTTTTATTGGGCGCCATGATCGTCGCAGTTGCGACACCGTTTGCCCTTTTACTTCCGCACAAGCGATGGAGGAACGGTTAAGATGTTCAAGCATATTCTCGTGCCACTTGATTTTCGTTTTCACGCGCCCACGACGCTTGTTACCGCGGCGAGCCTCGCGGCGGACCAAGGCGCCATGGTTACGCTGCTGTATGTCCAGGATCTTGGGCGGGATATTCCCGCAACTCCTTACATGATGATCTCCGCTGAGGAGATCGAGGAAATCCAGCGCGGCGTGACGCGTTTTTTGAACGATGCTGCCGCAATTATCTCCGAGCGGGGTGCCCCGGTGATGATCCGAATCGTAAGGGGCTCGCCGGTTGACGCCACCATTCGTGAGGTTGCCGCATCGATCGGCGCGGATCTCATCGTGATGGGAACGCACGGTCGCGGAGGTTTGGCTCACGCCTGGTCGGGAAGTGTTACAGAAGATGTTATCCGCAATGCGGGCTTACCCGTGCTCGCGGTCCACGAGCCAGCTATGCAAGCCAGCGCAAGAACCGTGCGCGTTAAGGGAGTGAACAGGCCATGAAACACCTCATGCTGACGTTTCGAAGAGAAAACGGCGGCACGCTGCGATGCAGTTCTCCGAAAAAAGCGAGTCAGTTCGGCAAGACCCTCGACGAGGTGCTCGATAGCGGATTCGCGGTAGAGAACATGGTGCAAGGGCGCGAAGACGACGACTATGACATTCTGCTGGTGGCGCGTTCTTGAGGCAGGGACATGACTACGTCAAGCATCGAAATCGACGTCGTCAAAGGCGACGATGACCTTGAACGGATACTGGCGCTGCAAAGGCGTAATCTGACGTTTTCTGAGGACGGGTTCGTCACCGTTCACCACACCTTCGATGTCTTGAGTGCGTTTCACGCCCTGATGCCAAGCGTTGTTGCAAGACATCAGCGCGATGTCGTTGGTTATGCGCTCTCGATGCCACGACAAGCGAGCAGGCTCGTGCCTGTGCTTGCACCGATGTTCGAACGTCTTGAGGCGTTGGCCATTCTCGCGGCTCAACGCTGGTACGTGATGGGGCAGATTTGCGTCGATGAGGCGTGGCGGGGCCAAGGGCTGTTTGACAAGCTCTATGAGGAACACCGCAGGCGCTATGCGGGGCAGTTCGACTGGTTGGCTACCGAAATTGCGGTGCGCAACCCGCGTTCGCGCAAGGCTCACGCGCGCGTCGGATTTGTGGAAATCGATCGCTACCGTGACGCTACCGACGAGTGGTCGGTCGTCGCGCTGCGTCTGGGTTGACTGCCTCGGGACTTCTGTTCCATGATGAACGCGCGGACAGAGGAGAGAGCATGAAAGGCCGCCGTTCGAACCGGCCGTTCATTGGGTGTTCGCTGAAGATATCGACGCGTCGTACCGGCATGCATTTCCATCACGACTGACAGGTGTCGGATCTTGGCTGGCTCACTCGTCTGTATGGTATAAGGAGAACCAGAAGACATGAGTGAGTTCGTTTATCTCTATCGTGGCGGCCGTCGCCCCGAAGGCGCCGCCGATGTCGCAAACCTGCAAAAGTGGGCGGCTTGGCTGCAAGACCTTGCCGAAAAAGGGCATCTCAAGGAACGCGGTCAGCCGCTCGATGACGGCGGAAACGTCGTGCGGGATCGAGCGGGCTCGATGACCGACGGGCCATACGCGGAGTCGAAAGACATTGTGGTTGGTTTCACGATCGTCGAAGCGGGCGACCTTGCCCAAGCGTCGGTGCTCGCGAGAGGGTGCCCGATATTCGAGAACGGCGGCCTCGTCGAAGTGCGCCCCGTCATGAAGATGTAGGTGAATCCGGACGAGCGTCTGTTCCGTGACGAGTCGGGCCGCATGCTCGCGGCCCTGACTCGCGTTTTTGGTGTGCACAATCTCGCCATCGCGGAAGACGTCATGCAAGATACGTTCCTACGCGCGGTTGAAGTTTGGAAACTGCGCGGCGTACCGGAAAACCCGTCGGCGTGGCTCATGAAGGCGGCAAAGAATCGCGCCATCGATGTGTTACGGCGCGAACGCACGTCGAAGCGTATCCAAGCGGAGCTTGAAGGCGTGTACGCAAGCGAATGGACATTGGTTCCAACCGTGGCTGCGGCCTTTGACTCTGAAACCATCAAAGACGATGAGCTGCGCATGATTATCACGTGCTGCGATCCCCGGCTCGCTCCGGATACGCAGGTGGCGCTCACGCTGCATTTGCTGTGCGGCATTTCGGTAAACGAGATTGCAAGCGCATTCTTGAGCAAACGCGCGACGATTGAAAAGCGCATCGAACGTGGCAAGAAAACCTTCGCCTCGTTCGGCTCGCTCTTCGACCTGGCTGACAGCGACCTTCCCGCAAGGTTGTCCGCGGTGAACCGCACGTTGTATCTGCTCTTTAACGAAGGCTATCACGGCGCTTCGCCCAAGTCGCCGGTCCGAGCGGACCTGTGTCGTGACGCGATACGCCTTACCATGTTGCTATTGAACAACCCGTTAACCGCAACAACGGAGTCGTGCGCACTTGGCGCGCTCATGTGCTTGCACGCTGCGCGGCTACCTGCACGGCTCACGGGCGAAGGCTCGCTCGTCGGACTGCTCGAGCAAGATCGCTCGCTGTGGGATACCTCGTTGATTGAGCGAGGCGCCGCCTTGTTGGAACGTGCATCCGTCGGGGAACACGCGACGCCGTATCACATCGAAGCGGGTATTGCGCAGGTCCACGCTTCGTCGGCGAGCGCGCAACTCACCGATTGGGGGAAAATCGTTTGGCTGTATGACCTATTGATGCGGCTGCAGCCCTCGCCGGTCGTCGCGCTCAATCGCGCGATCGCCGTCGGGCACGCCCACGGCCCGCAACGCGGAATCGAGGAATTGCAGGCGCTCGCCGATAGCAGCGAGCTGAGGTTGTATCCGTTTTTACCGGCGGCACTTGGAGAATTCGAGCGGCGCGCGGGGCGAATGAGCGAAGCGCGCAGACATTTTGAGCAGGCCGCAGCCCTCGCGCGCAACGATGCGGAGCGGCATTTCTTGCTAGAGCGCGTCGCTAGTTCGTGATCGCAACGCGAAAGTTTCGTGCGCTCGCCTCGTGCACCTCATCGGTATCGAAGAGAAACATCTCGTAGTCTTCGTCTCGCGGCGCGAGGAGCTCTCGATCGGCTCGCGCCGCGCGACCCTCCGGGCTAGCGAAGCACGTTTGGATCGCCTCCATGTCATCAAAAAGAAGCGTGGCTATCAGGTAAGTATCGGTTGCCCCACCGAACGTCGTGATCGGGGCGCGGCTGATCTCATACTTCCGTAAGCCGGGCAGTTTCAACGCTAGTGGAACGTGCGTCTCGAGATAGTGTTTTTCAAAACGGGCGGGGTCTTGGGGCGTCTTATAGATCACAACCATGCGGGCCATTGGCTTCTCCTTGAAGTTCTGTTACTAGCATAACGAACGACGGGCCCCGAAACCGACACGCCAGACGTGCCTTAGGAAGGCGTTCGGGTGATTAATTGAAGCAGCTGTTCGGGCCCCACATAGCGATGGTCCAGTCGGAAACGCGGTCGTGCGACCAATTGATCATGACCTCTTTGTAGGTTGTTGCGGCACCTGGCCACATTTGCTCTGTGACATCTCTAGTAAAAAGCGTGATATGTTGATTCGACTGGTACTATTTCTACCAGTTGAATGCAAAAGGTTTCTATATAACTTTTGCCTCATACCCGCCGCATGGTAGGTGTGGGCTGTGCAGCATGCGCCAGAGCATCGCCTATCCATTCACACACGAACACTGTTGAAAGGTGTATTGTCTTGTTTGAAGAGCTCGATCTCTGGATTGGTGAACTTTTCGCCACGCACGCGCATTCGGCTATCATTCATGGGCCGACGTCCGTTGCGACGCCATGCATCACCATTGGGCCCCTTTGCGAGGATCCCCCGCCCAGCGACACATGCGGTTCGACCGATGTGAACACTTGCAAGTAACGCTTCCTCGGTAGGAAATAGCAAGGGGTCGCGCCAGTTGTCTGGCGCGACCCCTTCGCCTAGAGATTTTGTGTTGGTGAGGAAATTGTCGAAGCAAACCCAGGCGCTGGAAGTTGCAAGAGAGATCGCGGATCGGCTCGTTCTTGAGCGCGGTACCGACGGTCGACTGGACACGTCGGCCTCGGGAATCGCCGGCCACGGGGGGGTCGCGATCTTCATGGCAGCTATGCTACAGGTTCGCCCCGTTCGTGACTACGAAGAGCTCATGCATGCATCGATGAAAGCGGCTGCGCATTCAACGGCACTTCGAGGTGGACTCTTCGGCGGGCCGTATGGACTACTCGCAACGTGCAAGTATGTGTCGTTGGTCGAGCCGCGATACGAAAGTCTGCTTACAAAGTGCGCCAACGCACTCACCGCGTTGCCTCCGCCGGTACTCGCGCCGGCTTCGTTGTTCTATGACTACGATTTGATTTCGGGATGCGCCGGCCAGGTTATTGCATTGGCGTCTGCGCTAGGGCCGCAAGAAGCAAGAAGTCGTTGCGACTATTTGGTGTGGCTGATCGAGGACGTAAGTAGGTGGAGCTGCCCTCACCCGCTGGAACGTGACTCGGCACCAGTCAACAATTTAGGGATGGCGCATGGGCTTGCCGGGGTACTCGCTGCTCTCGCAATTGGAGCGCCGCGAGAAAGTAGATACGATGAGGCGCTCGCGGCCGGACTCGACTACCTGTGTCAGCAAGGCGACCCGATCTTCGGTTGGCCGTCGAACGTCTCCCCGCGGGATACCGGGCCGACGCGGTCAGCTTGGTGCTACGGCACCCCTGGTTGTGCGGCCGCTATTTTCTTGGCAGCATCGCGGCTTGGGGCGAGTGAATCAAAAGCCCTCGCGGTCGCGGGGCTGCGAAGCCTCGCTGCGCAACCAGTCGGGGGGGTGGCGCCTCTCGGATCACGCGATCTGTCATGGGTACAGTGGAGCTGCGTTGATCTTTGCGGCAGCCGCCCAGGAAAGCGGGGACGCAGAGTTGCTACGGGTCTCGAACATGCTAGTGGATGTCGTACTGGAAAACTTTAATCGCGATTCCAAGCTTGGCTATCGGGCTCGGACGCTGGAGGGACTTACGGATTCGTTCAGTTTGCTTGAAGGAGCCGCGGGAATCGGGCTATCGCTGTTGACGCTTGCTGGCGCATGCGATTCGTCGTGGATGAACTACCTCGGCCTTCCGCCACTACAGCCCTCGCCAAACGCGGATCACGCTCTAGCTTCATGACCGCGGATTCAAGATTCAGGCGAACGCTCTCACAAGCCAGTCGTTTCTTCAGGTTGGGCCATGTTCCGATTTGGACGCTGTTGACGCTGCCCGTAGCAATTGTTGCAATGTCCGTTTTAGCTGCGATTCCACCGTTGCTAATAGGCAGAATCGTCGATTCGCTCCAGCATCTTGATTCGGCGAAGACGATGCGCGAGTTGATGCTGTATTTAGCGGTCGCATTCGCCTCGGGGGTGCTTGGCCTCGGGCTGACCTATACGACCACGATCTTTCGGGAGACACTCTCGCGCAATATCCAGCTCACGCTCTTAGATAAAATCAAACGTGCAAGCCTCGAAGGGATGTCTACGCTAACCCTCGGCCAAGTGACAAATCGACTGCTGGGGGATGTTCGGCAGCTGAGTAATCAGCTGGAATACTCGATCTTTCCCGTGCTTTCGAATGTCTGCACCATCGTAGCGACGATCCTCGTCATGGTGCGAGTCGACTATCGCCTCGCTGCTATCGCGTTCGTTTGCGCCTTCGCGGTGGTGTTGCCCCTACGAATCTCGAGCCCTCGCGTTGCCGCCCTTGGCCGATCTGCCTCCACCGAAAATGACAGGCTCGTGAATACCGTTAACGAGGCTGTATCTGCGCCGGGCCTAACCGCGCTACGCAACCCGATTGCTGGTATGCGAATCGGCCAAATTTTCCAAAAGCAAACTGCCGAGGTCTTCCGATTGCGCGTACGAGGGGTACTAGTGGGCGCCTTTGGAGGACTGGGTACGTCGCTCGCCGCGATGATCGGCCCGATCGGGGTGATGGCGCTCGGCGCGTACTTGGTGGTTCACGGGCAACTCTCAGCGGGTGCGATCGTGAGTGTGCTCATCTATCAATCGAGGATATCGGCGCCTTTCATGGCTCTTTCCGGCCTACAAACCTCCTTTGCCACGATGGGCGTCACGATCGAACGGCTCATGGAGATAGCTGATTTACCGGAACAGGATTGCGGAACAGCCGCGTTTTCGCCGGGACGCATCAGTCTGCAGGGCGTGTGCCTTGTGCGGGGGGAGCATGCAATTCTGAATCGGGTCACCATCGATGTTGAGCAGGGCCAACACGTCGCAATCGTTGGCGAAAGCGGTGCGGGAAAATCTTCGCTAGCCGCGCTCTTTCCTCGCTTTGCCGAGGCGACTGCGGGTCGCATGATGATTGGTGAGAACCGCATCGACGAGATTCACATCGGTGAGTTGCGAAAATCGATATGCTTGGTTCCTCAGGATCCTTTCCTAACCCACGCCTCGTTGCGCGAGAATATTACGCTGAACTGCGAATCGGTTGATCCGCAAGCTCTCGAAAACGTCGTCTCCGCGGTGCAGCTGAGCGATCTTGTTGAGCGCCTCCCCGACGGCTTGGATACCATCATTGGGCATCGCGGCTTCCCAGTTTCGGGCGGCGAGCGCCAACGAATATGCCTAGCTCGAGGCCTACTTCAGGATGCGCAGATTCTGATTCTCGACGAGGCACTCTCCGGTGTCGACATCGAGATGGAACGACAAATCCTCGCGGACGTTCGAAAGGCGTTTGTCTCGAAGAACCTCTTCGTGATCACGCATCGAGTGAGTTCGGTGATGGATTTTGATACCTTCATCGTGTTGGAGTCAGGGGCTCTTATCGCGTCAGGTCCGCCCAATGAAGTCGCATCGAGCTATTCTCCGAGCACCGTCGCATGAGCAAGGCTTCGCACCCGCTGTATGACGCGCGTTTGTTTCCCATCGTCGTCCGTACGCCGCTCCTGCCGATTGAATCTATCGTTGACATCTATTCCGCACGCGATGCATTTAGCGCGCTGCGCGACGCGCTTCGAACGACACCGCAGATTCTTCAAGCGATTGCCGTTGCTTCGCCGAGCCTAGGTCGAGCCGCAGAAGATTGGTGTAACGGAGTCGCAGCAACGAAGACAACAATCCCCGTTCGCGTACTCGCCTATTTGGCACGCATGGCGGCGCGGACCACGCCCTACGGCCTGTGTGCGGGAATCGGTATTGTCAAGGCCGGAGACGAAACGAACCTTCAGCTCGACCTGGCGAGCCGCCGAACTCGAACGCGAGGTGACATGAACCTCATTGCCGAGTTCGTGCGCGAGATCGAGCGTAGTCCGTTCCGTGGAAAAATCCGCTATCAGCGCAACGAGGCGGTCTTTCGCCGTGGCGGTCGACTCTATATCGCGAACGTCTTATTGACCAACTACACGCGCAACCGGACCGACCAGCGTCCCGTAACACTGCGAGAGACGCAAGCCGTACGCCTTGTACGAGAAATGACTTCCGAGCCACAGCCGTACGATGAGATCGCTGATCGGCTATGCACGACGTTCAACGAGACTGCCGCCGAGGCGCAGCGCTTGCTGGACGCGCTCATCGAGGCGGGACTGCTTATCTCGGAATTGCGTGTTTCGCCCGTCGGTGAACCCACGAAACAGCTATTGGCTCGCCTTTCGGAAATTGATGAAGATCTTGCACAACGCTTGCGCGCGGCCGTCACGGTCGCGAAGGCCATTGACGTCCAGCCGGTCGGGGAACGTTCGTCGCAAGCATACACCGAGATGTCGGATGCGTTCCTGTCGTTGGTTGAAGGGTATTCGAGCACTCCGATACAGGTTGACATGCATGCACCGTGCAGTGGTGCGCTGTCTGCCGGAGTGCTTGCGGACGCATCTCGACTCGGCGAATATCTCATGCGACTTGGCGGCGTGCAATCGCTCAAGGCGTTCCGGAATCGCTTCATGGAACGCTATGAAGGCCGAGAGAGAATGGTGCCGTTACTGGAAGTCGTCGATGACAATCTTGGGCTCGGCAACGTTGATGGCTTGGAAATCGTGAGTGACGATGCATCGCGGGCGCGCGATGCACTCCTCGCACGTATGGTGTGCGACGCCATTCGGTGCGGATCGGAAGAAATAGAACTCACGGCCGAGCAACTCGATGTTCTTGCGCCGCCGCTTTCGCCTGCGAACGATCTTCCCCCGACGGAAATTGCGTTTCAGGTAGCGGCGGCATCGGTCGCGTCGATCGATGCCGGAGAT
>Ga0206814_10251_pt1 | contig 14464 bp, 16 predicted proteins | sample Alteio_BWOrgCont_90_FD_152850 | JGI IMG/M metagenome (GOLD analysis project Ga0206814, IMG submission 152850) | Enriched cells from forest soil in Barre Woods Harvard Forest LTER site, Petersham, Massachusetts, United States -... | ecosystem: Environmental > Terrestrial > Soil > Temperate forest >...
AGCTGAACTCCGGCAGCGGATGATTCAGCCAGTTGAACGCCGATATCCGGAACTGCACGTTCTGCTCATGCACAATGTGGAAGGTTTTATACAGCGCCAGGTCGTTGTCGAAATACGAGCCCATGCTCATGTACGGATATTTCTGGCCACCATACGTACCAATGGCGGGCGCTGCGAGGCAATTCAGCTGTACCCGCTGATATTTTGCCAATCCTGAGTTTGGATTGCAGGTCAGTACCGGCTGGATTGCGATCGACGCGTCTGTGCCGTAGTATGTCGGGTCTCCTAAGCCGGTCGTGACCCCGTTGGTTGTGGTTGCAGCGGGATTGCTCGCAGTTGGGGCCGGAGACGTCGGAATGGTTGACGGATCATAGCTTTCCGATAGGCCAAAGTTCGGTACGCCATTGCCTAACTCCGCAAGCAAGCTTCCGCCCGCCTGCCAGGTGGTAATACCCGAAATCGTCCATCCGCTGGCGGCGCCTCTTATGATTGTGTTGCCGTGGTTGAACTTGCCGGTCTGGTAGGTGTAGGAGGAGTTGAAAACAAAAGGACGATCAATTGCCTCAACACCGTAATTCGCACGCAAAACAAAGGGGTTGTTCTGTAGGCCAGTTCCCAGTGTTTTCGACCAGGTGAAATTGAAGTTGTAGGTGAGCCGTCCAGACGACTTGAGCCACGCCGCCTGCAGACCGTTGTAGTTCGTGTAGGCGATGCTTTGGGCCTTGTAAACGCTGCTCGTACCATAGGCATAGCCGAAAGGCCTGTAGTCGGCAACCTTGTTTCCGGTCAGGGTGCCATCGGTATTCTCGGCGACGTTTTCTGGGTTGTTGGAAGTGACTCCAGTGATAGGGTCCGGCTGGAAGAAAGCTCCAATTGGCGTCTTGTTCTGGTCAGCGAGAGCGTTGAAGCTGCTGCCCTCGATGGTCTCGCCATTGTCCAGAATCTGGCTGGTGCTGCTACCCACGTAGGCAACGTCCAGCAGTGTGTTCCACTTCAGACGCTGATCGATGGTGAGGTTGTAGCTGTAGGTCAACGGTTCGCCATAGTCGTTGGCATCCAGACCAGTTTGAGATCCAGACGAGCACTGCGTGGTGCAGGTTGTCGGCTTCAACTGTCCAATCTGCGAAAGCAGAATCGTCTTCTGACCAGGCAGATTGTAGGTTTGAACGGCCTGTGCAGTGGTAAGGGCTCCAGCATAGTCGTTGTACTGGCCTGTGAAGCGATAAGCTCCCCATCCGCCGCGGACGACCGTGTTGCCAGTTCCGAAGACGTCATACGACAAACCGAAACGTGGGGAGACAAAGGCAAAACGGTTGGGCTGTCCGCTCAATGGAACACCGGGATCGATGGCATGCCAGTAGTAGCCGGGATCGATCTTGCCCGAATTCCAGTCTGATAAGACGCGATCCGGGAAGAAGGCTGCCATACCGGTTCCCTGACGGTCATACCAGTGTCCCACGTGCTCGAAACGAGCACCAATCTCTACGCTGAGACGCTTGGTCGTCTTCCATGAATCATCCGCGTAAAACGCCGTCGTCTGGTAAGCCATATCGCTGACTGGTGCGAGATTGTTCTCCTGGTATCCGGTCGCGTTGCCCATGATGAAGTTGGCCACAGGATTATTGGGAGAACCGACAGTGGTGCCGGTGAGGAGGTTCGGGTTCTGTCCGCTCCAACTGGTGATGTCGCCGTTGAGATACGTGCCATCATTGCTCTGGATGTTGCCAACGTTCTGCGTAAAGCCACCAAACTTCAGCGTATGAGATCCCCACACCTTCGTGAAATTATCAGCGAATGAGGGAATCTCCTTGCGAACCTCATAGGTTCCCAATGGATTCTCAAAAATATCGTTCTGCGAGAAATCTGGGAAGGTGAAGTTGCCCGGACTACTGTATGACGGGATCAACTGCGAGCCACCGTTGTAGATCGTCCCATAGGGATAGTTGAGCGCGGATTTATAGGCAGCCTTGATATTCGGCGCGCCGAATGGAAAGTTGCCATAGCCCCAGCTGGCGATGAACTCATTGGTCGATGTCGGTCCGAAGGTGTGAACGAAGTGGCCGGCAATTGCCTTAGAGTAAACGAATCCATAGATGCCACCACCGGGGAAAGGAATCGCATTCCCCGGCGTCCAGTAAATGTGAGCACCATTTCCCTGCGCAAGTTCAGCGCTGTAGGCCTGCTGATAGGAGATGTAGAACTTTGTCTTGTCGCTGAGGTTGTAGTCCACTCGAAGGCGGTAGACCCAGCCGTTGTTGATGTTGTCAATCGGCTGATAGTAGTTGTATCCGCCTGGCGTGATTAAAGGATTGGCGTTTGGGGCAGGCCAGAAGGAGGCTAACGCCTTTGCTCCTGGATCTAGGTACTGACTCGGGATGTGACCGTCTGTGACCGTTGCTCCATTCGGCAGCGTCGTGCCGGTGAGGTCGTTGCACCACTGGTTCTGAACCGTTGCCGAGAATCCATTCGGGCAAAGTGCAACGTTATCGGCGTTGTCCGAAGTGAAGTCACCGCCAAGCATCTCTGGACTCGGGATGTATGACTTCAGGACGTTGGCATTTCCCTGGTTCTGAAGAAAGCGCTCGTAGCCGCCCCAGAAGAAGAGCGACTTGTGCGTATGCGGAACAGGACCACCGAAGTTGCCGCCCGGATAGTAGTAATGGGCATCGCCTCTCGCCACACCCTCATGGTTGTCTTGCCAATCGTTGGCATTCAGAACATCATTACGCGCGTCGAAGTAAGCCTCGCCGTGATAGTTTGCTGTGCCCGACTTGCTGATGGCACTCACTACGACCGGACCATACTGTCCATCCGCGCCGAAGTTCGAGGTCTGTACGCTGACTTCCTGAGTCATCTCAGGACTGATGATCGAGATTGAACTGGCGCTGTCACCTGGATCGAGAACGTTGACGCCGTCGGACAGCAGCGCAGTACCGCCGCGATTGGGGGCGCCATTGAGGTTGATGCCATTGCCAATCGAGCTTTCGTTCGCTGAAATATTCAGATCGCTAAAGGTCGGACTTGCCTGCGTCAAGCCACCTGAGGTTGTCGTCGCACCGGGCAGCACCTTCAGTAGCTCGGTGGTGTCCCGGCCCTGCAGTGCAAGATTCTCAATCTGCTCGGCATCGAGGACTGCGGTGCGCTCGCCATTGTTCTCCTGCAGAACCTCAGGCGCTGCCTCAACTGTTACTGTCTGAGTCGCGGCGTTTGCTATGCCAAGCTCAATGGTTGGAACGGCAAGCGTATCACCCGCGTGCAACGTGAGGCCTGTAAGCTCTTTGGACTGAAAGCCCTTCATATCGACTTTCACCGAATAGGTCGAAGGAGTAAGCGCAGGGAAAGCATAGAAGCCGGTTCCGTTTGTCGCCGTGACGCGTGAGTCCTTTGTTGTCTCGTTGATGACTGTGACTTGAGCTCCCGGAATGACTCCTCCGGTGGTATCGGTTACCGTACCTGAGAGTTGCGCGGTTGCCTGTGCATGAAGTGTGGGTGTGGATACCAGCAGCAGTGCTACAGCAAGCACAGCCACCGATTTTCTAGGCACTAATCTTTGCGCCCATACCAAAGAATGGCTCACGATCCCTCGCGAGATTATCATTAAAATGATCTCCTGATTAAATGTTTTGATTCCCCTGCACAAGCTTTTGGCGGGCGCCCTTGTTGTAGGGGTTGAGTCTCCGTCTGGCCGAACTAATTCGATTTAGTTCGACGGCATATAACACTACAAAATCAAATATGCGACTGTCAAACTTCGTTTGCGTGCTGGACTATATCGGCCGCTTGAAAAGAATTTTTGACGCGCTTAGTCCTTGAAGATGAACAAGATCTGAAAGAAGGTCACCGCCAGGGTTACAACATTGAGGACGTTCAAAATGGCACAATATTGCTCTTATCGATGGATCTAGGCAGAAGACAAGTCTTACAAAGTGGGAAATGAGTTAGGGATATTACATTGCAAGACCGATATCTCTCAGAGATTGCCATCAATCCTGGAGTCCAGCCGGTATCTCTTCGATCGTATACACAAAACATCTCATGCGATCGAAGAATTACTTGCTAGGCAACCGCCCGGGCGAATCCGGCCTGATCCGTTCCGAAGGCACTATGCCATCTCCCTCAAGAATCGAATACGAGTGATCTGCTGAGAGATTCGTCAGGATGTCCTTCTTTCCTGAAGGCCAGAAAATTTCCACTTTATCAATATTGAGATGTGTTCCGAGACCGAAGTGAAGTCTCAAATCATTCTGCGAAAGATAGCTTCCACCGCTTCGTACTTCGTCCGTTTGAACAAGTTCTCCGGCGGTCACACGAACTCGCGCGTTAAGAGCCACCCGATTGCTCTTTGTCCCCGCCAGTTCCAGACCGATCCAGTGATTCTTCCGATCAGGCTCTGTCCTCAGAACCATTGGACTGCCCTCGATATTTTCAACGACCAATTCGAGATGCCCGTCATTGAAGAGGTCACCGACTGCCAATCCTCGACTGGCTTGAGAAACCTGAACGGCTGATCCCGACACCTTGCTTATATCGCGAAATCTCCCGTTATGCTGATTGAGAAACAATATCTTCGGCTCACGATATTTGGTTCCGATATCTTTGGTGTCCACCTGCGGATAAACATGTCCGTTGACCAGCGCGAGGTCCAACCATCCGTCATTGTCGATATCCAAAAACGCATCACCCCAGCCGACACACGGAATTGTGGCTTTAGCAATACCCGCATCAAAGGACACATCGGCGAAGTTCCAGTCTCCATCGTTACGAAACAGCGTTGTGTACTCCTCGCTGAAATGCGTGATGGCAAGGGAGAATCTGCCAGAGTGCATGTAATCTCCAACGGCGACGCCCATGTTGGCCTGCTCACCGCCATTTCCGTTCACCGCTACTCCCGCTGGATAAGCCATCTCGGTGAAGTGGCCGCTGCCTTCATTTCGGTACAGATAATTCGGCTCGCCATCATTCGCCACGAAGAGATCAAGCTTGCCGTCACTGTCAAAGTCCGACCACACCGCACCCAGGCCAAAGTAGTGTGGTGCGTCGCCCACGCCTGTCTTGGCAGAGACGTCGCTGAAAGTGCCATCCCCATTATTGCGATACAGATTGTCCGGTGAGCCCTTGAGTCCACGCGGGCCGCACTGCACCGGAACCTCGTGGTACATGCACGTTCTCTTTGAACCAAGTGTGGGAAGGTCGTTCAGATTCAGGTCGACATAGTGCGGAACGAATAGATCAACGAATCCGTCGTTGTCGTAGTCCCCAAACACTGCTCCGGTAGCCCATCCCTTATCCGTGTCCAGGCCCGACTCCTTCGTGACGTTCGTGAAGGTGCCATCTCCATTGTTGCGGTATAGGACAACCCCGCCGAAACACGAGACCAGAAGGTCAGGCCAGCCATCGTTGTTGTAGTCCCCGACCGAGGCGCCCATAGCCCAGCATGGAAATGCGACCCCTGCTTTGTCGGTGACATCGGTGAACGTGCCATCATGGTTGTTGCGGTAAAGCGCACTCCGTGCCTTTTTGCCTGCAAGAAACATGTCGACGTCCGGCGCATTCGTAAAGAAGATGTCCGGCCATCCATCGCGATCGAAATCTATTAATGCGACACCACCGCTCATCGACTCAACAATATAACGCTTTTCCGTAGAGGAAAGATGATCAAAGTGAATACCCGTTCGAGTCGTGATGTCGTCTACCGGCACTGTCCTATCGAGCATGGTTTCACTTGCACGAGATGTCGATGGCCGCTTCATCTGCTGGCCGAAGTTGAATTGAAAAGCGATCAAAAATACGAATACAAAGACGCTTTTTCGTCTAGAACGGGAGAGCAAGGATGAACCTCGTATCGTCGGCATCTCTCTCTGGCCATTTCACAATTATAAACATTTTCCGCACCTTGATGAGCTAGGATCGAAGACCTCCGGGAGGTCATAGGAGGAAGGCCGTTCCGCACGGGAAGCTACTTTGCGGTTGCACTCTCGCGTGTTTTAGCCGGTATGGGCACCGTCCCCGAAGCGATGGAGATCAAGCGACCGGTTCAGGATAAAAAGCTGTCGCCTGCGCTCACCATTTTGGGAGCATGGAGTCTCGGCTGCCTTTACACCCTTCGGGAATTTGTGCGTCTTTGCAGCTCGTATCGAAGGAGTCGAGGTCGTCCAGTCGCAAGCAACAGCTAAACCAGCTCTTCAACGGATCGGGTTCAAAATGCGGAAAGAATTCCAGCGTCAGGTTGCCGCGCTTCAGTATCATCCAGCCCTGATCACGCCAGATCCCGGCGAATCCAAGAGCCGAGTAGAACCGGGAAGTCTTTTCAAAATCTCGGGAAGACAGGTTGGGCGTGGAGGTATCGCTCTTGACATCCTCCCCACCCTAAAGGATGGGGATTCCTACGAGGGCGGCTAGGCCGCCCTTTCGGTGGGTTCCTGCTGCTGACAGCTTACTTCGCTGTTCACTTCACAGGCTAACCGGGCATGGCCTGCCCTTCGCACATTGATCGCGCCGACCAGATCGGCATTCTCCGAATACCCGCATTCGACACAAGCAAACACCGCCTGAGTCTGGCGGTTCTTACCGGAGACGCGACCACAAGACGGGCAAATGCGAGAAGTGTTCTCAGGTGGCACGGCTAGAAGTAGGCCACCGGCCCAGAGCATTTTGTACTCCAGTTGCCGCCTAAATTCAGCCCATCCTTGGTCAAGGATGGCTTTGTTAAGCCCGGACTTCTGTTTCACATTCCTGCCCGGCTGTTCAACAGAACCAGCAGCAGATCGGGAGATGTTGCTTACCTGCAAGTCCTCAACGACGACCATCGCGTGATTTTTGCTGATGGAGGTAGAAGTCTTGTGGAGGGAATCCCGGCGAGCGTTGGCGATGCGAACATGGATGCGCTGGACTTTGGCTTTGGCCTTCTTCCAGTTGTGGGAGAACTTCTTCTTACGGCTCATAGCCTGCTGGGCTTTGCGCAGCTCGGCAGCATACCGCTTGAAGATGTTGAGCGGAGGGTAGACGGTTCCATCCGAAAGCGTGGCGAAGCGAACGATACCCAGGTCGACGCCTACGGCATCGGCTTGCGCGACAGGCTGTTCTACGTCCCGTTCGGTCTGCAACGAGACCAACCATTTGCCGTTGCTGACGGTGATATTGCTGACCGTACCCAACGACCTCCCGGCTGCTGCGATAGCGCAGCCATCCAAGTTTAGGCAGCAATATCCGGTCGTTGGCCTGATCCAGCTTGAATCCTTGCGGAAAACGAAAGCTGTCTCCCCGTCCACGCTTCTTGAACCGTGGGTATTCGGTCCGCTTCTGGAAGAAGTTGACGAAGGCACGATCTAGGTTTTTCAGCGCCTGCTGCAAGGCTTGGGAAGGAGATTCCCTGAGCCAGGCAAACTCGCCTTTCCACATGGGAAGCATGTTCGCCATTTCCACGTATCGAATGAACTTGCCCCCGCTGCATGGTTGGCTGTTTGCAACGCAAGAGCCTTATTGAACACGAACCTGCATGATCCGGCAAAGCTGCAGATATCGCGCTGCTGTTCGCCGGTGGCGATCAGTTCGTATTTGTAAGCTTGAATCCGTCGCACACACATATTGGTCGGGAGATGACAACAGTGTTCCTCACGGTAGACATTGCGTATTTCAAATGCATGTACATTTGGTCTTCGTTGTGAAATACCGGCCAGAGGTATTCACCAAAGAGATACTCATCGATCTACTCATCGATCTACGAAGTATCTTCGCCGGGGTCTGGAACGACTTTGAAGCGGAATTGGTAGAGTTCGACGGCGAAGACGACCATGTCCATCTTCTCCTGAACTACCACCCGAAGGTGGCCGTCTCTCACCTGGTGAACAGCCTGAAAGGGGTGTCAAGCCGCATGATTCGCCAAAAGAAGTATCCAAGCATCCGAAAGGAGCTTTGGGGTGGGCCATTGTGGTCGCCAAGCTACTTCGCTGGAAGTTGCGGCGGTGCCCCTATTTCCATCATTCGTCAGTACATCGAGCTGCAACAGAGGCCGAGTTAAGGCCAGCGTCGCTCGCCGCGCTCTGCATCCCCGCCCTGAAGGACTGGGTTTTCCGCGCAGTTAGGATAAAAACTCCCTTTGGTTCCAGCGTATACCGCCGCTCAGAATCCGGTGGACCACCTGCGCGGAGTCCGCGCTTTTCTATTATCGGCGGTCTGAATGTCGAATTCTCTTGACCCTGTAGGCGCCTACAGGGTTTACGCTGAAACCATGGAAGGTCTCACAAGAGGGCAGCTGGCGCAGCGTGCCCAAATTAATCCAGAAACCGTGCGTTTTTATGAGCAGGAGGGGTTGCTTGGTTCGCCGTCGAGAACGGCGTCCGGCTACAGGAAATTCTCGGAAGCAGCTATCGATCGTCTTGCATTTGTAAAACGGGCCAAGACTCTTGGCTTTTCCTTGGGGGAAATCCGCGAGCTTCTGGCCATTCAGGATGGACACACAGATGCGTGTGTAGAAGTGAGGGACCTTGTCCAGAACAAGCTGGCGATTGTCCGAAGCAAGAAAGCGGAACTGGAAACACTGGAAGCTCATTTGGGCTTGGCGCTTCGGAAGTGCAATCAGGCTTTGAGGCGGAAAAGGTCTCAACCCTCTGAGACTTGCCCAATGCTCAAGCAGATAGGTGGATGAACGAGGTATTCAATTGCTTTTCCCGTAGAGATCCCTCTCGGCAGCATTAGGAACGCGGCTTTGGAAAGGATCGATACATGACTGTTCGCTCGCAATGTTCTCGAATCGAGATCGACGTTCTCTATTTCGAGGACTGCCCTAATCATTTACCGACCGTGGAGAGAATCCACGCGGTTCTGCACCAAGAAGGCTGTGGTGCGAAAGTGCGAGAAGTCCTGGTGTCCGATGTTGAGACCGCACGATACGTGGGTTTCCTTGGGTCACCAACCGTCCGCGTGAACGGCATCGACATCGAACCGGCAGCCATCGATAGAAGGGATTTCGGATTGATGTGCCGAACGTACACGGGCGGGGTCCCCTCTCACGAACTCATCCGGTCCGCAATTAGGTCGGCGGCGGAGTCCGAAGGTAGAGAACAATGAAGCAAAATCCTCTTGTCGTCGGTTCGTCGCTCGGTGCGATTGCTTCCGGTGTGGTGGCAACGGCTACCACCTTCTGCTGCGTTGGACCCGCGGTGATCGCGGTCCTCGGAACGGGTGGCGTTCTTGCTGCAGCAAGGCTCGCGCCCTATCGACCATACTTTATTATCGGGTCGGTTTTGCTGTTGGGAGTTGGTTTTTGGCTGGCCTATCGTCCTCGGGGTGGGTGCACTGGAACGACTTGTAGCACGACGAACGCGACAATCACCCGCGCACTGTTGTGGTTCGCCGCACTGGTCACAGGAGCAGCGATATTACTTCCAAATTTTGTTGGAGGTTAGTCATGAAACATCCTGTTTTGATCGTGTCTGCGGGGATCCTGCTCGCCATAACCGCCTGCAACCGGCTGGGGACGAAACAATCGTACACTGTGGTAGGAGATTCATCAGCAGCGGTAAAGGGGGAGTTCAACGCCGGTGCCGGCAAAGTGAGAGTGCTAATGGTGGTTTCACCAACCTGCGGCGAATGCTTGAAAGGCGCCTCGGAAGTCTCGGAGAAGGTCGCTGATATCAATCAGGGAAAGACCGTTCCGCTCTACGTTATTTGGGTACCGCGGAGCGGCGGCCGCGAGAAGGATGTTCCTTCTGCCACGCGCGTGATAGCAGACACTTCAGCGCATGAGTTCTGGGATGGGAACGATCTTTCCCGCATGCAATACAAACAGGTGCTCGGGTGGCGCGGCAATGCATGGGACGTCTACATGGTCTATGGTCCGAAGGCAAGGTGGACCGGGGATCTGCCCCCTGTCCCGGATTTCTTTATGCACCAGACTTCTGAAATGGGACCGCAGTTGGACGCGCCGGTATTTGGCACAAAGGTGAAACAACTACTCTAAGTGAGCCGATAAAGGCGCGCGAGTCGTTCACAAGAAAATTGCTCCGCCTGCCGATAGCAGAAATGAGCGAAGCCGCGATGAACTTCGGGCGTATGAGCCTCGCCGGTTGGCGACTGCCAGCCTCGAAGGCTTTAGGACCACGAAGAACCCGAAGCCATCGGCCAACCGACCGATCTGCGTTAAACGAGAAACAGACTGCGAGCGCATCCTCGATCTGTTGGCGCGAAGCGCCGGCGGCGAGGACTGCACGCATGTCATCCTGATCCACGGCGTGCTCTCGGGTCAGCTTGCCCAGCATCAGCAGCGTCGCCCGCAATGGCTCCTCGACGGGTGCGGTCTGTATGGCCTCGGTCTCGAGAGCGGATAACAAGCGACTTTTTGCTCATCGCGATATCCCAGTTGCGCTACCGCGCCGTGCGCTTCGTGCAGAACCGACCAAGCTGACGGTCCGCGCATCGCCTCGCGGGTCACTCCGGACATTAGCCCGCCGTAGAAGTCACCCCGGCACTTGACCAGGTTGATAACGTCGAGCACCGGCTGGCGTGAGGCAGTTCGAATGAGCGCGAAGAGGAGCTTGGTACCGAAACCCTGGCCGCTGTCGAGGATTCGAAGCCGCATGCTCACTCCTTTCCGGTTCCGGCTCAAGGGCCGCAAGTGCCGTGTCCTGCTGCCGAGAGGCCGCGCCAACTGCAGCGCTGACCACGATCTCAAAGATCTTGTCCTCGCTGAGACCCGATGTCCTCGCGGCAGCGAAGTTCTCGTCGGAGACTCTATAGGCATGCCTGGCAACCTTGTCGGCTAGCGTACTCCGGGGTTCGGCGAAGCCGCTGATGTTGAACGCGCCCCTGCGCTCGGAGGGCGAAGCCTTGCCGTCTTCTTCCAGGATTCGCCTCGTCAGCGCTCTTCGCGGCTGTCTGGCATCCGACATGTCCTTCTTCCTCTACGCTTCGGCGGCGACACGAGCGAACATTTCGAGGAGCTTACCCCAATCGCCTTCGGTGTCGTAGATTCGACGCATTTCATCGCGACGCGCCCCATAGCGATCAAGAAGACGATGCTCCAGTTCGACGCGTGTACGATCGCTACCGTCGGCGCGGAAGCGCACCTCGATTTCCGTCTTCAAGGTTGGGTCATACTGCCAGTCGGCGTTGATATCCCACGTGAGGACCAGGAGCGAGTGTGGCTCCCATGTGAGTACGCTGCCCCATTGGCACGTGCTTCCATCGTCGCCGCGCTCGTACCAGCGGCCCCCGACGCGCGGCTCGATCACCGCATCGAGTGCATTGGCCTTCCCGATTTTGTAGAATGCTAGCGGCCACCATGCGCCCATCTTTTCGGTAAACACTCGCCAAGCCACTGCCTGCGGCGCTTGAACGCTGACAACCTTCCGCACGCTGTTAGGGTCGAATCCGACGGAGCCTGCGCCCTCTATATTCATGCACTTCTCCCTCCCGAGCCGAAAATAAATTCGAAGGCGACCTGTCCTGCGTCGTTTCGTGATTCACTAACTTTTGGGGAAATTTGGATCTGCTTTGACTTCATCAATCTGCTTGACATGCCGTTCGCTGTGCGCGGCGATAAAGAGGATAAACTCATAGCCGTCCATCTTGCCAACCGGCCCGTCCATTACGTGATCGCGCAATCCCGCAGTTGAGCGGAGGAATTGTTCGGTGGTCTCGCGGCTCTCGAGAAAGTGTTTGAGCGACCCTTCCGGAGAACCAAACCGGTTATCGGGCACAAGCGGCTCAGGCGCCTGCGCCTTGTGGGAGCGGTCGGGAATCATCGCTTCGATCGCAGCATCGATTTTCTTCACGTCGCGCCCCGGCTCTCCAGCCGGCAAAATCATGACCTTCTCCTGCAGAAGGTTTACACGAATGAAGTCCTCTGCCGCGGCAATGTGTTCCATCACCTGTGCCACGGACCATCGATCCGGCGCCTGCTTGAAGTTCCATTGCGCCTCGGAAAGGCCTTTGGTTGCGTCCAATACATCTCTCTTGGTGGACTCGAGATATTGGAGTGCGTGCTCCTTTTCTGCCTGCGTTAGTTCCTGGGCCGAACTCGCCGCGACTCCGGTTACCACCAGCACCGCGATCAGTATGCAATTCAGGGATCGATTCCTCATTTGCGCATTCTCCTCGTGCTTCGAAAAAACCGTTGATCTTCCTGCTGAATCTTCAGTGCCCTTTTCTTGTCCTCATCTCTTTGGATGCCTCTCGTTCGGCCGCCTCTTTGAAAGCCATGAGAGTTGCGCTCCAGAATCCGTCGAGCCAATCCCGCAATGCCTCGATTCCGCGGGCGTCGACTGCGTAAACCCGTCGCGTGCCCACCGCATGAACAGTCACCAGTCGTGCTGTCATGAGGATCTTCAGGTGCTGCGAGACGGCGGGGCGACTGACCTCCATCCCGTCGGCGATCTCGCCTACGGATCGTCCGCCGGCGCGCAGACGCTTCAGCACCGCCCGCCTGGTTGGATCTCCCAAGGCGTCGAGAACTCGATCTTCGTAAGTCGTCACTTACAGTAAGCTATCACTAACGACAATGGCGGTCAAGTTCGCTGTTTCGATGGTCTCCGAGTCCGCATACAACGCATGCAGGAGCATTAGCAGCTCAGCAGCAGGTTCAAGAGCGAAAAGCGATAAGGTGATCCTCAGCCAGAATGTACTCTCCTACTTGCGCATAAGCATTTCCTTATGTAGTCTTCCCATAAGGAAATGCTTATGCTGCTGGAAGACATGATTTTCAAGGCGATCTCCCATCCAGTTCGAAGAGAAATCATTGGATTGCTCGCAATCTCACCGCGTTCGGTAAAGGAACTCACCGGGAAATTCAAAATGTCTCAGCCCGCGATCTCGCAACACCTGAGGGAACTGAAGACTGCTGATCTCGTAACTTCGGAACGAATCGGGCTGGAGCAACACTATCGGCTCACGCCCCAGCCCCTAAAGTACGTCCTGCATTGGTCCGATGTTTATCGTCACTTGGTTGACCCGTCGGGCCACGTCTGGACATTCACGTCGGCAAATAACCGAGATAAGAAAGTTCGCCGCAAAGGAGAGATTCAGAATGGCCGTTGAGGGTTCGGTCCCAGCACCAGGAGTCATTGTTCCACATCTTGTCGTGCGAGATGCTACGAAGGCCGTCGGCTTCTATGCGCGAGCGTTCGGAGCAAAAGTCTTGTACCGCTCACCATCTCCAAGCGGAGCCGGAGAACACATCCACGTCAAGATATGGGACTCCCAGGTGCAGATTTCAACGGAGGAACCGATACACCGCCGAGAAAAACTAGAAGGAGCTTTGCTCGCTTCGCCCGAGACGTTGTCCGGCTCCACTTGTGTCTTCCAGATCGGTGTTCCTGACGTGGACTCGGCATTCAAACAAGCCGTCGACCATGGGGCAGTCCCTGTCCTACCTCCGACCGATATGTTTTGGGGCGATCGCTACGGCTGGATTCGCGATCCGTTCGGCCATGTTTGGGCCTTCTCCATTGTTAAGGAAGTTTTGACACCGGAACAAATCGAAGGCCGGCTGCGCGGATTCGCCGCTCAGATGAAAGGACAAAACAGATGAAAGTATTGGCTCGACTTCTTCCCTTACTTCTAGCCCTTCCCCTCCTCGCGCAAAGTACACCTCGGGTATCGACAGATCCTTGGCAAGCGCTCTCATTTCTCCAAGGCACATGGTCCGCCTCCACGACCACTGCTGGTTCTTCAGGAGGCAACGTCATCGGGACCTATACCTTCAGGCCGGAACTTGGAAATCACATCCTCGCAAGACACACGACCAGTATTGAAGGATGTAAAGGCCCTGCAACCTTCGACTGCGATCATGGCGACCTCCTCTACGTCTATCAAGATGCATCCGGTCAGCCGCTCAAGGCTATCTACTTCGATAACGAAGGGCACGTCATTCACTACGACGTCTCCATTCCAAATGCGACAACCGCCATATTTCTCTCAGAGGCTTCTAATCCTGGGCCACAGCTCCGACTGATGTATGAACTGAAAGACGCCGTGATGCGAGGCAGTTTCCAGATGCGGATGCCGGGACAGAATGATTGGAAATCATATCTGGAATGGACTGGACCGAAGAAGTGACCTCATGATGCAATCCTCGATGTAGGCGCAGCAAAGGAGTAGCCGCCCGGTCGTGAGGCCGACGCACGTTCCACGACAGTCACTTCGAATCCATAACGGCTTAACCTAAATGCCAAAGCAGGCCCGGCTATGCTTGCACCCGAAATCAGTACGCGCTTTCCCATGTCTCTAAGATGCAATCGGTCCCGGATGCTGGGACACCGACATAAATTGTCGAGAATATGCTTTGACCGTTCCGCGCTCTGGAGAGGAAATCTCTATCGGGCGTTCACACAGAAGTTCGTCACTGACCACGACGCCTCTTTGAAATACCGCCTGCCCGATCCAGTGAGCCCTGCCTCGTTTAACTTGCACCCTGTATTCTTTTCCGTCTCGCCTAACGACGGACGAGTCCGAAGTACCAATAGCTTGT
>Ga0206814_10252_pt1 | contig 14455 bp, 13 predicted proteins | sample Alteio_BWOrgCont_90_FD_152850 | JGI IMG/M metagenome (GOLD analysis project Ga0206814, IMG submission 152850) | Enriched cells from forest soil in Barre Woods Harvard Forest LTER site, Petersham, Massachusetts, United States -... | ecosystem: Environmental > Terrestrial > Soil > Temperate forest >...
CACCCGTCCCGTGGTCGGCTGCAAGATCCCACTGATCACCTGGAGCAAAGTGCTCTTGCCTGACCCGTTCGGCCCGAGCAGAGCGAATACTTCCCCTTTTTCGACGCGCAGGTTGATATCGCGCAGAGCCCAAAACTCCGCTTTCCTTCTTCTGGATAGTGCTAGAGCGCCGAGTACGCGATCGAAGGGATGGTGGTAAAGATGGTAAACCTTGGATACATTTTGGACGGAAATCACAACCGACCTTCACTGTACCGCGAACGCGCCAAGCGCCGCTTGGATTATCCCATCTGCGAGCTTCGCCGAATCCCGCGCGAGAGCGGTAATGAGTAACCGATCAGGCACATCTGGTCTAACGCAAAGAGCACCACTGATTCGAACCCTAGTCCTTCGGCGAGCCGAACTTCCTTGAGCCAGGCGGTGGATGAATCGCTGACGCCTACCAGATGGCTGCGCTGCGCGGGCGTGAAGCCGAGACTATTTACGGAATTCATAGAGATAAGACTCATATCTAAATCACGGTCATAAGTGTAAGTGAAGCTCTCTGTCTTTAGGCAATTTAGATTGGCGGGAGTCCAGTCGGTGGTCGGATAGTTGATTACCTGCGTCAGAGGAAAGTTGTTGACGTCGGGAGGATAGAGAACTTCAAAGCGACAATTTGGATATGTGGCGCGGACGAAGGCGCGGATCTGCGCGGTGAAGCTGCCGATCAAGCCTGGCAGGAAGGCGGCCTCCTGAGGAATGCTTGTGGGGTCCACCGTGTTGCTCGTGATCACTGTCATGGCGCGGCCATATTCCGTTTGAAAAGTCGTAGTGGTATAGGCATCGTAAAAGGGCATGCCCGCAGCGTCCGGAAAGTACCACCACTGCACTTCACCGAACTGCAGATAGGGCGTCAGCCCCGCGGCGTTCTGCACGGTCGCCATGTCGAGATACACCTGCTGCCAAAAGGACGCGCTGGCAGGCGAGAAGTTGGTTTGAAGCGCGGGAGTGCTGACTATTACAGCGACTGCGTCGGGATAAACTTGTGCGATACCGGCGCCCGTGGAGGGATCGCCATTGCCGAGCTCCATGCTAAACGATGCGGTGGCATCGAATCCATAGCCGACCAGCGCTTGAAAGTAGCTCAGCGTCCAATCGCGGACGGCGCGGTTCAGGCGCGGGACCACCTCGAGGTCGGTGTACCAATTGCCATCCACGCCGCCTGCAAGCGTGGAACTGGACGTTGTGATCGTCAGGTCGGTGGTGTTAGCGCTGGTCGCGATGGTGATCGTGTTTCCAGCAACGCCCGTGGCGCGCGAATAAATTGTGAGCTGGCTGCCGCTGGCCTGCGCCCATACTGCCGTGTAGCCGCCGTTCAGCAAGAGCGCAAAGGCGGTTGCCAGTGTCTCCGTGGTGTCGCCGATGAGATTCAAATGTTGAATCGTGGTGTCCGTCGACGACGGTTGACCAACTGTTCCCAGAATGATCTCCGTAGTAAGATTCGCATCAGGAGATCCCGAAAACGTGATGGTCGCGGACGCGTACTGCTGACCGGCGCAGGTAAGCTCATAAAACCAGAGCGCGCCGACATAGTGATTCACGCGTGCCCGAAAGCCGAGCGAATAAATCATCCAGGCCGTGCGCTCCGGCGCCAGCGCTAAAGAATGCTCAGTGTCCCAGTCCGTAGCCGCCGCAAGCTTTAGCTCAGTTGTCTCGGTAGGCAAAGTCGTGGATGGGACGGCGATCTCGAGAAAGTCAAAATAGAAGTAAGTTCCGGACGCGCCGTTGTGCGTTATGGCTACAGTATGTGTTCCCGAACTCGGCTGGCCCAACAGGGTCCGGATAAGAACGTCCTCGCCGGCGAGGTCCAGGTTTACAGTAGAGGGGCTGCCTCCGTCGAGAACAATGGAAATCGACGTACCTCCCGCCAGAAGACGGGTTCCTAAGTACAGCGAGTGGCTTTGCGAGAACGAGTAAGTGCAACTTACACTCGATGCAGGCACGCTGGTGGAATGAATGGTGCCGCCCGAGAAGTTTCCTCCGGCGCTGGCCCAGGTACCGGTATATTGCAGTTGAGTGGAATCGTCTTCGATGCGTTGGCTGCCGGGACCGGCGACCGAATAACCCTGCCCACTGCCAGTCACGGTCCAATTCGACACCACCACTTGAAATTCACTGCGAACGAAAGCGCCGGCTTGGAGTGCTGCTGCGTAGGTCCATCGCAGCTTCCGAATCGCGCTGGCGGGAACGACGCCAAGCACGGGGTCCGTCAGTGACGCGAACGGAAGAGTAATTTGCCATTGTGACGGCGAAGTCCCGCCCGAAAATGGTTTCGAAGGCGCGTCCCACAGTTCAGTTTGGCTGCCAGACACATAACTGTACGCACCAATCAGGTTGCCGTTCGCGCCGGTGGTGCTGCTAGTGGGGAGGCCGGTGCCAAGGTATGTAATGGTTATGGTCGCGCCCGATGCTGATGCCTGCATCGTCGCCGAAAACGCATTGATGCCATCTTTGATGTTCTGAATTGCGAAAGCCAGTGTGTCGCCGGTGTTCAATTGATACGGATAATGCTCCGACAAAAATGCGAGCCCGACATAGTCCCCAACGGTGACCGTTCCGCTCAACGTGAACTGTACGGTGGCGGATTGATAACTTCCCGCAACCGGCGTTGCGTAACTGGTCAACGGAATATAGTAGATTTGTTCGCCGCTTCCGTTGTTTGCCCAGACGCGCAGAGTGGGCCAATCAACCGTTGGATACAAAGTAGAGTCCAGAAGGATGCAGTTTTCTCGCGTCTCCTGATAACTCAACGTCAATCCGCTAAGATCGCCGTCGGGTAAGTAGCGGAACGCCGGATGTTCAAATACGTTGTCGCGATTCCACTCGATCACGGCCCAATCGAATTGCTGGCGCCACGTGCCGGATACCGTATAGCCGGTGGCGCTAGTCGCACTAAGCGCGGCCACGGCGGACGGCTCGAAGAAGTAGCATTGCAGGTCCCGATCGGGTTGCAGCTTTTGCAAAGTGTCGGGCATGCTTACGATCTGTCTAGATTCGGATGGTCACGGTCAGATTACTGCCTGGCGCTGTGTTCGCCGTCCCGACCACGGAAGTAATGTTTAAACCAATCAGGGCCTGGGCCTGCAGCGGCCCGAGCGCGAAGCCATCTACATCATTGGACACGGTAGCGCTAGTGGGAATGGTAAGTTCGCAGTAGACCACACCGTTCTGAGTTACTTGCATGACCACCGGCGCGGCGGCAGGCGCGTCCTGTACAACAGCGTAAACATCGCGCACGGAGCACGATGTCTCCACCAAAAGCGGGGGCGCCGCGTTGGTTTGAACCGCCAATGGGCCTTCCACTTGAATCGTCAGCTGTCCGCCCAAGAGACTCCGCAGACCCAAATCGGTGGTGTTCGTAAATGATTCGGCGGCTACGCTGCTGTTGCCCCGGGAGTTAGTCATGAATAATTCGGCAGCGGCAATGCGGACGTCGGGAATCGTGATCGGAAATGCATAGCTTCCGCTTGCCGGACTTCCAAAAAAGTCCTGTGCGAAGGGCAGAACAAAAATCTTCTTCTCCAGAATGTACACACCGGTGCCAGAGGTGTGAGCCGCCGCGGTAGTGCCATGCGAAGCACGCGTAATGGTAACGGTCGTGCTGTTCGTCACAGTCGATTGCACGACCATTACCTCCTGATCAATTTGAATCAGGACTCCGCTGGCTGCCGATACTGCCGTGGCCAGGCTTAAGGAAGTGCTGCTCGTGGTCATTGCAGCGCTTAACAAGATCGTCGAAGGGCCGTTCAACTCGTCCCAATATGCCAGCGTTAGCGTGCCTGCACTGATGGAAAGAGTATTCGTTAAACTGGAAAACGCGATCCCCAGTACCTCGATGCTGCCGGCTCCGATTGGATAGAGTCCGAACACAGGCTGGCCCGAAACATCGGTGTCGAGAGCCTGGCCAGCGGCGCCAAGGATTGTCCATCGAGTTAGCGGCGACAAGGCGTATGCGCATTCCTCATCCATGATGTTCGCAGCCAGGCCGGAAACATGAATAGTAACTCCTTGCCGATTCGGCACCGCAAAGGCGACCGGCGAGGCATTGCTGGAAGCTCCGAACTGCCATGTGGAGTCAGCGATCAGGAAGAAACTGGTAGTATCCGGCTGGACGCTCCAGTGAGTGGTGATGGTAAGTGTACTCGCCGTATTAGAAGCGATGGTCTGTTCCTGCCCCGCCCCGGTCCCCGAAGTAATTCGAACCGTGGCGCCGTTATACAGGTTGACTACCATATTCAGGGCGTTATTACCGATAGTTGTCGCCGAGCTTATGTTAGCTTGCTCGGGAGGTTGAAGCTCCAATCGCCAATAGAAATTAGCGTGATCGTAATTATAGTCCGGAGGACCCTGCAATACCGCAGTTAGTCCCGAATCGACAAATTGATTGGCGATGGCAACGCTGTGTGCGATACGCAACATCTGGGTAGGATTGGGACCGCGATAGACATCGAAAGAACTGGCGGTTGAGGAAAAGCTGAGACTTACAAGCGTAACCTGGTTTGTGTTCGTCCCCGCTGGCACCGTCGCCACCGCAACAAAGGAGAGGCCGCCCTCAGCCCCATTAGCATCCACCGCGCTAACGCCGTAATAGAGTGCTTGTTGTCCCTGCAACGTCCCCCCGGTATTACTCACCTGAGGATTGAGCCCCATTAAAGGGATGCCTGCCGCGCTTGCTTCTGGCTTTGACGGAACCGAAAAGGAGACCATCAGATTCTCGGTGACGCTGCCATCCGTGCTCGTCGTTGTGGACTCCACGATTCCGAACTGCTCCACGCCGCTGCTGTCCAGCACGCTGCCCACCAGCGGCCTGGGCAATCCGACCTCGAAGGAAGTTTGACGTCCAGGTCCCGCCCCGTCCGAGTTGACAATTGTGTACCAGGCATCGTCATGGATCTGAGCGGTGATGAATGCCGTAATAAAATTGACGCCGGGAGACAGCTTGGTGATCCGGAATGGCTGCCGGCTGAAGCCCTCCCTCGCATAGGTCAGCGTGATGATGTCGCCTGGCTTTAGCCCGACTCCTTTCACGCTGGTCTCAAATTGAACATACGTGTTACCGTTCACTGACTTATATAGCTGAAGCGCCGCCGCTCGGTTCGCCTGATCGAAATTTGGGAGACCGAGCGCTGTGAGTGCCGCAGTAACATTCTGCCCTGTTACTAAGAAGTCATCGATATCCACCAGGGATAGACTGTCTTGCTGATAATCATTGAACTGGTCTTGAAATTCAACGGTATATTGATTGGGACTATTCGCAATGCTCTGTGAGGTTACCGTAAGCGATGACGCGCCGTTCGTGTTCCGCACGATGCCTGAAAACGTAGTGTCGCCAAATTCGTAGGCCGGCCATCCCCCGTTCAATGTCGCGGTGCTGTTGCTGCTGGCCGACTGAGTTGGCTGCTGGTTCGCCAGTATGTCTTCGGGATTCAGCTGGATCAAGCCGTTCGAATCGAAGCTGAGGTACATCGCCGAGCTGTTCCGGATGCCGCGAACGATGTCGCCAGCGCTCCGGCGCCCGGTCAGCAGCAGATTACATTGATACCGAGGAATCGTCGTGCTGTTCCCGTTCACGTCCACGGTAGAAACCAGCGCATTGCATCTCTGCGCAACGGCTGAAAAGGTTGCCAGATCGAGTTGTGTCTGATTCCAGCCGCTGCGACGTAGCGCGTCTAGCATTACCCAGGCGGGGTTGTTCGTGAACGCATTGCTGAGGTAGTTGCCGCTGGAGTCATACTGCGCGAGTTGGAGGCCTTGAATTAAAACGTTCACTTCAGGGAATGAGGTTCCATTGGAAATTGAGTTAGGCACCACCAGCGACATAAACGCCATGCTTCCGTAGGGATCGCCTAACGGCTGTCCAGCGGAATTGCTGAAGTCCGGATTAAAGGCGCCATTCCTGCTTCCGTAGCTGATGACGTTGTACCAACCCGTCGCCGTCATATTAGTCCCGTTCACTCCCACCGGGATCTGGGTGCTGTTCACGATTACCGTCACAACGCTGCTAATTTGTCCACTTCCGAGCAGTATTTCAAAGTGTGTGAGATTGCCGTCGTTCCTGGCAAGTACAATTGGTGGTCGATACCATCCGGTTCCGTATATGAGCGGAACGAAGTCGTTATAAAGCGCTTGATTGGGCAGGGGCGTCGACAATACCGAAGTCTTCGAGCCATAAGTACGAACAAGAATCGACGCCGGCACGAATTCAATACCGCCAAACCTACGAGTTACATTGTTCGCGCTGTCTTTGTCGAACATGCCTCTTTGTTGACATTGCGTGCGCGAATAGTCGCAGGTTGTAAAGGGAGTGCCCGCGTTCATGTTCCCCACGCCGCCCGATTGATCTGGAGAATATCCGCATTGATAGAAGGGCGAAAATGCGCCCTGCGTCCCGCCGGTAACTGCCTCCAGGCGCTGCGCCGCAGTGCTCGGAAAGTTCCAGGGGCACAGCTTTTGAATTCGTACCGCGGGCAAGAATACCCGCTGCAAGTTCAGCGTGTTGGTAAAACTGAGGCGCAAGGTGGATTCGGTGGACTGATCCGGCGGGTTTGCGATTCCCCGGAACACTACCTGGCTGTCTGAGGCCACTACCTGGTTCGTTAAATCGAAGAACAAGAAGGTAGCCACCAGGGTTGATCCCTTCCACCCGATATTGCGCTCAATCGACGACAGAAGTGAGTCCGCGTTGGCAAGTGTGATGGAAACCGTCGAAACTCCGTCCGTAGCGGCCTCCGGACTGGAGTTGAGATCGAAGATATTGTGCTTGAGCACGCGGCTCAGGTATGGATTCCCGTTCACGGTGACGTTGTGAGTGCTCCAACGCTCAACGTCGCCAGTTGGCAGAGTACAGTCGAACAGGAATAGCGGAGTACCGGGAACTTCCAGCTCTTTTAGAACGCTGATCGGGGTCATTCTGCAATAAGCTCTTAATTAAGACTGCTGATCAGGCGGATCTGACAGGAGTTTTGGTTGGGCGCGGTTGCAGTGAAGGCGAGTAAGTCGGATGAAAACCGCGCGCTCGAATAAACGCCGGCCAGGTCGATAGTCTTTTTATACAACCCCGCTCCGGACTGTGCTTCCACCTGCGCGCCGAACGTATCCACTTGTACGCCTGCCGGCAGTTGCACTCCGAAGGAGATCCCCTCCTGCTGAACCGAGAGGCTGCCCGACGTGATCGCTCGCTGCCACGAAGCGCCGGTGGATATAGGTGTAAGAGAGGTTTGTCCCGTCGCCTTCACCACCAGTTGAATTGTGGCTGGTACAGCGCTCTTGACATATACGCTGTAGCAGTAACGGAACGAACTTGGGCCGCTCGTGAGCTGAACGATCTGTTGCGTTGTTTGGGCAGTGTTGGTAAGCTGCATCCCGTCGGTGCCTCCCAACGGATCCGACACGCCGCCACTTACTTGCAACAGAGCATCGGCCGTCCATACTGTTTGTGTCCAATCCTCGCTCCACATCAACAGGTTGTCAGTGGGATCTAAAAAGGTGAAGGTGTTGAGTTGACCTTCGGAAGATTCGAACAGGCTTTCAATGGAGGACCGTTCGGCATCCGTGAGGCTTGAGTATCGGAGCTGCCACTGTACCTTCTGTGCGCCTGTATCAGCCATTCGGATGGTGAAACCGCTCGCGAGTTGATTGGAAACGGTTCGCATGTTCGCGCTCCGTGTCACTGGAAACTGTGAGACGGCGCCAGTGCTCAGCTGTGGATAGTAAAGCATTCTAGCTCCCGTTCTCTAACACCGTTAGCGACGTCTCGCCATTCCATTCCCCTGCCAATACTGCCGTCATGCTATCGCTCCCGAAACTGCAGCTTGGATAATTCGTCCCGTCCCAGGGGTCTGTGAACGAGAAGTCTTCAGCTCGTCCCACCATGGCGCGAAAGAATTCTCGAAATTCTTCGAGCTCAGCCTGATCCAACAGACTAAGCTGAATCACCCACCGGTGAAGCGGCGATTGATAATTACGAAAACGCTGTTCGGATCCATCCACGAATTGCAAGGCCGTCGTCGAGTATCCAACACCCCGTGAGGCCGGGTACTGCATCACAGCCCCGGTCTTCAATGTCGGAAACGTACTCATATCTATAGGCTGGAAATTACGTCGTTTAGCGAGCTGGAGCTCAGAATTGCCTGTTTCACCGCATTTGCTATATCGTCGCTATGGTCGAGAAACGACTGGCTGTCCATCGCGTTCACTTGGATAGTCACTTGCGGCGATGAGTTACTCGATTGTGCTCGCGCCTGACCTGTCTCTGAATAACTAACTGGCGCCACTTGCCCGGGCGCGCCGGCCGTCAGTCCTGCCTGTGTTTGCACGGATGCTGGCAACATATAAGGAAGTGGCGCCGCCAGCGTTTGACCGCCCCCTCCTCCGAACAAGCTTAGTAGTCCACCGAGCAGAGGCGACAAGCTGCTCAGGCCCCCACCGAGAAAGCTGGACGCGACGCCCTCCACAGTGCTGCCAACGGACGATCCGCCGCTCGCCTTCGAACCAGTGTTCTGCGTCACGGCTTGCGTATTATCCTGCAGCGCGCTGATTTGTGATTGCTGGATCGAGGTGAGACTTGTGATTTGCGTCGTTAGCGAAGTCAATTGCGTCGTAACGTCCGAGCTGCCGCCTGGCAGCACTCCGCCCGTAATGGGACCACCCGCTGCGCTCCCTGCGCCACCCCCCACGGATGCAGCCAGGCGCCCGAGCAACTCACTTCGCGACGAATTCCCAGCGCTGCTCGCTGGCAGCAGATCCTCCCACTTACTTCTGGCCATCGTTACTTTCAGCCCTCACTTCGTTCTCCAGGATGAAGATCGCGTGCACCAGGCGAGCTGGCAGATCGTAGAAGCTTCCCGCGCCTAAAAGCTTCCAGGCATTAAATTCCTCTAGCAGTGCCACGCTCTCGGCCGTAATAGTTGACGTCGGACAGGCGGCGAGCGTCGTCCGTCCGCGGGCCCACACGATTGAAGAGCGCGTGGCGTCGTCATTCACCAGCCAACCGCATCTCCGCTTTCTCTCCAGACCGCTCTTTCTGCACACGTCGCAACTCCATGCGGCCTTGTTTCCAAATTGAAAATGGAATGCGACGATTAGTTTTTTCTTTCAGGCTCGCTCAAACCGCACTGTTCCTTGATCGCGCTAACAATTTCACGCGTGAGATTCTCCGCTCCCTTTTCCAGCAACAGCGCTGCGGTGGCAGGCTCGCCATCGATGGTCAGTCCCTCGATGCTCAAAAGCCCCCAATGGATGTACATCGCGTCGATTTCCTGGGCCAGGATGCTCGCTTCAATCTTCTCGTGCATCTCCGGGCCGGCCTCCAGAAACTCTGCCCTTCGGCTGAGCTCGCGGACTCGCCGGCTCAACTCCATGCGACGGCCAAACGAGATGCGATGGATGACAAACCTGACTCCCGGTACGGCCTTCGATTCGATCGAAACTACGCTTTCATACTGCAAAGCGCCATTGCGCGGAGCGTTTCCCTCACCACCCTCATTGATTTCCTTACCCAAACGCGACATAAATCTCATCATTCACGCTTCCTTGCGCGCGACAGCTCTGAAATTGCCACTGTAACCGCTTGTCGGAATCATCGAACGCCGGAATCTCAGGCACCACGTTCTGCATATAGAGGCCGAATAACTCACCCTGCTGCTGACCAAGTTGCATCATCACTCGGATCGGCGATCTTTGGCGAGCGGCCTGATATAGAGCTGCCGTCCCTGTATCGTCCATTTCGTAAAGGCTGAAGTTGATCGACACGTTTCGTGGCCCGGGAGCAATCACTCTGGGCAGTATGGCGCCAAATTCACTCGCCCGCAGATCTAAATTGTTTGCAAAAGTGACAGCCGCGTTGCTCAAGGTGAAAAAACGCGTCGGCGAGCTGCCTAGCCAAACCTGTCCTAGATTTCCCGGAATGATCGAGTAGTTAATCGGCGCTACGGCAGGCTCTGCTGGAAAGCTCGACAATCCGAGCTCTCCGCTTTGAAAGCTAGCAGTGTCAACTAACTCTTGCGCCTGTCCGTTGAAATCAAACTCGTGGAAATCGCCGTTGGCTTTGATCGACAGCGTGTCCACCGCCATCCCACCCAGCACGCGCTGCACTGCTGTCGATGGGCTCCAGTAATCGTAGAGAGTAACGCTCGAAAGACTCTCCGCGGTCTGATACATGGTCGTCGGCCCAGTTTGTGAGCTCGCGGCCGGCGTAGTCGAGAATGGGGCGTTCAGCTGCACTGCGTCGGCGTTCACTACCACGGTCACGAAGCGAATTTCACCTCCGCTAGTCACCGCTCCCCCAAGCGTCAACCCGTGCGGCGCCGTGAATGCCAGAGTGGAGGAGCCACTCGCGCTGGCCACCGTGCCCCCAGCAGATTGTGCCGGAGCTCCCCCCAAGCAAGCCTGAAATAGCGGTCCATAGGGCGGCACGGCGCTGGGATCGGCCCAGTTCGCCATGTACGTCTTCAATCCGAAGCTGGTTTGTATTCGCAGCCCGCTAGGATTTCCGGCAAACGTGCGCGACCCTGTCTTGTCCGCCCGTTGGACCTTCTGGTTCTGCTGCTTCGTCGTCAACTTCACCGCGGGTATTCGATTACTCGCGGTGATCGCAGCAGCCGCGCCGTAGCTTTGTTCCAGAGCCACGTAGAACCGATTGTCATTTGAAAGAATATAGGACATAGGAAGTCTAAACTACGCGCCCGCTAGTCCGCGCTGATTTCCAGAACAAAAGAGACTTTCGCGATTTGCAGAAAGTTGCGCCCACCGTGCTTCACTCCCCCAAACGTAACTTCATATTCGCCGGCAAAGGATACGCCATCTCCCCAGTCACCGCGGCTGTTGTCCAGCACCTGAGTAATGGCGTCCACATAAGCCTGTAAGTTGCTTTCTATCTGATCCAGCCGATCCTGCGACACGCGTGCTTCCACCACCATCTGGGCGTCGCCGGAAAACGTTCGAAACTTCTCACGCAGTTCGTTGCTCACTTTGCTGCAATAAACGTAAACCAGCGGATAATTATTGGCCGTGCTCTGCTCCGACAAATCCGGACTCACGTTCTGAGCGATAATCTGCTGCGATGTTATGGAAGGCAATTTCACCGCTTGCTGAAAGTTCAGCGCTTCCACGGCCGCTGGCAGTCCGTCGGGGCCGGCCAGCACTCCCAAGGCCTTCTGCGTACTCGGTCCCGCAATCTGCAGCATGCTCAGCCTCTTTCAATCACGCGATGATCCACCACGAACCAGGTAGGCAACTGGCCTGCCGGCAGCGGCGTTCCGGCGTTGAGTCCCGAAGTCATGATCCAACTGCTGCCGGTTCCTAAAGGGCTCGAGTTTTGTAGGTTCAAGCTGGCTGGAGACAATCCAACGTAGACGTTCCAATTCAACACATTTTGCGGCGGATTGCTGACACTCACCACCAGCTGCTGCCCCTCGGAGGTACCTAATTCGGCGAAATCGCTCGGCGCCCCTTCTTGCCCAGTCATATCTACCCACGTCACGGACACATAAAATGTCCCACCGGACGCGATTCCAACCACCGTCGACACCCTAGGAACGGCAGGCTGCGGAACGGGATCAGCCACTAACCCAACTCCGATCTGAAAATAGGTCCGCGCGCTCGCCTTCGCTAACACCTCGTATTCGGCCCATTTACCCTGATACCGGTTATTGAGCTGGTTATTGTAGGCGTCTCGATAAACCAGCGCAAGAGTTCTATGAACATGCCACTTTCGCAACGGATCGGTGACCACGACATCCGTCAGATTTCGAGTATCCAGGGATCCCGATGCATCGTTCCACAACCAATCGTCGCGTCGATGCGGCCGCCGCAGCAGAAACAACACCACTTCGTTCGCCAGGTCCTGTTGAGCCAGCAGAATCTTTGCTGCCAGATCGATGTTCTCTGTATTGGCAACACTAAGAATCGAATTCTCGTACTGTTGAAGATCCGCCGCCGTGCTGATGGGACCATCGTTGAATAAGGCCATTGCTGCTCGACGTTCTCTCTACCGCTTTTCCGCTCGCGGTGCGCTCTTCATTGCTCGCAGGTCCGCGTCTGAGATCACATTCACTTGAACCTTGTCCGCCATTAACCGATGCTGCGCTTCCTCCAGTGCCTTTCGAGCCGCGCCTTTAAACCCAGCCGATTCCTCCGCTGTCGCTAAGTGAGCATGCCCTTCTAAGATGAGCCGCGCTGCAATGCTTCGTGAAACCTCCGCCAATTGCCCGGCGCGTCCTCCATCCGGCGTCTCATGACTTACCACTACGACATGAGGCTCTACAATCTCCTGCTCGATTTTCCGTAACTTTTGAAAGAACACACGTAGATCCATCCGGCTCCCTTCCTGATCGCGGACAGACGCTTTCCCCAGGCCCGCCCGCGTGGTCTCTTCAACCCTTCTTGCCTTTAGCTGTTGACCTGCACGGCAAAGGAGTTGCGAAGAACTGCCGTTCCGTACAATACATCGACTGTGAATTGCTGCCCTAGCGTGTTCGGCTGATAGCTCATCACCACGCGAATTCCAAAGTTACCCATTTCTGCATATTCCGCGATCGCGCCGGTCCCCGGAAGCGGCTGTGGGAGTCTGCGAATGACGAGTCCAATCGCGTCCCTCGCAAAAGCCAGATTGTGGGTATTTACTGGCCCGCTGCCGGTTTTTGGCACCAGTTGCGATCGGAACACGAAGAAGTCCTTGATCTTGCCGACCGCTCCGTCCACCAGTGCCCGCAAACCCGCGTCACCAGCCGTGTAGTACTCACTGAAGCGGGGAATCTGTCTCATTGCGGAGTAACTCACCGGATCCACAACCAGGTACTTACTCGACACCGCCGGCACTTTGGCTTGGAACAGGGCCGTCTCCGCCTGGTCCACAACTGCTTCCGTGAGCGCAACACCGGCCGTTCCCACTGCTGCGTTTGAGCTGAACTGCGAGTACAGGCTCAAAATATCTGACTCCATTCGTTCCGCGATCGCGACCACGGCCGGTTGCATATAAAGTTTCAGCAGGTCGGGCACCGCCAGAACCTTCGTGATATCCGGAATCTGAAACGTCGCCTCTACGTGCGTGTTAAGCACAATCTGCGCATTTCCCAAGTTCGGATTCTGCGCCTGTACGGTGCCGCCTTCCGCGATGTTGTTTGCCACGAGCGTCGGAGGAATCGGCACGTTCACCGTGTCTCCCGCATTAGCCAGCGTAGGTTCATAGTCACGATTGACTAAGTTGCCCATCACCAGGTTGCTTACCAGTGCCGGCAACGCGTCCACCGCAACCAGCTTCACGATCGCATTTGCTACATTTACTGATGTAATTGTTCCCATAAGCCTTCACCTCGTTTTGTTATTCTTGAACCCACACCGTCACATGCCTCGCAGTGCTTGACTCGCCACCCTCGAGACCTCTTGCCGGACCTTCTCCAGTTCTTCCGCACTCATGCCCGGTCGAATCTTGTCCAGATCGAATGCGCCTGCATTCGAAACAGCCTTCGACCCCGATCCCATTCCCGACCCGCCGGTAATGCGCGCCGGTAACAACTCGGGATTCTCTTGTACGAATTGCTTTAGATACTCGCGCAGTGGAACCTCGCCTGGACCGTTTCGCGCGATCAACTGCCCATCGTCACGCCGATGAACGTCATCTCTCACCGCCCGATAAGCCAGATCCACTTTCGCTACACCCAGCCGTTGTAGCTCGGCGCGAATCGACGAGCTCCGCTCCGCCTCTTCCGCCACTTGCCGGCTATGAACATTCTCTTGAACCAAATCGTTGACTCGTTTCTCTAAGTCTTCGCGCCGCTTCCGTTCGTCCAGCAATTCCGCCTTGTACGCCGGTTCGCCGTGGACAAACTCCTCAATCACGCCGCGTATCAGAGAACGCAATTCCGTCCCATCCGTTTTTGCCTCTTCCATACCCCTCCCCAGAACCTGTGAACGCCGCTCAACCCTTGTCAATTTCCCGCCCGATCCGGTCCTTCACCTCTTGCCGGACGTCGCACAGGAACTGAAATGCAACCTTCTTGAAAACTTGTTTCTTCAAAGTAGGCGAATCGATCCCCAGGCTCAACAGCTGCTGAGCATCGTTTAATTCCGTCCCAAAATCACCAATGTCAAATTCGTCCATCCCGGAAACATCGATGCTCAACCCGTCCTCTCGCGCCGCCTCAACCGCTCGAAGCACCCGCTTTATCGCATCCTTCACCGCGTCACCGTAAGCTCGCAGCACCTCCTGTGTGATCGCATAATCACGCTGTTTACTAACTCCCGATTGCGTTGCGTTCCCGGAGAGGGCCCCGCCGGCATGACTTACGTAGCACACGCGGTAAATCTCTTCCTGCAATCTCGTCAGGTTGTCTGCCGCAATCTGGTAAACTGTACCCTGCGGCTCTGTCCACCCAAACCGGTCTTGCGGCCCAAGCTGGATGTAGTACGACTCGCC
>Ga0206814_10253_pt1 | contig 14431 bp, 12 predicted proteins | sample Alteio_BWOrgCont_90_FD_152850 | JGI IMG/M metagenome (GOLD analysis project Ga0206814, IMG submission 152850) | Enriched cells from forest soil in Barre Woods Harvard Forest LTER site, Petersham, Massachusetts, United States -... | ecosystem: Environmental > Terrestrial > Soil > Temperate forest >...
TTTTCTGATGCGGAACGTGGCGGCAACCAGAATGACAAGGGCGACCACGATGAAGAGCACGGCGACGAGCTTCGTGCGACGCTTATCCGTAGGCTGACCGTCAGGGAACAAATTGTTGCCAGGCCTATGCTCCATCGAGAAGCTAAGTGTAAACCTCGATCGCAAACCATGCCGTCCGGTTTTTCTAAGACCGATTCCCTTCATCCGATGGAGCGCCTCGGCTACTTGCGATCGTAGTGTTAACCTACATACGAAGTAAATCCAATGCACGCCACGATATCAATCGAGATTCCCCTCACGCTGACAGATGCGGTAACCGATAATCTCGGTGAAAGGGATCTGGCAAGGTGGGGACAAGAGGCTCTCGTCACGTCGGCCGTTGGTGAAGCCCTTATCTCAACTGGGTTAGCGGCCGAGTTTCTTCACCTCGGTTACTTTGAGATGCTGGCCCTGCTCAAAGAGCGACACATTCCAAGCAGCATGACCGAAGAAGACTTGATGAGTGACCAGGCCGGCCTAAAGATCCTCTTTCCAGACCTGTTCCCACAAAGATCGTTGTCGCAGACAACGGCCATGTGGCCTTTCTCATTGAGATCGGACGGATCGATATATTGGCGCAACCTTACGGCCAGGCGGTGACTCTACCTGTCAATCGGTTTACCGCGATCACGCTGCGGCCTGGCATCTTGTGACCGGCATACGAAAATCCTTCAGATCGAAAGTTGGCGACGATCTCGTATTTGTTGCCGAAGACGGTGCGTTGCACACGGTGGTCGGCGGTCAGCCAAGCGAAGTCGGTCATCGGAAGGAGACCTACCAACCGTTGCAGGGGCGAGAAGAAGGCGTACTGCGCCTTCATCCACTTCTTGCGCTTGTCGAATTCTTGAGAGTTTAGGTGATAAAGTGGCGGCGCGTTGTACAGCTGCTCCACCAATGTGCGCTCGACAACTTGGTCGGAAAACTTAAGGGTCGGCAACGACCAATGGTTGGCGACAACGACCGAGTCGTGAAACACGGTTTGATACAACGGCAGTCGAAATCGGGGGTCGAAAAACAGGTGGTAGTACGCAGGCGCAAGGGGCACTTGTTTGAAAAACATGGCGGGGCCGTTTTCCGGGTAGTAAGCGCCGAGGAAATACGGCGACGTTTTTGCTTTCAGGACCGGATCGCCCCAACCGAATATCGGGCCCATAATGCCGTGAGCGAAGTGAATCGTCCCAGTGGAGTACGCGACGCCGCCCTCCGATCCAATCACGAGGTGGTAGGCGTCGCGGATCCACGACATGCGACGAAGCCGGCCCTCCATCTCTTGTTCCTGCGTTGCGGGATGCACAGTTGAGAAGTCTTCGTAGAACTCGCCAGCCGCGTCGCAGTCGATGAACCAGGAATTGCAATTGAACTCCTTCATGAGCCGGCTTACCCGCTCCTTCACGTAAGGCTCTGATACCTTCTCGCTGACGTAGTAGCCCTTACGCTGAAACCCGGATTTCATCTTGCCGTCGGCGAGTTCGATCCCTCCCGTGTCGTACAGCTTCCGGTCAAATTGGGCGGTCTCCCAAGTGTCATCAGGCTTTGCGTCCGGTGAATGAACGCTGTCATAGGAGTCGTAGGGTCCGATCAGATATCCGAATGCCTTGGCCTTTTGAATGGCTTGCGGGTGTTCGCGGAGCGCCTTCCACCCTGGCGAACCAAGCCACAGCCGATCGAAGCCGTTCGACCGCAGCGAGTCCAGCATCTTTGTCGAGACCCCATCGCCCCAAAGGTACACATGCGCAGCGCCGAGGAGTTTCGCGGCATCCGGTGTTTGGCGGATCTTATCCTTGAGCGTCACGAACTGTCGGTTTTGGATCAACCATCGCCGGTACACCTTCGCCGGCTCAACCGGCGACAAAGGTCCGAGGCTAATCCTAAGGCCGTAGGTCTTGTCCTTGCTGATCCGGGTGAACGAATGGGTCAAAGCAGCGGCAAGGCTGCCTGATTCCACATGAAACTCTAGCTCGTTATTGAATGGGTTGGTGAGCTGATAGGTATAGGTGTGCTGCGAGTCTTGCATCGCCCATAGAGGCAGGGAGAGGTCCTCGGTCGTCGACATACCTCCGTTGTTCGTCAGGTATGCGGCCCAAATTGTGTCGTGCATCGGGACATAACTGCCTTGCCCGAACGGCAGAATGTAGGCCCGCAGGTCGGATTGAGGGGGCAAAATAGGCCACGTAAATTGGCCAGGCGACTGAGATGTAAAGTTGACGACAAATGCTTCCGGCTCCAAGCGCATCGAGACGGTCAGATGCTTATCGGGGAGTTCCCAATAGGCTTCCGTCGGCAAAACCTTGAGCCCAGAAATCCTCGTGGGTTGAGGTTGAGGCCCTGAAAGAAGGAGGTCTTGCTTCTCGCCGCTGACGCCTCCACGGACTTGAAGCGTCTCCGCGTCGATAACGATTTTCCACGTTTTGTTGGCGAAGAAGATCTGGGTTTCGGGCGCAGCAAACGCGATCGAATGGCCCAGAAGAGTCAGCAAGATCGTCAGACGCGCAAGCTTTCTTCGCATAAGAACGAACACTTGCTTATAAGCCTCGCATTTTCAGCCTGTTTGGTTTGACCCAGCCTCGTGGGTCGCCGTTAATGATGAACCGCGGTTTGGAGTTTGACCAGAGGCTGATTCGATGGGCGAGTTCGTCGCCGGTGATGAGGGGAAATTGGCCGGTCCAATAAACGCCGTCGGATTCGACAACCCCGCCGGCCTTTTTTCGGTCGTAAAAGCCCCAGTAGTAGCCGTTGCCTAGCCAGGCCCTCTCGTAAGTTATATCGAGTTCGCCTCGGTCAATCTGGTTCTGGCCTTTGTGATCGTCCCATTCCATTTCACGATCCGTCAGGTGGATCTGTTGTCGACTGTTCGCAGTCGTGGTTATGATTGGCATGATGAGCGCTGTAAGCGGCAAGAAAAGGGCGGGAATGAATGGCGCTGGGTTCATCTTTTTGCCTGTCTTCTCCTTTATTTTCTGCATGAATATCCAAGAGAAGCAGGCCACGAAGACGACGAGGTCAAAACCCTCAGCATACAGAAACGGCGCTTTCAACCATGCGATGCAGATGCTGACTGCGAGCAGTACAAAGAAGGTTCGTGGGACACGTTTGACGGCGATGCGCGAAGCCAGCATCAAAATCAGCATGGCGACCGGCATGACCCAATTCATCGGATACATCTGCGGTCCGAGGTATGTAAACGTGTCTCCGAGCATTGCGTATTGTAGCGTCGCGCCTGGTGCGCGCCGTAATTCCGTGTTACATTAGGAAGGTAATCAGGCGAAGGACGATGAGATCGATGCTTAGGGAAGCGCGGATGGTGGTTCGGCGGGAGCAGGAGACGCCTACCGTTTTGGGGACTCTAATCGTGGGATTGCTCGCGACTCTGTTTTCGTTTGCGATTGTCGACGGGGCGTTTTTCTGGGTGCTCCGCGAGGTTTTCTCGGACCCGAACAGCAGGTCGAGGATATCTTTCACCATGCCGAGCCACAACTTGATTTTCGACTTAATCTGCTTTTTTGTCGGAGTGACGGTGATTGGCACGAAGAAATGGGTTTTACCGCTGGCAGCTGGGCTTGTTGGATTTGCGATTATTCTTCCGATGTACGGAGGCTCAGGGCCTGTTACTAATTTCATGTCGCTGATCGAGCTTCACCTTGAACTGCTCGGCGTTGCGCTCCTTCTGAACCTGCTGTTTGCTGTTCTCTGGATTCGGCAAACCAAGCCAAGCGTGAAGGTAGCTAGACTGAGGGAAGGACGATCCAGCTAAAGTTAGGCCATGCCCCACTTCGACGTCGAGCCATTGACCGGTTACCACCCCGAAGTCGGGCTGCTGCTTGCGTCGTTGAATGACAGCACGCGCGAATGGCGGGAGAACCTGGAAGAGCCATCGGTTGAGGCGATCGTATGGCAACTCGCGCCCAGGTCCTACAGCATCGGCGGGCTGTTGCTTCACCTTATCGACTGCGAGAACGGCTGGTTCTACCAGTTCCTCGCCGGAAATGAACGCGATCCTTTGGAGACGGCTTTGCTCATGTCCGATCAAATCGATCAAGACGCAGGCATCTGGCCGACGCCACCGGCCCAGCCCTTGAGTTGGTACTACGGACTACACGATCGAATCCGCGCTCGAGCGTTCGAAGCCTTGAAGGGTATCGAGCCCGCTAGGATCCACCAGAGGAGAAGAGGAGACTACACAGCCACTACCCGGTGGGTTCTGGCGCACGTACTGGAGCACGACTCTTACACCGGCGGCCAAGCGGTAGCTCTGCATGAGTTGTTCAAAAAGCGTCCGCTGAGCTGAATATGGTTTATCAGCATATATGAATCCTGTTTCATGTAGATAATTCAATCGCCGTTGAGGTTGGCTTCATATCTGGTCACGTTGCCACGGAGGCAACGGCTACGGGGTTCGTTCGTATTAGGGGAAGGTGGTTTCTTCGCGATGACATTGCCCCGCACCTATTCTCCAGCAGCCGCCGCCGTTGTCTCTGCGGCAACGTCCGGAACCCCCGGCGTTGAGCGAATTACTTGAAAAATATTTGTGCGCATTGAAACAGTTCGATATATACTAAAGCCGTGGCAAACGCGCGGTGGCGGGAAATATCGGACGGGCTCTTACGGGAAATCGAGGAGGGCGTTTACAAAGTTGGCGATCGGTTGCCTACCAGTTCCGAACTGGCTCACCAAACCGGAGTAAGTCTCCTCACGGCTCACAAAGCGCTTGAAGAGCTTCAGCGGGCGGGTGTCGTTTCTCGTGCCGGGCGGCGGGGAACGACGGTTACGGGTCGCAATCGCAATGCCACGAATCGGATTGCTTTCATCGTCGACCAGATCGACTTTGCCCAGAATTTCCCGCGACCGGAGATGCTTGCCGGCATTCATGCCGGTCTCGGAGACGATTACAACCTTGTCATCTGCGATTCGAAGGCATCCGTCGAGCGCGAGATACGGCACTTGAATCACATGGCTGAGGAGGCAGACGGCATTCTGTGCTGGCCGACCGGCGACTCTCAGGCTTCAGAGGTGCTCTCGAAACTAGCAAAGAGCGGCAAGCCGCTGGTTTTGCTGGATCGCGTCCCTGATGGCGTCCATGCCGATGCGGTGCTAACCGACAGTGTGCCGGCGACACGAAAGGCCGCCGAGTTTTTGATCGAACGAGGTCACAAGCGAGTCGGGCTTCTCACCTTCGATAAGCCGGAGGTTTCCACAGTCGTCGAGCGCTGCAGCACCTTTGAGCAGATCATGGAGGAGCACGGGATTCTTGCTCCCGAGTTAGTTCGAAGGTTCCCGGCATCGCTCGAAGTCAAGGATCGCGCCCACTTCTCGCAAGTGGTGAGCGATGCGCTGTTCGCATTGCTCAATCGTCCGAATCCGGTAACCGCTGTGCTCTGTGTTCAGGATCTGCTCGGTGTAGAGGTCCTGAAGTTCGGCGAGGAAGAAGGCGTGAGGATCCCCGACGACCTCGAACTGGTGACCTTCAACGACTGGCCGGCCAACTGGCTGAGAAAGCCTTGGCAAGCTCATCGGATCGCCGTCCAACCGGGCGACATGGGCAAGATGGCGATCGCGAGGCTGCAGTCCCAGATAGCAGGAGATGCCGGAGAACTCGGCGTTCACCACATTCCAACCGTGTTTATTCCCAGCGACTCGCTGGTGACATCGATTTTTGACATTCATCTCGACAGACCACAGGAGGTCTAAAACATGCAAAGAAAAGCATTTACCCTTATTGAACTCTTAGTCGTAATCGCAATTATCGCAATCCTAGCCGCGATCCTATTCCCAGTGTTCGCTCAAGCAAAGGCGGCAGCAAAGAAAACCACATGTGTCAGCAACCTGAAGCAAATGGGTCTCGGTTACCTGATGTACGGAAACGACTTTGACAGCCAGCTACCACCCAGCTGGTCGAATTCTGAAGGCTTTAAGGATGAAAGCTACGTCTCCGAAGCCAGGATTTCACCCTATATCAAGAATTTTGGCCTCTACAAGGATCTAAGCTCGCCGTACAAGGAAGGCGCGCTGCAGCATGAAGAGGCGAACAACGGCTATGGCAACTTCATGGTCGACCCGAGCAATCCCTGCGTCAACCTCGGTGTGTCGACGGTGGGGCGTTCAAGCTACTTTAACGATATCTTTGCGCCAACGGACTACATGTACAACGCGACTCTCTTGTCGTATAAGGGGAACAGTTGCTCAACCGCGGGGTATTCGAACGGTTACACCTACATCGGGCTTAACATGGATACAGGTGGAAACACCGGGGACGGCATCCTCGGCGTCGGCGCATTCAGCACGACCTTCACAAGCACGTCCAAGGTGCCGCTGATCTACGATTTCCCGGTTTCCGCTACCGACTGGCCGGGAGTTGCCGTTAACTTCTGGGGCTCAGGTTGGAATGGTACGCACAGCACTCAGAACAACCTTCAAATGATGGATGGCCATGCAAAGTCGTTCCCATTGGCACAACTGATGCCGGATCCGACTTACAATGACAGCTATGGCGAGGGCTGCAACCCTGCGAACGTGTTCTGGACGTTTGGTAACTATCAGGGCCAGTGCTTCTTCTGGTGGGGGACCAACTGGGCCGACACCAAAGATCAATAGGTGTATAACGGTTCGGATAGGCGGTCAAACGTGCGAGCGTTTGACCGCAGCGCGAGAAAACGGGACTCCCTAATTTGAAGAATTCAATGGTCTTAGCATCGAAAGCAACTACTGTTCCCGGCGGGCCATAATGCTCGCCCTCCTAGCGTCCCTGCTTATCCAAGCCCAGCCGCTTAGGGGCAACGTTCCCGATCTGCTAAAGGTGGTCGTTTACGAGGCCAACCTGCGTGCGCTGGGGCCACATCCTGGGTTCCGAGGGCTGACCGATCGCCTCAATCAGATTCAAGCTTTGGGCGTCAACGTGCTGTGGCTTATGCCGATTCAGCCTGTAGGTAAGGTCCGGTCGGCCGGCGGCCTCGGCTCGCCTTACGCCATACGAGATTTTAGGGCGGTCAATCCTGAATTCGGCGATGCGCAAGAATTAACGGCGCTAATAAAGGCTGCCCACCGGCTCAAAATCGCAGTCATATTGGATTGGGTTGCCGACCACACATCGTGGGACAGCGATTGGCTCACCCGTCATCCCGATTGGTATCTGCGGGACAATAAGGGACAGATCGAAAGCCCACCAGGTACCGGATGGAACGATGTGGCGGCCTTGGACTTCGGCAACAAGGCTATGCGATCCCAGATGATTGCCGACATGGGTTACTGGATCGCGCGATTCGATTTCGACGGATTTCGATGCGATTCGGCCGACCGAATGCCGTTCGATTTCTGGAAAACGGCCATCGAATCAGTCCGAGCCGGGGCAAAGAAGCGGCTGTTGATGCTGGCGGAAGGGCATCGTACCGACGACTATGCGGCCGGATTCGATCTCACCTACGGTTGGAGTTTCTCCAACCGGCTTCGCGAGATCTTTCGAGGTAGGAGTGCAGCCGACCTGGCAGCCGCTAGTACCGACGAGACAGGAAACTTGCCCCTTGGCGCTCGGCGTCTGAACTTCATTACCAACCACGACGTTTCGGCATGGGAAGGCTCGTTAATCGAGTATTACAAATCCGAGCAGGGCGTAATGGCAGCATTTACCGTCGCGGCGCTGTATGGCGGAACTCCACTGATCTACACGGGGCAAGAAGTCGGCTACGAAAAGCGGATCCCGATATTCGAGCACACCGCCATCGACTGGTCTAAGAATCCAACGTCGGCAGGATGGATGTCCAGATTGGTCGCTATTAGGAATTCTCATCCCGCCTTTCTTGCGGGAACGTTATCGGACCGCTCCACGAAGGACATCGTCATGTTCAGCCGCCGCAAGAACTCCGATGAGGTCCTCGTGATTGCGAATAGCCGGGATCGGGCAGAATCCATTCACATCGATGGCGCATGGCAAGGCGAATGGAACAATGGCTTTAGCGGGAAGGCAGAGCATTTAGGCCCCGATTTTCCAATGCCGAGCTTTGGCAGCCTCGTGCTTACGCGAAAAGCTCCGTGAATTTCAGCGGCAAGGAAGTCGTGCCGTGCAAGTCGAACCGAAAGGGTTAGCAACAAGATGAACAGTTCCACGGAAGCAGTTGAAATACCCATCGTCGAACCGATAGACGAGGGTCCGGTCTTGGCGTTGATCAAGCCAGGCGAGGAACAGGTTCGCGGGGTTGTCGGGCACTATTTCTCTCCCCTCGTCGAGCTAACGAATTGGGAGAGGACGGCAACCGGAATTGCGGCGACGGTCGATGATGCGCGCCTGGATCTCGACATCGTGGATCCCGATGTTCTGCGAATTTCGGTTTCTCAGCCGGGATTGTCGGAAGCGCCGCCGACACACGTCGTCATACGCGACTCGTCAACGTGGAGCGGTGAATTTCGCATCGAGGGGTCGGAAGCCGAAGTCCACCTCGTTACCGAAGCAATGCGCATTGTGGTGGCGAAGTCTCCATTTAGGCTGGAGGTGTTTCGGACCGATGGAACCGCAGTCACGGAGAGTCTGGCTGAAAACGGCTTGGGAAGCTTCGCACAGTTGAACGATGAGTTCATCGTTACGCGTAAAAGGCCGGCAGGATCTTCGATTTTGGGCCTTGGCCAAAAAACCGGAAATCTGGATCGAAGCGGAAGAACCTACATTCTATGGAATACCGATGTGCTGAACCCACGCAGCCTTCAAGAATTCGGATCCGGATTCGAGCCCGGCGATCCTCGTGGCGACCCGCGTAGCCGAGAATTCGATCCGTACTACATCTCGATTCCGTTCTACTGCTCGGTGGATGTCCATGGCCACGCTGCAGGATTCTTTGTCGATAACCTACATAAAGCGCAATACGACTTCGGCTGCGAGGGAGAAACGAGAATCTGCTTCAACGGAGGCGGTTATGCCGAATATGTGTTCGTCGGGCCAGATTTGCCCAGTATTCTGCGACGGTATACAGACCTCACCGGGCGAATAAAGACGCCGCCGATCTGGTCCCTTGGCTACCACCATTGCCGATGGCATCCTTACACTGCCGGCGACGTTGTTCGACTTGCCGATACCTACCGAAAGCGACAAATCCCATGCGATTCGATTTGGCTCGATATCGATCACATGCATGGTTATCGCGTGTTCACATGGAACCAAAAGCTGTTTCCCAATCCGGCCACCATGCTGGCAAACCTCAAGGAGAGAGGATTTCGTTCCGTCACGATCGTCGACCCCGGAGTCAAAGTCGAAGCAGGCAATTCCGTCTATGAGAGCGGTTTGGACAGGAAGGCATTCTGCTTGACGGAGCGAGGCGCCGTTTACAAGGGCCAGGTTTGGCCGGGGCGTACGGCTTTTCCCGACTTCGCCAACGAAGCCACCCGCGAATGGTGGGGAGATTTGAACGCCAAACACGTTTCGATCGGACTCTCGGGCATTTGGAACGACATGAATGAGCCTGCAACCGGTGACGTCCCCGATGCGGCCATGCGCTTTGATCGCGGCCAATACTCGCACGGCGCATACCATAACGGCTATGCGATGCTGATGGCGATGGGGACCTTTCAGGGGCTACTCAAGGCGATGCCGGACAGCCGTCCATTCATTCTCAGCCGTGCCGGGTGCGCGGGGATCCAGCGCTATGCCGCCAACTGGCTGGGCGATAGCATGTCCAGATGGGATCACCTTCAAATGAGCATCCCAATGTCGCTTGGACTCGGTCTTTCGGGGTTGCCGTTTGTCGGGGGCGATGTCGGGGGTTTCGGTGAGAATTGCGATCCGGAACTGCTGGTCAGGTGGTTTCAAGCCGCTTGCTTAACGCCGTTCTGCCGCAATCATAACGACGCAGGCGGGGTGGATCAATACCCGTGGAGCTTTGGGCCGAGCGTGGAAGAGATCTGTCGCGAAATGCTGGACTTGCGATACCGGCTGATGCCGTACTTGTACACCTTGTTCGTTGAGGCTTCGGAGACCGGAGCGCCGATTATGCGGCCGATGGTTTGGGCCGACCCCCACGATCCCAAGCTTCGCAAACTGGACGATCAGTACATGCTCGGCGACCACTTGCTTGTTGCGCCTGTCATCGAGAAGAACGCTGTGTCTCGCCGTGTTCGATTGCCTCATGGCGAGTGGTTCGATTGGTGGTCGGGTGCATCCGCCCGCGGCGGCGACTTGCTTGTCGATGCTCCGCTCGGCAAGCTGCCGCTTTACGCCAAGGCCGGAGCTGTGATCTCAATGTGGCCGGAAGCGCCACCAAGCACCATGGGTTATCACCCGGAGCGCATCGACCTGCACGTGTTCGTGCCATCCGAAGACGGCGTGTTCGAGTCGGTCCTCATTGAGGATGACGGTGCAACCTTCGGGTACGAGCAGGGAGAGCGTCTGAAGACTGCTTTCCGCTTGATCCGAATGGGAGACTCGCTGCACCTGGAGGCGAATACCGAAGGCGCCCGTTATTTAGGTTTTAAGCGAACCCATTTTCGCATCCACCTTAGGGGCGTCTCTGTTCCGATCGTCGAAACGATCCAAGCGGATGGGGTGCGCCTAATTTGGCGTCACAGCTTGTAGCACTGCAGATGCGACAGCTTCGTCTGCCGCGAACTCGCGCACGACGGTGGCAATCCCGCGCTGCTGAATCATCTGCTGGAGTTTGAGGGCGGAAGGATCGGACTCGGGATCGAACTTTAGAGCGGCGGCCGCGCCCTTGGCGAGAATTAGGGGTGCGACTTCGTTTTCCAGGCACATCCGGATCGCGCCCATAAATCGATCGTTCGTGCCCAGTTTTCGAATCGGGTCGGCCGCAACCCGTAAAATTTGGTCCCCGAGTGCTTTGTTGCCGAACCGGCGGAGGAGGTCGAGGACATGTCCATTCAGATCGCCGCGATCAAGGCCGTGCCTCCGCGACAGGGCCAACGCCGAGTCGGACATCGCCATGGCGGTTACGTTTCGGACCGAAGGATCTTCCATCGCCTCCCAAACAAATTCGTAGCCGGCGAGATAGCCGAGGTAGGCAGCAGTTGCGTGCCCCATGTTGTGGATGAAGAGCTTGCGTTCGACATACGCTTCAAATGGTTGGATGGGCTTGAGATGTTTAATCGGCGGAATGGGACCGCGAAAAGCCTCTGCATCGACCGGCAACTCGCAGTACGCTTCAACTGCAATCCACAACGGATCTTGCTCCCGTTTCGACACCGGTACGGTCGGTACCATCCGCCCAATGCTCGCCTCGACAAAGCCAACCTTCTCGTCGAGGGCTCCGTGCCATTGGGGTGGTAAGTGGGAACGGACATGCTCGCGCAAGAAGGTGCCGGCATGAATGAGGTTCTCGCAGACGATAACATCGAGCGGCCCGCCGCCCTGCCCAAATCTGATTTCCAAACCCTTTGCCAGAGCATCTGCGATCTTGGGCAGAGCATTTACTCCGACCGCCGTCGATGCAATGTCGGCAGTTGAAACCGCACGAGCCACTTCGTCGAGGTCCGAGGCTATCACTGCGGAAACTCGCTCGACCAAGACCCTGCCCGGCTTTTCCTCAGCGATCTCGATGACATAGGTGCCGCGCGCGTTCAACGCATCGACGACGCTCGGGACCGCTTCGACAAAGGTCGTCGAGAAACCAGACTCCGAGTACAACTGCCCGAGAAATCCCCGTCCAATGTTTCCGGCGCCGAAATGAACCGCGTTCACGGACGGATGTTACACGGCTTGCTAGGCCATCGGAACCATTGGCCGCTGGGAATTCACTTTCGCTTTTACCCAGCCTTCGGCGATCAGGGCTTCGATGGTTTCGCCGATGAGGGTCATGGCAACCGCGGATGAGTATCCGTCTTGAGTAGTCATTACTTCCAAGCACGAATTGATAACCAGGATAGCGTCTACGTCTTTCTTCAGGGACTCCAACACTCGTTGGTACACGCCGGTGACGGGCAGGATCTTGTCACCGCGCCGGTAGCATTTCAATTTCGAGATACAGCCGGCTTCGAACACGGCGAAGTTTTCTTCGGTGGCATCGGATAGCTTCAGCAGCCACAGGTTGGTCTTGGCGACCTGCCAGTCCCAGTCGCTCCCGCTCAGTTGTTGGGTGACGTATTTGATGCCGCTGACGCTGTAGCTTAGGGCTCGCGCTACGCCTGGCGCCTCCAGGGCAAATCCTCCTGTCGCCAACCAGCGAAATGCGCTATCGGCATCGAGAGTAAGTCCGGCAGTTTCGGCGATCTCCGAGCAGTACTCTTTCAAATCGGTGAACCGGCCGTTTGACGAGTACCAGAAGTCGGCGAACTGCATGTGGTGCTTGATCTGTGCTCGGTGACCGCTCGTATATTCGCTTTTGAGCCATTCAGGGTCGTGATTCCCGCGCAGCAGATCGAGGATGATATAGGCAACCTTCCTGCCGCTCGTATGGGCCAGCGTCATGCCCGCAGAAAGGATTGGGTCGGCAAAGCCGCAGCTATCGCCGGCAAGAAACCAATTGTCGCCGCAAAGCCGGTCTGCGACGAAGTTCCAGTCTTTGGTCGCTTGAATCACGCCTTCAGGGCGGGCATGCGACAGGAGCTTTGAGATCAGAGGCTCGGCCTTAATCGCTTCGGAATAGATCGCCTCCTTGGATTTGCCGGTCGCTTTGTAGTAGGACGCTGGTAGAACAAACCCGACCGATGTGCGGGTGGGGCTGATGGGAATGAACCATAGCCAGCCCCAACCGAGGCTCATGATCTGGATAAGAGTTCCGCCTGTGCCCAGCGTTATCGCCCACTCCGCATCTTGCCAGTAGTCCCAGATCGCGATGTTGCGCAACGCGGTTGGGGATTCGACCCCGATGTCAAAGGCCCGCCTGAGGATGCCAGCGTCTCCCGAGCAATCTACGTAGTACCGAGCCTCAATTTCGGATTCGAGGGACGACAACTTGAGACCGGTGACGCGATCTCCGTCCGTTTCAACAATGGTGACTTTCACACCCTCATTCACGTTGCAGCCGAGACCTCTTGCATGGTCCAGCAGCACCTTGTCGTAGACGGAACGGTCGACCTGAAACGCGGTTTGACGCCTTTGGCCCTCGTATTTGCCTGGCCGGGGCACGTCCATGAATGTCTGGCCGGGAATGAAGCTCAAATCCCAGAGTTCGTCGGTGGCGCCCCAGCGATAGGTGCCGCCAATCTTAACCGGGAAGTTGGCCGCCTCCACCTTGTCCCATACCCCAATCTCATCCAGGATTTGCGATATGGCGGGAAGATGGCTCTCACCTACGTGTTCGCGGGGGAAGTGCTCTCGCTCGATGATTGCTACATCGATTGACGGTTCGTATCGCTTTAGAAGTGCCCCGACCGTGCTCCCGGCAGGGCCGCCCCCGATGATGGCAACGTCACATTTCATATTGATTCGTCCTAATATGGAGGACAAGATGCGACAAACGGCTTTCCAGACATCGTTGGTGCTTGCCTGCTGTCTGGCAGGAGCGCCTGCCGTCGGCACTCAGCAGCCGGCTGTGAAGAAGCACGGATGGGCTAGACCCACCCAATTCCCGCCGCGCCTGATCAAGCTCATGGCAGCGATTCACCAAGACTTTTTGCATAACAAGGGCCGGTGGCCTTGGTTGAAGAGCTACACGAATCAATGTTTAACGTCTCCCGATGTCATCTACTACGGACCGCCATTCACCTACCAACCCAATTCGAAAAAGAGCGCTCCGCCTCGAGACCATATGTTCTTGAGCTTGACTTCTATCGACAATAAGTCCGCATTCAACTACTCCACCGCCTTCGACAAATATCCGATTTGCAAATTCCCGAAGGACGGTTTGAAGCTTTACGGTAACGTTGTCGACCACGACCCGAACGGCGAGAAGCTCCGGGATTGGGCAATTCACACGGTCCTCGATGAGTGCAAGAAGCTTTAGCCTTGCCGGGGCTGGAGCTTTCGAAAGAGGCCAAGCCAGCGTTCATAATTCCTCCAACGGTTGATCGACGTGTCGTAAACCGGCTGCCGAACCTGCCAGTTGCTTGGGGTTAACACTGAACTGCGCGCCCGTTCGGGCGACAGGCAGTCTTCGCTCCAGGGCAGGCCGCAAAACTCGAGCATTTTGCGCGTCGTGTTCTCCCGGTCCGTAACCAGCGCTTCGTAAGACACTTCCAAGAAGCGGTTCGCCGGCAGCACCTTGCGCCAATGCTCGCGCAGTCGATGATGCTGCTGAGTCGCGACCACGATGTTCTCTTTGTCATGAACGAACGGCGCCGTAGTTTTAAGCCGAGTCGTCCAGATCGAGACAGCCGTATCCAAAGGACTTCGGTGCATGTAAACGATTCGGGCGTTCGGAAAGGCAATGTGAAGGATGCCGGCGAGTGTCAGGTTCCCCGGTTGTTTGTCCACCACTCGGATCGCTGTACCTGCAAACCTCCTTAGTAGCTCTAGATACTGATCTAC
>Ga0206814_10255_pt1 | contig 14403 bp, 10 predicted proteins | sample Alteio_BWOrgCont_90_FD_152850 | JGI IMG/M metagenome (GOLD analysis project Ga0206814, IMG submission 152850) | Enriched cells from forest soil in Barre Woods Harvard Forest LTER site, Petersham, Massachusetts, United States -... | ecosystem: Environmental > Terrestrial > Soil > Temperate forest >...
TCGGGCTGGCGTGGTAGTCACCCCGGCCGGGGCGAACCAGCGAAATCTGGGGCGGATTCGCTTTGCGGGCCTCGATGAAAAAATCCTCGCTGACGCGAACGGGCTGGCCCTGCTCAACGCCGGCGACGTGGTAGGCGCCATCTTTATCCATCTTGACGGTGCCGTGATAGACGTTATTTTGGCCTCCACTGAGTTTGACTTGCTGCCCATTGTCGAGTTGGATCTGGGCGCCCTGTAGCGGCCGATCGGTGGAAATATCGAGTTCGGCCTCCGTGCCGGTGACGGCGCGTAGATCGCCGCCGCGCTGCTCCACCTCAGGCGCCATGCCGGTCCAACGAGGGTAATGATAGGTGACGCGAATCTGCTTCACCGCGGGTAAATCAGTGACGCGAATATTAAAATGCTTCGAAGTCATCGCTCCGGCGGTGACATAATATTCGACATTCTCAGGTAAACCGGCGAATAGGAATTGATAACCGCCGGCGAAACTTCCGGCCGCCTGCGGCTGCATCATAATCGCTTCCCACTTGGAAGAGCTCTGATAGCGCGCGTACAACTTGACGCTGGGCGCGCGCAGGCCGGTGGGAATTGCCGAAACCAACTGGTCGGCGTGGCGGCGAACTACGGCGTCGCCGGGAGTAACGCGGAGATCGTAAAGCGGGGGCTTGTCGCGATGCGGGCCGGTCCACAGCAGCGAGGCGCCATAGCCCAGAAACCCGGGGCCGGCGACGATCATCCAGATCAGGATCGCAAAGGCTCCGACGCCGGCCGCTAGCGATCCCCAGAGGCGGAAGTCGCTGACCATTTCGTTGGGTTGCGCGAATTGCGCTACTTCGAGCGTGTCGCCGGCCAAAAGTTCAATGAAGGGATCCTGGCCGTCGCGCTCGGTGAAGGTGGTGAGGCGCTGCTGGAATTGCGGGAAGGCGGTTTCGGCGGTTTTGATCACCCGAGGGCGAGTGAGGCGGCGCAACGGCAGCGCCAATCCGGCGGCCGCGGCAATGGCCAAAATCAGGATGAGTGCGAAGCGAGCGGCAGTCACGCTGCCATTTGAAAAGGCCAGCGCATTGGCGATTGCGACCAGCACCAACGTCGCTACCAGCGCGCCGCCGGTGAGGAGAGCCAGTCCGCGCAGCAAGGTGCTCCAACGCAGACGCTGCTCCAGTTGCGCAATGTATGCGTGAACTTGTTCGCGGAAACTCATGGCACCTCCAACGCGTGGGCCAACGTTAATACTTGAAGGATATCGCACTGGGAGGAAACTTAGCTGGCAGCCGGCTCCATGCCGCGCTTCCACCGATTCCTGCTATATTGTCGGCGGTGTTTTCTGCCGATAGCAAGCTGAGGCCTTCGAATAATGAATATCGACCAAAAGAAATATAGACTTCTGACCCGAAGCGATTTTGATGGACTGGTATGCGCATTACTGCTCAAGGAACTCGGCAGCCTCGAATCCATCAAGTTTGTGCACCCCAAAGACGTTCAGGACGGCGCCATAGAGGTCACAGAAAACGACATTCTCACCAATCTGCCTTACGTGCCGAGTTGCCATCTGTGCTTCGACCATCATGCCAGCGAAGAACTTCGAAACGGCCGTTCGTCGCCGCGGAATTACATTCTGAAGTCAGGGGCTAGTTCGGCGGCCCGGGTTCTCTACACCTACTACGGTGGTCGAGACACCTTCCCCGAGATCAGTGAATCCATGCTCGATGCGGTGGACAAGGCGGATTCGGCTAACTTCACGCTGGAAGAAGTCTTAAACCCGCAGGGATGGGTGCTGCTCTCCTTGCTGATGGACCCACGCACCGGCCTTGGACGGTTCCGTGAATTTCGTGTCTCCAACTATCAGTTGATGATGCAGCTCATTGATTATTGCCGCGAACACACGATTGACGAAACCCTAAGCCTGCCCGACGTTCGTGAACGGGTGGATCTTTATCGAGAGCACCATGACAGGTTTGTAAACCAGATCCGCAAATGTACCAGACTGCATGGAAGCGTGGCCGTTCTTGACCTGCGAGGCGAAGACGTGATTTTCTGTGGAAACCGGTTCATGATCTATGCGTTATTTCAACAATGCAATTTGTCGATCCATGTCTTATGGGGATTGAACAAACAAAATACTGTACTCGCGGTGGGCAGATCGATCCTCAATCGAACGTCACGGGTCAGAGTTGGGAATTTACTATTAAATTATCAGGGCGGTGGGCACGACGGGGCGGGAGGTTGCCAAATCGCGAATCACTTAGCAGATCAGGTTCTGAGTGAGATCATCAACGCAATAAATAGTGAAACCAGTTGCCTGAAAGAACCGGTCACGGCCTAGCCAAAAAAAGCAATCTGGCCACAGATAAACACCGATGAACAGCGATAATGCCAATTGAAGTTCATCGTTTTCAATCTGTGTTAATCCGTGTTCATCCGTGGCCACCTACGTCCTCGCGCTGGGTGCCTAGATAGCGGCTGGCCAGGATCGATTCGGCCACGGCTGCGGTGAACACCAGCAGCATGACGTACCACCAGAAGCTTTCTGCTGTTTTGTTTGGCGTTGCGGCGCTGGGGGCCGGCGATGAGGGCGAAGATAGGGGGGCGCCTTTGCCCTGCCACAAAGCCAAGACATCGTCGGGGATCACATCGAGATTGGACTCCTTGGGGTCGGGGTTGGCGCCGACTTCGTCCTGGCGGCCATTGGCGAGGCGAAGCTGGTAATAGCCGGCCTCGGTGAGTTGGAAGGACTGCGCGGACGCGGCCTCGCCCAGCGTGAGCGGGCGCTTCCCATCGGGGTCCGTGACCTCCACGCCTTGTCCTTGTTCCTTGGCGTTGCGCAGTTCGAGATAAGCGTCCACCGTGCGTGCGCCGCCTTGGCGTTCACTACCCGCGAGATAACGTGCGGTCTGCTCGATGAAGGGGACGAAGGCAGGATCGAGGGGAAAATCGTTCGTTAAGTTGTCGAGCCCGGAGGTCACCAGCAGCACGCGGCCTTCGCCGATGCGTTTCTCGAGCAAGAGCGGCGTCTGGTCGGCCAGGCGAACTATGACGCGCGCGGCTCCTGGACCGGCTCCGGTATCGACATTCAAAGCGTAAAAAAACTTTACGCCGGTCCAGCCGCCGGCCTTGGCCACGGCGGGGTACGAAGAGTCGCTGGAACCCACCGCCATGTAACGATCGGGAACGCGGGTATAGTCGCGCGTGTCGATGATGTGCGCGCCGAAAATGGGAACCTGCGATCGGCCGCCGGCGGAAGTGCCCGCGGCGATCAGGAGGCTGCCGCCGGAACGCACGTAACCGGTGAGCGAATTTTCCAGCAGCGGAGGCAGTGTGTTGAGATCGGAGAGAATGACGAACGCGTAATTGGACGGGCGGCGGTCCGCGGCTTCGCTGACGTTGATCGATTCGAGGACAAAAGCCGATTGCGCGGCCGCCGAGAGCGCGGCGCCCACGTAGAGCGGCGAACGGGTGTCGCCGTAATTGTGAATCAGCAAAACCTTCTGTGGGTCCGAACGCTCGACGGCGAAGCGGCGGAGGTCATCGGCCGGGAAGGCATCGGCGGCATCGATCTTGACCTCGCAGCGGTTGAAGCCGTAGGGCACTTCGAGCGACGGGAAGTCGACCGTAGCGCGTCCATTTGCGGGGACCGCCACGGTTTTGGTCGCTGTCGTCTGGCCGTTCACGACCAGCGATACGGTCCGTTGAGCGGCGGGCGTGCCGAAGCCCGCAAGCACGGCTTGCACGTGAACCGGCTTGGCGTCCTTGCCCCAGACCTGCCCGGGGGCATCCACGGATTCCACTGTCCAGTTGGGCTGGGCCTTGGCGATCACGGCATGGGTCACGAGCGTGACGTTGCCGGGCAGCGCCATGTCCGAGAAGGTGGCGGCCAAATCGCCGCGCTGCATGTCGCTGAAGAGATGAAGTTCGATGGGAGTATGGACCGACTCAGCCATGGCACGCACCGCGCGCGACAGTTCGCCGAAATTGCCGTGGCCATCGCCGGGTGGAACAGCCTGCACGGCGGCTCGCAACGCCGATTGATCCTCGATCGGTTGGGTCATCAGGCGTAGCTGGGACCCAAACGCCGCTACCTGGGCGCGCGCGGCGCCCTTTCCGGAAAGCACGCTCACGGCTGCATCCTTGGCATCGGCTAACCGCGTTCCAGCTCGCATGCTGAAGGAATTGTCGATCACCAGGAGCACCAAACGATTGCTCGCGAGCGCGGCCGCGCTGCGGTTGAGGAAGGGGTTCGCGAAGGCCAGAATCAACAGGAAGAGCCATAGCAGCCGCAGCGAGAGCAGCAGGAAATAGCGCAGCCGGCGATGACGAGTGGAGCTTTGTGTGCGCGACTCGTACAACATTAACGAGCTCACTTCCTTGGGCGCGGTGGTCTGCTTCTTCAACAGATGCAGGTAGAGCGGAATAGTGAGGCCGGCGAGAGCGGCCAGGAACCAGGGGGCGAAAAATCCCATTACTTACGACCTCCGCGCAGGGTGAGATATTCGCGCAGGGCGGCGTCGAGCGGGCGATCGGTCATGAGCAAGTAATAACCCATGCCCGCGGCTACAGTGCGATCGCGCAGATCGGCAAGATGCGCGTCGACTTTTTCGCGATAGTCCTTCTTGGTGTAATCGGGGGTGACCTCGAGCTCCTGCTTGGTCTCGATGTCAACCAGAATGGACGGCCGGTTCATTCGAGGACGCACATCCTCAGGATCGAGGACGTGGAACAAGACCACCTCGTTGCCGCGATAGCGGAGCGGCTCGATATTGCGGACGATGCTCTCCGGCGATTCCCAAAAATCGGAGACGATCAGCACGATGCCGCGGCGCTTCAGGAACTCTTGGAAATAGCGCATCGGCTTGGCGAAATCGGTGCGGGCGCGCGCTTCGGCCTGTTCCAGAGCGGCCATCAAGCGATGCAACTGGCCCTGGCGGGTGGAGGGGCGAACAAAGTTGCGGATCTCGTCGTCGAAAGTAATCAACCCGGCGGCGTCGCGCTGGTCGTGGATGGCGAGGTAGAAGAGCGACGCGGCGAGGTAGCGGGCGTAATCCATTTTGTTGACTCGATGCGAGCCGAACTGCATGGAGTTGCTCGCGTCCAGCAGAACAGTCAGCACGCTGTTGGTTTCGCCGCGAAAGCGCTTCAGGTAGAGCCGCTCGGTTCGGGAGTAAACGTTCCAATCGACGTGGCGAAGATCGTCGCCCGGATTGTAGGCGCGATATTCGGCGAACTCCTGGCTGAAACCGAAGTCGGGAGAGCGGTGCAGGCCGGCGACGAAGCCATCCACGACGGTTTTGGCGACCAGGTCGAGTCCGGAGATGCCGGCGAGGATAGCGGGATCGAGAAAACGCTGTTGCATGAAGAGCTATTCGTTTACGCGCGCGGTTGAGAAGAACTCTGATTATAAACGCAGGTGTGCATGGAGACCGTTGCGTTTATTATAAAGAAAGGTAGATTGTGATACGGAAAGACAGAAAGGGCGTGAGCCTTAATATCAAAGACCCCGACGCCCACAGGCTCGCCCAGGCGATCGCCCGGGAGACCGGAGAAACCCTAACACACGTCGTCACGGATGCCTTGCGCGAGCGCTATGATCGTCTTCAGCGCCGCCGCGCTAGAGCCTCCGTGGACGAGTTAGGAGCCATCGCCAAGCGCGCTGCCGCGCACGTCAAGCGTCCTTACCTGGACCATGCCAAGCTCCTATACGATGAACACGGCCTTCCAAAATGATCTTGGACACTTCCGTGCTAGTCGCCGTTCTCTACGGAGAACCCGAATCCGACCGCTACATCCGGCTCATCCATGCTGCGGAGCGGTGCCTCATTAGCGCCGGGAGCTTTTTGGAACTGTCCATAGTCATCGAGCGTCAGACAGGGCCGGAAGTCGCCCGCCAATGGCGACATGTTTTTCCGCAGGGCAGGCATCATTATCGAGCCTTTTCACCGTCGAGCAGGCGCATATCGCACGCCAGGCGTTTCACGATTTCGGAAGAGGGCGCCACAAGGCTGGGTTAAATTTCGGCGACTGCTTCGCCTATGCACTCGCCAAGATCACCGGCGAGCCGCTCTTGTTTAAAGGAGAAGACTTCAAGAAAACGGACATCGCTTCCGCCTTATGACGCACAACTTTTCCAGACAATGGCCCTCCAAATACCCTAGCCTGAGGCGGCTAAACGCCGTTTTGCAGGACGGCGCCATAGGCAACAATCGCAAGCATAAGCCCGCTTCCAGCCAGTAAAGGGCGGGACGCGCCGCGTCCAAAAAAGGCCAGCCCGATGGTCAGTAGCGCGGTGGAAAGAGCTCATCACAAAGGATGCTGTTTCTGATATTGGGAGTATCCCCCTTGACCATCCAACGACAGCGGAAATGGATTGAACCACGAACTAACGACGGTGAGCGAGCACAGGGTGCTCACGAGAAGTCCGGACCGGAATAGAAGCATCCTCGTCCCCAGAAGCGGAGGATTTAGCGCTTGCTGAAAACGCCACGCCGCGTAGGTGAGCGCCATGGGCAAAAGGGAAACGACACCCTCGATGAGGCTACGCTGGTTCAAACGATTCCCCACTTCCGGCGTAGCCACCACTCGGAAAAACGCAACAGTAACAATACCAGGAAGACTAGCGGCAGATCCCAGAGATCCTTGGTCTCGCGTACGGTTATGCCAGCCTCCGAAAATGGAATGCTGCCGGCGAGTTTGCCGAGGTCGGCGGGCTTCCAATATTGTCCACCGGTTTGAGAGGCCAGCCGCTCCAGCAGGTCGCGATTCTGTTCGGTATGGAAATTCTCGACGACGCCATCCATGCGCTGAAAGGTTAATACGTCGCGGCCCAGTTCCTGGCCCGAACGTTGGGCCGTCACCTCAGTGAGGTAAGCGCCGGATTTGGGAGCGGACCAAGCGGCTTGGAACTGACCAGGATTATCGGGCACAGGCGTCATCTCCACCAGGGCGCTGACACCGCTCGGGCCCAGGATATGCGCTTCCACCTTGGCATCTGGCGCCGGGTTGTATTGTTGATCGCGAACATCGGCGGTGATGGTGATGGCGCCATTGTCGAGCAGCATCTGAGCGGGGACGGACGCCGCCACGTGGCCAGGAGTGTCGGACACCAGCCACCGCACTAGCTGCTGCCAGAACAAATCGTGAGCGGTGTCGCCGAGCGGTGAACTCATTTGCCAACGCCAACTGCCGCCGGTGGCCATAATCGCTGTGCGGCCGCGGCCGAAGTTCTCCGTGATCAGCAATGGCAGCGTTCGGCCTTCGGGCGTAATCATGTTGGCGAGAACCGCTGCTCCCGGCTTGGGCGTGCCGGGATCTTCATAGTCCATCAGGTACGGCAGCTGCTTCCACTTGGCGGCGTTAGCGGCGGGGTCGTCAACCAGGCGGGTGATAATGCTGTCCATGCCGGCTTTCGCCAGCTCGGCAGTGGTATGGGTGGTGCCGCTCTTCGGATCGGCCTCGCGATGAAAAGTGCCGGCCTGGGTTGGCAGTGTGGTCGGGAACAGGTCGGTGAGGTTGGTGGCGTTCCAACCTCCATCCGCCAGCGCGAACTGACCGCCCAGCAGCAGCAGGCCGCCGCCTCGTCGATCCACGAACTGGTGGATTAATTCCTGTTGGGCGGGAGTGAAATAGCCGGCTTCCACTGAACCAAAGATTAATCCCTGATAGACGAAAAGGTCCTCCGCGCGGGAGGGAAAGCCGCCCGCCAGCTCTTTAGGATCGGAGATTCCCTGGCGATAAATTTTGTTTTCGCTGGTACGAACGATGGAGGCGATGTTCACCATGCGGTCGTCTTCTTCCGCCTGGCGGATAAACTTGAACTCCCAGCGCGGTTCGCCTTCGATGTATAGGATGCGGCGCGGTTCGGCGCCGACATTCACCACGCGGGTCAAGGTGTTGTTGGCCGTGTTCTCCTCGCCCGGCAGCGGACCGGCCGCGATCTGGAGCGTCCTCGCGCCTGCGCCGCCGATATCGAACATCAACGTCTCGGTCTGGAGATTGCCTTCCGGGCCTAACGCGATGATGCGCGAGGCAACCATTTTGGCTTGGCCCGTGGTGACGTCGCGTATCGTCAGGTTGATCTTGGCAGTGGCGTATCCGCGTTGATGCAAGGTGATCTTGGCGGCGATACGGGAGTCGGCCAAGGCGCGGGGAGCAAGCACGACGTCATCCAGCTCCACGTCGTGCTCGGCGCGCTCGCGTCCGAAGCCCACGGTGTGAACGGGAATGTGGCGGGCGCGCAGCGCGCTGATGGCGTCCGCGCTAATGCCGCCGGTGTTGTCGTCGCCGTCGCTGAGCAAGACCACAGCGCCGATCGGTAAATCGGATGTCTCTTCGCTCAATTGCTTGAGGCTGTCACCTAGGCGGGTGGAGGGCGCGGCAGGTTGCAGGTTGTTGAGATTCTCAATGCGAGCAGGCACGGCGTCGACGCGGTAAAGACGTGTTTGAAACGAGCCGTTCAGGTTGGCCAGGACACCGTTCTGAAGCGTCGCGACGGCTTGAGCCTCGCGGGAAACACCGCCCTCCGATATGGCCATGCTGCGCGAATCGTCCACCAACAGGGCGATGATGTTTTGTTGCGGCTTCAACTCGGCGACGGTGATCGCCGGTTGCCACAGCAGCACCAGGAGCAGCGCGGCCAGAAGTGTTTGCAGACTCCAGATTACCCAGACTCGCCAACCGCGCATGACCGGTGCGGCTTGCGCGAGGCGGGAGCGGATCAGCCACCCCAGACCCAGGGCCGCAGCCACGATCAGCAGCACCAGCATCCACTTTGGCCCCGCCCCTAGCAGGGCAAATTGGCCGCGGGAGTACACTGAGCGCGGATATTTAAAAAGAAACTCGAACATTAGTTGGTGGAGTGCGGAACGACCGCTTCCTCAGGGTCACGGCTCGGTTTCAATGGGTCATCGAGTAGGTGATGTAGTTGAGGACGATGCGAAAAGCAAGTCCGGAAAACTTCTCGGGGTACTCCGGGCTGTCCGCCCACTCCCAGGCGTCACCGAGGTGCATGTTGTGGCAGATGGCCACCATGATGCGCCCGTGATCGCTGCGAATGGCGCGCCATTTGGGGACGTAGCCGTCCTTCTCGTAAGTTCGGCCGGTATTGACGTAGACTTCGCTCGGGATCTGAAACTTTTCGTTGATGTCGTACAGGACGTGGTAAATCTCGTCGGTATCCTTGAGATCCTCGACGGGCCGATCGGGCAGCACCTGGCGCATGCCAGCCATGAAATGCTGCCAGTCGTCGGTGCCGTGGAAGTCGTCGACCATCAGGAAGCCACCCTTCAAAAGATAATCGTGCAGGCGTTTGGCCTCCTGGTCGGTAAAGGTCCAGGTGTTGACATCGACGGCATAGATCCAAGGATAGTCGAAGAGATGGTCGCTATCGAGATCGGCCACGTTCAGTGGCGACGGCGAGTTGATGCGGGTCAAACGCCGCAGTGCAATCAGACAATCGTTGTCGGCCTTGGGATAATCCCGGTACCAGCTGCCGCGAAAACTCCGATAACCGAAGCTACCGCCGCTAGCGTAGCCGGACGTGTACTGCAGCCGGCTCCAATAAAACTCCGAGGGCACCAGCGGTCCGTCGGAGTAGTCTCGCCCACGGCCGAACCCGAACCTTCCCCCTTGCATCGCGAACAGACTGAGGGTTAACAAAAACAGGAGAGGAATGGCGGAGATGGGCCGCGCCAGCTTCATAAGATAACTACCAATGCTTCTTGAAGCGTAGCAGAAGCGCAACGTGTTTAGCGGAGGAGCTTCCAGGTACTGCGCGGTCTAAGCGCCCGCTGTGGACGACTTCTTCCGGCTAATAAAAGCGGAAACATCGCCGCCCATTGAGTCGAAATCCGCAAGGAGCTGGCTCCAGTCGAATCCATTGGGGGCTTTTTGGTTCGCCTTCTCGATCGCATCAGTGCTCAGTACCGTGTACAGTTCGCCGTGGGCTGCCGGGTTCGGGTACTTGGCGACAGCGGCGGTGGTCATGAGCCCGAGCATTCCCCAGGTATCGATCATGATGCCGGCCTGCGTATATCCCACGCCCACCACGCAATGGCCGTTGTTCGGGTCAGGCGCACCTGCGACATCCCAGACAAAGCCCGCCGACGGCGCCGGGTTGATCCAGGCGTCCGGTAATTCCAGTCCGAAATACAAATTTTCAAACAACCACAGGGCCGTTCGACATTCTTCAACGTTCGTTGAATCCACGGTCATCCAGCCCACGATCTTATGTGGACCGGTTTTACTGGTCGCTCCGGGAGGCATTGCACCGTTATTTTGCCAATAATTCAACGCCGTCTGCTCATGGCACCCCTGGTCGGTGGCGGGGTCATTGGGGACATACCCGCCGATTGCGCTGTAAAGTTCAATGATTTGTTTGTTGCTATAAAGAACTGGTTTTGTTCCGGCGTCTCCGGTCAGCAGGCCGACCACGTGGGCCATCCCGGCGATGACACAATCGCCGAGCTTATCGTTCTCGTATATTTCGGACAACGCCGTCTTAGCGGGCTTAGTGTAGTCGCAGGTGGCGGGCGGCGCCGGCAAACTGCGCAGTAAGTAGTTTTTCAAAGCGAATCGCGGACAGCGGGCCACCGGTCGTTTGCGGCCGAATTTGAAAGTGTTCCCCGGCGCGGGGTGCTGGATAGATTTGACAGGCACGATTTAAGCTCCTTTCAATGCTTTAGAGCTGCTGAAATATTACTTAAGCGGGATGATTCGTCTCCCGGCTACCGATCAGTGTAGACTCAAGGCGTAAAAAAGCCAGCGATAATTGACCTTAGTAATGTATTACTTGCGATGGATTGATCAAAAACAGTGGAAACAGAGATCCCCAAGGCCAGCGAGTCTTACCGCATGTTTGGCCTGTGGCTACGCGGGCGGTACCATGGTGGCTTGCGACGCTTTCCTATGCCCGGGTTTCCTATCCAAAGACGCGACTTTCTCAAGATGACTGGCCTGGCGGCCGCTGCTACCCGATTGGGCGCTCAGCAACCACAATCTTTTCTCGCTCCAGCCGCCACCCAAGACGTCGCCAAGACCGATTTCACGCTACAAATCGCTCCGATCACAGTGGAACTGGCGCCCAATCGAATCCTAAGCACCATCGGCTATAACGGCATCTCGCCGGGACCGCTATTGCGAATGAAGGAAGGCGTGCCGGTTACGGTGAACGTGGTCAACAACACGGACGTACCGGAGTTCGTGCATTTTCACGGACTGCTCATTCCTTCCGACGTGGACGGATCGGAGGAGGAAGGCACGCCGGGAGTACCGCCGCACGGAAGCCGCCGCTATCAGTTCACGCCCACGCCTGCCGGCACGCGCTGGTACCACACCCACACCATGTCGATGGATGATCTGCATCGTGGCAGTTATACCGGCATGTTCGGCTTTCTGATCATCGAGGGTGCGAATAATTCCGGCGGCTACGATCAGGAGCAGTACCTGGCGTTGCGCGATTGGGAGCCCTATTTCACCAACCAATCGATGGACAACGACGATCTGGATCCCGCGGGAACGCAACCGGAAAAGCCCGCTGTGCTGGATACGCGCCCGGTGGGGATGGAGGTAGCGGCCGACATTTTTTCCATTAACGATAAGGCGCTCGGCGCGGGTGACCCCATCCGCGTAAAGTCCGGCGAGCGTGTGCTATTTCATTTTCTAAATGCCAGCGCCATCGAAAATCGTCACCTGGCGCTGCCCGGGCACAAATTCAACGTCATCGCGCTGGATGGAAATCCCGTGCCGACACCCGCGGCCGTGGACGTTTTGATGCTGGGTCCGGGCGAGCGCATCGATGCCTGGGTCCAGATGAACCAGCCTGGCGTTTGGATACTGGGCGCGCCGGAGGACCCGGTGCGCGAAGGCGGCCTCGGCATTGTCATCGAATACGCCAATCAACGCCGCACTCCGCAGTGGACGGCAGCGCCAAAATCCGTTTGGGACTATACCATTTTTGGGAACTCTCCGGGTTTTGGCAAGCCGCCGCAACCAGCGCCCACCGAGCGATTAGACATGATATTCGAAAAGGTGCCGCGCGGCGCCGGCAAATTCAACAGCTTCACTGTAAACGGCAAATCTTATCCGCATGATCAGGAGTTTCTGCTTAAGCAAGGCACGCGCTACCGCCTGACGTTTCACAATCGCACGGACGATGCGCATCCGTTGCACCTGCATCGCCACCAACTCGAGATCGCCGAGATTTATGGCAAAGCTACTTCAGGCGTGATCAAGGACACTGTCGTGGTGCCCACGTATGGCCGCGCCAGCGTCGACTTTACCGCCGACCAGCCGGGAGCGACGTTATTTCACTGCCATATCCAGCAGCACATGGATTTCGGTTTCAAGGCCCTGCTGCGTTACTCGTAAGCGTGCGACAAAAAAGCGGTATATGATGACCCAGATGAGAACGCGATCAAAAGTTGGTGCGTTTTGCCTGATAGCCGCATTCACGCTGCGGGCACAGTCGCCTGGGTTCAGCGTCACGCTGGCTGGTCAATCGATGATTCGCTCGGATATCCGCGTTCACGCGCCTTCCGCTGTGCCGGCCATAAAGTCGCTCCTGAAGGGCGACGTGATCTTTACGAATTTTGAAACTACCATCGTCGACGAACGGAAAGGGCAGTCGCATAAGGACGGCAGGTTCCTCTCGCCGCCGGAAGCGATGGATGCGCTGCAGGATTTCGGCTTCAATCTGGTGTCGCTCTCCAACAACCATGCCTGGGATCTTAAGGTGCCCGGCATTCAGAACACGCTCCAGGAAGCCGGCCGTCTGAATCTGGCCCACGCCGGGACCGGCAACACTCTAGAGGAAGCTGCCGCGCCTGGCTACCTGAAAACGCCCAAGGGCACAATCGCGCTGGTGGCCATGGCATCCGGTCTGATTGAGCCGGGAGCATCGGCCAGCCCCACACGGCCTGGCGTGAATGAGCTTCGTGTCGAAGCCGGAAAGCCAAATCCGGAGGATACCGAACGGATTCTTCAAAGTATCCGGAATGCCAGAAAGCGTGCCGACCTCGTCGTGGTGTACGAACACAATCACGTGTTCGACAAGCCCTTCCAGACGATCATGCTGGAGGAGCTGCCGGAGCGCCTGGCGCCGCCGGATTGGCTCAAGACCTGGACACACGCGGAGGTAGACGCCGGCGCCGACATCATCGTGATGCATGGCGCGCCGCTGTTGCATGGCGTCGAGATTTATCACGATCGCCCTATCTTCTACGATCTCGGTAACTTCATTTTTCAGGCGCCGCCGATCGACATCTTACTGGACGAGCCGATCAACTGGGAAAGTGTGGTCGCTTATGTCGACTTCCGTGGAAAGAATCTGCAATCGATCAGGTTCCAGCCAATCGCGCAGAATAAGATTGGCCAGGGCCAGGCCGATACTCAAGACGAGCACACCAACAATCTCTTTTTGCAGACACGCGGATTGCCGTCACCGGTGCACGGCGATCAAGCTCGTTACATCCTGGAGCGGTTGGCGAACTTGTCACGGCCCTTCGGGACAGCCATTGAGGTAAAGGGCGAGACCGCAGAGATTAAGCTGAAGGGCGAAAACTAACCCGTCAGCCCAATTCGCCGCGTTTAGCCGCCTGAGCCGCATAGTCGGCCGCGCGATAGGCTAGCGCTTGAATCGTCGCTGTCGGCTGCTGCCTCCCCGAAGTGACAAGGCTACTGCCATCCGCGATTAGTAAATTAGGAATATCGTGCGCGCGATTGTTGCGATCCACTACCGACAGCTTCGGATCGTTGCCCATCCGGCACGTGCCCATCAAGTGCGTCGACGGCATCTGGTCTTCCATCGCAATACTCGACGTCCAGGTCTTCTTCGCTCCCGCGGCTTCCAGAAGTTCCACCTGCTTGGTCAGCGACCACTTCATAGTCTTGACATCGTCCGGATGGAAATCGAACGTAACGCGCATCGCGGGCAAGCCCCAGCGGTCCTTCAGGTTCGGATCCAGCGAGATGCTGTTTTTCTCCTGGGCCAGGGAACTGGTGTGCGCCAGCACAGCCATGCTGTGCGTGTAATACGTGGCCAGCATCTTCTTGTACTCAGCGCCCCACTTTGGCGCGTCGCCTGGCATCCCACGCAGCGCGAAATTGGCCGGGTAAAAGTCGAAGCGAGCATCAAGGCCGGCGCCTCCGTAGAAGCCGCGCTTAGGATCGGCGCGATAGTAATCGTGCAGGACGCGCGTCACCACAATGCTCTTGTACTCATTCAACGGTTGTTCGAACAGGCCCAAAGCTTCAGCGCCGTTATCCCACATCAGGTATTTGCCAACCAGACCGCTCGAGTTAGCGAGGCCCTGCGGAAAGCGTTTCGATTTGGACATCAGCAACAAACGTGCGGTTTCGGCGCCATTGGAGCACAACACCACGGCCTTGGTCTTTTGGAAGATTTCACGCCGGTTGGCG
>Ga0206814_10257_pt1 | contig 14345 bp, 12 predicted proteins | sample Alteio_BWOrgCont_90_FD_152850 | JGI IMG/M metagenome (GOLD analysis project Ga0206814, IMG submission 152850) | Enriched cells from forest soil in Barre Woods Harvard Forest LTER site, Petersham, Massachusetts, United States -... | ecosystem: Environmental > Terrestrial > Soil > Temperate forest >...
TTTTCTTCTTTTTGACGTTTTAAGTCCTTACGTTCAACAATTTCCTGATCATGACGCATTTGTAGCATTTCTTGTAGATTAGTAATTTCATTTTCTATATTTCTACGTCTTGATTTACGTTCTTCTACTTCATGCTCATATTCTGCCTGGCGAGATTCATGTATTTCTTTTTCTTTAGTTTTTTTCTCTTCTTGACGAGATTTGCGTTCAACAGCTTCTTGATCAAATAACCTTTGTCTTTCTTCTTGTAATGAACGCAGCTTTTCCTCCATATCCTGACGTTCACGTTCTTTTTGTTTTTTAACTTCTATATCTTGCTTTTCCTGCTCTCTTTCTTCAAATGATTTAGAATTTTCAATTTCTTCTTTTAATTCAGCAATGCGTGCTTTAAAATAATTAAAGCATATTTCTCTAGCCTCGTAGGCATTAGTTGCTTCACCCAACATTTCTTTACGTACTATACCTATATCTTTTATGTGAGTTTTTAATTTAATTACTTGTTCTGGAATTTTATAGAAAAGTTGAGAAACTCGAAGTTCAAAACCCTGCTTATCAAGGGAAAAATCAGTTATGCAAGAAAAAATATCCATGGCATATGTTGGTAAGACTTCTTCCGAAATCTTCATATCAACATATTTTAAAAACATTTCAAGATTTTTACGCGCTTCTTGTGTAAGTGACATAAAATCTAACTTCTATTATAATTTATGCCTTTATTATAACAGAAAAAGATTAATCAACTATTAACTTATTGTTATCTATAGACATTTAAATTAATATAATATAATATATTGATTTAAATGGTTTTTTAATCACGAAAATTAATAAACTGAATTGGCAATAGTAAATCAATCTTTTTTACTAATTGCATAACCTGTTGTAAATCATCACGCTTTTTGCCATCAACGCGCACTTCATCGCTTCTGATTGAGGCTTGGACTTTAATTTTTGAATTTTTAATTTCTTTTACAATATTTTTAGCAGAATCACTATCAACACCTTGTTTTACAGTTATTTTTTGTCTTAAACTTGCACCGGTTGCAGCTTCAATTTTACCAAACTCCAAGGCTTTAGGATCAATTTTTCTACGTGTAAAATGCACCTTCATCATGTCATGTATTTGTTCTAGTTTGTAATTGTCATCCGCCAGTAAAGTAACTTCTTTATCCTCCCGAGTTACTGTGCATTTACTACCTTTAAAATCATAACGTTGAGCAATTTCACGCAGAACTGATTGTATGGCATTATCAACTTCTTGCATATCAGTTCTAGAAACTATATCGAAACTAGGCATTTTCCCTCTATTTAGTATGGTTTTTTAACTACGTAGTAATAATTCTATAATTTTTTTCTTATTCTCACCGTTAATTTTTACTTTAAATAAATTAACTAAACGGTTATTTACCGGTTCATGCGCATAAACTAGCAAAGCTTTGCCATTCCTAGTAGCCAGATTAATATTTGCGCCTTGTTGTATCAGTAATTTTGCCGCATCAAAGTTATTATATAGCATTACAGCGGCCTCAATTGGTCTTAAGCCGGTTTTATCAGGTGTATTTATATCACCAGATTTTACAATTTCGCGCATAATTTTAGTCTGGTCACCAGACATAATTGCACGATTAAGATCACTTGGCATTACATTATAAAAAGTAACAAATGTATATAAATATGAAATAGATAATACAGTAATTTGAGAATAAACTATAACTTTTTTATAGCTTTCAGTTTTTATTCTTTTACGTATAGTTAAATCCATAACAGATATAATAATCATAGTAGTCAACGCAGCAAGTACCATACTGCTTAAGTAAAAACCAAAATCATCTGAACTAAAAAAAGATTCCATAAAACCGTTTAACATATACACCCACATAACACGTGGATATACTAAGCCGCCCAGGTAAAATATACTGCTTAAAACTATAACCGCTAACAAAAACCTAATGTTAGATTTCTTCATTAAAACTTACCATTTGGTAATGAAAAAAGATCATCATTCATAGATACATTATATTCTGGTTTGCCAAATTTAATTAGCGATTGAGTACCTGATGAATCAGTAACAACCATTTCTTCAAGTGTTAATGGTTCTTTATTATTGAATATAAGTATCAAGTTACCTTGATCAGCTTTACCAGTCTGCTCTAACTTCATCGCTATAACTTCATCTGTTATATCAATTTTTTTTATTTCTATGTCTTTTGAAAAGCTGATTTCCTTACGTACCAATAACCCCGCTAAAGTATCACTAATATTGACATAAGTTGCCTCATTCATTTCAGTATCATAATATTTCAGTATTCTACCTTTTGCAACTATTAGTATGTGAGCCGGCGGATCATATTGCCAACGTAAGCGGCCCGGTCTTGATAAATAAAAGGTGCCTGTAGCATACTGGCCATCAGAAGTATTTTGAGTAAAACTTGCCTTAAAAGTTTTAATATTGTTAAGATAATCTTCTATTCTTTTTATTTCTTTGCTGTTATCAACAGGCTTCTTATGCCTGACATCCATTAAAGGCGGTAGATCAGATTTCGACGGCTTACTATCGGCTGATAGTGCAACCATCGGCACACATATTATTAATAGGATGATAATTATTTTATAGATCATTATTGAACCAATATTTCCCTTTTACCTGTATGATTTGCCGCACTTAATATACCTTCATTTTCCATTCTTTCAATAAGATTGGCAGCACGGTTATAACCTATTTTCAGTTGCCGCTGGACATAGCTGATCGAAGCTTTTTTATCACGCAGTACAATTGCAACAGCCTGGTCATATAATTCATCGCCACCTTCACCATTTGAAGACATTTGTATAGTAGCATCTTCTTTTGTGACATCCTCAATATAACTAGGTTCACCCTGGTTCTTTAAGTAATTTACTACAGATTCTACCTCTTTATCGTCAACAAACGGACCATGTACGCGCGTTATTCTACTGCCACCAGCCATATAAAGCATATCACCCATACCAAGCAATTGTTCAGCACCCATTTCGCCCAGGATGGTTCTGCTATCTATACGTGAAGTAACCTGAAAACTTATCCTGGTTGGGAAATTAGCTTTGATCACACCAGTTATTACATCTACTGATGGCCTTTGAGTAGCCATTATCAAATGGATACCTGCAGCCCTGGCCATTTGGGCTAGCCTTTGAACTGATGATTCAATATCCTTACCAGCGGTTAACATTAAATCAGCCATTTCATCTACAATTACAACAATATAAGGTAATTTTTTCATTTCGAGTGCCATGGTTTCAATAACTGGTTCGCCAGTTTCCTGGTTAAAGCCAGTTTGCACTTTACGCTCCAGTTTTTCTCCCTTACGGATAGCATCTTCAATACGTTTGTTATAGCCAGCCACATTCCTGACACCAAGATTAGACATGGACCGATAACGCTCTTCCATTTCTTTAACTGCCCATTTTAGCGCAACTACTGCCTTTTGTGGCTCAGTAACTACCGGCGCAAGTAAATGTGGTATGCCATCATAAACAGAAAGTTCAAGCATTTTAGGATCGATCATAATAAAGCGGCATTCTTCCGGAGTTAATCTATACAGGAATGATAAAATCATTGCATTTACTGCAACAGATTTACCCGACCCAGTAGTACCAGCAATTAATAGATGTGGCATGCGTGATAAGTCTGTAACCACCGGGCCACCACTAATATCTTTGCCTAAAGCTAATGGTAATTTAATGCGTTTATCCTGATACTCTTCCGTTTCTATTAATTCACGCAAAAATACCATTTCACGTTCTGCATTGGGCAGTTCAATCCCCAAAATATTACGTCCTGGTACCACTGAAATCCGTGCTGATACCGAACTCATAGAACGCGCTATATCATCTGACAATCCAATTACACGGGAAGATTTTGTCCCAGGGGACGGTTCCAATTCGTATAAAGTTACTACTGGCCCAGGACGTACTTTGATTATTTCGCCATTTATACCAAAATCATCTAATACTTTTTTAAGTAATTTAGCATTTTGTTCAAGCGACCCTTGGTTATGGCCAGGCTTTTTCTTTTTAGTATCGACATTATTAAGTAAATCCAAATCTGGTAGATTAAATTTATCTGGCTCTAGATTAAGAGTTTTTTGTACTGCTACAGCGGCTTTTTTAGTTTTGTTCTTTTTAACTTCAACGATTTCCTGCTTAACCGCTTTTTCAATTGGCGCCTTTACTTTTATTGGTGCACTGACTTTTAACTGTATGGGTTCTTTCTTAAAACTAATTCTGATTAAATTTACGACCACAACCACAAACCTTTTTATTAAACGGCTTATAGTTAAAATAATTTTGTAACTGATATTTAAAATGAATTTTAATTCACTGTAAGTTATATCCAGTACAAACCAAGAACTCGCTATAAACAACCCAAATAAAACACTAATATAAGTATACTTGCCCATTAAATTCTTGAGGGAGTTTTTTAATAAATCACCAAAAAAACCACCGATACCAATATAAAATGGCCATGATTCAGGTGTTTGCAGAAGAGATAACATTCCACATAAGAAAACTGTAGAAAATACCATCCCCATTAAACGCAAACTAATTTTATTAAAATTAGCTTTAATTAAAGACCTGATAGCTAATACTGCCAAACCAAAAACCAGTAATATTGAGCCCAAACCGGTAAATTGGATTATGGGATCCGCAATATAAGCACCCGCACTACCTAAATAATTAGTAACCATATTATCAGAAGCACGGTCAAAAGATGGATCAGTATTGTTATAACTAGCTAAAGCACCAGCCAAACATAAAGCCATAACCAATAAAATCATTCCTCTGATTTTTTGACGATGGTGCTTTATAAAGCTTACCGGTTGTTCTTCTTTAATTTTTTCAATAGCCACAATATTTACTCATCTATGCGGAATGTTTGTGAATATTATCTGCTTTATTACTTACTGTAAATGGTATATAAAATCACTGCTGTATGATTTATGGTACTGAGCTTACATTAGCTCTGTACCATAAAATTATGCTATCCCGCCCTGATTAGTAGTTTTAGCCATTTTACCCTAGTAACGTTTATTTTATATTTAGTTTGTAGCAGGAAATTATAGTCGATAATCTTATGGTTTTTATCCAGGATGGCAAAGGTTAAAGCCAAAGCGGCCATATCTGGGCTGGAAAAGCCGCGTTTATACATTTGGGATTTTGGTTCTAGTTGGAGTTCATTCCTGACATTATAGCCATATTCGGGAGCAGTTAATTGCTCAATTAAATCTATATCGTCAACAATTGCACCGGTTTTAAGCCAATGTGCCATAAATATTATCAGGAATAGAGGCCGCATCATCGGCTATGATTAATAAATTATCACCGTGGAAACCATGAAAATTCAGCTCGTTAGCTTTACTTGCTATTTGTGCAATCACAAAACTATGGCATGGCCGGCATTTGGATTTTAACTTTCCCGATTTACTTAAGTTAAACTGGTTCCTCAAATCATACGGTAAAAGCTCAAACCACATCGTCAGTTCTTTCCAGAATATTTCTTTCAGCTGCGCTTTTGACGGCACCGCAATAATCACCTGGGCAGATGGTTTACAACACATATACCATAATGTAACCCAAACCAGCAAACTAGTTTTACCAACCCCACGCCCAGATTTTAGCGATTTAGGGAATCTTGCCCTGGTTTCCTTTGCGTGGATTTTGAATTATTAAGCGACATGCTTGGCGGATCCATATCACCATTGGGTGGTCCACCCGGTGCTTTTTGTTGCTTCTTAGGGACTATTTGAGGCATCTCTAGTTTTAAAGTTTTAACTGTATTTTCAATACTACGCTTACAAATTGCTCTCCATCCTCCTTTTTGTACATCATCAGTTTTTATTTGATGGCCATCTCTACAATTTTTTATACTTTTGGTTATTCCAACAATACTACCTTGGAAGACTGACAAAGCCGCACCTTGTTCAGGAAACTTAATTTCTCCAGTCATTACTTTTGCTGCTGTCTCAACAAATTTTTTTCTAGCATCCTGGTCAGAAATTAAAAATTCTAAATTTATTATATCTCTATTTCTTAAAAATCTGTTAATTTCGTCAATACTATATTCTATGCGCTTTGGCTTGTTGATGTGGCTTTTAAGAACTTTACAGGATTCAATAACTATTTCTTCTGCTATTATTTTTGATTTCTCATTTCTAGCTATGTTTTGTTCCATTAATGGATTGTTGTAGTTCCGCTCTGAGGTTATTCCTTCTATAAGGTTTGCCCTTTTAGCTTGAATTTCTTTTTTAAGTTGAGGGCTAGCAGTTTTTAACAAGCCATCTAGATCGAATAGAAGACGTATATTATAGTAAATATCTTTTGTACTATCTTCCTGTGATGGGGTAAGAAGTTCAAAGTAACCTTTATCAAAGCATAAATCAGCTTCTGCCTTGGCTTTTCTTATACATATGTTTTTAAAGATTTGACTAGCATTATCTAATTCATCTTTTCCCCAGGAAGGAACTTTGTCTGCAAGTGCCAATAATAACAAGGTATTTCCAGTTTCCATCGCAACAGTTAGCAGGCTTTTTCCCTGATCCTTTATTTTTGCGGGAATTTTTTCTAAAAGCCCTGATATGCTATCAAAGTTGCTGTATTTGAAAATAGGCGATATATATATTTCTGCGAACAGATATTTTTGTGCTTCTTGGACTTCAGGAATTTTATTAATAGGACTTGCAAGACCTTGAGGCATTGTGAAATTTATTAAATCACTTCTTGAAGCTCTATCTTTTACATTACCGTTACTATAAACTCGTGTTTTTAGTCCTAATTGTTCATAGTAAAAATTAAAAGATGGATGATTCTTTGATAAAAAGCCATTACGATCTTCTTCTGGTTTTTTATCTACCATCTCTAATATATCGTCTAAAGCAGTAACCATAAGGCTAAAGATTTTTTTCTTACGATTCTCATTTTTAGAAGATGAAAACACATTAAATGCACTAACAATTTGGGCATTGATAGTATTTGTGATTTGTGAAAAATCTGTTGTCCAGCTACCATCAAGTTGCCAAGAGTCAGCCTGACCAATTGATATAAGGCTAGAGCTTGACATAACTTTATGGGGTTGTAAAGAATTACCCATAAATGGTACCATCTTCATTTCTGTTTCTTTTTGGTGTAGTATGAGTGCATCTAATTGTTTCTGAGATATTTTTGAAAGATTAAATTCCGGCTTGACAGCTTTAATAAAAATTATCTCATCACATAAAGAACTGATTTCTTTCTTATACTTAGGATCTTTTTTTTCAACAAGCCCCCTAGCATAGGTAATTAATATTCCATATGCTTCAATGTTACCAAAATGGGCTGCTTTAACTATCTTCTCTTGACCACCTCGTCTGTCTCCAATTCTAATAAGTGCATTACCCGATTCTAAAAAAAATCTACCTCCGTCCTCCTTACCATTATTGGCTGCCATTTCTGCATAATACTCAGCCTGGGCAGTACGTGTTTCCTTAGGTAAATTTGGGGGATAAATCCCTTGAGGACTTGAATATAATTTAACCAATAATAATTGCGCATCACTATTACCCAATTTTTCAGCTAATAGTTTAAGTGTAGAAAGATAATTTTGGGCATTAAATAAAGATTTATAGGTTTTAAGTAATTCAGCCTGAAATTTTGCATCGATGAAATCTTTTGCTTCTAAGTGTTTTAATATATTAGAGCTGAATTCTTCCCCTATTTTCTTAGCGAGTTCTGGTAGAGAAATTTGGGGTGTGGAGTTTGGGTTTGGACCGAGGGGATCATCGGGTTTGGTGCGTAGGTACTTTACCATGTCCAACAAACAACGCCTAAAAGCCGGATTAGTAAACATTTCCCCAAGCATTTTATCTGCTAATTTTGTCATTACAACTTTTGCTAGAGTAGAGCTTATTTTTTGTGTATTTTCTGCTATTTTAAACAGAAGATCATACCTGGGCTTAGTATTGGTACCTAAATCTTTTAGAAGTTCATCAACTAATATCCTGAAAGCATCTGCCTTTTGTTTCTCAGTACTGGAGCTATTTAATAAAATGTTTAAATCATCTAAAAAAGACTGAGTATTAGAAGGTTGTGAGGATTGAAACTTTTTTGTTAATATTTTCCAACTTTCTATATTATCTAAATCTTTAATTTCTGTACTTCGACCAGCTGTAATACTCTTATCATATTTACTCATATAATTTATCCTTGTATTTAATTGCTGTAACAATTATACGGGCATTGTATTAATTTTTTCTTATTTTTTTAACTATATTTTAACATATACAATCTGCAGAAGTCCATTTAAAAAAACTGTATTTTTTTCAAATACTTATACTAAAAATTGAATTGTTAGATATGAATACGCCCTTTAATTCTTTCCATACCTCACATATAAAAATAAGCATAAATATATTATTATATTACAAGCTATTAATATAAAATAATTAGATTGTTAATAATGTAACAATTCTTTAACATTTATATGTTATTATTAAAACATTAAGTAATTAAAAATAATTTAAATAAAGGAGACTGGCTTATGAATAAAAATCAGGAAATATCTAAAGAATATCAAGATAATTAACCCGAGCTATGAGATAGAAAGAAAAGCAAAAGGTTGAAAAATATGGAAAAAATGATCCAATCGAGTTGAACCAAAATAACCACCATGTAGGAGGAAAAATGCTCGATCGGATCACAACAACATTCGTAGAAGTTGATGATTTTTGCAAGCAGTTTTTTGTACAATGGGAAGAATATTTACTTTTTCAAGGAAAACGAAAAGAAGCACCTGGTCCTGCATGTGGTCTAAGTGAAAGCGAAATTATGACCATAATAATTTTGCATCATAGTGCCAGGTTTAAGTATTTTAAAAACTTTTACGAAGGTATAGTTTTAGGTTTGTTAAGGAAACATTTCCCTGGAGCTCCTTGTTACGATAGATTTATAGCCATTGTCCATAAAGTAATGGTCCCCATGTCATTTTTTATGATAAGCAAAACCAGGCAATCTAAGAGGACTGGTATATATTATATTGATTCAACACAATTACCTGTCTGTCATAATTTACGTAGTAAAAGACATAAAGTTTTTAAAGGATTGGCTGCTAAAGGTAGAACTAGTACAGGATGGTTTTTTGGTCTAAAGTTGCATTTAGTATTTAATGACGAGTTTGAAATTGTTGCCGTTATGCTTACAAGAGGTAATATAAGTGATACTAAGCCGGTACCACAATTAACTAAAAATATTATAGGAAAGTTATTTGGTGATAAGGGCTATATTGGTCAAAAATTGACTGAGACTTTGTTGTCGCGTGGACTACTACTTATGACCAGAGTGAGAAAAAATATGAAGTCTCTACCTATGTCATTCAAGGATAAAATGTTACTTAATGCTAGGAATATGGCTGAAACTGTCATAGGCCATATTAAAGCCTTCTCTAGCCTAAACCTTCCTAAACACAGGTCGGTTATTAATGCTTTTATTAATATATGCGCTGCTATTATTGCTTATCAATTTAATCCTATTCAAAAACAGCATGTTCGGAAGATTTCTTCCTCTTTGCTTATCTCATAGCTCGGGTTACCTATTAAAGTAAAGGCTAGAATATAGCTATACAACCAATATACTTTTTCTACTTGTCTCTACTGTTTATCCTCTACTGTTTAGTAAACTTATTGCTCTACTAGTACGAATCAAGTCTATTCCAGTTGAAGGTGGCAATAAAAGTTGGGATGATCTATCTTGCGCTAATTGTTCAAAATTTTGAAAATTAAGAGTTAAATTTGACTTACACTCCTTCATCTTGGTTGATTTAGAAGAAAGACCACAAGTTAACAAACCTGGATTAACTGCTCTAATTTCCTTAATAATAGTCTTTTTCTGTAATTCTGCTGTTTCTAGAAATTTTTCACTAACTCCTGTACTCAGGCCTCTAAAGCTCATCAATAATTCTTCACTTGTGGGAGTATAAAAAAATACTATATCGTTAGCGTTATTCTCCATTTTTGTATTCTTATCTATCATTGCAGAATGTCCATACGCAACTTTCAGATTGAAATCTAAGCTTAGTTTATCAACTTCTTCTGACTTTACACCGCCTTTACCAGCTAGGGCATGTAGAAATATTAATTCTATGTCTCTTCTTTGGTTATCAGGTAGTCCGCTAACAGATTTATGCTCATGCTCATGCTCATGCTTATTAAATTCATTTTTTTTCTGTACATGCATCCGAGCATTACGTCTCTGTTGGAAGCTAGTTTTTGTATCTTTATCTTTATCTTTACTCATATAGTTTCTCCTTAATATTCTATTAGTATTAAATTAATATAACATAAAAATGTTAAGAAACTATTACTAAATTAAGTTTTTAAAGCAATTTTTATTAAAAAAAGATATTTATTTCGGATTTCCGATCAACCACCTGATAATAAATAATATTTATGTATAAATGAAATCTATACCATTTTTAAGTAATATTTATAGCAATATAGATCTAATATACTAATAAATGAAGTTATTTATCTTGGTATGGATGGAATATTTAACTATTTTACAATTCCAACCACTCGGCTTCTGCTAGAACTTTTACCCCTAATTCGTGGTTTTTTTAGTTTTGAGCCGGAGTCCACCCCTGTAATCAGATAGTCGGTTCTGGCTGAAATAGAGCCGACAACTTTAGCGCCGAGTGATTCTGCCTCCCGGGCTTTTACTTTATACTGGATCAAGTTAACTGAGTGAACCTGCTGCTGCATTTCTGGGGCTAGCAATGGTTAGAAAAGGTAGAGAGCATAAGAGAGCAGCCGTTCTATTGACTTTTTTGGTCTTTAATTTTATTTTCTGTTTCCAAAATGGTAACACGTTTATTTAAATCATCGTATTTATTAATTTGAGTTAATAAATACCACAAGATACTGCCTATTACTGCTAATACAATCGGTATAGCCCAAAAGAAAAATTCTTTAGATAATTTGTTATCAATCTTTTTCTCAAGCTCGTTCCTTAAACCATCAAATCTAGGATCATGTTGAATTATTTGCTTATTTTCCTGCTTTGGCATCATCACCCTCTTGTTGCAAGATTCTCAATTTCCTGAAAAAAATCTGTTATTTTTTTACTACTTTGAGGATATTCTAGTCCGAAGGAACCTTTTTGGAAGGAGATATTAAACAGGATACGATCCTGATCTAATTTTCTTTCAACACCAATAATTGTGTTTAAAGGATACGTTAACGATTCAGCTGACCCTTTGGAATCTATATCTATTTTAATAAGGCGCTTATCAGTAAGAATATAAGAAATTACACCTTCTTTATTTTCACTCAGACCCGCATTAACAGCAAGATAAGAAGAAGGATTATCGCCATTAATAGTTGTGGCAATAAAATTATGAATCACGTCTCGCCTTGATTCATCAATCTTGGGAAGATTTAGTTTAAAAATTTCGTCCAGAATGGCTTTTAGAGCTTCTTCTTTAGTCATATGAACATCCACATTCCCCTTATTGTAGGCTACTAATAGAATATTAGATATAAAAAGTCTATTTGTTTATATAATATCTGAATGTATAGTTAAAGGATTAAGAAAAGACCACAGCAATTACCTATGGGGATTAGCACTCTACACCTGGTGTCCCTGATAGTCAAGAGCGGTTTTATTATTTTAAATTAAAATTTGTAAACTATTCTAGCCTGATAATTCCAACCACTCGGCTTCTGTTAGAACCTTCACCCCTAATTCCTGGGCTTTTTTTAGTTTTGAGCCGGAGTCTGCCCCTGCGATCAGATAGTCGGTTTTGGCTGAAATAGAACCAGCAACTTTAGCGCCGAGTGATTCTGCTCTGGCTTTAGCTTCATGTCTGGACATTTTCTCTAATGTGCCGGTAAATACTATGGTTTTATCGGAGATGGGGGAATTAGCCAGTGGCTTTTTGGCATCTATAATTTCTAATTGTGCAACCAATTCAGATAACGCATTGAGGTTATTAACTTCGGAGAAAAAATCTATTATTGACTGCGCAACTACTTCACCAATACCTTCAATACTGAGTAGTTCAGTATAGGCATCGGTGGATTTGTTTGTTGCAGCCTCCATACACGCTATAAAATTTTGCCATGAGCTGTAATTCTGCGCCAGTAATTTAGCTGTTGCCTGGCCAATATGCCGGATACCAAGTGCATAAATGAAGCGTTCAAGGGAAATTTTACGCTTTTGGTTAATAGCACTAAATAAATTAGTAACTGAAAGCCTGCCCCACCCTTCCCTATTCTCTAATTTATTCAGTGAAGCTTTATCGCGTTCCTCTAAATAGAATATATCAACCGGCTTTTGGACAATTTCATCATGCCAGAATGAATCAATTTGCTTATCGCCAAGACCTTCAATATCAAAAGCATTTTTAGAAACAAAATGTTTGAGTTTTTCTATCACCTGGGCATGGCAAACCAGACCACCTGTGCATCTTTTTACCGCCTCGCCTTCTTCCCGGACAGCAACACTACCACATACAGGACAATGATCAGGAAATTTAAAATGCTGGGCACCTGCTTTCCGTGCTGATAGATCAACACTAACTATTTGTGGTATTACATCGCCAGCACGCTGGATAACCACCAGATCACCTTCCCTGATATCTTTGCTTACAATTTCATCTTCATTATGGAGTGTCGCCCTGGATACTACCACACCACCGACATTTACCGGCGTGAGATTAGCCACCGGCGTTAGTGCTCCAGTACGGCCCACTTGAATAGTAATTTTCTCTAAAATTGTTTTTGCCTGCTCTGCCGGAAATTTATGGGCAATAGCCCAGCGTGGGCTGCGGCTGATGGTACCAAGGCGCTGCTGCCAATCGAGGCGGTTAACTTTATACACTACACCATCTATATCATAATCAAGATTTGGCCGCTTACTATATAACATTTCGTAGAATTGTAATATCTGATCAATGTTATTACATACTTTACTATTATCATTGGTAGAGAAGCCAAAACTATTTAGAGAGGCCATAATTTCTGATTGTAACTGGCCAATCGGGTGGCTAAGCTCACCTACAGCATAAACAAAATATCTTAAATTTCTCTGTGCAGTTATATCTGGATCAAGTTGCCTAAGTGAACCTGCTGCTGCATTCCTGGGGTTAGCAAATAAAGTTTCTTCCTGTTTTTCCCTGGTGGTATTTAGTAGGATAAAATCCTGATGGGACATATATACTTCGCCCCTGACCTCAAGAATTTCAGGAACATTGTGGCTCTTTATATGACTAGGTAAAGTTTTTATGGTAGCGAGGTTTTTGGTTATATCCTCTCCGGTTGTGCCATCACCACGCGTGGCACCTTGGACCAATACACCATTTTCATAACGTGCGCTAAATGACAGGCCATCAATTTTAGGTTCTGCCAGGACCTGAATATCTTCCTCATCAGGTAAAGCCAGAAAACGTTTTATCCTGGTGATAAAATCAGCAATATCCTCGCGTTCAAATGCATTGGCTAAAGATAACATTGGCTGTGAATGGGCTATTTTAGAGAATTTAGTATTTGGTTTACTACCAACTTTATGCGATGGGCTATCTTTACGGATTAAATCTGGGAACAAATTTTCAATCGCATCATTTCTTTTTCTAAGCACATCATATTCTGCATCGCTAATTTCCGGCATATTATTGTTATAATAATATTCATCATGTTTAGCGATTTCACTGGCTAAGTTTTCTAACTCATTTTTGGCCTGAGCTTTGGTTAATTTTTCAGGAGGAATGTCTCTTAATTTATCGTGCATAGTATATAACATCAACTTTATTAAACAAGAGGTACTTAAATTAAAGAAAAATAATCACCACAATGTCATCCCCGCCTTGTGCGGGGATGACATTGTGGGTTCTACGCCATTAATTTCTCTGCTGCTTTCCTGGCTTCATCTGTAACCTTAGAACCGGCAAGCATACGGGCAATTTCTTCCTGCCTTTGTTTATTATCCAGTAGATCAACACTAGTGGTAGTTATATCGTTGCTATGAGTTTTATAAACCCTTAAGTGATAATTGCCCCTTGCTGCCACTTGCGGCTGGTGGGTGATAACAATTACCTGTAATTTATGGCCCAAAAGCTCTAACCTTTTCCCCACAGCATCAGCTACAGCTCCACCAATACCGGTATCAATTTCATCAAAAATAATAGTGGGTACAGACTTAACAGACGATAAAACTACTTTCATAGCCAGCATAAACCTTGATAACTCACCACCAGAGGCAATTTTTGTCAGAGGTGAAAATGGCGTTCCAGGATTAGTGCTAACTAAAAATATGATTTTATCAATACCGTTTCTTGACCAGGCTTCTTC
>Ga0206814_10240_pt1 | contig 14326 bp, 13 predicted proteins | sample Alteio_BWOrgCont_90_FD_152850 | JGI IMG/M metagenome (GOLD analysis project Ga0206814, IMG submission 152850) | Enriched cells from forest soil in Barre Woods Harvard Forest LTER site, Petersham, Massachusetts, United States -... | ecosystem: Environmental > Terrestrial > Soil > Temperate forest >...
GGGATCTTGACGTGTTAGCGGCCGATGGAGCGGGTCGTACGTCAAAGTCGTCGTGCCCGTGCCGTTGTTATATGTCAAGAGATCGCCGTACGAATCATACGTGAACGCTTGCGAAGGCGTGCGCGAGGTCCCGTCGAGTTGCGCCGGCATCGCAGCGCCCTGCACAGACAGTGGCTCTCCGTAGATGTCATACGTTAGCGAATGACTGTACCCCATCGGTGATTGCGTCTGGGTTAGTTCGCCGAGCGGCTCGTTAGCCGTGGGCGTATAGGTGTAGTTTGTCGCGCCAGAGACCGCCGAGCACGTCGCTGCAGCCGTCGTCCACACATATTGCGGATCGCAGTAGGCGACGACATTATTGCTAGTATCGTAAGCATACCGCGCGGTGGGGCGACCTTGTCCTAAGCTTACCGACCCTTGGTATGCCGTCACTTGCGGTTGCTGCACCCATAGCGTGTTGCCATTCGCATCATAGCCATAGTCCGTCTTGTTGTCGCGGGCGTCGATGCCCTCAGTCACCTGATTCAGGCTTGGGTCCCACGTTGCAGACGAGACCAGCGGCGTCGCCGTCGATGACGACCACTCTTGCGTTGTCGTCACACGACCGACGCCATCATACGTCCAGGCGCGTTTGTGCCCCACGTTGTCGGTTACAGTTGTTGTACTCGTAGAGTATCCCGAGAAATTCTCCGTGCGCCACGACTCGGCGCCGGAAGCAAGGCCGCATTGCAGCAGGCCACCACACGGTTGGGTTCCCGAGCTCACTCCGTCCGCCGGAATGAAATTTACAACACCGAAATCCTGAACCGTTGTTAGTTGGCTGCCCGAGTACGTGAACGTTGCACTGTCGCCGTCTGTTACGCAAGTGGCTGATCCGCAAGCGTTGTAGTTGAGAGTGTAACGCGGGCCGGCAGCGCCACCCATCAGGTGCCCCGTCGGATAGGTATAGCTCTCGGGTAGTGTGGCGAAAGCACCATGGCCCGGTCGCGTTACACCGATCAAGTTCCCACTAGAATCGGGAGCGTAGGTCACCACGTATCCGTTCGACGCAGAGAGCTGATTCATGAATGGCTGCCCATTCACCGATTCAAAGCCGAGGGTTATCGAATCGCCGTCGCTATGCGTCGCGACGATCCCGGTCAGTTGATTCGAACTCGTACCGCTGCCGCTAAATGAGTACGTGAACGCGATTTTGTTGAGGTTGTTTCGCCCCGTAATGTATTGGATACGGCCAAGTTCCGCCGTTTGCGGTATCGTGGTGCATTGTGCGATCGCAACGGGCGTTGCGAAGGAATATATAGTGCCGCTTTTCTTTGTCCAGTTAAAGAGGCAACCACCGTCCCATGCGAGCGTTGTACCTTGTAAACCCGCAGGCGGTGTCCAGCATGCTGTTGATGTTTGTGACAAGCACGATGTGTTAGGGGCGAAATCGTAGCGCGCACCATCGACGTCATAGATGCTCATGACGTAGCCGTTGTAGGCTAAATGGGCGTCGAACGTGTTCGTCCAGCCGTTCCCGAACGCGCTCGGAACTGAACCATCGGTACCGGCGCTGTCGTGGGTGCTTTGGCTGTTGTATGTGCGACGAAATGCGAGATCGATTCCGCGCTCTGGAATGTCAAGGTCGTCCGCTTGCACAACGAGATTTCCATTTGCAACGTTGAGCATCCACTTGCCGAGGCCGGGAATGCTGCCTTCCTCGTACGTCCACCACGGATTGATGCCGGTGGTAGTCGGCGGCAATGAGGGCTCCGGCGTTGGCGTTACGGGAACGGGCGTTGCGGTTGGCACCGGCGTCGGCGTCGCGGGAACGACGGTCACGCCCAGTGTGGCAGTATAGTATTGGCTACCGCCACCTTGCCACGTGACCGCGGTTGAACAATTTCCCACTGCGGTACCGGTAACGATGATATTTCCATTGAATTGCGCAACGCTATTGCACGCGCCATCGGTGCTCCAATTGTTTGTGGTACCCGGTGAGCCTCGCACCTGGGCTGAACCTCCCACCGCGATAGTCAAGGCACTTGGAGTTAGCGTTCCGGGGCTGGTCGGCGCAGTAACCGTAACACTCAACACCGCAGAGTATCTTCCGCTTCCGCCATTCCACTCGATTTCCGTGGAACAAGTTCCGGCCCTCATGCCACGCACAGTAAGGCCCGAGCCTCCGCTAGAGATGCTCGCGAATTGTGCGCACACCTGATCCGTTTGAAGCCCCCCGTTTGTGACTGGGGACGTCGTAAGCGAAACTTGCGAATTAATCGGAACAGATATTGGGTTTGGGACTACGCTACCGGGCGAAGCAAACGGGAGCGGCGCTGCCATGCTAGTGAGGCGACCCGGAGCCACTTGAGGCGAGAAAACGCCCGAAGCTAGACGACGCACCGGAGCTGCCATGCTGATGGATCGGCCGGTCATCACTTGCGGCGAGACGCCGCCCGGAGCGAAGCGACGCCCGGGCCGCCCCATAACTAACGGGTCTTGTCCTGAGCGAAATCGGTTTGAGTATCGCTCAAGGTTCAATATCGCTGGTGTGCCAGAGCGAAGGATGCCGCGGACGATTCGGCTGCGGCTAAAGTTCAGTTGCTCCTCGGTCGGGCGCGCGTGCGTTGGGGGGACGTAGCGCGGAGCGGGAGCGTGCTCGGCGGCGAAGCGTTCACTCTGCCCGGTAACTATCGCAAAGAGCCACGTTTGAGAGAGTGCCGCAAACAGCGGCCGAATCGTTGACGCGAGTTGCTCGCCAATCGGAATCGACTGCGTTTGCATCAGCGACATCGGCGAGGCCATAGCCGCCGTCGACTGCAAAGAGCACACAACAACTAAAGCCAGCGCATACAATCGACGCGACATGAAAGCTCCTAAAGCGAGAAGATTCCGGCGGGAGTTACCGGGCAGCGGGTTGTTCCCTTGTGCATATCGTTGGGTATTTGGAACTAGGGCTGGCGCGTGATATTTTTTTATGTCTCGGGGCTCGCGCACCACGACAAACAATAAAGCCCGGAGCTGCCGGGCTTTATTGTTTCCTTGTTCCTTCGACTTCGGCGCTTTGCGCCTACGCTCAGGATGACAACCGCTACTCGACCCGTTCTTCGATAGAGACGTTGTAGAGGAATAGGAACTTGCCCCACTCGTCGGGCAGTGTATTGCGCTTGATTTGAATCCAGGGGATGTATTTTGGCTGGCGTGGTTTCTTTTTGAGTTTGAGGTTGCACTCTTCGGGCGTGCGGTTGTTTTTGCGGTTGTTGCACCGCATGCATGCGCAGACCAAGTTCTCCCAAGTTGACGGGCCGCCGCGGCTGCGCGGCACGATGTGGTCGACCGTCATGAGCTTTTCACCGTGCAATCCGCAGTACTGGCACGTATGGTCGTCGCGGATCAACACGTTCTTCTTGGTCAATGCCACTTTTTGCATCGGCCGGCGGATGTAGTACAGCATCCTGATGATCGACGGCATGCGCATCTCGTAACGCGTCGAGGCAAGAATGCGATCGCGATCGTGCACCATCTCGGCTTTGCCGGCAAAGAGCAGCTTCACAGCGCGCTGGAAACTCGTGATGTTCAGCGCCTCGTAGGTGAAGTTGAGAACCAGAACCTCGCTCAAGATTTTGCTCCCAAAATGCGATAAAAGCGAGGCAATTAACTGCCTCGCTTTCTTACGAATGTCAGACGGGTTTCGGTCAGCATCTGTGCGATTGCTAACCTTTCATCCGGCCGCAACCTTTCTTTGATTCGTTCGAAGGCAGACGTAGCGACGTCGATCGCTGCCTCGGCGGAAGAAAGGTCGGGCGTCCTGCCTTCGTGATCCGACAGGTATGAGTGCGCGGCAAGAGCGAGCGTCGCAATCACTTCCGTGAGCAACGGCTCGACCGGTGGAATCTGCCCCTGAAATCCGGCCGCTTGCGCTTCCGGAGCTGCCTGCGGACTCATCTTGTCCCCAGACTTATGCGGCCGAAGAGGCCTTCCCTACATTTTTGCCCGCAGTACGCACCATTTCGAGGAAGAATGCGTGTACGCGGTCGTCGTCGGTGAGCTCCGGATGGAACGAGGTACCGAGCACGTTGCCCTCGCGCACCATCACCCCGTGCCCCTCGCGTTCTGCCAGCAAGGCAACTCCCGGCCCGACGCGTTCGATCCACGGCGCGCGGATGAAGATTGCCGGGAACGGCACGTCGCCTAGCACGCTAATGGGTAGCGAGACTTCGGCCGAGTCGTTCTGACGTCCGAAGGCGTTACGGCGGACGGAAATATCGATAAGGTCAAGGGTCGGTTGATCGGGCATCTCGGCGACGTCGTGTGCGGCGACGATCATGCCCATGCACGTTCCCCACAGCGGCATTCCGGCCGCAACGCGTGCGCGGATTGGCTTGATGAGCCCAAAGCGGTCGAGCAGCTTCATCACCGTCGTCGACTCGCCGCCGGGAATCACCAGGCCATCGACCGTCGCAAGATGCTCGGGCGTCTTCACCTCAACAATGTGAGCGCCAACGCGACCGAGCGCCGCAACGTGTTCGACGACGTCGCCCTGCAGCGCTAAGACACCGACAATCAGCTTAGTTCCCTCGGCTGGCGAGCAGTTCGGACTCGGGAAGCTTGCGGATGTCGATGCCGGGCATCGCATCGGAAATGCCGAGCGAGCGACAAGCGTCAGCGACGATTTTCGCGTCGTTAAAGTGCGTGGTCGCATCGACGATTGCACGCGCGAACTTCTTCGGGTCGTTCGACTTGAAGATGCCGCTACCAACGAAGATGCCCTCGGCACCCAGTTGCATCATCAGTGCGGCGTCTGCCGGCGTGGAAACGCCACCCGCGCAGAACAGCACGACCGGGAGTTTGCCCGCTTCGGCGACGGCTTTGACGAGTTCGTAGCTCGCACCGATGTCGCGCGCTCGCGCGACCAATTCTTCTTTCGGAGCAACGGTGAGCTGCGCAATCACGTCGCGAATTGCGCGAATGTGTCGCACGGCTTCGACGATGTTGCCGCTACCGGCTTCGCCCTTGCTGCGAATCATCGTTGCGCCTTCGGTAATACGCCGCAGCGCTTCGCCGAGATCGCGCGCACCGCACACAAACGGCGTGGTGAACGCATGCTTATCGACGTGGAAGAGATCGTCGGCCGGCGTGAGCACTTCGGATTCGTCGATATAGTCGACGCCAATCGATTGCAGCACTTGCGCCTCGGCGAAATGCCCGATGCGCACTTTTGCCATTACGGGAATGGTCACGGCATCCATGATGCCTTGAATCAGCTCGACCGAACTCATGCGCGCGACGCCACCCATCGCTCGGATATCCGAGGGGATGCGTTCCAGCGCCATAACAGCAACGGCGCCGGCTTCTTGCGCGACAACGGCCTGTTCGGGAGTAACGACGTCCATAATGACGCCGCCCTTAAGCATTTGCGCGAGCCCGCGCTTTACGGTGAGGGTACCCTTACCATTCTCTTCCATGTCTCTATCGTAACAGGCGATTCCAATGGGAACAATAGAGACACTTATGGGGTGGGCGACGCGCTAGGCAGCGCCGTCTGGTCCCAAATCGGTAGGTTCGGATTGGGGGTCCATTTGGGCTTCGCCTTCGTCGGTGCGGGCATGGGCGTTGGCAACGGCTTCGGAGCCACGCGCGGGTCAGGAAAGCCCGGGTCGGGGGGCGCCGCGAGGGTCTGCGCGCTGCGCCAGTCGGGCCCATAGGGGCCGCCGACCGGGAGCGGGGTCACGATGACCGACGCATTGGTCGCGCCGGAGTCGGCCGCGCGAACGATGACGCGGTCGCCCATGCGCTCGCCAAGCGCAATAGCACCGAGCAGCACGAGCACACCGGCAGCGAGGACGATCGTTACAAAGCGTCTACTTGGGTCCATTGGAGAGAGCCAGCATTCGGCGCCAGCCCTCCGCCGACTCCTTTGCCTCGCCTTCGCGAATATAGGCGCCGCTCGAAAGCTCGAAGCCCGCGATCGCCCCGCGCCTGAGGATGATCTCGACCTGCCAGTGGAACGCCGCCGAGTGCGGATCTCCAAGGAGCAACACGTTAAACGACGCTTCGCCGCCGCGATCCGCTTCTATGCCTACTCCCAATCGCTCCAAGGTCTCCGCAAGCGCGCGCCACGACGTATCGTCGGCTGCATTCGGCGAGGCTATGCATTCCCGCGGCAAGATTGTAAGCGCAGAAGCGAAGCGCGATTCGGGGCGAACGTACGCGCGCAACCCTTCATTCGCTTCAACAAGCAGGCCGAGGTCGCGACTGCGATCCGCTTCGTCGCACCAGATGCACTGCGCATGCGCGAGTCGATATTCGCGCGCCGCAGCTTCCATCGTGGCCAGCCGCGTGGGTCGTTGCGGCAACACCACCAGTTGCGTGTGTGGGTGGACGATCGTCGCGCCACCCTCGCGGCCGCAGTTTTTAAACAACAACGGAGTGCCGGTCGGTATCGCATCGACCGCGATGCGATAGCGCTCGCGCCACATCGCAACTCCGGCAGCGGATATCTGCCGCGAATGATCGGGCGAGTCAACAATCACTTCGTGCAACCCAAGCGGCGGTTCGATGGCCGGATATTTGTTTGCAAAGACACGCACGGCCCAAAGGCCCGCCAGCGGAGCACGCGCGATTTCCGGCGGCGTCAGGTCCTCGTTGCCAGGACAAAAGGGACAACGGTCGCTGGGACCGGGATGATACTCGTTTGGGCGCGCGCCGCGCGCGGGCGCTTGCAACGACCACTCGCCCGAAATTGGGTCGCGAATCATCTATCGACGAATCGCCGGAGCGGGAACGACATCGAGCGGCGCCGCGCGTGCCTTGCGATCGGCGGCCTTGCCAAACATCTCCACCTCGCGCATCTCGCCGGGCTCCATCGAGACGCGCACCGAGCGTCCGCGAAATTCGACTTGCACGTCGCGCGCGGCATCGAGCATATTGCATACGAATATTCTTACCGCGCCCTTGTCGTCTTCGAATGCGATCGCCCCAACCTCGACCGGCGAGATCATCACCTCGTCGCTCACGTCACGTCCGGCGTAGATGCACACGAACGGGTCCTCAGCCGAAAGTTCGGCCATGTCGCCGTAGATCACGTCCCGCACGAGATCGATCACGTAACTGCATCGCCGCCCGCCCCAATGGACGCGTGCCGCCGCGATCCACTGCCAACCCTTCGGTCGAATCGGCGCCAGATGCGGGCGTCCACTCGTGCGATAGCCGTCGAGTCCACCGAGCGTTTCCGCAACGGCCCACAGATACTTCGCGCCCGTCCACGGTGAGAGATACATGCCCCGATTGGAGAGCGATCCGCCATCAAACCATTCGCCAAACTCTCCGGGCACCGTGTTGCGCGGACTTCCGCCCTCCATCGTTTCGTAGACGGCGTTTAAGAAACGCACGCTCTCGTCAACGAATCCGTTGCGCGCTAAGGCGTGCACAAACCATAGCGTCAAGTCGGGCCACACGCCACCGAGCAGACCAAATCCGTACGACGGAAAGTACCAGGCATCAGCGGTGGAAATTGTACGCAAGCCGACAGGCGTTACAAAATCCGCTTCGAGCAGGCGCGAGAGAATCGCGCTCCGCTGCTCCGCATTCGCAACGTTGAACAACACCGGAAACACTTCGTCGGCGGTGAAATTATCCTGGTAGTTCCCCTCTTGGTCGTAGTTCAGAACAAAGGCGCCGGTATCGTCGTTAAAAAGATGATCCATCATCGATTCACGTAGCGTCTGCGACTCGTTTGCGTAGGTTTCCCAGTGCGCGAAATCGCCGACGACCGCGCAAAGCATCGCGGCCGCTTCGAGCGCGAAGACGCCCTCCGCGTTGATCTCCGTAACGGCGCCATCAAGCGTGTAGAACGGGATGATATTGCGCCACGACGAGATGCCGTACATATCAACACCCTTGGCCGTGCAAAACAGCAGCCCTTGATGGTCGCGTTGGCTCAACATATAGTCGGCCAGTTTCACAACCAACGCGATACGCTCGCGCACCCACGCCTCATCGAGCGTGGCGTTATAGTAATGCAACATAGCGACCAAATGCAGCGGCGTATCGTCGTTGATATTTAAATCGTAGGCAGTCTTGAAACCACTGACCCCGCGCACGTACTCGATCATCAGCCCCGACTCATCGATGTATTTGTTAAACACTTCCAGCGCATCGCGACTAAACTCCGGCCAAAAATAATCGAATCCATGCACGAACCACGACGTGTCCCGAGAGACGAGAATGTCCGACGGCGGCGAGTTCGTCGACCCCCATCCATGCGGATAATCTTTGACGATGCGAATCATGTTAGCTTTCGCCCACGCGACCCCGCGACTGATCGTTGGCGACGGGGTTAGAAACCGAGCGTCGGCGAGGCGATTCGCAAAATATCGCTGCGTGTCGTGGAGCGACCGCTTGTCAGCGAGCAGTTGCTCCAACGTGTCGCGGCTCTGCTTACCATCTTTGTGATAGACGACGGCGAGACGGAGCGATTCGCGCGAACCTGGTGCAACGGTGATGCGATATTCAAACGCGCCGAAGATGCGGCGGCTTACAAGCTTGGCGACTTCGGGCGTGAGGTGCTGCCCAAAGCCAGGTATCCCTTCGGGTAAAAGCGTCGAGGTCCGCATGTTTTCGAGCAAGACTTGCTCGCGCAACGAGAGTTCCGACGCGATCGGTTCGCGCGATCCACCCCACCAGCGCTCCGCGCCGGTCTCGGCGTTTTTCGAACAGATGAACGAACCATCGCACCACGCCTCAACCGCGGGTTCGGCCTCGCCGTAAAAGCGTTGCCCGACAAGCATTGCCCACGGGAAGACCGCAACCTCCAGTGCCTGCGCGCCCGGATTGTAGAGCGTCAAGTCGATCACAAACGAAACGCTGCGTTCGAACTTCGACCCGAATGGAACATAAAAGGCTTCGGTAACGTGGATGCGGTTTTCGAGCGTAAATTCCGAAATCTGCGCGTAGGGAAGAAAGGTGAACTCGCGCTTGGTTTGGTGCGGGAAGAGCGTGCCGCAGCCTTCGGAGCGAATCCGGTAGGCGACCTGATGCGTCCCGAAGATAATTTGATCGGTATCGGCGTCCCACAACCCGCGGATGCCGCCCTTTGCCGTCGATTGCGCGTACGACTTGTAGTTTCCGAGCAAGAGCCCGTACGGCGTCTCCGATTCGCCCACAACGTACGCGCAGAACTCGTTGCGTTGCGCGTCGTAACTTGCTCTCATCTGTATCGCACTACGCCGTTGCCGCAGGCGGACCTCCGCAACGCCCGAAATAGTGCCGAGCCCGTATGATGACCATCGCTTGCCCGGCAAAAATCAACCTTACGCTCGAAGTTCTTAATCGACGCGAGGATGGCTATCACGCGCTGCGCAGCGTCATGGTGCCGCTCGCGCTTGCAGACGAGCTGACCATCGAGCCGTCCGACACCTTTACATTTCGCTGCAGCGACGCATCGCTTGAAAACGATGCTAACCTCGTCGTGCGCGCCGCTCGCGCCCTCAACCCCAATCCCAAGGTCGCGATCGCCCTTACCAAGCGCATTCCGTCGCAAGCGGGGCTCGGCGGCGGATCGAGCGATGCGGCCGGCGTCCTTCGCACCGCGCTGGCGGGCGCGGTAACGCCAATACTCGGACACGATTGGGTTGCAATCGCCCGCGCGCTCGGCTCCGACGTTCCGTTTTTTCTTGTGGAATCGGGGGCGCTCGTTGAAGGCACGGGGGAACGCGTCACCGCGACCGGAGTGCTTCCCGATTGGCATGTCCTCATCGTGAAGCCGCCCGTTGCGGTGTCGACGGCAGCCGCGTATGCCATGCTCGACGCGCGCCCGCGACCGAGCCGCGCGCGCAACGAATCGGTCTCGATTCAGATGCTGACGGCGTTACAACGTTGCGACTTTTTGGCCGTCGAGCAGCTGCTCTCAAATGATTTTCACGACGTTATCGCCGAGTCGAGTGCCGAAGTCCGGGCGAGTGTCGATGCACTACGCTTTGCGGGTGCCAACAATGCGCTCCTGGCCGGTTCCGGTTCTGCGGTATTCACGCTTGCACCCGACGCCGCAACCATTGCCTCCATTTCAGCGCGACTCATCCTCGACGACCGCTACGCGCGCTTCGTTACATCGTTCGCACGTGGCTCAACATGGCGATAACTGCCGTTGTTCTGGCCGGTGGGCCACCTGACGACGTTGCGCACACGCAACCTGGAGCCCCGAACAAAGCGTTTGTTCGTATCGCCGGCAAGGCGCTCGTAACGCGCACTATCGAAGCGTTGCGATCGAGCGCAAGCATCGGCCGCATCATCGTCGTCGCGCCGGTCGGCTCGCACGATGACCCTGCACTCGCCGGTTCCGATGAGCGCCGACCGGATGGTATAAAAATACGGGACAGCCTACGCAACGGACTCACGAATCTTCCACCCGACGACATCGTGCTGGTAAGTGCATCCGATCTTCCAATTCTCGACGCAGCCAGTATTGACGATTTTGTAACACACGCACTCGCGCTCGATCCCGACATCGGCTACGGCTGCATCGAACGACGCATCCACATGGCCGCGTTTCCAAACGTGCCGCACACGTGGGCTCATCTTCGCGAAGGAACGTATTGCGGCGGCGGGTTTATTGCAATCAAACCCCGCGTGATGCCGCACCTGGAGCTCTTTATCGAGTCGCTCGGCGCCGCGCGAAAGAACCCGTTACGCTTGGCCGGCCTCTTTGGTTGGGATGTGCTAGCACGATTTGCGTTTCGGCGACTATCAATCGCCGCAGCCGAACGTCGAGCATCACAGATTCTCGGAGCTAAGGCGCGCGCGGTTATTTCCCCATACCCGCAAACCGGCGTCAACGTCGACCGCGTTGCCGACATCGCCCTTTCCGAAGAGTTATTGCGAAAGTAAGTCTACTAGGTCTTGCACGGTGAGGCTGGCCTGCCGAATGATAGACAGGAGCGTCCCAACCGGAACGACGTGGCTTCCCCGTTAGCGGCAGCCTCAAGGTAGCCGAGAATGGCTTCGCGAGTGCTCGCCAGCGCTTCCTCACGGCTTTGCCCAAAGGTTGAAAGATGATCGAGGGCTGGGACAAACGTAACCCAGGCCTTTTCCGTTTGGTCGTATTCGACAATCACCTGAAATTGACGGGCCATATCCCTATATTACACCCGGCGTCTACGTTGGGGTCTTCCAGCGCTTGAATAGTTCGTTTGAGATGCCGAATTGGTCGAGGGCTTTGCCGACGGTGTGCGCGATGATGTCGTCGATACTTTGCGGATTTGCGTACATGGCCGGAATCGGCGGCAAGATGATGGCTCCGATCTCCGCCAATTGCGTGAGCGTACGCAAGTGGCCCAAATGCAGCGGCGTTTCGCGAACGATGAGGACGAGCTTACGTCGCTCCTTGAGGCAAACGTCAGCCGCGCGCACCAAAAGATTGTCGTTCATCGAATAGGCGATCGCGCTCGCGCTCTTCATCGAGCAAGGAATAACCAGCATGCCATCGGTGATAAACGAACCGCTCGAAATCGCCGCGGCTAAATCGTCGTCGCGATGCACGACGTCGGCTAACGCTTCAAACGCTTCCGCGCGAACGTCCAGTTCCAGTTCGATGGTGCGTCGCGCAGCATCGCTCACGATCAAGTGCGTCTCGACACCGCCGATGGCGCGGAGCGCCTGCAAGGCCATATATCCATAGGCGCTACCGCTTGCCCCGCTGATGCCGATAATGATGCGCCGCATGACGCGCCTTTACACGCCCGGGGCAGGGGTGCCTGGTACCGAAGCTAATCCGTAGGCAACATCATCGTGAACGTAAGCGCCGCCGACGAATTCGTCGCCACTCTCAACGCATGGTCCCGTTCGGGGAACGATGCGCTCCTCATACGGGCGCTGCGTTCACCGTACTCGCGCGTGCCCCACGACACGGCGGCCGCGTACGCCACGCTCGCAGAGCGCGCGGGCCCACTCCTCGATGCGATCTTTGCTTCACGCCTTGCGCTACCCGCCGACGAACGCGACGTGGTTCTCCGCTTTGCCGAACGCGTGAAATCGCTTGGCGAAGATAGCGATATTCGGGCGCTCTTCGAGATCGCCGAACCGCCTCGCATAAAAGAGGACCCTGCCGAGCTGCGCCTCGGGCACGCCGTAGACGCCGATACGCAGACGGGCGTTCGCGCGCGGCAGGGACACTTTAGCGCGTCATCGCTCAACGCCTACGCCGATTGCGCGCGCAAATGGTATTACCGTTACGTTTGCTCGGCCGTCGAAGATCCGGGTTCGTCGGCGTCAACCTATGGCACCGCGTTTCATGCGGCGCTGGAAGATTTTCACGGAGAGTATCCCCATCCCGAGCCGCAACACGAGCCGGCAATGCGCGTGCGAATCGTGGGCGACGTCAACTGGGCCTTCGAACGCTATCGCGCCGACTTCGATACTGCCGTCGAGGTCGAGTTGCACAAGCGCCGCGCACAACGAACGGCGCAACGCTATATCGATTGGATCGTCGCCGAATCCAAGCGCGCACCGTTTACGGTTTTCGGGCGCGAAGCAAGCACCGAACTCGATCTTGCGGGCTTTCCGTTCGTCGGCTACATCGACCGACTCGACCGCGACGACGCGACAGGCGCCGTGAGTATCTTCGACTATAAGACCGGATCGATTGCAACGAGCGCTGCCGAGTATATCGACGACGTGCGCAAGTTCGCGGATTTTCAGCTGCCCTTCTATTATTGGGCGCGCACCGCAGCAGGCGATCGCGTTACCAAGCTGGCGCTTATCCCGCTCAAGGATGCTTTGCTTGACGTGCGCCCGGTCGCGCTCGAAGTCGTGCCCGTCGCAACGCCACAAGCCAAGCGCAGCTCCTCGCCGACCGGCACGATTGGCATAGCTGATCTCGAACGCGCGCGCTCGCGCATGATCGAAATCTGTCGCGAGCTCACCTCCGGCCAACGCACGTCCTTTCCGGTTGCAAGCGACCCCGAGGCGTGCACGTTCTGTGCCTATAAGAACTCGTGTCGCGATCGTCCACTCTCGGAACGCGAGAAGTTCGGACGATGATCGCCATCACGGGGCCAGCCGGAACCGGCAAATCCACCGCACTCGCGGCGCGGGTTGCTGCTTTACGCGCCGACAATCCCAGCGCGGGAATATTTGTTGCGTCGCACCCCTGTGAAATCGTGGCCCTCGCGAGTTGCGTGCTCGAAGCCGGCGGAGAATCGATCACGATCATCGACGATATCGAAGCACGCGCGGTACTCGGTCGCGCGGCCGAGGGCCTACTTTGCATGCAGTGGGACGAGGTGCGCTCGGGACGAGTTGATCCCGAAGTCGCTGGTCTGCGGTCCCCGCAGCGCTTTATCGATGCGGCGTTTCGCCTCTTCCGCAAACTCCGCGACGCCGCCATCACACCCGATATTTTTCTCGATCGCGCGCTCGCTGGAGCCACGCGGTTCTACGCTACGCCGCCGAATTTCAACCATCCCGATTTGATTCTTGGAACCAAAGAGGCGTATCGCGACTCGCTGGACGTCACGACGGCCGAACTCGACCGCCAGCGCATTCGCGAAGTTGACTTGGCCAAGATTCTCGCGCATCTCTACGGCGACTACGTCGCTGCGACGCGCACGGCGCGGGCAATGACCGCACGCGATGCCGTGGCGCTCGCCGTTGCAATGCTCGAACGCGACCCCTCGTCGAGTCACGCCGTTCGCGCACGATTTCCCCACGCATGTATCGACGAAGCACAAGAGATGACGGCCGGCGCGCGCTTGCTGCTCGACTTCATCTATGGCGCCACGCTCGATGGCGTAACGCTTGCCGGCGATCCGCACGGTGCAACAACGAGCTTCGACGGCGCGCGGCCCGACCTCGCGTTCGCGAACGCCGCGGAGCGAATCGAACTTACCACCCCGTATCGCAACACTCATCCGACGCCACAATATTATCGCGCAAAGAACGAGACAGACGAAGCGAAATACCTCGCCGGCGAAATTCGTGCTCGTTTAAACGACGGCGTCTCGCTCGAAGAAATGGCCCTGATCTTTCGCTCGGTCTGTGACGTCCATCTATACGAAGAAGCGCTGCTTGAACTCGATATTCCAGTCGCCGTAACCGGCGACGTTAACCTCTTTCGCGACCGACGTGCGCTTGATGCCATAGCGCTACTTTGGAATCTCTGGGATCCGTTCGAACATGAATACATGCTGCGAACGCTCGCGGGGCCGTCGATGGCGCTCTCCGACGCGTCGCTTGCCCAACTCTGTAGCGAACCTCCCGACGCGCAAGCGCCGCTCTTTGTCTTACCCGACGAACCGGCACCAACAACGCGCCGAGGCCGGTTCGACCCGAAGCGCGATTTGCGGCTCGGTTG
>Ga0206814_10258_pt1 | contig 14272 bp, 12 predicted proteins | sample Alteio_BWOrgCont_90_FD_152850 | JGI IMG/M metagenome (GOLD analysis project Ga0206814, IMG submission 152850) | Enriched cells from forest soil in Barre Woods Harvard Forest LTER site, Petersham, Massachusetts, United States -... | ecosystem: Environmental > Terrestrial > Soil > Temperate forest >...
GACCACAGCCACGGTTGCCGCTACAGTCGGCGCTAACTGCGGTGTCTGGACGCCGATGACGTTCTCGCTGACTCTGTAAGAACTTCCGGAAACCCGGATCGATCGAGCGCATAGCCCGGAGGCCCTTCTCCTCCGCCTATGCGCTCTTTACATTTTTTTGGGTGTTGCTTGTTACGTTTGCCGGAGCCCTCACCCCCTGCCCCCTCTCCCATTACGAACCAAATGGGAGAGGGGCTCCCAACACCCAATACCTAGCACCCTTCCCAGTCATATCTTGTTTTCCGCAATTTACAGGAACAAAGGTCCCGTACTGTTTAGTTTTCCGCGAGGATTCCCGAGTTGTAAAGGGCATCACCTCCGCAATGGAAACATCAAATGAAGGACATCCGATATACTCGCGCCAGCAAGGGCTTCACGCTAATTGAGCTATTAGTCGTGGTTCTTATTCTTGGTATTCTTACCGCAATTGCACTGCCATCATATGTAAGCTCAGTAAATGCCTCGCGCATGGGCGCTGCGAACGCCAATGCTCGGGCCCTGGCCACGGCGGTCCAGGGCAAGGCCATCAGTGCCGGCTCTTACGACACCACACTCGCCGACTACTCTGCCGACATGGGCGGCACCATTCCGCTCAACCCATGCACGGGCACTACAACCGGTTACACGATTGTGGACACCGGTACTTCGTGCCAGATCACCGCAAGCGTAGGAACGAACTGCGGTACCTGGGCGCCGACCGTTTATACGGTTGGGTATCAAGGCGAATAGGCTTGCCAAAAGGGCGTGCGGGACGGGGACCTTCTCCTCCAACTGCGCGCCCTTTAGGCATTCGGCTTAATTCGCGCCTCTGGCTGCGTTTTGGTGGGCAAACACAGATGCTCCCCTTGCGCCGGCTTTGTCGCCATCCGGGACGATTTCTATATCAAGATCAGTTTGTTCGTCACGAAAAGGGATGGATTTGCGAATCGATTCCAGATACCACTCGCGCAATTCTTCCGACGCCTCAATAACCCCTCCGCCGATGAAGACCGCATCAGGATCGAAGACGTTAATCATCTGGTCAATATGGGCGGCAAGGGCCCAGGTCTGAGCTCGAAACACGGCGCGGCTCAACTCATCCCCTTTTTCCGCCAGACCCCTGACCTTCTTTGCCGCTTCTTTGATCGGAAGTGCTGCAAGGGTATGTCCCGGATATTTCGGCAAGAAGTAGGGCAGAAGATTCAGCTCTATCCCGGTCAGGCTCGCGATCGATTCGAGGTCGCTATCCTTTCCACAATTGCAGCGAGCGGGAATCGACCCGTCCGGGTACCAATTACCGGGAAGGGTGACATGACCCAATTCGGCGGCAAACCCGACCCGGCCGACTAACACTCGACCGTTCGCGACGACCCCTCCGCCAAGGCCCGTCCCAACGATCAGCGACACGGATGTCTTTGTCGGATCATCGCCAAATCGCTTCCAGTGGGCATAGAGCGCGGCGGCATTGCCGTCGTTTAAGAAACTCACGGGCAGCTCGAGCTCTTGCGATAAGGCGCCGCGAAGGTCAAAATTCCAGTACCCTTCTCCCGAAAAATTGGTCGCCCCTTTTGAACAAAGCACGCCATCTGCACTGATCGGACCCGGTGTGTCGAGGCCAACGGCATCGACATCCGAGGCGCTCCAACCAGTTCGCTCGAGGGCCATTTTAAAGGCTGATTCAAGTTGGTTGATGCAAGTATCGGGACCCTGCGTGACGAGGCTCGGCAACTCCGCCATGTCCTCGATCAGGAAGCGGCTCCCGTCATAAGCCGTTACGTTAATCGAATTTCCACCGAGATCCAAACCGACGATCTTTGCCATTGGGAGCGCCTTCTCCTGTCCGATTTCAGACTACCCGCAGCGCTTCCCAGTCTTCCGGGATCAAGCTGAACATCATTACGTCGTGCACTTTGCCGTCGGCATCGATGATCGAGTTCCGAATGCACCCTTCAAAGATGAATCCGTTGCGCTGGGCGACGGCGGCGCTGCGAAGGTTTTCCGTCGCACATCTTATAAATACGCGGTTGGCTTTAAGCGACTCGAATGCCAATCGAGTGAGCAGACGAACGCTCTCGGTGACGTAACCTTGACCGGCTGCGCTCTTTCGCACCCAATAGCCGATTTCAAAAGACCGGACGTTCCAGTCGATTCGGTGGAGGCCGGTGCCGCCGACAAAACGGCCGGTCGCTTTGTCGAACATCCCGTAGGGCAGGTCCTCCCGGAGCAGCCACTTGGCGTGAAACGTGCGCACGAGCTTTTCGGAATCCTCGACGCATGCATGTCCCGGCCCCCACGGCATCCAAGGGAGGATGTGTTCACGAGATTCGTCGACCGCCTCAAAGAGTTGCGCCCCGTCGCTGGTACGGTAACGACGCACCATGGTTCGATCCGAAGATAACTCCTCGGGCAAGTCGATTAGAATCGGTTCAGCCATGAGGGAATATTCTAGCCCGGTCAGAAGGAAAAAACGACCTTCAATTGCGCGCTACGAACGGTCTTTAGAGCATTGGGATCGCCCAGGATGAAGTAGTACTCGGTGCCCTTACCCCCCGATTCGTGATAGAAGAGATACGCGTTGGTGTCTCCGTTTTGAAGCACAACCCTGCCGCCCACCGATCGGGTTGGCGTGATTTCGTAATTGGCGGTGAGAATATGCTGCTGGGTTAGCCCGTCTCGGTTCTGGAAGAGGCCGGAAAACGAAACATCAAGTTTCTTGATGAGACGCAGGTTCACGATCGGGGCAAAGGTTGTGGCGGGGACGCTTCCCAGTTCGCCGGTAGAGAATTGAAGACCAAATTGCCTGAATCGGTTCGTCACGCCATCGACGATGTTAAACCCGAACGTGTTGTCCGTCGTGTCCAAGAACTGCATGTGGACGTAATCCAATTCAAAATGCCAATCATTCCTGGTTTCGACGTTATAGGAGGACTGGACTCCACGGTAGTAGAGAAGGCTGTTTTCTTGCCACCAATAGAGCGGGACGATAGTGGCTTCGGTACTTCGAAGCGGTCCCGTCCGCCACTGAGCGCTCCAGTCTTCGACGCTCGTAAATCCCTTATAGCCTGTATACGGGATGTAACCGTCTGGCGTTAGGAAGTTGTTTGACACGCCGGAGAATTGCATCATGCTCGTCAGGAACTTGTCTGCATAGTAAGAACTGATTACTTCCGCGCCACCGCCGGCGCCGGGTCCGGAAGAGTTCGCAGCGAGGGTCTCGAGAGCGGCCTTTCCCCATCTTGTGTGATCGTCCAAAACGGCTACCGTGTTATTGCCGGTCGGCGTATCGTTTTGGACGAGCATCAGACCCCCGCTCGATGTGTCGGAGAAGGTGTGTTCGTATCGACCGACAAAGTCGTTTCTGCCTGAAAAGCTGTCAGTGTCCAGCAATCCGATTGTGTCGTTCGGCGCAAGTTTTCCGTACACTTTTGCTCCGAGATCAAAGGTCTGAATGCTTACCGGATAGAAGAAGAGTCCGATATCGTTGATATTCGTTTGATCGAAGAAGTAGTTGCCGCCCTCAAGAAAGAACGGGCGCTGATCTTGAACCGAATGCGGTACGTGCGAATACGTGATGCTGATGATCGCATCTTGAATGGTCGAAAAGTCAGGGTTGTAGCTCGCCACGCCTGTGAGTTGGGGTGTAAACGAATACCGGGCATCCAGGCCGATCTTGGTGCTGGTTTGATCGTTCTCGATGCCGGTCAGCAGATATGGAAGCAGCGAGAGCTTGGGATGAAACGACGATTGAGGCACCTGGACGTTATCCCAAATACCCTCGTTTTCGATAAACCCTTGCGTTGTAACGTTGCTCCAGATCGACCACATTTTTGTGCGATCCTGAAAGCGCTGAAAGTCGATTCCCATCGTAATCGGCTTCGAGTTCGCGGGGTAATTTAGGCTGGCCCAGGGGATGCGCATCTCGCACGTCCAGCCATGTTCGTTCCGTCTCGAGGCCGCGTCCCAGTCCCCCTTCCACTCGGCTTTCGACCCCCTGCCTCCGGCGAGCGCTGCGGACCGGGTGCCCAGAGCGTTCACCGAGAACTGGCTTACATCGCTGCTTTGGTGGGTCAGGAACGGATCGAAGTCGACTTCAACGTTATCCTCGTTGTTCTGGTTGTTGCCGTTGTTTTGTTGGAACTTCATGTCGCGTACGGTCTCTCTGGCGACGATGCCTTCCGGGCGGCTGTCCCTGCAGTCGAATCCAACATAGATGTATTTATCGTCGTACAAGATCGTCACGGTCGTCTGATCCGGAACGAGGTTGCCGTTTTGGACGTCGACGAACTGAACGGCCCTGGGCGCCTTCTGCCAACAAGCGTCGGATAGGTTGCCGTCGATAATCGGCGGGGAGTCTGTTTTGACCGCGACGATGTGCCGTTTGGTGTATTGCGTCTGGCCGAATGCGAGAGTGACGAGACAGATGAGGGCCGACAAAGCACGGCCGGCGACGATGAAATTACAATCAGAAATCAATAGTAAGCCTTGAAACTTTTAAAGTCCGCGTGCCATACGCAGATGATTTTCTCAAAGTTTCAGGAATCTGCCCCTATGGGAAAATAAATGCTAAAAAACCTGCATTTCCATTCGGGCGCATAATTATTCGATGAATTCGTCTGTCAGCCAAAAGCTCACTTCGGGCGGGATCGAGCTGGATCCGGGACCGGAAAGATTCGGATTTCTCTGCGAAAGCAACGATCTCATCGGCAATGCGGAGGCGTTGCGCGCGCGGATGGAGCGTAACGGGTACCTGTACCTGCCGGGATTTTTGGATCGCGATGAGGTCAATGCTGCTAGAAAGGCGATCTGCGAAGAGTTATCCGAGGAAGGCCTTCTCGATCCGGACGAACCGGTGGAACTCGCCATTGCCCGACCGCACACGAAGATGTCTTTTCGCCCCGACATTGCCAACGGCAAGCTAGCCGGCCCGTTGATTCGCAAGGTTATCTACGGCGAAAGGATCATGAGCTTTTTCGGCCTGTTCCTCGGCGGTGAGGCAACGCACTACGATTTCACGTGGATGCGGACCATCGCACCGGGACTGGGAAGCCAAGCGCATTGCGATGTCATTTTTATGGGACGAGGAACGAAGAATCTGTATACGGCGTGGGTTCCGTTCGGCGACGTTCCGCTAAACGTCGGCGGTTTACTGCTGATCGAAGGATCAAACCACAACGAACAGGTTCGCCAGTCGTACTGCACGATGGATTACGACAGTTCGTGCCAAAACAGGCCCGGCGAGCACCCTCTGACGGCGGCCGGCTACCATACGTCCGGTGCGCTGAGCGAGGATATGCGTCAGACGCGTGACTTGGACGGCGGCAGACTGCTGACAGCGGAGCAGTACAAGATGGGCGACCTGCTTATCTTCAGCGTTTACACCATCCACGGTTCCCTCGATAATCATTCGAGGGAGATCCGTCTATCGACGGACTCTCGCTATCAGCTAGCAAGCGAACCGCTCGACGAACGATGGGTCGGAGAGCATCCGGCAGGTCACGGCGGGCAAAGTGTGAAAGCGGCCATCTGCTAATGTGGCAGGAATGCGACCCGTGATCCGCCAAAGTCAAATACAACCGTAAACGGCTCCATCAGATCTTGCCCGATGTTGCCGGCGAGATATCGGTCGGCAAAGGCGCCCGCTTTGGCCTGCGAAAAGATCGCCGAGATGTTCGCGAAACGGTGTCCGCCCAATTCGAACCATGCCAACTTGCCCACTCTCGCCTCGGTCGTGCCGCCAACTCCGGCCATTCCGGCGGCTGTCGTTTGTTTGCCGTCCAGGAGGTGCATCTGCGCTACGACGGGTGAATGGAACGTAACCGTCCCATTCGCGCCGGTGTCGAGTCGAAACCAACCTTTGTGGTCCCCTTCGAATGTCGCCTGCACGGCTGGATTACCGGAACTGAATTCCATCTTGGTCCAGTCGCCACGCGGAAGATGGTAGTCACCGGCGCTATCGACCTGAACCGATGGCTTTTTCAGATCGAGTTGCACGATAAATCGCCTAAAGAAGTCGAATCCGACAATCCCGGCAAGCTTGATCTTGAACATATCGCTGAGCTGATGTAGGTCGATTTCCAAGAAATAAAGGTTTTGAATCGTCGCGGGTCCAAGCGAGAAGCTGCTCGCGGTCCTGAACGGCTCCAATACGACCCCTCCGACCCCCACTACGGATTCTTTACCGATCTTTGGCATGGCAAGTGAATCGGCCACGGATTGATCGATCACCATCGAGTCGGCGCCGCTGTCGAGGATGAACCACCCTACGTCTTTTCCGTTGACTCTTGGATGTACCAAAATGTGCCCGGTCTGAGCTCTTTTTATCTCGACCTCACTGGGAACGGAGGCGTCGTACGCGATATCGTTCGGCGACAAAACCGGCATCGAGTAGGACTGCTTTGACCTGCTTGCGTCCTGGGACATCTCAACTCGGTAGATGTCGGTCAGACCTTCATCGGTGACCTTGGTGACAAATGGCACGCGGATGGATCCCGCCGATCTCCAATCGGACAGTGCGATGGTCGTGTTGCTGCCCGCAATCTCAAATTCTGCGGAAGTAGGCAGCCAGGTCTTGGCGTCGATGCGCACCGTTTCGTCCAGCCCGGATACCTTCATGGCGAGATGAATCGTGTAGAGGCCGTCCTTGGCGCTTTGAGCCGGCGCAGAGCAAGTTACGGGAGCGTTCGGGTCCAGCCAGTAATCGGTTAGCAAAAAGAGGACGGTGTCAACTCGATCCACATCCTCGAAGGCCAGTCGCCTTGTGGCTCCGCTCGAATCGATCTGCCAATGGTTCTTACCATCGAATCCAAGCGTCTGGCTGAGTTTTCCATCGATGGCCTGACAGAACTGTCCGCTGCTCTTGAACTGAAGTTTGTAGCCGTGAGAGACCCCTCGAAATTCGGCCGATCCGGTCAGGACCGTATCGTCCCACCGCGTCTTTGCCGATGCTGGCGCGATTGCCCGGCGGACGTTAGCAATGACATCGATAGACGTCAAATGCGTTTTCGTTAAGAGAGCGGCGGCGAGGAGTGAGAGCATGGTTAGAGAGAAGCCTTAAACGGTTGATCGTTTGACCATAGCACTGGCTTTCTGCCTGCGATGGACACTTGAACGGGGTCTGACGGGCCGGCTCGCGAGATTTCGATCGCTTTGTGCGTCGCGTGGATCGAAAGAACCAGCCCGTGCCAATGGATTTGATCGATGCTGAACTCGGGCCACTCCTTGGGCAGCTTTGGCCAGACGGCAAAGCCATCCGCCTTTGGCTGAAATCCCATGAAGCCGTCTAGCAAGACATGGGGAAGCAGGATGCTTTCGGTGAACTCACGATCTAGGCCAAGTCCCCCGGGTGTACCACTGCCTTGCAAGTGTCCGGCGCGCGAACCATCGTAATACTTGCGGTAACCGCCTGCCGCTGAGACCTCTGCATACCAAAACGCGATCTCGCGAAGGCGATTCCACGCATCGTCGGGACCTTCGATGCGCAGGCGCGACAGGATGTCGTGATACGACCAGCCGAGAACGGCGCCGCCGTCTTGCACCTGGTCGCCCCATGGGATCGACTCCGGATCTGACCAAGACCAGATATACCAGTCGATGTTTCTCCGTGTGCTGGCTCTCGGCGCGAACCGCCATCGATAGATATCCAGACCGGTCGAGGTGTCGCTGCCGACGATCCGTTCGCCCTTGATCCACTCAAGGATCTTTTCGGCATGACGGTCATCGGCGTACCCGTATGTGATGGCTTCGAGGTTTAAGAACGTGTACCCGTAGTCGTGCTTCTGCCCAAGCGTGTCGATGCAGGCGACAAACCGCTCTGTCGCAGGATCCCAGAACAGACGATTTCCCTCGCGTTTCACTTCCTCGGCATGAGCTTCGAGCCGTTCGGCCGACATTGTCTTGGCAGGCGCGTCTATTCGCCAAGCCGGATGCATATGGATTTCTTGCTCAAGTCTCGCCACAGACTTAAGCGCGCCGTAGTACCTCAGCGAGGCGTAGGCGTCGAGGTTTCCGAAAGGAAGCAAATCCCAGTAGTTGTCGCCGATCCCTTGACCGGAGACGATGACCTTTTTCCCGTCCGAGAACGTAATGCCGCTTCTGCCGCTATGACCGACCCATGTCGTCTTGATGGCTTTCATGTCGCGACCATGCTGCTCGGTCATCAAATACGTAAGGGCGACTCGGATACGGGCAATATTCGATTGTAAAAACTCTACATTTCCGGTCCAGTCGAAGAACGAAATGCAGCCGTCGATAAAGCTTGCGTTGTTGACGTTCTGCCGCGTGTCGTATTGCGTAAACAGCGCCTGAATGATCACGGTGGCGGCCGGAGGGTTGTCGAAGCTGATTCGCAGGCGCGTGATTTTGCCGGTCCACTGCGGGTTCTTGTAGAGTGGAATTACGGTTAGGGTGATGGCGCCAGGGTCAGCCGGGTCAAAGTACATCCGTCGCGATTCAGAAAAGCCGGACTCCGATTCCGTTGCCCACTCGATGTAAGGATGAGCGTTTGCGAGTCCGATCGCCTTCCATCGGAGTTGTAGAAAAGGAGCGTCGGAAGTGTCGATCGTCTGAGTCGGGGTTAGCACTTTGGCGCCGGTGCCATCAAGCTGAAGCTGCCATCCGTCGGCGGTCATTCCCAGATTCGAAGCGCCTGACAACTCCCAGCCTTTCACGTCATTGAGCGTTTCCGGCCGCCAAGGGGGGCCCACCGTCTCCCGGAAGGAAAAATGCCAACCGATGCCGCCGGTTCCCTGCGACCAAAAGGGAAAAGGCCAACCCAGGGGATGGGCGATCGATGGGTGTTGGTGGGTCGCTACATAGCCTTCGTTATCCAGGATCCGCGACGATAATGCACGGCCCCATAGATCCCGAATCTCAACCATGTGCGCGTCGGTCGTAACCGCCGGCCAAAGCGTTGGGCTCGGAATCCATTCGTCCCAAAGCGTCGGACCCGGACCGGCGCCGTTGTAGTGCTTCCAAAACATGTTGCGAAGCGCGTCCATCTCTGGCTCGTGGCCGGGCACGACGAAATGGGGGAAATCTTCGGGTGGCGTTTGGCATGCCCCAGTACAGGGAAGAACGATGAGCGCCAAGAAAGTCAGGATCGCCAAGCGTCGGCGCAGTCCTTTGGGTGTGGCGGGTCTCGGTGCTTCTTGGCGCATGCGGGTCGACGAGCTCGTGCGCGGATCTGCCGGCCCACGCGGAATACAAGTGTAGTTTGATCGAGTTCAACTCGGAAGGTCTACTTTCGCTGCGCGTTGGGGTGGAATGCGTGGTGGGCCGTAGAGGTTGTCCGATTTCTCCCTCAGGCCTTACTCATATCTCGGTCACGGATGAGTCCTGATCTCTGTTCGACTGGCCCGCTCCGTAACTGCATAAGCAAGAACCGCCGAACTCCAACCGATCGCCCCCCATGAAACGACGTCCAGAGAAGAAGCGAGAAGCGCGAAAACCGTCCATGAGCCATAGGACGATTCGTAAATAATCCATGGCGACGCCGCAGAAAGACAATGAATAGACTTATCGAGGCTGGCGTGAGGTTTTGCTCACTCATGTTTGAGCCTGATGGACGATCCCTGAAACCTTTAGGCACGCCCTTACCACGCACCATCCAATTGCCGATTCTGCTCCCCATGTTGCCATTCTCATCAGGAGGTTAGCGGAAAGGCGATCATCCTGAAGCGCGATTGTGCGCGCTGAAAGATATGCAACTCCACATAGAAACGAGAGCCCCAGCCCGGTCCAAAAAACATCCTCTCTTGCGTCAGCCCACTTTAACAAAAACCAACCGAGGACCGTCAACGCGAGCACGTCGCCGAGGATAAGTGCCCCTCCACTGCCCCTTATGACAAGCCAGACCCCGAGGAGATCCGAGCCAACGCCAAATAGCAAGCTTAGGCCGATGCGAGCTAGGACCGGTCGAAACGAAGCCAATTCGCCTGGTCTCCGAAGTAATCGTACGTGTAGTAGCGGGTCCCTACACGACCGTCCTGGGTAACCGGATGACCAGTCATCTGCCGTGCGACGACCGAAGTGTCGTTTAGTAGACGTCGATAGCGGCCCATGAACAGGCCGTTGGTAGGATCGACCCTAGTTCCCGAACTTAGGTCGACAAGCCAGCCTTCAGCCTTGGCGTCCCCCAAATACTTTCGCAGAACTGCCATCGACATATTGAATTCCCTTGGGCCGACGTATGAGTTACGGTATGGCGTGACAAGGGTGTTACTTGAGCCGTAGTGCGACTCCGCTGCGGAAACCAACATGTTCGCCAGGCCCTGTGGATACGGATCCACCAGACCGGAGCAGATGGTTATTGGCGCCAGTCCACTTCTTACGAGGGGCGCGGTGCCAGTTGGAAAATCGCCGGATTGCTCTTGATACATCGCTCCGGCTAGACCCAACTGATGCATCTCATTGAGATCGGAACTCTCCTTGGCTTTTCGTTTGGCAACGACTATGACAGGGGCCAAGACGCCAATCAACACGAGCATGATTGAAATTGCCACGAGGATCTCCACGAGAGTGACTCCCCGCATGGTTCGGGAGTCACTCGACTGTGGTCTGGCTTCGTATTGATGGCTCATGGTCCTTTCAAGCAGCAATTTAGCTCTTTTAGTTCCCCTGTCAGTGTTACGCTACCACCGATGATCTTTGAATATACGGGTTGATGATCTTTTCCGTGGGTTGAGTTCAAATATTCCGAGAATAGTCATGCCAACTATGGTATTTCCGAACCAGCGGGCACGGGCTGGCGCGGCAATGGTGCCATGTGATCGGACCTCCCGTTTCGACGATCGGCTTTGAGTTTGCCGCTCACTTCTTTGCATGTCGATGCGCCGCCCGCGCAGGGCACAGCTACGCGTCAAGACAGGATGCGTCCACGAGGATAAGGCTCGCAACTTGGATCACGGCTCACCCATTGCTTAAATCGCTGCAACCTGCAGCCTTTGCCAACCGAATTGGTATTGGCGCCGTCGCGCGCGGAGGAACTGTAAATGATTCAAGGCGATGTCTTGGCCTTTATATCGGTGCTGATCGGGACCTGCGTTTCCGCCTGGGCGCTTACATTGGCAAACGGTTTGTTGTTTCCGGGCAAGAGTTGGGTTGCGCAGCAAGAGGTGAATGCACATCCTTGGCGATGCCTGGGCCGCGGCGCAGCCGTGATTCTGACGCTTGGCTTGATAGGGCTGATTCTGGCGGTTCGAGTTCCCAATCCGGTCGTCAAGTTGGTCGGCTGGCTACTTTTGCTGGGGATATTTTCGGTCGCCGCTCTTGGCATGGCAGGTATCGCTTTGAATGCGGGTGAGCGGCTCAAGAAGCTGGCGCCTGAGATGAACGACTATGCCGCTTTCTCCAGGGGGGCCGCGTTCCTGATCGTCGGATGTATCTTGCCGATCGTCGGTTGGCTCGCCTTTGGCCCCGTGATGTATCTCGCCTCCATCGGCGCCGGCATGAAAGCCGTGTTCACCCGGGTCGTGGAAGCGCCTCCCGTCGCGCGCGCCGAAATGGTCTGATGGACTTTACTCGCCGTGATTGCATTCGGATTGGCATCGCCGGAGGCGCTCTAAGCGCGGCGGGTGGATGCGCACGCCTTGCGAACCACTTCGCGGAGCACCACAGCGATGCTGCGCTTCCACCGGGCGACGTCGATGCAACCACAAGGTTGGTCAACCGAGTGACTTTCGGTCCCCGCCCTGGAGACGTGGCGACCGCCAAGTCTGCCGGTCACCAGGCTTACGTTGCGAGCCTGCTGGAACCGGACGATGACGAAGATCTTCGCCTTCAGTTCCTGCTGGACAAGCTGGATGTGTTTCAAATGCAGGCCTACGAAACACGCGATCTACCGGAGGACGAAGTCATCCGGCAACTGCAGCAATCGGCGATTTTACGTGCCACTTACGGAAAGCACCAGCTTAGGGAGCGCATGGTCGACTTTTGGACCAATCACTTCAATATCTATGGCCGCAAGGGCTTGTCCGCCTACCGAAAAGCGGCGGACGAGACAAACGTCGTGCGAAAACATGCGCTGGCGACGTTTCCAGATCTGCTTCTCGCTTCGGCGCACAGCCCCGCGATGTTGATGTATCTCGATAACGCGGGCAACGTCGCCGGGCGGCCCAATGAGAATTACGCCCGAGAAATCATGGAGCTTCATACGATGGGCGTCAAGAGCGGCTACTCGCAAAAGGACGTCCAGGAAGTTGCGCGCTGCTTTACCGGCTGGACTTTGGAGCAGCGAATGTTTCGCCACCGTTGGTCGTTTCGTTTCAATGAGGACCTTCATGATAACGGCCCAAAACAGGTTCTCGGGCACTCCATCCCGGCCGGAGGAGGCGAGAAGGACGGCGAGATGGTGCTGGATCTGCTGGCCGGACACCCTTCAACCGCGCACTTTATCTCTAAGAAGCTCTGCGGCTACTTCCTCGGCGATGACGCGCAAAAGTGGGTCGGCCGGACCGAGCAGACCTACTTGCAGACAAAAGGCGACATCCGTTCCATGCTCGAGCCGATCCTTACCTCGCAAGAGCTGATCGATTCGCCGCCTATTCTGAAGCGCCCCTTCGACTACATGATTTCGGCGCTATGAGCCCTGGACGTCGATACGGACGGGGGGCCGGACTTGCAAGAACACTTGTCCAAGATGGGTGAGCCCCTCTATCAATGGCCGATGCCGGATGGATACCCGACTCGGACGACGGCTTGGACGGGATCGATGCTGCCAAGGTGGAACTTTGCCTATGCGCTGACGAGCGGCGATATTAGGGAGACCGGGGTCGACTGGGACCGGTTGGAGCATGGTGGGGACGCCGAACGGATGTTTGAATTGACGCATGCCAGGCGGCCTTCGAAGAACGATAGCGAGTTGGTCGATCGAGTGGCGAAAGAACTGAATCAAGGAGGCGGCGATCCGGCGGGAGCGGGCTTTTTGTGCCTGGCTTCCCCGTCGTTCCAGTGGAGATGATGCCGAAAGATTGGTGGAGTTGTGTAGGGCATCGGCAGGCGGAAGCGGCCAGAACCTGGCGGCCATCGCGCCGCGACCTGTTTACCGGGGCGGGTATGGCGCTCGCTGCCTGGGCCGGTCGCAATTCTGCGCTCGCGGACGTCGCCATTTCAGGGCAGGGCAAAGATAGGCCGCACGATGTTTTGGTAACGATCTTTCTGCGCGGTGGCGCAGACGGCTTGAATGCAATCGTTCCCTACGCGGAGGATGCGTATTACCGGAACCGGCCGAACCTTTCGATCGCGCCGCCAAAGGACGGGCGGACCAACGCATCGGCCCGGATTCTTGATCTCAACGGATTCTTTGGGCTGCATCCGGCCCTGGCGCCGATCCTTCCTATATACAAAGATGGCAAGTTGGCGGTAGTCCACGCATGCGGCTCACAGGACGGGACGCGATCGCACTTCGAGGCGATGGCTGCCGTCGAAAGAGGGTTGGCCGCCGAGGGGCCCGGGCCATCCAGCGGATGGATCGCGCGTCATTTGGCCTCCACCGAACGGACGGAGGATTCTCCGCTTCGCGCGGTGGCATTCGGCGGAACGTTGCCGGATTCATTGCGGGGGGCAAGCAACACGGTTGCTTTGGAATCGATCGACGATTTTCAGCTAAAGACCCCCGACGATAAGCGCCGTCACTACGAAGAGGCGCTGCTGGGTCTTTACAAGCAGAGCAAAGATGAAGTTGCTCATGCCGGACAGGAGACCTTGGCGGTGCTCGAAACACTTCGCAGGATCGATCCTAATCAGTACAAGCCGTCCAACGGCGCGAAGTACCCGGACACCGACCTTGGGACGGGGATGCGACAAACCGCATGCCTCATTCGCGCCAATCTTGGCTTAGAAGTCGCAGCGCTTGATCGCGGCGGCTGGGACACTCACTTTGCTCAAGGCAGCACGGTCGGAATCCTGTCCTTGTCCCTGGATGACCTCGGCCGGTCGCTGGGCGCCTTTTCAGCCGATCTGGGAACCGAGATGTCGCATGTGACCGTGGTGGTGCTGACGGAGTTCGGCCGGCGCGTCGCCGAAAACAGCGGCCTGGGCACCGATCACGGCCGAGCCAGCTTCATGCTCCTGATGGGCGGCGGAACAAAAGGAGGCCAAGTCCACGCGAAATGGCCCGGCCTCGAAGCAAGCCAACTCGACGAGACCGGCGATCTTAGGGTCACCACCGACTACCGAGACGTCCTAAGCGAAGTCCTCGCCAAACGAATGCGCAACAATCGCCTCGAAAGTGTTTTCGTGAACTACAAACCCAACCCCG
>Ga0206814_10259_pt1 | contig 14263 bp, 7 predicted proteins | sample Alteio_BWOrgCont_90_FD_152850 | JGI IMG/M metagenome (GOLD analysis project Ga0206814, IMG submission 152850) | Enriched cells from forest soil in Barre Woods Harvard Forest LTER site, Petersham, Massachusetts, United States -... | ecosystem: Environmental > Terrestrial > Soil > Temperate forest >...
ATCGTTTCGGCGTAATCGCGCTGCTCGGAGGTAAGGTCAGTGTCGAGAAGCACATCGGTCATGCCAATGACGCCATTCATGGGAGTTCGGATTTCGTGACTCATGTTGGCCAGGAAATCGCTCTTAGCCACTGTGGCGCTTTCCGCCTCCTTGCGCGAAATCCGCAGCAGACGCGTTTGCCGGGCGAACAGGACCAGCAGGCTCGCCAGGAGAGCCAGCACTGCGATGAGATATCGATTCCGCCGGCGCGCTTCACCCAGGTAGTAGTTGGTAAGCACTTGAGTGTCGGGGTACAGATACCAGCGCAGACAGATCGCCGAGAGAGTCCCGTCCTTGGCCATCTCAACTATTTCCGAGCGGACCTGGTCGGCCACCCGTCGAGCGCCGGGACGTACACGCGAAGCGCCAATTCCAAAACCGATGTCTTGATGCGTGAGCGCTATGAATCGCAGGGAGGTATGCTGGCAAGCCGCTAAATGTCCCAAATCGGCGACTTCACTACTCCCTGCCACCATAATTCCAGCGTCGGCAGTGCCCCCACAGACCGCTTCCAGTACGCTGACGGTGGATGGACCGGCCGGAATCAGCCGCGCCCGTGGAAAGTTTGAATGCGCCAGACGAGCGTAAAGGCTGAGGTTGGTATAAACCACCGAGTGCCCAGCGGTGTCCTCGGGTGTATGAATATTGCTGCTGTCCGGGGTAACGATCCAACTGGACACGATAGACCAGGGCTCGGAGATGTAGACAATTTTCCGTCTCTCCGGGATGTCTCCGAGCGAAGTCCAGAGGTCGACGTGGCCGTTTTGCAGACCTACTTCGGCGCCCTCCGGCGCGTATACCCATGTGATGGGGATTCCGAGGCGTCGGCATGCCTCGGCGAAGAGTTCGATGTAGGGACCCTTCGGAGAGCCGTCGGGTGCGATGGTGTTGTAAGGCGGCGTATCAACATAGCCGACGCGAAACGGCTTTGCCGCGCGTGCCGGGTCCCCGAGCCGGTAGGAGACGAACCACCATCCTCCGCACCCTAATAACAGGGAGAGGAGTAGCCAAAGGAGAGGATGGAACTTCCAGCCGCGAACCCGAAAATCGGTACACCACTCCACCCTTACTGATCGGCAATTCGTGGCATTCGAGTTATGTCTCCTCAGTTAAAAGCAAAAAACGCAGGCCCGGAATATCCGGACCTGCGTGTAAAATGACGAAAAGAGTTCAATGACCTTAGGCTTTTGCGAGCTTCTTTTTGAAAGCGAACCCGGCAACGAGGGCGAGTCCGAGGAAGAGCGACAAGGAGCGGGGCTCGGGAACCTCTGAGGTCGAAAAGACATCCGCCACGCTCGAAACACCGGCGCTGCCGGCATTCCCGCTAACCGCAATGTCCTTCTCCACCGAGAGAGTTCCGGTCGAGCTGAAGATGGTGTCGTTTATAAAGGAAGTGTCGTTGGTGGCCACTCCCCAAATCTGATTGCAAGGATACGTGATTCCGCTGCAACCCTTTTCGGTAACGGTAACATTGCCGTTGCCCGTGGTGTAAGAATCTTGCACCAGGCCTGCATCCGTGATCGAAGCAGCGCCGGAACCGACCGACACGCTAAAGCTAATGTTGTCATCCAGGGTTTGCCCGGCGGTGGTCGCCCAAACGGTGCTGAAATCGACGCCGATGTCACTGGACAGGAACGGCGCAACAGCGCTGGCTCCCGTGGTGCCCGTTGGGCCAAGCCCTTCAACAATGATGCCGCTGGCTGGAATGGCGGTGGCGCCGCCCGAGCTGGAGTATGTATCGAGCTGGAAGTTAAAAAAGGTATCGTTGCCAACGGTGCAACCGGTGGCGCCAAGCGCCATGTAGGACGCTAACGTGCCAGGCGTGCAAGGTGCGGCTGCCGCCGTGAACATGGAGATCACAGTTGCGCAGGCCGAAAATAGAATAAACCGAGTAAACTTGTGAGTCACTCACAACCTCCTAAAGGAATCCGAATAAATGGCTCTCTCTGTTGAGACCGTAATCAGTTTAGGGTTTATACCGCATGTTTACAAGGGCCGGAAAGCGCTTCCTGTACTAGTACAAAAGTCTGCTTAGTCCTTTAATATAAATGGGTTACAGGACGTTATTAGTTGAAACCTTTTGGCAGTAAAGCGGTTTGCTACTGTACAGGGGCTTGTACCGAATTCGATGTCCCGATACTGTTGCTGATGGTTGCCGAGACGGAGGCAATGGCCTGTATCAGGGTACTAGTCTTGGACACTGGGCCGGTGAGGGTGAAGCCAATCGTGACCTCAAATTGCCCGCCGAACGTCGCTCGGGACGTGGCGCTTTCGAACCAGAAGGCCGCCACCTGGCTCAGGTCGAAGGTGGCGGTGGGGGTCGCCAGATTAAAGCCAGTGGCCGGGTTAAAGGTGACGTTGAGCGAGCCCAGGCTGCGGGTGGTGGAGTAGCCGACGATCAGGAGCGTGAAACTTGAGGCGGTTGCGTTGGTGATCTGCGCGCTCTCCAATACGGGCGCTAGGGAGGCCACGGTAAATTGCAGCGTGGTTGGGGAGGATGGGGTCAAGTCCACGCCGCTCGCGGTGGTAAAGGTGGGCGCCAGGGTGATGGTTTCGGCGACGGTACCGGTTTGCAGTGGAATCTCGGATCCTTGTCCCGCGAAATTCGCGCTGGTGCTACCTGCCGGGATCACAAAATCGACGGTTCGGTTCCCGGTGGAAAACTGAACAGCCGAGTCCGTGCCAAAGTTACCGGAGGTGGTGAGTGTCAACACTCCGTCGATATCCACCGGATACGAGCTGGCTAGTGTCAAACTGACATTTTCTTGCGTGGCCGGCGAGACGGTCCCGCTCGGACCGGTTAAGGTGTAGGAAGGCAGCGTGGGCGGCGCGGAGCCCCCGCCAAACAAAGGCACTATAACGCCATTCACTGAAAGTGCCCCAGTCACGGGACCGACCGTGTTGGGAGCGAATGTAATCGGAAAGGACGTGGATTGGCCAGGGTTGAGAGTGCTAGGGGGAACGGTAGGCGCCGAAAACGGAGGTGTGGGGCTGGCGGTAATGAGGGTAATCGTTGCGCTGGAGGTGCCGGAATTCGTGACCGTGAAGTTGACATTTTCCGTTTTGCCGACGGCAATCGAGGGAAAGACCACGCCGGTGACCTGCGAGGTAGAAATGGTTGTCCCGTTCGAAGTATAAGAGTAGGCTAACTGCGGTCCCAGCCCCGTGCCCGCAAGTGTGAAGGTATCGCTACCGACTTGCAGCGTTCCGGTTTGCGGACCCACCGCTGTGGGCGTATAGGTAAGGGTAAAGCCTTCAACATCGCCGGGCTTCAGGATTGGAGGGGTGGTAGAAATGCCGCTGAGCTGAAACGGAGGGTTAGGGACCACGTTGATCGAATTGATGGTGCCGTTCGCGTTTCCCGCATTCTTCACCGTCACGATAACGCTGCTGGAGGCAGGTGTGGTGGTCCCGGTAGTTGCCACCGTTACGGGCGGAAAAGTGATGGTTCCTCCCGCTTTCACGGGCGTCGTTGTTGTTCCGGAAAGATAGGTGTAGGAGTAGGAAGATGTTGCTCCGCTACCGCTGAGGTTTATGAGGGCTGTTGTACCGTCCTGGTAGGTGATTTGAATCTGCCCCATGTCTGTCTCAACAGCGGTGGGCGTGTACAGGATTCCAATCTCCAACGTCTGGCTAGTGGTGCCAGGCGTTAGCGTGGCGGGAACTGTGGGCGTGATCAGAGGCACTCCCGCCAGTTGGAAAAAGGGCGCTCCCGATAGAAGTGCGACACCCGTGACTGCCCCAGGGCCACTGCCAACGTTGTTGACTTGGAGTCCGCCAGACGCAGTGGTGTTGAGCTGCGTTGGAGGGAACGTAATGGTGCCACCGGGCGCGATGGGGAGTATGTTTGGATTGCTACCGTTGGTCGGCGTGATGAAATAGCTCAGCGTGAACAAGGGCGCCTCGCCTACGAATATGAGGCTGATAGCATTGCTAATCGTCCCGCTGGCCGGGGGCGTGGCTGGTTCAGTATATGGGACCGTAACCTGGGCGCTCACCAGGCTGGCATTCGCGGCGGTGTACGTTACCGTAAACGTGAGTTTTTGGCTTGGCATTAGAACCAGCGGGAAGGATTCAGTGGGAGGTTCGGTAACCTTAATCTGGATCGAACCTAACACTTGAGGCGGCATGGGAATGGTGGCCGAGGTAGATCCAGTGTAGGTGGCCACGATGGTGACTTGGGTTTGCGCACCGACGTTGGGGGCTGACAGAGCGATGGTTTGATCGTTCGGAACGGTAGCCGGATTCCCGCTCACCGGAATCGCTAATAATTGGAAATTAATGGTTTGAGCTGAAGCAACGCCGGCACCTAGCGCCGCGAGCACCAAGCTGGTGAAAAAGACGCGCAAAACGGGCGCCACTAACGCGCCCTCCCGGTGACTGCTGGGCTTCGATGGACCGGCTGGCGCAATTCGACCGCAGGTACGAAATACGCGCCGGGCAGGGGCGCGACGGCAAACAGCCATAGCGGACTCGCCGATTTGGAACGGGAGGCGAGGACGAAACTGCTGCTACCAAACGGATCGAGGCCGGTGGGCTGGAAACTGAGCGGCAAGTCCATCAGGACCTGCTGGGTGGCAACATCGAGAATCCGCACCATGCGATCGCTGCCGCCGACTATGTAGAGTAGTTGACGATTTTGCGAGTCAGTTTGCGATTGAATGGCGATCGGATTTGCAATTCCTGGCAAGGCTAGAGTTTGAAGGCCGCGGCTTCCGACGGCCACGGCGGTTACGGCAGCAGTGGCAGCATTCAGAGCGTAAAGGGTCTGGCCGTCGCTCGAAAAGGACAATGATACCGGCTTCGCCATGGAGGCGAGGAGCGTGAACTGGCCGCCGCTCGCTTGATAAACACCGCCCTTGTCCCCGCTGACGGCGACCACGATCTGCTGGGCCGCCGCATCGGCCGCGACTGAGATGAACGCGCCACCGAGCGACGAGACATCCATCAGCGCTCCGGCCATCGGAGCGTTCGGGAAACCTGCCACCGTTTGAAACCAGCTTGCGGAGCGCGAATAGAGGATCGCGAGAGAACCATTTCCGGACCAGACGATTCCGTCGGGATACGCCGTGACGCCCGCAATTACGCTGGTGGAAATGGTCTTGGATCCCAGATTCGAGACAAAGAGGCATTTTCCACTTTCGAAAACGATACCGTAATTCTGGCGGGGAGCAACTGAAGCGACGTCCAGACTATCGAGCAGCATGGGACCGAAGGATGCGGCTCCAGGAAAGCCGTTCACCGCGCGCAGGCTCCGCGTAGGGGCGTCGAACGTAATGGCCTCCACCGGACCGGTCAATGAGGTCGGTTGGGCGGGAAGGCCAAGGGCCGAGATGAGTGTAAGAGCAAAAAGAAGTACGGGACGCATAGAAACTACTAGGGTGCGGGCGGTCCGACGCCGGGCGATCCCGGATTGATGGTGACGGTAGAACCCGACTTGGAGCCACCGCGGGTACCCAAGTACACGCCCAGGCCGATCGCGAGGGCAGCGCCTCCGATCACAGCGACCTTGAACCAGCGGTGGGACCAGAGACTTTCGTGCTTGACCTTCCTGTCTTGCTCGGTGACGCGCGTCACGTTGCTCATGGGGAAGGTCATCTCGCCAATCTGGTTGCCATAGCTGGCATTCACGTGGACCTGAAAAGTTCCAACTTGCCCATTGGCCATCCAATTCAGAGCGGGCGCCTGACCGTTTCCGTTGGTCCTCACCGTGAGGGAGGGTTTTCCGCCGGGGAAGGTGGCGCCGGGCCCATTGAGAGGAAAGCGAAACACTACTTGCGCGCCCTCCACCGGGCGATCGTTCTGGTCCAAGACCTGGACCACCAATGGCGCCATCACTCTGCGCTCCAGATCATTCAACTCGCCGTTGCCGGCCAGCACCAGAATCTTCAAACTCTGCTCGACAGGCGGCTGCGGCACGGGCTGCGCCGGAGCCGCTGCCGCGGGAGGCTGTGTAGGAGTACTGGTCTGTGGCGCGACAGCCGGAGCTTGTGGTGGCGCGACAGCCTGTTCGGCTGCTTGAATCTGCGTCACCACCAGGAATACCGCGATAGCTTGCGGTAGCCAGCCACGCCTCAGCCTTCCACGTAGAGGGTTGGGCATCAACAATTAGTCAGTGTACCATCCAAAAGCAGATTGCATTCTTACGGAGCGACTATGTATAGAATGTAGGGCAACATGGGAAGCGCCACGCTCGAAAAAGTCTGCCAGAACTGGCGTGTGTAGGAGCGTGGGACATAAATGATGTCACCTGGCTGCAGCGGGACATCGAGACCTTTTCCATCCAGCAATTCGGCGACGTCGACCTCGATCACGTAGCGGCGACTGGTACCCTCCACCGGCCGCAGGATTCGCACTTTATTCTTTTTGGCGTCCCTGGTGAACCCACCGGATTGGGCCAGCACTTGAGCGATCGGAATGGTATCTCGTTCGGCCAAATCCACGCCGCCGACCCTGGTAACCTCGCCATTGACGTACACCAATTCGGCACGGCCCACCGAGACCACGTCATAGGGTTGCAGCAGAATATTTTCGGCGGGATTCATGTTCTGGGTCAGGCTTCCAATACTTACTTCGACCGTACTTATTTTCTTCTCGGGATCGACCACTGCGTCGGGAAGCGGAATGGGACCATATTCCTCGTGCCGCGTGATCTTGATGCGCCGCGAGGCATCGCGCTGCAGGCCGACAGTACTTAGCATTTCAACCAGCGTGCGGTTGCCTTGCAGCGGATAAACACCCGGCTTGGTGAACAGACCCACAAAGAAAACCGGTTCACTGCGGAATTGGACCACCGTGACGAAGACTTGCGGCTCGCGGACGTATTCGCGCAAGCGTTTCACTAAATCCGCTTCTAATTCCTGGAGGCTCATTCCAGCGGCGTGGATGTGGCCGACCAGCGGCAGATTGATGTTTCCGTCGCCATCAATGCGAAATGGCCGGTTGTCGATTTCCTCCGCCTCCGGAGCTCGAATCAGAACCTGATCGTTCGGTCCCAATACATAGTTCGGACGAACCGTATCGGGCGGAAGCTGCTGTGCCGGCTGCTGGCCGTTTTGCGACTCGGGATTCGGGGCGCCCGGCTGTGGCTGCTGAATGTCGCCAGCAGGCTGCTGAGGGTTGCCGGGAGCAGGCTGGGCTTGCTGCGCCACAACCTGAATTCCGACCACCAGGCTCAACACCAGAGCAAGGAGCACCGCGCGGCTCAAGCCGAGACGAGCGATCTTTTTCCGGTTTTCACGCATACAAGTCTACTTTACCAGGATTCGATGCAATCCTTACCACTTATTGCTACTTACGGCGGCCCAGGTCGGTGGACAGCGCCGGGATAGGCCGGATGGAATGCCGGTCTACTTCGGCCGATACGGAGCGCCGCAACAAGTTGACGGACACCACCAGGCGCGCATTCCCTTTTACTTCCGCCAGGATTCCTTCCACGCCGCAAAGTGGTCCGCGTTCGATGAGCACGGCCTGACCCACTTGCACGTAGGGATAGGGCGTGACGAGCAGCCCCGACTCAACCATTCTACGGACCCGTTCGATCTCGGATTCGGGAATGTGTTGTGGGATCTTACCAAAGCCCACCACGTCTACGACACCGGGCGCTGAAAGGATCGGAAGGCGGTCGGTTGGATCGAACCGGCAAAAAAGATATCCCGGAAACAGGAACTGCTCGATCTGCTTGGTGCGATCGGACCAGCGCTTTTCGACCTTGTAGGAGGGCGCGAATTCCTGATAGCCGCGGTCACGCAGATGAGCAGCTGTAATTCGCTCGTAATTGGAGCGGAGACGCAATGCAAACCAAGGACAATTTTGCGGATCGGTCTCCAAGCTGGATAGACGGTACTGTTGGATTGGAACCATCCAAAATCCCGTTAATTGAATTTTTAGGTTGACGGATTACAAATTCTTTGTCAACATCTGTCTTGGCCCATTACTTTAGTACTGGGGTTACCGTACCAGTTAACGGTAGCCCGAGCCTTTGCATACCCTCCCCCTTCTCGGGTCGTCTCGGACGAAGACAGATCAGATCACGACACAGCGCCTTGTAACGCTCGTTACAAGTGGCTGAATTTCGAGTGAAGCCATGAGGCTAATTACTAACTAACTTGGAGTGTACCTGAACTAACAAACATGCGGATCAAACTTATCCTACTAATATCATTGGGGTTGCCTGCGCTGGGGGCAGTCAGTGGACTTATCCAGCCGGCCAGCATTACGTTGATGCCTTTTCAACAGCAGCAATTCTCGGTCCCAAGTTACATCCCAGCTGTAACGTGGTCTCTACAGCCGGTCGGGATGGGGACTATCACGCCCAACGGACTCTATACCGCTCCAAATACCGCTCCCAGCTCTGGCGGAATGGTGTTCATTTATGCCCAAACGGTAGGCAGTCCGCTCTTTATGGCAACGGTTTTTCTGACAGAGGGGTCAGGATCTACGGGGATTCTTAGCCCGGGGAGCGGCTTGCCCACCACCCCAACTTCCAGCCAGTCGGCCGGCCCTTCCCCCACGGCTCCCGGTCAGATAAATCCCCTGCCCCCAAGCAACGTTTCAGTTTCCATCACCCCTGGCTCAGTTTCTCTCCAGGCAAGTCAATCGGCAACGTTTAAGGCGGTGGTCCAAGGAACGTCGAATCCACAAGTCCAATGGTCCCTCAGTCCGGCCCTGGGGAGCCTTGTGAACGGCGTATATACGGCTCCGTCGTCAATCGCGAATGACGCGCAGATCACGATTTCGGCGACGAGCCTGGCCGACACCACTAAGACCGCGACAGCTATCGTGACGTTGGGACAACCGCTCTCGGCTCCCACCACAGTCAGCATTTCGATTGGGCCAGGCTCGGCGAGTTTGGCAGCCGGACAGTCCACGCAGTTTACCGCATCGATTCAGGGATCTGCGAATACAGGGGTCAGTTGGTCGTTGACCCCGAATGTAGGAAGCATCGTCAATGGAATCTATACCGCGCCGGCCAACGTTGCTTCGCAACAGACCGTTACGGTAATCGCCACGAGTGCGGCGGATTCCACAAAAACGGCCAGCGCCACGGTGTCATTGCAACCGGTCGGAGTGACCGTGGGACCTGGTTCGGTGGCGCTTGCTGCAGGCGCGTCGGCAACCTTTAACGCTTCGGTCACCGGGACCAGCAACACTGCGGTTACCTGGTCAATGAATCCGAACGTGGGGACATTGGTGAACGGGAAATACACTGCGCCGTCCAGCATCAGCAGCCCTCAGAGTGTGACGATCACGGCGACTAGCGTAGCGGATACAACCAAAGCCGCGACCGCCACCGTCAGCCTGACACCGAATTCGACTCCATCCGTACAACAGAGCAGTACCGTGACGCTTCCGTTGGAGGTCATCGGCCCCAACGGAACGACGGTGTCCGCTACCGTTAGTGTTCCAGGTGGTTCGAACGTGAGCGGTCATCTAACCCTTTGGATGCAAATCCACGGATTGCGCTATGACAACCAGGCCAGCGTGCAGGTGAACAATTCCAACTGGAAGCCCATCAACGGCAACACCGTTACACTCTTGGGGAACGCCAACGCGTACGGCGGGATCGGCGGCGGGTTCAGCACTTTGACGATGACCATGAATTTTCCCGCTGGAACCTTCCAAACCGGCTCCAACACCATCAACTTCCGTTTCAATCAAACCGACGGCCGGGTTAGCGGATTCCGAGTGCTGGCGTTCAATGTTCAAGCCGCGGATGGAACGCAGCTGATCCAACCCTCCAATTTTGTCCAGGACGATCCCAATGCCTGGCAGCCACCGTCCACCAGCGGTTCCGACATAGGGGCCGGGCAGTCGCTGTGGCAAACGGCCGCGTTGACCGTTCCTCTCGCTACAGGTGGAACGCAGCAGATTTTGGCTCACTGTTCGGACTGCCACGCGCAGGATGGACGGGATTTGAAGTACTTCAATTACTCCAACAATTCGATTGAGACGCGGGCTTTGTTCCACGGGCTCACGGCGCAGCAAGGCGCGCAAATCGCCAGCTATATTCGCAGCTTAAACGTGGTGAATCCCGGTCGGCCGTGGAATCCGCCATATCAGCCTGGTCCGGGGTTGGATTCGCAGCCAGTAAGCAGCTGGGCGGCGGGCGCCGGACTGGGCGCGGTGTTGGACAACGATCAACAAATGATCAATGCGATGTTCCCGTCGGGAATTCAGTCCTCGGTTTTTGCCGCAACATCGCGTCTCAACCAGCGTGAGCTTCCTCTGCCAGTGCAGCTACCAGACTGGAATCAGTGGCTGCCGGGAACCAGTCCCATTGACGCGTTTGGCTCTGCATTTACCAGCAGCGGTTACAACACCATTTATCAAACTCTGACTTCCGCTTTGCAGGCCAACAATCCTACCGTGTATGCCAACCAATGGCAGACCTTTCAGGCCTGGTTCGGCGCCTTCTACAGCATTGTCAATCAGATGGACAGGGCGGTTTCGTGGACTCCGGCGAATGTGGACGCCATCTACTCGCTACCCCAATGGGGAATGGTAAAGACCTGGGAGCTGAATAATCAGTTCCAACTCGAAGGAATGGCGCAGAGCATTTTTGGCCCACAAGCAGATCCGCGCGCCTGGTATAGCAACTTGCCGTTCATGGTAGCTCCTCATGCGCTCAAAATGCCCACGACTGGGGCGGTTGGGCTTCGGAATGGAAGCGAGGCTGTCTTCACTTACTTGTCGTACATCTGGTACAACCTGCAACTGATTCTGAACGACTCCAACGGGACGCAGTCCTATCAGTATCCGATCGACTGGGGCTACGCGTACGACTCCGTCGAGGGCTTGGGAGGACTCTCCTCACCGCAGGGCGGAATTCAGACCATGTGGATGATCAAGGGTCTGCAGGTGATGAATCAACTCGGCAAAGGCCCGCAACAGGCAGGCAATGGCTGGCAACCTTTTGTGACGCAACCCGCCTGGCTCGTCACACCGGAATGGAATTTGAACGTATGGAGCGGAGTAGATCCATCGACGCGTACCGCAATTGCCAACGGAATCGTACAATCCTGGTTTTCTCAGGTAAGTCAGTTCACTCCGCAGGAGTTTTATGCCGGCGGCTGGACCACTGCAACGGCGGTTCCCGTGGCCAACCCATACAACAACGTTTTCCCGAATTGGGTTTGGTACATGATTCCGCGATTCAATTTTATCGGCGTTGATCCTACGCTGGTCGGCCAACTAGCACAGTGGGCTCAAACTTTGTGGCCTAACGCAAATTGGACTGCCGATCAAAATGCCACCTGTGGGTGGTATTTAAATCCGCCCGACGATCCCCCCAACTTCCTGATCAAGTGCAGCCAGTAAGAGAAACGGCGGAAGCACGCCCGGTGGAGGATGCCGCGGCGCAGTCCGTGATCGGAGGGCCCGTAGGTGAGGGTCTCCCCCTTTTACCGCTGCAAGCTACCTTTGCAGCAGCGCCGTTCCCAACTTCCCCGGGCTGGGAATAGCATCTCCCTCCTTTCATTACTTTAGTACTAGCCGTCCCGGAGGCATCCGGGACGGCTGTTGTCACCGTTACCCCTCCCTTTCCAATAGTACCGCTCCCCCATTTTGAGTTTGCTAGATCGCAGCGAGAACGAGTTATAGCCTACGTGTAAACCTGAGTACTAACTAGGGGGAACCTGTGATGGCCATAAGCGCAGGTTAGTACTACCTTGGACTGTACCCAAGCAAACTAACATGCGAAGCAAACTTATCCTATTACTATTATTGGGGTTACCGGCCGTTGCAGCGGTGAGTGGCATCGTCCAGCCGACCGGGGTAACCTTGGTCCCGCTCCAACAGCAGCAATTCAGGGTCCCTAGTTACATTCCTTCTGTAACATGGTCCGTGCAGCCGGTTGGGATGGGGACGATCAGCGCGACCGGGCTTTATACCGCTCCTAATTCGAGCGGAGTCGTGTTTATTTATGCGAGACCGGTGCATGGCCCTTTACTTCAGGCAACGGTGTTTTTGCGAGGGCAACCAGATTCCACGGTGGGCATGAGTCCGACGAACCAACCTCCGGGGCTGACTCCTCCATCGCCTGCAATTCCGATCTATGGCCCGACGGGTGGTCCTTCTCCCATAGGGGGGCCCATTCAGATAGATCCCTTGCAGCCGGGTAGCCCAATCGCTAACGTTTCAGTTTCCATTACTCCCGGCTCAACTTACCTCCAAGCAGGCCAATCGGCAGTGTTTACGGCAATAGTCCAAGGAACATCGAATCAACAGGTCCAATGGTCATACAGCCCGAGGCTGGGGAGCCTTGTGAACGGCGTATACACGGCTCCGTCGTCAATAGCGAATGATGCGCAGGTAACGATTTGGGCGATGAGTCTCGCCGACACGACGAAAACAGCGACAGCTACCGTGACACTGGGACAACCCGTCTTTGTACCCACTGTGAGTGTTTCGATTGGGCCAAGCTCGGCGACTGTAGCAGCCGGACAGTCCGTGCAATTTACCGCGTCGATTCTAGGATCGGCGAATACAGCGGTCACCTGGTCGATAACGCCGAATGTGGGAAGCATCGTCAATGGACTCTATACTGCGCCGGCCAACGTTGCTTCGCAGCAGACCGTTACGGTAATCGCCACGAGCGTGGCAGACCCCACCAAAACGATTACAGCATCCGTGACATTGCTCGCCAATGCTCCGCCGCCGGTGAGCCTCAGTTTATCCCCTGGGAGCGTGTCACTCACCGGAGGCAACAGCGCCACTTTCACACCCAGCGTGAGCGGCACCTCGAACACGGCCGTGACATGGTCTATCAATCCACAGGTGGGAAGTATCAACGGTGGAGTTTACAAGGCGCCGTCGATTATTGGGAGCCAACAGACGGTTACGGTCACCGCGACGAGCGCGGCGGATTCCACAAAGACAGCCAACGCCACGGTGTCGCTGCAACCGGTCGGCGTGACCGTGGGACCTGGTTTGGTGGCGCTGGCCGCCGGCGCGTCGGCAACCTTTAGCGCTACGGTTACTGGAACCACCAACACTGCGGTTACCTGGTCTATGAGCCCCAACGTGGGGACATTGGTGAATGGGACATATACTGCACCGGCCACTATCAACACTGCTCAGAGTGTGACGATCACGGCGACAAGCGTAGTAGATACAACCAAAGCCGCAAGCGCTACGGTTAGCTTGGCCGCGAATTCAAATCCATCCGTACAGCAGAGCACTACCGTGACTCTTCCCTTGGAGGTCATCGGCCCTAACGGAACGACGGTTTCCGCTACTGTAAGCATTCCCAGCGGTTCGAACGTGAGTGGTCCACTCAGCCTTTGGATGCAAATCCACGGATTGCGCTATCAAACCCAGGCCAGCGTGCAGGTGAACAATTCCAGCTGGATGCCCATCAGCAGCAGCACCGTTACGCTGCTCGGGAACGCCGCGGCGTACGGCGGTATCGGCGGCGGGTTCAGCACTTTGACGATGACCATGAATCTTCCCGCCGGGAGCATCGGGATCGGCTCCAACACCATCAACTTCCGTTTCAATCAAACCGACGGCCGGGTTAGCGGATTCCGAGTGCTGGCGTTCAATATTCAAACCGCCGGCGGAACCCAGCTCATCTCAGGCTCGACTTTTGTCGAGGACGATCCCAATGCCTGGCAGCCACCGTCCACCAGCGGTTCCGACATTACCGCCGGGCAGGCACTGTGGCATACGGCCGCGTTGACCGCTCCTCTCAGTACGGGTGGAACCAAGCAGATTTTGGCTCACTGTTCGGACTGCCACGCGGCGGACGGACGTGATCTGAAGTACTTCAACTACTCCAACAATTCGATTGAGGCGAGGTCCTTGTTCCATGGGCTCACGGCGCAGCAAGGCGCGCAGATCGCCAGTTACATTCGCAGCTTGAATGTGGTGAATCCCGGCCGGCCGTGGAATCCGCCGTATCAGCCTGGTCCGGGATTGGATTCGCAGCCGGTAAGCAGCTGGGCGGCGGGCGCCGGGTTGGACGCCGTGCTGGACAACGATCAACAAATGATCAATGCGATCTTCCCGTCGGGAATTCAGCCCTCGGTTTTTGCCGCAACATCGCGTCTCAACCAGCGTGAGCTTCCTCTGCCAGTGCAGCTGCCAGACTGGAATCAGTGGCTGCCGGGCACACATCCCATGGACGCGTTTGGCTCGGCATTTACGAGCAGCGGCTACAACACCATTTATCAAACTCTGAGTTCCACTTTGCAGGTCAACAACCCTACCGTTTATGCCAACC
>Ga0206814_10254_pt2 | contig 14230 bp, 13 predicted proteins | sample Alteio_BWOrgCont_90_FD_152850 | JGI IMG/M metagenome (GOLD analysis project Ga0206814, IMG submission 152850) | Enriched cells from forest soil in Barre Woods Harvard Forest LTER site, Petersham, Massachusetts, United States -... | ecosystem: Environmental > Terrestrial > Soil > Temperate forest >...
GATTGACGGAGTAAACGAGATCGGGAAGTTTTAACGACTTCTCAAACAGCGTGACGGCCAAAAGATCGAGGGCGATGTTTCGTCAATAAAAATTGGGTTTTGGAACAGAGGAAGCAAGACCATTAAAACGGGAGACGTATTAACGGGGATCAAGATCAGTGTGGACACAAGCTATCCCATTTACGACGCCAAAATCGTAAGGGTGGTTAACGATTCTTCGGGCTTAAGGTTGGACTTGTCGAGTCAAAAGGCAGGAATCATCGGGTTATCCTGGAACACCCTGAAAAAGGGCGAGGGCGGAGTTGTCCAATTAATTTACGGTGGAAACGCGAGATTAATCCCCTCCATTACGGGAGCCATTAACGGACAAGGCGACATAAAGATGGTGGAGACAAAGAATCCTTGGCCTCTTGGGGGAGCAAAAATAACCGCGCACACAAAGTTAAACTGGGAAGCGTTTTTGGAAATCGCGATGCTGCTCTTTATTTTTTTCCTGTTCATCGGATACTGCGGTTATACAATGATTCAAATCATCAAGATCCGGCACGAATCCGACTTCCAAACGGTGTTCATCGTGGAAGTGATAACCCTGTTGATATTTTTTGCGTCCGTTTGGCTGGTGGTTTATTTGGTTACCCAATCGCACTCAAGCCAAGCCATCCCCTTAGACTTTTAAAAGGCTCAGGGACTAGGGATTGTATTCCTTCAAAGCATCCTTGTTAAGGACCTCGAGCTCCGTGCGGCGATTTAACTTGCGCCCCTCAGGCGTGCTGTTGCTGGCCTTGGGTCGCGTGGCCCCATAACCCTTGGCGCTGAGCCGTCCCTGGAAATCCGGGGCCACCTCCAGCATATACTGCATGACGGCCTCCGCCCTTCCCTGACTCAACCGCATATTGTAGTCCGCCCCACCTGTGCTGTCCGTGTGCCCGGAAACTTCGATTTGAAGTTTGGGATATTTCGTCAGCATTTTAGCGATGATGTTCAAATAGGGCTTTGAATTGATGGAAATCTCCGTCTTTCCGCTTTCGAAATAGACGGCGTCTAGCAGCAGCAGCCCGGTGGAAAGCAGCTGCTTTTCCGCTTCGGAGCGCTTGGATATTTCCTCGGCCAGGTTTTCCTGGCTCGCCTGGAGACTTTGCTGGCTGGCGAAAAGCGCCACGGAGTCTTCGCGGGATTTTTCCTGCAAGGAATCGTTGACGGCCTTTTGACGGGCTTCGTTTACCGCATCCGCCATGATGACGCTGTCGCGGGACATCTGAGCCAGCCTCGCCTGTTCCTCCAGGGCCAGCCTGTCGAGAGAATCTCGCTGCGCCTTCTCGGCCTGACGACGCCTATCTCCGGCTTGGGTATCGAAAGAGAGACTCACGGCGCCAAAGGCCCTCCAGGGCTCCAATGTGCGGGAACCGTCCACACGATTTTTCGAAAGCGAAGCGTCTCCCCCCAGTTCGATACTCAGGCCGACCGGAGTGCGATAGGTCAGGGAAGGAGACGCCCACAGCGGATCGGTGTTCACGGGCTTGTCCAGGAAAGTCCGGTCATTTACCTCCACTCCTAAAACCAAAGGCTGCACCACAACGTATTGCACGCCTGCTCCGGTTACCAGCAGATCGCTTTTGTCGTGCTGGAAGGAGGATATGATCCCTTCGTTAAAATGAAACTTGACCCCCATGCTTCTGCCCATGAAGATCAAAGACTGCTCCAACTTTGCCGAGAGGTCCGTAAATTTACGGGTTTCCAGATAGTTGTAGCCGTAGGCTCCCTGGTTTCCATCCAGGGTGGTCATCGTGTTGATTTGATTGCCCGCGGTCCCGAACAAGGTTGCGACCTGCATGCCAAGCCGAATGGGCTGATCCTCAGGCATGGGGAGACTGCCCTGCGCTCCCAGAACCGTGGTGCCCACGCCGGATCCGGGAGGGGGGGCACTTCCGGCGCCGCCTTGAATATTATAGGCGGCAATGCCGACAAATCCGTCGATATAGGAATTCAGCCCCAGCGCGCCGCCCAAGGTGGCCGTGGTAATCTTATCCCCTTTGGCGGGAGTGCCTTGAAAGGCGTCCTGCTGCTGGTAATAGTTTCCCCGAAATTGGAAATTCAACCGACCCGCTCCCAGCGGCTCCGCCGAAACGACCTGCGACATTCCCGCCGTTCCATAAGGGTTCGTGGTGGGCCCCAAGGTGTCCTGGGATTTTACGCCTTGGCTTAGCAGTAAAGGAAGGGCAAGCGCACGAAGGCACAGGAGTAGCTTCATCCGGTCCATACTGATATCCCGTTCGTATTAAGTTGCTATCGGCGAATGGCGAACACTAAGCAAAGAAAAAAAGAATAGTAATCAGCATTCGATCACACTAGGTGACCGCCGCAGAATCCCACGGGATATAAAAGCGGGTTAATGCTCGACTTAAAGAAATAGGAATCCAGGCTCAATACGGATTCGAGCCCGAAACGCTATCCCTTCAGCGATTGTGATAATTACTGGCCGGGATCCAAAATAACAGAACCAATATCGGTATCCAAAGCCAGGCCAAAGGATTTACGTACACAGGCCGGCGGTAATAGGTCACCACCTGGGTTCCGGCGGGATAAACATGGGCAACCACTGTCTGCGGATTTCCCGAAGCGCCCGCACTGGATCCACTTAGGCTCGCAAAGAGCGGATCGGGGGATCCGTTCAGGGAGTCTATGATGTCCTCAACACTGCTTCCCCGGGGCCACTCCGAACCGACTAACTGCCCGCTCGCAACATTGTAAAGAGAAATCGAAACTTCCAAATAAGGCCCGATGCGGCCGACATTTCCAGACGCGACGTAATCCACCTGCAGTTTACGGCCCGTCGCAATGGCACACGTCTCGTCGGAGCAGTTTGAAAGGTCCGTCCCTGAAGGGGCCCGCGCCTCCAAACTTTCACCCGCGAGGATTGACCACCCCTCCGCCTTGGGAAGACTGCGACGAGCAATGCCCCTGATGGTTTGCACCAGCTGCCGCTTTTCTGCCGGGCTTACAACCGAATCCTGAACACCACCGCCGAACGGCAAAATCGCCAGAGTATGCCCCCCGGCGGCGGGATCCGACTTGGCCGGAACGGCGGCGACCAAACACAGAAAGGCCATCACCACGCCTAAAGATGAACCCATGGATCCGATTAAATGAAAGCGGCGCATTGTTCCCTTAATTTTCATGTGATTCCCCGTTCCGAACAGACTTTCTGCGTCAGGCGCATTAAGAAAAAACCCACTCAGGAATATACAAGTTTTCAAATCAAGGTGACTCTGTTGGTTCCTTGGGGTCCGTGGGTGCGAAACCACAATGAGCCGCAGGGCTGCGCGCTCTTTCGACCCTTCACGTAAGCTTCTAGAAATCCCAAACCCATCCTCCCCGACTCTATTCCTGCCCGCCTTAAATTTTCTTTAAACCTTAAAAGAGAACGACCGCTCTCCTAAGAGAACGGTCGTCAGAGATTAGGCCTTACCACATCGACATCGCTGAGGCCTAATCGAGGCTTTTAATCGAGGTCCTAGCCGACGTTATAACACGGCGAGGCTCTCATAACAAGGCCGCCCCAAATGAGCGCTTACTTGCTGTGATGATGCCCGTGATGTCCGTGACCGTGATGAGCCGTCGCGGCGGCCGAAGCCCCCGTCACAGCGAAAAACGACAACATGGCAGCGACGATGATCAGTTTCTTCATAATAAGGGCCTCCTAAAGCCCGGCGGCCATTTCAGCCAAGTAAACACTACTCGTCAGTGGCACGCATGTAAACTTACACCCCTTTTATAAGACGATCAACAAAAAATGCGCCCATACTTTTAATAAAAAGAAAGATCAATAACGACTAGTTACAACATGTTACTTAAGCAAGTGTAACAGTTACGGAAATGACGGAACCGTGACACGGCCAAATGAAAAACCGAAGAAAGTTTTGAATCAAAAAACCTGACGGCTTCGATATCTTTTCGCGGCCGAGACGGGCCCAAAGATGCGGACATCCTTATCCTTATTGATTTAAACCCTTACTCCAAAATTCCTCCAGAAAAATCTGTTCGACAACGACGCTGAAAGGGCGCGCCCGTTCGGTACGATTCTGCTATTCCGCTCTTGTAGGCTCTCTGCAAGAAAGACGCGCCTTCTTAAGAAGAGGAACGATAACGGCCGTCGAGAAGGTTTGAAACACAATTCTTAATGGGGCTTAGTAATTGATGCCACAAACCGAAAATAACGTTGCAAACCAATAAACCATTGGGCTGCATCGCCACAACGGCTCCGTCTATCAAATTTTTTGATCCGCTGTAATTTTGAGAAAAACCGAACGTTAAACCAACAACACCAACTTCAAATAATCAACGTCCTTATCTATTCCATCCCATGCATCCCACGCCGACTACATCTCGGCTTGATATTCGCCAGGATCTATCTGCGATCTATCTGCTTAACGCCGTCCACCGCCATGGCCGCCGCCGCCGTGGAAATGTCCGCCGCCGCCGCCCCTTCCGCCTCTAAAATAAACCCCGCCGGGGCCGCAGCAATAATAGTAGGGGTAAACATACGGATCGACCACAACGGGGCCGTCATAATAAGGCCCGTCGCCGTCGTACATAATCACCTGGGTTTCCGGCGCAGCCTGATCGGACTCATCGGAGGCGTCATTGGATTGACTCACCGCCTGCGCGTTACTGGCGCTAGACTGCAAGGACGAACCCGTGGATCTGTCCGGATTGGAACTCAGGCTCGCAAAAAGCTGATCGGGAGATCCTTCCAAAGCATCGACAATGTCATCCGGAGTTTTCCCTCTGGGCCATTCGGAACCTATTAAGGTTCCGCTGGCCACATCGTATAAAGAAAAAGAAGCCTGCAGATAAGGCCCGACGCGGCCCACATTTTCCGAAACGATGTAGTCGACTTTCAGTTTCTGCCCGGCCGAGAGGACGCACTTTTCATCGTCGCAGGTCGAGAGATCCAAACCGGAGGGCATTCTTGAGGCAACTTCCGCGGGCTTGAGAATATCCCAACCCTCCGCCTTGGGAAGGCTGCGCCGGGCGATGCCCCTCACGGTTTCGATCAATTGCTGTTTATCCTCGGGACTTATTGTGGCTCCGTTGCTATTGCCAAATTCCAAAACAGCTACGGTGCGTGCAGCCGACATCGCGGGAGTGGCCGCCATGAAACCAAGGACGGCCAACGCCCCGCAAAAGCAGGAAGTTAAAGAGGGGAATAAAGAAGGGAAACGGTGCGGAAACCCTGTCGTTGTCATAGGTTTTTCGACTCCAAAAAGTTGTTTCAAGTTTAGGTATCGCATGCAATGAATATATATGATTTTGACTTGAAAGAATACAGGATCCGAACGCTCAACTTTCCCCGACTTTCCATGTAACCTGACGTAACCGAAAAGGCTTAAAATTCGTTTCCAAGAGGCTGGATTGATCGCTGAATACCCTTATTTAACTCTGACAAAACCAAGGAATCGAACCTTGCCGATTTGGTTAGTCTCTAGATTCGAAATCCGAAAGAAAACCGGTTGAGATCGCTGGCCCCTCTCGCATTGTTCTATGCGGCCATAAAGGGTCTGCATCGTTACGTTGGATTGCGCGGCGGCGTCAAAAATCGTGATTCGCTTCTTCCTTTCATCGTCATCGGCGCCATGCGCGCCGGAGGATCCGGGAAGACATCGGTAACCTTGGAGTTGACACGCCAACTGTCGGCTCGTGGGCACCGGGTGGGCATTCTTGCATACTGGATCCAAAAACCCTGCGAAAAACAGCGCGGTGGAATCCAGCCCTATTCGAGCGACTTGGCCGAAGTGACGTCCGAAGCGGATTGGCGCTTCTGTTCGGACGAGGCGGTTCTGTTGGCGCGCGTGAGCGGCGCGCGCGTTTTCGTGGCCCGCAATCGGGAAAAGGCTTGGGAATGTCTGAGCCGTCTCGGCGCCTTCGATCTGCTCATTTCGGATGACGGATTGATGGATCCTCGCCTGCAAGGATCATTCCGCATTGTCCTTCGCAGGCCCGGAGAGTTTCCGGGGCTGCTCGATCTTCTGCCCGCGGGACCGTATCGAATGACTGCGGACATTCTGGACAAAGCGGATTGCGTTGTGGAAGGCCCTCTTTTAACCCCGGAAACCGGCAAGTATTGGTTTCAGCGGAAACTGATTTTTCCGGTAGGATTTAATCCGCATCGGGAGCACTGGATTCTTTGCGGATTGGGAAATCCGGAAGCTTTTCGACAAGAGCTTTTGAGCGCCGGCGTTTCAATAAAGGGAATGAGCCGGGGGCCGGATCATGGTCTGCCGAATTTGCACAAAGCCCGCATACAGGCAGCGAAAGAATCGGCGACAACATTCATTTGCACGGCCAAGGATTGGGTCAAACTAGGGAATAGAACCGCGGAGTTGGGCCCCGAACGTGGCGCTGTCGTGGTGGTGGGCGAGCAAATCGAACTGGATCCGAACCTCTTTTCAGTCATCGAGAAATACCTCAAATCCTGGGTATCTTCGTAGATTAGGCCCGCATGCACTTCCTAGTCAGGCGCGTCCTTCCCCTGCTCATCGCCTTCACCGCGGTTTCCTCCGCCTACGTCGGGACATGGCATACTTTCACCAATAAAAGCTCGACAACTTCGCTCATCGCCTATCAGGGCTACGTGTATGCCGGGACTCTAGGCGGCATTCGGCGCATCAGCCCCTCAACTCTGGAAGAAACGGATTACGACAATCTCAATGGATTGCTCGATTGCTCCATAGTGGGACTGGCCAAAAGCGCGGACAGCACGGGTGACAGCACATTGTGGGCTGTGTCCCAAAGCGGCTATGTGTATTCTCTTTCCGGCGAGGAATGGAATATCTATGGCCGGAGCTATGCGGCGCAGCAATGGGTGATGAGCGATGGGGCCGTGGTGGCCGTGGGTCATTATCTTTGGTTGGGTTCCGTAATGGGATTGACCCTTTTCGATCTCAATCAGAAAGTCTCGCAAGCCAACATCACGCAATTCGCAAATCTCGTCGGAGATTCCGTCCTGTCGGTGCTCCGCCGCCAAGACACTTTGTATGTCGGAACCCCGCAGGGCGTGTACAAGGCCGGAATCGACACGGTTAATCCGACCAATCCCGAAGCCAATTACCAAAACCTGTCCGATCCGAACATTTGGACCTTGGTGCCCTTAAGCCCCACCCTTTCTTCGGGTGCTCCGCGTCAATACAATTCTCTCGCCTTCATTGGAGACTCCCTGGCAACCTTTGGGCCGGGGATGCTTCTTCAAAAGCCCCTCCAGGTTGAAGCTTTCTCAGGCCAACCCGCCGTCATCGGCTCAACGTCTTTCGACACTGTGACGGATGCCCTGTCGGCGCTCTTTTTTAATGGCGATGTGTTCCTTGGAAGCAGCAGCGGCCTTCTTGTTTCGACCTCGCCTCTGGGAGACAGCCCCAGCCTTTCCACCCTTCCAACCTTGTCGCAATTTCCGGACAGCCTTCTCAACGTCGCCACCAACCAAGACCGGTTTTGGGGACAATCGCCGTACGGACTTTTCCAAATCGACCCCAACAGCGGAAATCCCCTCTCCTCTTTGGAGGTCCCGCCTTACTCCGCCGCTGCACCAAACACTTCGTTTCTGGATCGTCATATCCGAAATTTAAAGGTGGCGAATAACGGGGATGTGTACGTGGGATCCTGGGGCGGCGGATTGCTGCGCTACCGAAACGGGCAAATCCGCGCCTGGACCCAAGGCACGGATCCCTGCATTTATGACGTCGTGCCGAATTTCCCGGTGGTCTATGCCGTTAGCAATCTCGACCAAACCGGCCTTTTCTTCACCCTGTTCGAGGCCGAAGGGGGCGCCTACAGTCAACTGGCCTATCTGGACACGGCCTCCGGGCAGGTTACCTGCTTGGATTCGAATGTCGCGGGCGGGTATGCCCACACCGTCCATATATTCTCGGATTCGCTCATCGGGGTGGGCAGCAATAGTGGTGTGACCTTCTACAGGATGCACGAAGGAGCCAACGGTGCCACAGTGACCTCGCTGGGACTTTGGACGACTACCGGGCAAGCCAATGAAACGTGGAGCCTGTCCGAAGACGACTTGGGACGGCCCTGGGCGCTTGTCGGGAACCAATTGGCCTACGTGGAAACTGACACTCTGAACGCGGTCGCGGCGAACCCGGGGAGCGCGGCGATGACGCTTCAAGTCGTCGACGGATTCTCGGGGACGGGCTGTTATGCCCTTGAAAACGATCCCCTGGGCACTTTGTGGGTGGGATGCAGCAACGGACTCTACCATATTTATCCCGGCGCGTCGGGCATTTCAAAAAGCGAATTCTACGGATTGGATGCCGGCCTTGTGGGCCTTAACATTAGCGACATCAGCGTGGATCCTTCCAACGGACAGGTTTGGATCGCGACCGATCACGGTGTCAGCATGCTTGAAAGCACGTCCGAGCCGCCCGTGGCGACCCTTCAATCTGTGCGGGTATACCCCAATCCCTTTCTTCCGCAACACCGCTTCGTGATCTTCGACAATTTGCCGCAGGACGCAACGGTCCGTATTCACAATGCCGCGGGCGCGGTCGTGCGCATCTTTCACCCGAGCGAACTGGTCGGCAACCAGGCCCAATGGGACGGGACAAACCAGGAAGGCCGTCCTGTTTCAGCCGGCATCTATCTCTACAGCGTGACCTCGGGTTCTTCGGTTGAGCGCGGAAAAATCATCGTGGCGCGATGAGCCTTTTCCGCCTTCCTGTTTCCCTGCTGCCCGACGGCCTTCCCCTTCCCGTGTTGCGAGGCCCCGCGCGCGGCCGTCGCTGGCTCGTCGGAGCGGCACCCGGTCCTTTGAAGGGATTGTCGGTGATTTGGAACCGCTCGGAACCGGAACAACTCCGCGCCGCGCACCGGTTGAGCCAGGGCAAGCGCTGTTGCTTCGACATCGGCGCGCATGCGGGACTTTATTCCCTCGTCTTTGCGCGCCACGCCGAACAGGTGTGCGCTTTCGAGCCCTGGCCTCCCAACATCTCCTGGCTGATCCGCACTCTCGCGTGGAACAACGTTTCCCGGGTTCGCGTACTGCCGTGGGCGGTCTCCTCGCGAACGGGCCTCCACACCTTCCGGGAAGGGGCGCACAGTTCCATGGGGCAGTTGGAATCAAGCGGAACCGTTCCCGTCTTCACCGTTTCCCTGCATGACTTTATCGCACAATACGGTCTCGAGCCCGAACTCATTAAAATCGATGTGGAGGGCGCGGAAACCGAGGTGTTGCGCGGCGGGATGGAATTTTTGCGGGAACGTAGGCCCGCACTCTTGCTTTCGGTCCACGGTGAGGAGCGTCGACGCGAGTGCCTGGAATTGGTGCGAGAACTCGGGTACACGCGCCTCCAGCCGCTCAACGCGGCGTCATTGGACGCGGCCGACGAATTTTGTGTCGAAGCCTGAACTTTTCCCGGTGTCGGAATTAAGCGGGTAGGCCCGACGCTTCCTGGTAAAGCTCCTCCAACCGTTCGATTTCGCGGTTCACGTCGTGATCCGCCTCGACCTTGGCCCGGCCTTTTTTACCCATGTCGCTCCAGCGTTCCGCTTCTTTGCAAGCTTCGCGCAGCAGGGCCGCAAGCGCCTCGACATCGCCCTCCGGCGCCAGCCAAGCGCTTTGACCCGGAACCGTGATGTAGGGAATATCGTCGTGCAAGGTGGAGATGATGGGAAGACCGCTGGCCTGGGCTTCAAGGATCACCGTGGGCGCCCCCCCCTCCGCGTCCCCATCCGCGGCTGTGCGCGAAGGCTGTAGCAAAAGATCGCTTTCCTGCAGACGGGCACGCATTTCAGCCAGGGATCGGAAACCGGCAAAATCAACATATTCCCGGATTCCCAGTCGCGCGGCCTGACTTTCCAAGGGCCCTCTTAGGGGACCGTCCCCGATGACCGTAAGCTTCCAGGGAAATTCGAACCGGCAGGCGGCCAGCGCCTGCAGGCCCACCGCCAGGCCCTTTTTCTCTACGAGCCTTCCGACAAAAAGCAGGTGAAGTTCCCGCTGGCCGTTCCAGCTCCGTTCCCGGAAGGGGTAATCGGAGGGATCAATGGCAATGCGCTGAAGACGGATCTTTTGGGAGGGCGCGCCCAATTTGAGCAGCCGGTTCCTCATGGCGGGACCTTCGGCCAAAAGAAATCGCGCGGATTGAAATACCCCGCGGTAACCCGATTCGGCGCGCCGCAGAAACGGCACGCTCGAAACATCGGAACCGTAAAAATTCACGATGAGAGGTTTGCCCAGGTTCCGGATAAGGCTTAAGGTCACTAGGGCCCTGTACCCTTTGTGGGCATGGCAGACGGCGATGTCACGGCCGCGGAGTTCTGCCAGTGCATTTGGATAATTCACCGCCGCATAGGTACCCGTCAGACGCGCACGCACCTTCGTCCACCAGGCTCGTTCGGGTTTAAGCTTCAGAAAGTCGCCCCGTGCCAGGGGAAATTGATCCAGGTTCTCCCACGCATCTGCCAGTACCAAGGGAGGAAATTGGTGCGACTTGCGCAGGACCTGCCAAATAAAAGTCTCCGTGCGAGGCAGATAGGTATCCAGAAGGTGAAGGCAACGGGGCATGGCCGAAAAACCTATTAACCGCCGCCCATGAATTTCACTATTTCCACACGATCTCCTTCTTGAAGCCGAAGGCTTTCATAAATCTCCCTGGGAGGGACATTCAGATTATGCTCCACAATCACGGCCTCGGGTTTAAGGCCGTGGCGTGCCAACAATTCGGCCAAAGTCAGCGATCCCTGGATCTCCGTGGGGACCCCGTTAAGCAGCAATTTCATGGACTCTCCCCAAAATAGGTAGCGCAAGGCAGATCGCCGGCGTTGCGGCCTTTTTCACTTGAAACCCCTACTTCAATCGATAAAGACCAAAGGCCGTCAGTGATGGAAATCCGTCGGGCGGAGGGATGAGGGTCTCCACGGAGTCCATCGGCACAATCAAACCTCCCTGGTCGATGAGTAATCCATCCCGGGGATAAACATTTTGAACGATATAATGGATGCGCTCCTCACGCAGATAGCCAGCAAGTTTCCCGCCCAGGAGGCGCCGGACATAGGCATGGTCGTTGACAAGGCCGTCCCCATCCACGACATTGCGCTCTGAAAACCACCCGACCCAGCCCGATGCGTCTATTTGATAAACGGGCTCCCCCGGCGGCACTTCGCGTTTGACCTCTTGAACAAACTGTCTGGACCATTGGATTTCAGGCGCAATGTCGTGGATGGGGACGGCCTTGTCAACGACCATGCCTATGTCACTTGAAGACAAACAACACGATCAGCAAAGCCATTACGGCCCGGCCCAGCCCTCCCGTCCGGCTCCGAGCGGAGGGACCAAAACGCAGGAAATACCAGACGTGCACATAGACGGCCGGCAGGAAGTACCAGTAGTCTATGGTGTTGTTAAACACCATATGGAAGATCACGAAGACGGCCGGGGCGGCCACCACCATAAAATGGCGGGCGCGCTCGGGCTTGGGGCGCCGGAGCGCAACGTGGATCGCCAGGGTCCAAAACAAGACGAAAATGACAACCGAGACAAGATTCGCGCCATAAAACCCGCTGAAGTTATGGCTGAGCCGTTCAGCCAGAGTGAATCCACCGAGGCCTTTGAGCTGCATGGAAACGCTGCTCCAATCCCGAAAAAGGGCGAAGTGTACGGCCAATTGGAGCAGCGCCCCCAAGGCTATCCAACCCCAATCGGCGGCAACGGGCTTCCATTGCAAGCCGAGGACCTTCGAGCCCGTTTTCTTCCCTTCTTTTCCTTCCGCCCTAGGGAAAGGGAAAAGAAAGGCGAAGGCCATCACCCCTCCGATCAAGGCTGCGTCAAGCCGGACCAGGGGCAGCAGTACCAAAACTAAAGGGCGCCATCGCCAGCGCGGATTGTTCCGGAAAGAAGCTTCCGAGAGATACTCCCTGTCGCACAGGAGCAATAGAAGCAGGGAAAGCAAGGTTGTTTCCATCATGGTCTTGAAGACGATACCCAATGAAAAAAGCAGCAGCACTTCCTTCCATCCTCGCCCGAACCGAAGGCCTATGGCCCAGCAGATCATGAAGTAAAGCCAAAGCATGGCCCCCAAGTGGACCCAGGGAACTCGAGTGAAGAGGCCCACCCATCCGGAAACCGCCCCCAACAATCCTTCCCAAACCAGATGATACCCGTCGGTGATGTGAATGCCATCGAAACTCGAAACACCATGGGTGCCCAGATACCAGGCGATTTTGACATAGAAATAAGCGTCGTCCGTCAATAAACCGCGCGGAAAACGGGTCAAATACCCCTGCAGGGGGAACGCCAACAACGCCGAAATGAGCGCCGCTGCGATCCAGGGAATCCACCGGCGGGAACCGCGAAAGCCGCTCGTCATGAGAAATGCGTCATCCCAATTCCAAACGCTGTGCCACCGCCTGCAAAGTCATGGCCTCGAAATAAACGACAGCCGGGAATGCCATGAAGGCGAGGCGATCCGCGTTGTTCCCTATTCCCATGACAACACCCATCCCTATCAGAAAGAAAAACAAGAATAGTTCCGGATTGATCTTCAAATCCTTCCCCGCGCCGGACACCTTGAGGTACAGGAAAATCAAGAAACTCACCATAAGCGGAAGGTGCAACAGGAGCAAATGGAAAAGAAACGAACGGCCGTATGAGTCCGGGCAAAACGCGCCCAAGACATTTTGCATCAGGAAGGAGGGGTTATAATAGGGAACGCTGCTCTGCGCGGGATAAAGGCGCGTCGCCATGAAATAAGCCAAAACGGCGGGCGCGGTGTAGGCCAGGTAAAGAAGCCTGCGCCTATGGGGCCCATGGGCAAAGGACTGAATTAAAATCCATAGCGGAAGAACCACGAGAAGGGTCTCCTTGACAAACACTCCCACGAGGCAGGCAACCATGAAGCCGAAGGGCCGCTTTTTTTCCATCAGGAGTATGCAGACAATGATGGCCAGATGGCAGCCCGCGTCGGTCATGGGAATGAAGTTTGCCAGCACGGAAAAAAAAGAGAAGAGATAAAGGAGCGAACCCAGGTAGGCGAAAGCGGGTCGCAGCCGGTCTCTGAGGTAAAGGAAAAGCAGTCCCGAAGTCAGGATCGTCATTAAAAAATTGAGAACCGCGAAATGGAAAAAATCGTTCCTGACGGAGGGCTCGGCGCTGAAAACCACGGGAATGGAATATCCCGGAAGAAAGCGCATGGCCCGGACCAGCATGGGAATGAGGAAGCGGTATCGAAACGGCGGCTCCAGGGAACCCGGCCCCTGGCTTACCATGGTCATGTAGCTGTTGATGTCCCAAGGCGTGAAGGCCGGATTGAAATGCTTATAAACGAGGTACAGCACCGGGAACGCCAGCAGGGCATTGAGCAGCACCACTGCCAGGAAGGGCTTTGCCGACGTTGAATGACTGTTCATATGCCTTCTCTAGCGCCTACGGATAAATCCGTCCACCCTGGGGTTTTTATTTTGGTTTTTCACTCGACATCATAGGTAATCTTTCCGCATGCCAATAAACAAATTCCTCTCCGGGTGGGGCCGGTATCCGGTTATTGAAGCGCGAGAAGAATTTCCAAAATCGCGGCGTCAGGCCGTCGAATTGTCGGCTTTATCCCATTTCCCCAGGGGGCAGGGACGCAGTTACGGGGACGCGGGGCTGCCTGCAGGGGGCGCCTTTGCCCTGAACTCTTCTTACCTGGACCATTATTTGTTTTTCGACCCCGTCAGCGGAGTTTTGGATGTCGAGGCGGGCATCACGCTGGATCGTATCCTGCGCTTTTGCGTGCCCCAAGGGTTTTTTCTCCCCGTGACTCCCGGAACCCGGTTCGTGAGCTTGGGGGGGGCCCTGGCCAGCAACGTGCACGGGAAAAACCATCACCGCACCGGCTCCATAGAACATTTCGTGCTCGACATGGAAGTGCAGACCCCTTCGGGAACCTTTACCTGCTCTCCGGAACAAAACCGTGACTTGTTCCGCGCGACGCTAGGGGGGTACGGCCTGACCGGCTTCATTACCCGGGTCCGCCTGAAACTTCGCCCCATCCAGACAGCCAAGGTCGAGTGCCTGCGTTTACAGTCCAAGAGCCTTGAAGAAATGTTCCGCCTATTCGCGAAGCATGACGCGGATTACGAGTATTCCGTGGCTTGGCTGGATACGCTGGCCAGGGGACGAAAATTGGGACGAGGTATCCTGATGCTCGGAAATCACGCCGAGGTGGATCCCCGACAAAAGAGCCCTTTG